>JAEEGL010172241.1_pt1 | contig 39468 bp, 26 predicted proteins | sample 9134231 | NCBI WGS metagenome assembly JAEEGL01 (sample SAMN16246548, study PRJNA631951) | gut metagenome | biome: gut microbiome; feature: rumen; material: fiber-attached | host: Bos | place: Iran: Karaj | collected 2018-10
CGTCGTGCGCGCCAACTCCGCCGTGCTGACGCGGGCCGCGACTGCCGAAGGCAAGGGCCTGCGCGCCAGCGTCGAGGCGCTATACTACGGCAACCAATACTTCCTGTTCGTTTTCAGGGTCTACCGCGACGTCCGCCTGGTGGGTGCTCCGCCTTCCTCGATCGGCAAGTTCGGCGGTGACACCGACAACTGGATGTGGCCCCGCCACACCGGCGATTTCTCAATCTTCAGGGTATATGCCGACAAGGACAACAATCCCGCCGACTACTCCGAGGACAATGTCCCCTACCGTCCCAAGAAATCCTTCAAGATCTCGCGTGCAGGCGTCAAGGAAGGCGATTTCACCTTCGTATACGGATGCCCGGGCAGCACCAAGGAATACGCCGTGTCCGAAGACGTACGCTACGTCTCGGAACTCTCCGACCCGCAGAAGATCGCTCTCAGGACACTGCGGCTCGACAACATCAAGAAATACATGGACCAGAGCCAGGCCGTCCGCATCCAGTACTCGTCCAAGGCAGCCAATGTCTCCAACGCCTGGAAGAAATGGCAGGGCGAGGCCAAGGGCATAGACAAGAACAAGACCGTCGCGGTCAAGAGGGACTATGAGCGCCGCTTCGCCGAGTGGGCCAAGGGCACCCGCTATGAGGGGCTCGTTGAACGCCTCAACAGCCTGTTCGAGCGCCGTCATCCCTACTACCTCGCATACGAATACTACAGCGAGACCGCACGCGCCATCGAGCTTCTCTCCTTCGCATCGAACATCCGGAACACCCTGGGCAACGCCCAGGCCAAGGCTAATGCTGCCGAATCCTTCTTCAAGGACTATTTCCGTCCCATCGACGAGGAGAATTTCACTGCGCTGATGGATGCTTTCGGCAAGAATCTCCCCGAGGAGTTCCAGCCCGAGTACTACAAGACCAAGATGGCACAATTCGGCAGCGCCGAAGCATGGGCGAGCTATGTTTTCGACAACACATTGTTCATCGACAAGGACAAAGTCCTGGCTCTCAAGGAGTCTGATGAAGGGATAGTCCTCACTGACCCGGCATTCGAGATGTACAATGCCTTCTACCGCTGGTATTATGACGATCTCCGCCCCGTCATCAACGAACTTAGTCCCGAGATCGAACTCGCATACCGCGACTACATGCAGGGACAGATGGATTTCGATAAAGACAAGACCTTCTATCCTGACGCAAACCTCACGCTCCGCGTCGCCTACGGCCACGTCGAGGGGTACACCCCTTCCGACGGCGTCTACTATTATCCGGTATCAACCCTGAAGGGCATAATCGAGAAGGACGATCCAAACATCTTCGACTACGACATCCCGCAGCGCCTGCGCGACATCTATGCCGAGGGAGGTCACGAGGACCAGCCGGTCTGCTTCCTCGCCACCAACCATACTTCAGGCGGCAACTCCGGCAGCCCGGTCATCAATGCCGACGGAAACCTCATCGGCATCAACTTCGACCGCGTATGGGAAGGCACGATGAGCGACATAGTCTTCGATCCGGAGATCTGCCGCAACATCTCGCTGGACATCCGTTACCTGCTCTTCTGCATCGAGCACATCGGCGGCGCCACCTACCTTTTCGACGAAATGGAATTCGTCGACTAGAGGATGAGTTTTACCGGAGTCAAGGTAAACCGGAAAGTATATTCTCCGAAAGGAAGCATATAGTCCTGGAGCGGCACGGCACCCCAGCTGTTGACGCAGCCCAGGCCCATCTGGACCTTGTCTATCAAGAGATTGGTGACAGGGTCCTCATCGAGTTCGCCCGAATGGCGCTGGACCTTGACGGGTCCTTCGTCAAGCGTGGAGACCCGGTAGTGCAGGGCTGACGCCGAGAAAGGCTCTTCGGCAGTAATCTCGAGTCCCCTGCCGGACGGGTCCACAATACGCCACCAGCGGATATCGCTCTTCGTTCCTGTCTCCTGCGGCCGTATGTAAGGGTAGAACTGCTGCGTCACGGTCTGGTCATAGATGCCCAGGGGCATCGAATCCTTGCGGTCGGAATAATTCTCTACCGGACCGCGGCCGTAATACACTATCCTCTCGAATGACTTGGGCATAGGCATCTGCATTCCGAAGCGGAAGAAATTGGAGACACGTGCTTCAGTGTCGACGGGCGTAAGGGATTCGGTCACTTCGACGGCTCCGGCATTGTTGATCCGATAGGTCATCGAGAGGCGACCGCTGACCGCTGCAATCTCATACTCGGCGCGGATTACCGCCAGCCCGTCCTCGATCCCGGACTCGAACGAAGTCAGACGCATCTGCGGGTCCCGCCATACGGCATAGCGCCTCTGCAGGCCTGCTCCGAAATCGTTGTCGGTCGGGGCGCGCCAGAAGTTGGGGGTCAGGGACTCCCCTTCTGCGAGCATCTCTACTCCATCGGCACAATAGCGCACGATGTTGCCGGTACTGCGCTCGAAAAGGATATTGAATCCTTCTCCCGATACAGGAAGATACTGGCGGTCGGTTCCGTCTATGACAGGAAACGATAGCGGGACGTTGTTCGTCACAATGTTCGCGAAGGCGGAGGCCGGAGCCTTGTATCCGTTCAAAGGAACCTGGGCGTAGGCCGCCACGTGACCGGCAGGCAACATCGGTTCGGCCGACTTTAGCACGAAGCGGACATTCAGCAGGTACTCGGCCTGATCGTCCACGGAGAGGCCCAGCCGTACCTGCTTCCGCTCCTGAGGAGCAATGTTCAACTCTTCTACGGTTCCTTTCCTGCACACTTTACCGTCGGCTAGCAGTTCCCACTCAAGGCTGTAGTTCGACAGGTCACGGAAGAAATTCTCATTGTAGACCTCCAGGACACAGCCTTCGGCCTCCCGGAGTTCCACCCAGATATTCTGGTAGTAATAGCCGACTTCGTACATGTGAGGATTCGGCACACGGTCGGGACTGATGAGACCGTTGTCACAGAAATTCTGGTCACTGGGGTCGAAACGGTTGAAATCGCCTCCGTAAGCATAGATCATCCGTCCGTCCCTGCCCTTCCAGCGGATCGACTGGTCGACGAAATCCCAGATGAAGCCGCCCTGATACTTAGGGTATTTGCGGATCAGTTCCCAGTATTCGCGGAAGCCACCTTCGGAATTGCCCATGGCATGCGCATACTCGCACTGGATCAGCGGCTTCGTGCGGGACGCATCCGTACAATAGCGGTCGATGCCCCGGTAATCCAAATACATCGGACAATAAATGTCGGTCTTGCCTTCATATCCGGCCCTCTCATACTGCACGGGACGGGAGGGGTCCATGGACTTTATCCAATCGTAGGCGTCGTCAAAATTGGGGCCGTCACCGCCCTCGTTGCCCAGGGACCAGATGACTACTGAAGGATGGTTGATGTTGCGTTGTACGTTGCGGCGGTTACGTTCGACATGGGCATCGTGGAAAAGGGGATTCTTGGCCAGGGTTTCAGGACCGTATCCCATGCCGTGAGACTCCACGTCGGCCTCGGCTACGACATAGATGCCATACTTGTCGCAGAGGTCATACCAGTAATTGTCATTAGGATAGTGCGAGGTGCGTACAGCATTGATATTGAACTCCTTCATTATGCGGATGTCCTGTTCCATGCGCGCACGGGGCACGACGTAGCCCCCGTCGGGGTCAAGCTCGTGCCGGTCGGCGCCTTTGAACAGCACTGGCTGGCCGTTCACCAGCACTTGCGAATCCTTGATCTCGACCTTGCGGAAGCCAACCTTCACAGGAACGACCTCTGTGACGGATCCGCCATAAACGGTGCTGACACGTACGGTGTACAGCCAGGGAGTCTCTGCCGTCCATTTGAGGGGATCATTCACGTCGAAATGCGTTATGAGCGTACCGCCAAGGGCGCTCTTGGAAGGCAATTCCTTGACATCCAATACCTTTCCGGAAGGGTCGAGCAGTTCCACGCGGGCACCGGTCTTCGGAGTGACATCCACCATCACGTACATCGATCCGTCCTTGTATTCTGCGTCCAGGTCAGGTTTCACGCGGATGTCCTCGATATGCGCCTTTGGCCTGGAATAGAGATAACTGTCGCGCGCGACGCCGCAGAGGCGGAAAAAGTCCTGATCCTCCAGATACGAACCGTCGCACCACCGGAAAACCTGGAAAGCGATGAGATTCTTCTGGCCGGGAACGATGTATTTCGTCAGGTCGAACTCGCACTCGAGCTTGCTGTCCTCGCTGTAGCCTACGAACCTGCCGTTCACCCAAAGATAGATATTCGAAGTCACGGAGCCGAAATGGGCTATGACTTCCCTGCCCTTCCAGGAGGCGGGGACATCGATTTCACGCCTGTAGGAGCCGACGTGGTTGTTCCTCTCCGGGACATGCGGAGGATCGTTCGCGAACTGGTTGCTCCAGGGATAATTGATGTTGACATACATCGGGTCACCGTATCCGTTGAGTTCCCAGATGCCGGGTACGGGCATCGTACCCCATCCCCTGTCATTGAAATCAGTCTTCCAGAAATCCGTCGGACGGCTGTCGGCGTCCGAGACCCAGTTGAACTTCCAGAGCCCGTGGAGGGTCATATAATTGGATGATTCCTCCGGAACTGCGGCCGATGCCGCTTCAGCCGACTCGTATGCGAAGAAATGGCTGTGCATCGGCAGACGGTTGACGGAATTGACGGCAGGGTCCTGCCATTCGGTAAATGACTGTGCTGAAGCAATGCCGGCGACGAAAACGAACACGGCAAGGGACAGGAGCTTTCTCATGTGGTGTATCCGATAATGGTTATTACCGCAAATTTACCATTTTTGTTATATTTGTGGAAACGAATCCACCAATCATGAAAAAAATCTCCTCACTTCTCGGCTTCCTGTTGTGTACCTATGCAATGGCTGCCCCGCATTCTGTTTCCGGCCCCGACGGGCGGCTCACAGTAACAGTCTCGGAAGATGCCCGGTACAGTGTAATCTTCGACGGAAAGACCATCCTGCAACCTTCTCCGCTTGGCTTCCGCTCCAACCGCGGAGATTTCTCCTCCGTCGGTGTTACGGATGCACAGACATCCGTTGAAGAAGGGACATACACCCTCGACCGCATCAAAAAGTCGTCCATCAGTTATCGCTACAACGTCCTGTCCTGCACACTCACCAACGACGCCGGAGACTCGGTCAAGGTGGAATTCCGGGCCGGAGACAACGACATTGCTTTCCGCTATGTAATCGACAACCCCAAGTGGGCCAGTATCAGGATCTTCGAGGAGATGACCGGATTTGATTTCCCCAGGAATACAACATCTTTCCTCACTCCGCAGAGCGACGCGATGATAGGGTGGCAGCGCACCAAACCCAGCTACGAAGAGTTCTATTTCCTCGACAAGCCCCTGTCCGAAAAATCGCAGTATGGTCACGGCTACACCTTCCCATGCCTGTTCAAGGTAGGAGACGACGGCTGGGCGCTCGTGAGCGAGACTGGCGTCGACAGCCGCTACTGCGGCAGCCGGCTGAGCGACTGGAACGAGCCCGGCGGCTATAAGATCGAATTCCCAATGCCCGAGGAGAATGACGGGAACGGCACCGTGGAGCCGGCGTTCGCCGTTCCCGGCGCAACTCCGTGGCGCACCATCACCGTCGGCAGCACCCTCAAGCCGATAGCGGAAAGCACCGTCACCTGGGATGTAGTGGAGCCGCGTTACAAGTCAGGACACGATTACAAGTTCGGGAAAGGTACCTGGAGCTGGATCCTCTGGCAGGACGGCAGCATAAACTACGACGACCAGGTCAGATACATCGACCTGGCTGCAAGGATGGATTTCCAGTACGTCCTGATAGACAATTTCTGGGACAGGAACATAGGCTACGACCGCATGGAAGAACTTGTGGGATACGCTCATTCAAAGGGAGTCGACGTTTTCCTCTGGTACTCCTCCAGCGGATACTGGAACGATATCTCACAGTGTCCCCTCAACAAGATGGACAGCCCGGTCGAGCGCAAGGCGGAGATGAAGTGGCTTCGGGAAATCGGAGTCAAGGGCATCAAGGTCGACTTCTTCGGCGGCGACAAACAGGAGACGATGCGCATCTATGAAGGAGTCCTGAGCGATGCAGACGATTACGGTCTGATGGTCATCTTCCACGGCTGCACCCTGCCCCGGGGCTGGGAAAGGATGTATCCGAACTACGTCGGCAGCGAGGCTGTCCGCGCCTCCGAGAACCTCGTTTTCGGCCAGCACGAATGCGACATCGAGGCACAGAACGCCACCCTGCATCCCTTCATCCGAAACGCCGTCGGATGCATGGAGTTCGGAGGATGCTTCCTCAACAGATACCTGAACAAGAGCAATGCCCGCGGCCCTGTCCGCAGGACCACGGATGAATTCGAACTCGCTACGGCGGTCCTGTTCCAGAACCCCATCCAGAACTTCGCCCTGGCTCCGAACAACCTGGAGGATGCACCTGCTTATTGCCTGGATTTCCTCCGCGGCGTCCCTACGACATGGGATGACATACGATACATCGACGGCTATCCCGGCAAATACGCGGTCGTCGCCCGAAAGAAGGCCGGCAAATGGTACATTGCAGCCATCAACGCGGAAGAGACTCATTATTCGCTTGACCTAAAGGCGATTGCCAACGAGTTCGGCTCCCCTGCCGCGCTCACCGTCCTTCACGGCGGCGCCAGCCGGGAGATGGCCGTCAACTATAAGGCGAAAGACGGCTCCCGCGCCGGCAAGGCCAATCTGCTCGACCTTGCACAGAACGACGGAGCCGTCATAATCATCGGATGATTAAAGTGCCGGGAGTATATTGTCCCAGATGAGGTTGAGTTCCTCGGCCATATCGCGGATGTTGGCAGTGGTGACCACTACAGCATCCTTGTCCGGAATTATGATGATATACTGCCCGTTGGCGCCGTCGGCGCGGAAGGCGCCGTGGCGGCAACGCCACATCTGGTAGCCGTAACCCTGCATCCAGTCATTGGCGGTAGGATCCATCCCGCGTGCCGCGGCCTGATGCTGGTTGATGCCGGCATTGACGGACGGAACGTGTGTCTTGCCCATCTCCGCCACCCAGTCGGCCGGTATCACCTGCTTGCCGCCGAACTTGCCCCCGTTAAGGATGCAAAGCCCCATCGCAGCGAGATCCTCGGTCCTGAGATAGAGTCCCCAGCCACCGGCATTGACGCCCTGCGGGCTCTCCTGCCAGACAGGTTTCTCAATGCCCAGGGGCTGCCATAGACGCGTATCGAGATAATCCACAACTTTCTGGCCGGAACGCTTCTGGACAGCAGCGGAAAGGACGTAAGTGCCATAGCTGTTGTAGCAGTAGCAGGTGCCGGGCTCGTAATCCAGATGAGACTCGAGGAATGCCTTCACCCAGTCGTTGCTCCTGCGAACAGAAGCCGGCTCCCTGCCGTGACCGGAATTCATCGTAAGAAGATTGCGGACCGTAACGCGCTTCATCGTGTCGGAGACGTTCTCTGTCACAAGTTCCGGGAAAATGTCCACTATCTTCTCGTCCAGGGACAGAAGCCCCTCGGAAATGGCGAAACCTACCGCAGTCGAAGTGAAGGTCTTGCTGACCGAATTGAGGATGTGGGCCGTGTCGGGCACGAAGAATTTCTCCTCCAGCACCTTGCCGTGCTGAAGTACCATCACGCTATGAAGGTCTTCCTTGTGGCCGGCGACCGCCTGAAGATAGGAAGCGAAGGCTTCGTCCATCGCCACGGATGCCTTTCCACGAGAAAGGGGTCTGCTTGCGGAATTGCAAGAAACTGCAGCCGCCGAAACGACGACGGCTGCAAGAATCATTGGAAGGAAGTTTTTCATAACATTAACCAAACAATCATAAGAGTTTATTTGAAAAGGAGCGGGACGAACTCGCTCAGATATATCCTCCAGTTGCGCCAGATGTGTCCGCCGTCCGTCTCCATATACTTGTAGGGATAGCCGGCCGCGTCGAGCTTGGCGCGGAACTCGTTGTTCGCCTGGATCAGGAAATCACTGCTGCCGATGCCTATCCAGAGGAGCGCAGGCTTCTTGGAGAAATAGGTGGCGAGCTTGCCGTCTACGTCGGCGTAGATTTCCTTGTGGGTCGCGGTCTGCTCGGAGCCGGTGCCGATGGCAGCGGAGAACATACCGGAATAATTGAACATGTCGGGGTTGTTCAAGGTAATGTACAGTGTATGGAAACCGCCCATGGACAGGCCGCAGATGGCACGGCTCTGTTTTTTTGCGATGGTACGGTAATGACTGTCGATGAAACTGACGACTTCGGGGAACGAAGTCTCGAAGGTGCCTTCCATGGTCTGGGGCAGCGACATGGTAGGACGGGTATAATCCATGGAGTTCTCGAGCGGAGCGGCCTCCTGCGAGATATTGCCGTTCGTGAAGACCACGATCATGGGTTTGGCCTGGCCGCGGGCGATGAGGTTGTCCAGGATCTGCGTGGCACGGCCCTGGGTGACCCAGGCGTCCTCGTCGCCACCGATGCCGTGAAGCACGTAGAGGACGGGGTACTTTGTCTTGGGATTGTCTTCATAGCCGGCCGGGGTGTAAACGGTCAGGCGGCGGTCGAAGCCGGCGGTCTTGCTCGGATACCAGACCTTGGTGACGCTTCCGTGAGGTACACGGTGAATCGCGTACAGGTCGGAACGGGCACCGGCCTCAGGGACGAGCAGGACGCTGGACAGGGAGGCGATGTCGCGGTTGACGAAGACATTGCCGGGATCGATGACCTGGGTACCGTCCACGGTAAAGGTATAGGTATACATCTCCGGAGCCACCTTGAAAGGAGTGGTATACTCCCATACGCCGTTGGCACCTTCCTTCATCTCGGCGGGGACGGTAGTCTCTGCCGTAATGGTCTGGTCCCCCATTTTATACTCAACCTTCTGAGGCTGCAGGAAATCGCCGGAAACAGTGACCCTGACTGCCTTTGGGGCACGATAGCGGAAAGTGACGGTGCCATCCTCATTGATGACAGGAGACTCGGCGCTGGAGCCTCCGAAAAGGGCTTGCTGTGCGAAAGCGCCGACGCCCAGCAGCATAGCTGCGATGACAAGAGCAATTCTTTTCATTTCGAATCCTATTGTAGTACAGATTTGATATCAAAAACCATATTGCTGGGATAGGGCTCCCAGGAGGGTATTCCATCGGCGGAGGGAACGCCCGTCTTTGCGAAATTGGTCCAAACGCGGCTCATACGGTGGCCGAGTTCGACAGCATCTTCCCCGCCTCCCGTAAACGTCCTGTGGAGAAGCACGTTGTCAAAGACGAAGGGTATTTCGAGACAGTGGGTGCTGCCCAGCGCCCCGTCGAGGACGGGCGAAGCCCACTTGAACAGATACAGATATACCGGAGCGCATCCGGCGGAGGAACGGTCGGCAGCCTGCTTGAGCGCCAGGGGACGGAAGATAGCATCTTCCTGTCCGGGAGTGAACTCGTTGTAGACCGTGCCGATGATGACCGGGACGTCCTTGGACAAAGCGAGAGCCTCAGGAGTAGAAGGAGAGGCCGGAATCACCTCGCCGTCCACTACCGGCAGGGCGCCGAAAAGGAGGGCGTCGAGCATGTTTTCCGGCATGGCTCCGTCGGCTGAAGCCTCGTCACGGACCTTTGAGATGGCTTTCCGGTTAGCCTCAAGGAGTTCAGCATAAGGAACATCGGCTATCTCGTCGATCCTGGACGGGTTGATGCCCAGGAACTCGACCGTGGCGGCACCGATGCGCCGGGAATACTTCGGGTCCATAAGGTATGTGATGGAGCCGCTCTCGACAATGGCTTTCTTGAACAGACCCTTCGCGGACGGCATGGCCATGAGCGTAGAGACCTTACCGCCGCCTCCGCTCTGTCCGAAAATGGTCACATTGGCAGGATCGCCGCCAAAGTTGGAGATGTTGTCACGGACCCACTCGAGGGCCTTGACTATGTCGAGCATGCCGAGGTTGCCGGAGTGCCCGTATTTACCGCCGAAGGCGGAAAGGTCCAGGAAACCGAGGGTATTCAGACGGTGGTTGAGGGAAACGACGACCACGCCGTGGTCACGGGCGAGATTCGTACCGTCGTACGAGATCAACTCCTGGCCGGAACCTGCGGAGAAGCCGCCGCCATGGAGCCAGACCATCACCGGGCGCTTCGCCCCGTCCTTGATGCTGCCGGTCCAAACATTGACCCGAAGGCAATCCTCGTCGGGAAAACCGTCGTCCCAGTGCATGGAAAACGCCTGTGCGTCATCGTACCAGCCGGTCCTCGCCCCCTGCGGGCAGGTCGGGCCGTAAGCCCTGCTGGGACGAACATCCGTCCAGGGTTCAGGGTCTTCAGCGGGCATGAAGCGCGCCGCCTTGGCATAAGGGATACCTTTGTAAATGAATACACCGTCATCTACATAACCGGCAACAGGACCGGAAACGGTTTGGACAGTGGTAACTGCGGCCGACGTTTCCAGCGGGCCGGAGCACTCGGAACGAGCCCGTGGGCCAGGCCCGCTGCATGCGGCGGACAACGCCGCAATGCCCAACAGCAAAGAGGAAAACTTCAAGGTCATGGTTCGTGGTCTGTGTCTTTACAAAGTTCAGAATAAAAAAACTAAAACGTTATAAGGCATAATTAATTTATTATCCGTATGACACGAAGGGCGAAACATGTTTGTTCAAAAACAGTCGAATTTGTTAAAAATTGACTATTTTTACCAGCGAATAAAATAAATGAAATGAGAATCAAGGAAATAGTATTCCTGACACTCCTGCTGGCATCCTGCGCCGGACAGGAAAAGAATTCCTTTCCACAGGAGGATCCCGACTCTGTCGTCATATCCGACAGGATATCGAACCAGCGGGTAAATGCATTCGCCGAGGATGCGGACGGTCAGATATGGATCGCAACCTTCAGGGGACTAAATAAATACAGCATCCACGACTATCACCAGTATTTCTGCGCCGATGATACTACAGGCCTGCCTGACAATCAGATAAACACTGTTTTCAAGAGCAGCGACGGCCACCTCTGGGCAGCGACCGTCAACGGCATCGCGGTCAGGACCGAGCAAGGAGGTTTCCAAAGGATCCCCATCCTTGACGACAACAAGAATGTGGCGATGATGATGGAGACCGGCCAGGGCGTGCTCCTGGCCGACAATTCCACTTCCATCCTCCGTTACGATCCGGAAGAGAACGTCTTCCGGCCCGTGATGCGTGACCTGAATGCCTTCTCGTCCGCCCGTGTCCTCGACCAGGAGAACAGGTTGTGGATTCCGACGACACAGGGCCTGGACTGTTATGAGACGGAGACTTTCACGAAAGTTACGACCGTTCCTGTCGACCATCTCGTCTATCACATGTGCGATACCGGAAACGGCGAGATCTGGGTTTCCGGCATGGGTCGGATAAGCATTTTCGACACCCGCAGCATGGAACGCAAGGAACTTCCTGAAGCCATACGCAAGGAGCGAAGGATAATGGAAGGCGACGTGGACATTATATACGCCATCGACGACCGGTCCATACTGCTCAACGTCATCGGGGTGGGAATGTTCTATTACTACAAGACAACCGGCACCGTCACCTTCCAGGATGACGCCGGTTTCCCCTTCGACCTTCCCTCTTCCGAGATCAGGACCATTTTCCGCGACAACCGCCACAATCTCTGGTTCGGTACCACCGACCATGGCTACACAGTCTCGTACAACTACAAGAACCAGTTCAACAGCAACAAATATCTTACGGGGTTCTTCTCCGGCAAGACCGTCACATCCCTCAGCCTGGACCTGTCGAGAAGACTTTGGATCACTACACAGACCGGCGGGTTGTTCGTATATGACACAGGATCACGTTCGATCCAGGAGGTCGGTTACAAGCATCTGGTACAGAACACCGGCATCGGTTATGTACGTCCATATCTGGTGTACAGCGACTCGCGCGGGGACATCCTGCTGTTCTTCACGGAGAAGAACCGGGTCGTACGATGCCATTATGACGGGCGTACGCTGAGAGCCATCGATGAAGTACGGTTCAACACTCCCCTCGCCGTCACAGAGGATGACAGGGGCTTCATCTGGATAGGAGGCCGCTCCCAGAATCTCCTGCGGTATGATCCAAACACCGGCGACAGCATCGAGGTCACGCTGACCGGCCCGTCGGAGTCTCCGTATGTCGCCGACTTGCTGATGTCCGAGCCCGGTAAGCTTCTGGCGGCTGCCTACAACCATGCCTTGATCGAATTGAACACCTATACCAACGAAACCCGCAACCTGGAACTTTCGGAAGAAGACAAGGCCGCTTGCATCCGTCGGCGTTCCATAATGGTCCCCACCAAACTTTTCAAGGACGGAGTCGGCAAGATATGGACCGGCACCGTTGCCAACGGACTGCTTGTTGCGGAAAAAGACGGCCATACGGTTTCAGTACAGGGTGTCCCATGCCTCGACATCTGCTCCATTGAGCAGGACAGGCAGGGCAACATCTGGGTATCAACGATGAACGGATTGGGTAAGTACGACAGGACGACCGAAACCTTCGTCAATTATTTCGACCAGGACGGCATCGGAGGCAACCAGTTCTCCGACAGGGCGTCCTGCCTGCTTCCTGACGGAACGCTCGTTTTCGGCGGCACGCACGGACTCACATGGTTCAATCCTCTGGATGTCCCTCAGAAACGTACCGTTCCATTGGTTTTCGAGGACCTCAAGATCCACAGCCAGCTGGTACGTCCGGCAGAGGGCGGACCCATTGAAAAGGAACTCGCCAAGAATCCCGACGTCCTCATCCGGAACTGGCAGAACGGCTTCAGCATCTCGTTCGCAGCGCTCGATTACAGCGAGCATGAAAGGACGCATTACTACTACATGATGGAAGGCTTCGACAAGTATTGGGTCGATGCCGACAACAAACATGAGGTCTATTATGCGAATCTCCCGGCCGGAAAATACACCTTCCGGGTCAGGATCACCAACAATAACCAAAGCATAGTCGAGACGGAGAAATCCCTGAATGTAAGGGTATTGCCTCCGTGGTTCAGGACTTGGTGGGCCATCCTTATTCTGGCACTCCTGGGGTTGGCACTGCTAGGAGCCGTATGGCTTATGTACCAGAAGATACGCCAGGAACGGGCAGATGCGGCCGCAAAGGTCCGTGACGAGAGGCTCGAGAGGGAAAGGGCGGAAGCCGCACGGCAGCAGGAGAAGGAACTGAGCCTGGTCCAGATGAGGTATTTCTCCAACATAGCGCACGAGTTCCGTACCCCTCTGACGATGATCGCCGGCCCCGCCTCGCAGCTTGTCGACTCCCCCGGCATCAAGGGTCAGGACCGCCAGCTGGTCGGCATCATCAGGCGCAACTCCGACTGGATGCTGACCCTGGTCAACCAGCTCCTGGACTTCAACCGCTTAAGCAACAATAAACTGAAACTGAAGGTGGTCAAGACAGATATCGCCGGCCCGCTCCGCTCGATAGCGGAATTGTTCCGCTTCAACGCCGGGTCCAAACGGATCGAACTTGCATCCTATGGTCTCGAAGACCCCTTCGTCATGTGGGCAGACGTGGACAAGATCAGGAAGATAGTCATGAACCTGCTTGCAAATGCCCTCAAATTCACTCCTACAGGAGGGAAGGTATCCCTTTCCTTCGACGTCCTGGGACGGAATGAAGCTGCCGACAGGTATCCGCTGACGGAGAAGGACAGCGATGCACAGTGGGCTTGCATCACCGTCGCAGACAGCGGATGCGGTATCCCCGCCGGAGAGGAGGAAAAAATATTCGAGCGCTTTTACCAGGCTGGTAACCAAGGAGATACCCAAGGTTCGGGAATAGGCCTTTACTACTCCCGCGCCTTGACCGAGCTTCATCACGGATATATCAAGGCCGCCAACCGGCCTGAAGGAGGAGCGGTTTTCAGCTTCATCCTCCCTACCAGCGCAGCCTCTTATACGGAGGATGAGCGGACGGAAGCCCCGCAGGAAGTCGTCATTCCTCAAGCCACTCCAGACATAGCAGTCCCGGAGCACACGGAAGAAACGGACAGGAAACGTATCGCCGTAGTGGACGACGACATCGATATCGCCAACTATGTTAAGGTCCTCCTCTCGCCTTATTACAACGTAACCATCTACTTCGACGGAGCATCCGCCCTGAAGGGCATGGCCGACGAAGCACCGAGCCTGATCATAAGCGACGTGGTGATGCCCGGAATGAGCGGTTATGAACTATGCAAGGCCGTCAAGGGAGACTTGCAGCTCAGCCACATACCCGTCGTTCTCGTCACCGCGAAGGTTGCAGTCGAGAACCAGGTCGAAGGACTCGGCGTAGGCGCTGACGCATATGTCACCAAGCCTTTCCAGCCCGCCTATCTCCTCGCCCTTGTCAAGTCGCTGCTCGAGAACCGCGAGAAACTCCACAGGCAGCTCGGTGCCGTCACCTCGACGGAGGAAATCAGTTCCGAGGAACTCACGCCAAGGGACAAGGCCTTCATGAAGGATCTCTACGATCTTATGGAGAAAGAGATCGCAGACGTCGACCTGGACATCACCCGTATCAGCGAGATGATGAGGATGTCCCGCACGAAGTTCTATTACAAGGTCAAGGGTCTCACGGGTGAGAATCCCAGCGCCTTCTTCAAGCGCTACAAGCTCAACTTCGCCGCCAACCTGCTCAAAGAGGGGAAATACAACATGTCCGAAATCGCGTATATGACCGGATTCAACACCCTTTCCCATTTCTCGGCATCGTTTAAGAAGCAGTTCGGAGTGCCGCCTTCCGAGTACATCGGATAAAACGGAGATTATTCCATTACTGAATTATTTTGTTATATTTGCACTAACTAACATTCAAACCATAATCATGAAAAGAATCATCACTACCCTTCTGGCGGCGTCCATGATGTTCGTGGGCACCACCGCATTCGCTCAGATGTCCGTCGGTGCGGGCTACATCAATTCCACGATGAAGACCACCATAAGCAGCACTGCCAGCTCGATGCCTTACAACGGCTTCTATGCCGGAGGTGATTACACTATCGCCGAGGGCGTAGGATTCGGTGTCAGCGTAGGTGCTTTCTTCTCCTACGTAACCGCCACTTCTTCAGCCTCCACCAGTATCTTCGGCATCAACATCGGAGCTTCCTCAAAGGTTGAGGAGATGTATCTCGACGTTCCCGTACACTTCAACTATTCCGTCGACCTCTCACCCCAGCTCAGAGGCTTCGTCTATGCGGGACCCACCTTCAGCTGCGGTCTCAACTCCACTACCGAAGTCGGTGGCTCCATCGGCGGTGTCGGCGGCAAGAGCGGCAAGCATGACAATTATGCCGACAGCGACTACAACCGCTTCGACATCCTCCTCGGAGGCGGTGCCGGCCTTGACTTCGGCAAGCTCCGCTTCACCGTCGGCTACGACCTCGGTATGCTGAACCGCGTTTCCTCCGAGAACTTCGTCCAGAAGAGGAACGTCCTCCATGCCGGCATAGGATTCCTGTTCTAAAATCGCTGTTTCGCCATGAAACTTGACGGTAGAAGAGAAAGTACGAACGTCGACGACCGCAGAGGCGGTACCATAGCCACTGCCGGAGGCATCGGACTCGGAGGACTCATCATCATCGGACTCATCACCCTCCTTATGGGCGGTGATCCCACGGACGTCCTCGAGAACGTGCAGCAGATGGGCGGCGCCGGAACGACGCAGGTAGACCCCAACTGGCAGCCCAGCGCTGAAGAGGAAGAGCTCGCTACATTTGCGAAGCAGATCCTGGCGGGTACCGAGGATGTATGGACCAAGATTTTCGAACAGAACGGCAGGACCTACGTCCCTCCGAAGCTCGTGCTTTTCACGGGCGCCGTCCAGTCCGGATGCGGAGGAGCCACCTCTTCGTCAGGTCCGTTCTACTGCAGTGCCGACCGGTGCGTGTATCTCGACCTGTCATTCTTCACGTCGATGAAGAGGCAGATAGGTGCCGACGGCGACTTCGCTTACGCCTATGTCATCGCGCACGAAGTGGGCCATCACGTCCAGAACCTTCTGGGCACCTTGAACCAGGCGCATTCGCAGATGGCACGTGTAAGCAAGGCACAGAGCAACCAGATCAGCGTCCGTCTCGAACTTCAGGCCGACTTCTATGCCGGCATCTGGGGTTATTATGACAACAAGCTGTATGGTTCCCTTGAGGCCGGCGACATCGAGGAGGCCCTCAACGCCGCTTCGAAGATCGGTGACGACTATCTCCAGAAACAGAGTATGGGATACACCGTCCCGGAGTCGTTCAACCACGGTACTTCCGCGCAGCGCAACAGATGGCTCAAGAAAGGCCTCACCACCGGCAACATCAGCCTTGGCGACACCTTCTCACCCAAATACAGCGAACTCTAGGATACTGTATCCGTCTTATCTTCGCCCGCTCCCTCTTCGATGGTGCGGGCGATTTTTTCTATGTTGAGGCTACGGGCGGAGGCATCCAGGATCTCCTTGTAGATACCGCCCTGCTTGTAGACCTCATCAGGATTTCCGCCCTGCTCGACGCGACCTTCCTTGAGCGCGTAGATGACGTCGCTGTCGATGATCTGGGAGATGCTGTGGGATATGATGATGACCGTACGGTTCTGTTTGATGGCGTCGATGCTGTTCTTGATCTGTTCGGTGGCAACGGCGTCAAGGCTGGCTGTGGGCTCGTCAAGGAAGATGATGGGAGGATTCTTGAGGAACATACGGGCTATGGCCACGCGCTGCTGCTGGCCTCCCGAGAGGAGGGTCGCCTTGGTGTTGAAACCGTCAGGGAGTGCCTGCACCTGGTCCAGGAGGTATGCCTTCTTTGCGGCCATAAGCACCTCTGCGTGAGTCGCATCCGGCTTGCCATACTTGATATTCTCCTCGACGCTTCCATCGAAGATATGATTCTTCTGGAGCACAAGCCCTATATTCTCCCGCAGGAACTTGGTGTCCCACTCCCGAAGGTCCACTCCGTCGAGCTTGATGGAGCCGCAGTCGGGCACGTAGAACTTGTCCAGAAGATTGACTATCGTACTCTTTCCAGCACCCGAGAGACCAACGAAAGCGGTGATCTTGCCCGGATCGATGGTCATGTTGATGTTGTGGAGTGCCTTGTTTCCGTTGGGATAGGTGAAATCGACGTTGCTGATCTCGAAATGGCCGTGGACCTTTTCGGGGATATACGTACCCGAAGGCTCGATTTCGTCGTCTGAATCCAGGATGTCGAAGAATCCTTCGGCATACACAAGGGCCTCGTTCATGTTGTCGAATATCATTTGAAGCTGACGGATGGGGGCTATGACGTTGGAGAAGAGCATGATATGGTACATGATCTTACCGATGGTCATGCCGGGATAGCCGATGAGCACCAGATATGCGGTGAGGATGATGATAAGGACCGTGCCGACCTGCTGGACGAAACTCTTGAGGCCGTCGAACAGGAAACTCACCTTGCGCGTGTTCATCTGGTTCTCGGTCAGCCGGACCTGCAGGTCTAGCTGCTTGTCGCCCTCGATGCGCTCGCGGTTGAATGATTTGATAACATTGATGCTCTCGATGATGTTCATTATGCCGTTGCTCTTCTGCTCGTGGTAGGAGCGCATTTCCCGGCGCCAGCCGCGCAACTTCTTGGCCTGCAGCCAGGTGATGAGGAAATAGAGGGGCACGATGAAGAGAGCCGTGAGACCGACGTACACATTGGCGGCAAACATGAGGATGAGGGCCAGGGCAGCACTGGTGAACATGGGGAGGAGGTCTATGAAGACATTGTTCACCGTATTGGTCAGGCTGTCCACTCCCCTGTCGATACGGGTCTGGAGCTTGCCGGGTTCGTTCCCATTGGCGGAATAGAAGGCCATCCGGAATGTAAGCATCTTCTCGATGACCGCCTGCGCCAGGTCGCGCGATACCAGGATGCGCATGCGCATTCCGAAGTATTTCTGCGCAAAGCTGATGAGCGCGGTAAGGATTTCCTTGCCCAGCAGGACGACTGAGATGATGGTCAGGATCCTGGCTGCCTTGGACCAGGCGAATTCCGCTGCAGTCACCAGGGCATTTACCGCGTCCACTGTCCGGTCGAGGACTATAGCGTTGACCTGCGCGAACAGGGAACTGATCAGGGTCAGCGCCAGTGTCGCCGCAACCAGCCACTTGTAAGGGAGGACATACTTCCATATCTTGCGGAAGAGTTCCCAGATGGTCATGTTGGTTCGTCTTTTCATATACTGTCGTTCACAAAAGTCTTGCGATATTTCAGACTACCGAAATTGCGGTAGTAAAGCATGCCCGTCGGATCGGACACGTATTTGACGGCCCGGCGCTCCCATGTAGAAGGATCGACTGCGAAAGTAACAGGCTCCCTGGGGCCTTCGAGGATGAATCCGAGTTCGCGGTAAGCACGCCCGTCGGACCATTCGAGGTCGGCATAGGTCATCACGTCTTCGGGCCGCACTTCCGAGACGAATGCGTCAAAGAGCTTCCCCATCCCGCCCTCGACGCGGACGCCGGGCAGGGATGCATAACGGACCCATTCGTATGAATGGACCCGACGTCCTCCGACTACGCGGTTCCTGGCCTTAGAAAAAGTCGCCACGGCCACCAGGTCACCCGGAGAAGGAGGAATGTCCTTGGACTCTTCGAGGACCGAAGGCAAGGATCCCTTTTCGCCTGTGACACGGTCTATGAAAAGGCCGTAACGGAAGCGGCTCAAGGCATCTCCGTAACTGTGCGTTTCCGTCAGGAAATGAGCGGCCGTGGCGCGGTCGACGCGCCTGACACTGCAGTTGCGGGCGTAGACCTGGCGGAAGCGGCCGGCATGCGCCAGGAGGCGCGCCCGGACGGCGTCGCCGCGGCTGCGCCAGCGGTCCTCCACGACGAAAGTCGCAGAGCCCGCCAGCGGCGCCAGGGCGCTGCTCTGCGCCTCCGCCGCAGGCAGGTCCCGTGCCGTGAGCGGCACGGGTATGATGTCCGTGCGCCCCGCCATACCGTTCGCCGACAGGAAGGCGGAAAACTCTTCTACAAAACACATCCAGACAGAATCATTTACGCAAATTTATTGAAAAACTTTGAGTTTTTTGGGCTATATTTGTAAAATGCATAAAATGTAGGAATAACGATAAAAACATAAGACCATGTACGACAACGAAAAAGGGTTCTACGTCGCCCACGGCCCCAATGGGCCCATCACCATCCTCGGTAAAATGGCCAACCGCCACGGTCTCATCTCCGGCGCCACCGGTACCGGAAAGACCGTCACCCTGCAGGTACTTGCCGAATCGTTCTGCCAGGCAGGAGTCCCCTGCTTCATGGCAGACATGAAGGGCGACCTGAGCGGCATCAGCCAGGCCGGATCGATGTCAGGCTTCATCCAGAAGCGCTGCGCTGAGTTCGGTATCGAGAACCCCGACTTCCACGGCTGCCCCGTACGCTTCTACGACGTTTTCGGCGAGCAGGGCCACCCCATGAGGACCACCATCTCCAACATGGGGCCCCAACTCCTCTCACGCCTAATGGGCCTCAACGAGACACAGACCGGTGTGCTCAACATAGTCTTCCGCGTTGCCGACGACAGGGGTCTCCTGCTGCTCGACCTCAAGGACCTCAGGGCCATGCTCGGTTATGTCGCCGAGCACGCCTCCGAGTTCACGGCCAATTATGGAACTGTCACCGCCATGAGCGTCGGTGCCATCCAGCGTGCCCTGCTGGAACTCGAGAACCAGGGAGCCAACAAATTCTTCGGCGAACCCTCCTTCGACATCTACGACCTGATGCAGTGCGAGCAGGGCAAGGGTGTGATGAGCGTCCTTGCTGCTGACAAGCTGATGCTCAACCCCAAGCTCTATTCCACTTTCCTCCTCTGGCTCATGAGCGACCTTTACGCCCAGCTGCCCGAGGTCGGCGACATGGACCTTCCCAAACTCGTATTCTTCTTCGACGAGGCGCATACCCTCTTCGACGACACGCCCAAGGCCCTGGTCAGCAAGATCGAGCAGGTCATCCGCCTCATCCGAAGCAAGGGTGTCGGCATCTATTTCGTCACCCAGAACCCTACCGACGTGCCGGACAATGTCGCAGGCCAGCTCGGAAACCGCGTGCAGCACGCCCTGCGCGCGTACAGCCCCAAGGAGCAGAAGGTCGTCAAGGCCGCTGCCGAGACCTTCCGCGCCAATCCCTCGTTCAAGACCGAGGACGCCATCATGGAGCTCGGCACCGGCGAGGCCCTCGTCTCCTTCCTCGATGAGAAGGGCGCCCCGACAGTCGTCGAGCGCGCCAAGATCCTCTTCCCCCTCAGCCAGATAGGCGCCATCACCGAAAGCCAGCGCGAGACCATCATCAAGCAGTCCCGCGTCTACGGCCGCTACGACCACATGATCGACCGCGAAAGCGCCTTCGAGCTGCTGCTGGCCGAGAGCGAGGTTGCGGCCAAGGCTGCCGAGAAGGAGCGCGCCGAGGCAGAAGCAGCCAAGGACGCCGAGAAGAAAGCCCGCGAAGTCGCCAAGGAAGAAGAGCGCCAGAGCAAGGAAGCCGCCAAGAAGAAGGCTTCCAAGCCCAAGAAATCCGTCGGCAAAGCCATTCTCGGAGCTGCCGTAGGTGCTGCCATCACAAGCGTCACCAACACCATCGGCAACGAAGTCGCCAACAGCGTGACCGGCAAGAAATCGAAGAAAACCAGCGCAAAGGACGTGGCCGGCAAGGCCGTGAAGTCTGCGACCACCACCGCTATCCGCAAACTCTCCAGGTCCATCCTCGGCAACCTAATGAAGTAGCATATGGGCAAACTCTTCGATGAACTTAGCGAAGACTACCGCATCAAGGAAGGACTCAAAACCTGCATCAACTGCGGCACCTGCACCGCCATCTGCCCTGCGGCGGAGTTCTACCGCTACGACCCGCGCAAGATCGTGGACACTGTGCAGCGTAAGGACGATGCCGAGATTGAGGCCCTCCTCAAGAGCGACACCATCTGGTATTGCGGCGAATGCATGTCCTGCGTCACCCGCTGTCCGCGCAAGAACGGCGCAGGGCTCGTGATCATGGCTCTGCGCAACCTGTCGATCAAGAAAGGATATTTCACCGAATCGGAAAAAGGCAGGCAGGTCTACCCTCTGACCCGCATTCTGACGGGCAACATCCTCAACTATGGCTACTGTGTGCATCCCAAGTCTTTCAAATGGGAGGACCACCCCGAGTCGGGCCCGGTCTGGAAGTGGCACACCGAGCACCTGGAAGACAGTCTAGCCCGCCAAGGTGCCAACTATATGGGCGATGAAGGCGTACTCCGCAAGATCCCCCGGGAGTCCCTCGACGAACTCAAGGCCATCTTCGATGTCACAGGAGGTACAGAGCGGATTGAAACCGTGGAGAGGTACTCCCACGCAAAGGCCGAGGAGATGGGGATGAACGACGAGGAGTATTTCAAGCATACGTTCGAGTACTGCTCGGACAAACATTTCAACAACGAAGGATAACGGAATGATATACCAAGGCAAGCAGAAGATCTGGTCGGACTATCAGAAGGAAATTCCCGACGATCACTGGTACTATGTCCGCAGTTGCATAAGGCAGAATTTCTTCCCGGCATCGGAGAAGATGTTTTCGGTCATCACCAAGGACGTGCTTGGCAAGGACATATACGAAACACCTTACCATACCACATGCGGAGGTATCGCATATCACAGCGATACCATCCCGCAGGAGACAGTGATGACCATAGTCGCCCGGCAGTTCGCACTTATGACGGAGGCAGGATACGAGAACTATGCCTGTTCCTGCATCACTTCCTTCGGCAACTACTCCGAAATCCTGGAGACCTGGCACGAGTTCCCCGAACTCGAGGCCAGGATCCGCGAGATGCTTTGGAAGTCCTGTCGCCGAGAGTTCAAAAAGCCCAAGTACCTGGCTCATACCAGCGACCTCATCTACAAGTTCCGCCACGAGATCGCCTCGAAGGCGAAATACAACCTCGTCGACCACTCTACCGGGGATCCCCTGCGCGTGGTGGAGCACATCGGATGCCACTACTCCAAGATGTTTCCGCACAAGGGCGTCGGAGGAGCCGAGTACCCATGTGTACTTAGCGGAATGATCGATTCCTGGGGCGGACAGGTCATCGACTATCCCGAGCGCAGGCACTGCTGCGGCTACGGATTCCGCCAGTATCACGTCAAGGCCAACCGCGGATACAGCATCGCCAACACCCACAAGAAATTCGAATCGATGGAGCCCTACCATCCCGATATGATCATCACCAACTGTCCCGGATGTCCATACTTCCTGGACCGCTGGCAGTACGTCATTTCCGAGATGGAAGGAAAGACTTACGGACGCAACGGCTACGGCATCCCAGTTTTCACCTACGAGGAAGTCGCAGGCATGGTACTTGGATTCGACCCCTGGGACCTCGGTCTGCAACTCCACCAGGTCGCTGTTGAACCGCTCCTTGAAAAGATAGGCATTCCATACAATCCCAAGACCAAATATCTTGGCCTGGACGGCAAGGAAATAATGAAACCCGGACTGCCTTCAGTCCTGAAATGCTGCTGACAAAATGAAAGACAACATCGTCATAGTAGGCGGAGGCATCGCCGGAATGGAAGCTGCGCGGCAGCTTCTTAAACTCGGTTACAAACCCATACTCGTGGAGAAGTCCGACCATCTCGGAGGCCATGTCGCCGACTGGCACTGCCTGTTCCCCGACATGACTCCTGCACAGGAGGTCGTCAAGGGGCTTGCTGAGCAGATCAAGGAAGCCAACATCTTCCTGGAAACGGAAGTGTCGTTCATCAACAGGATGAAAATGGGTTACAACGTGATGTTCTCCAACGGCGTGAACGTCATCTGCAAGGCCATCCTCCTGGCAACGGGCTTTGACCTGTTCGAGGCATCGAAGAAGGAAGAGTATGGCTACGGTATTTATGATCAAGTGATGACAAACCGCGACCTCGAGCATTGGTTCAACACCGGCGACGACAAGCGCATCAATGGCAAGGACATCAAGAAGATAGGCTTCGTTCACTGCGTCGGCTCACGCGATGTCAAGGCGGGCAACCAGCAGTGCTCGAAGGTCTGCTGCATCACCGCCATCAAACAGGCGATGGAGATGAAGGAGCGCTTCCCGGACGCCGAGGTCTACTGCTTCTACATGGACCTGCGCCTCTTCGGCAAGAAATACGAGGACTTCTACATCAAGGCCCAGATGGAAAGCGGGGTTCACTTCATCCGCGGACGCGTATCCGAGGTAAGTGAGAACATGCAGGGGCAGGTGATCATCAAGACGGAAGACACCCTCTCCGGCAAGCCCGCCAAGATCACTTTGGACCTCCTGGTACTCATGGCTGGCATCGTCTGCAACAAACAGGCTGTCCACACCGCATCTATGGTCCAGGTCCAGACCGACTCCGACGGCTTCCTCAAGAGCAAGGACAACATCCTGAACATCATAGAGACAGGCTCCAAGGGCGTTTTCCTGGCCGGAACTGCCACCGGCGCCAAGACCATTCCCGAGACGGCGGCAGAAGCCCGCGCCGCCGCCCTCGCCATCCACAACTATCTGGTAACTCAGTCATGATGGATTTCGGATTCAGCATATCGCCCAGTTCGACGATGAACCTCGACAAGGTCGACCTCACGCTCTATGACAGGCTGTGTTCGATCGAACCTGACGCCAGGAAGTGCATGGCGTGCGGCAGTTGTTCCGCAACGTGCACTGCCGGCCCGTGGACAGGGATGAGCGTCCGCAAGGTCCTTCTCGACATCCAGCGTGGCAAGGACAAGGAGGCTGCCGCCATGCTCAAGGGCTGCATGCTCTGCGGCAAATGCACGATGGTATGTCCCCGGGGCATCAATACCAGGCACCTGATCCTTTCACTGTGCCGCATATATGGGGAGGACGCGAAATGATCGACCGCTTTGCATCGGGCTTCGACCCATTCGTGATCCCCTTCCTCATCGGAATGGCCTTCGTCCTCGGATACTGCTTCATCGGGGCGATCCGCCTCATCCTGCAGCTGGATGCCGAAGACAAGAAAAGGTTCTTCATCTCGCTCATCACCCCGAAGACCATCTGGAAGAACCTCAAGGACCTCTTCCTCAACTGCCTCATACACGTGAAGCTCTGGAAGAGGAACAAAATGCTGGGCTTCATGCACTCCAGCATCGCCTTCGGATGGTTTATGATCATTCTCCTGGGACATATTGAGTGCTTCATCTATATGCCACACAGGGTCAAGCTGTTCTACTACCCGATTTTCTTCAACTATTTCGTAGCGGAGAACGAGACCACCATCGGCGGGTCGGTGATCTTCTTCCTGATGGACTTCTTCCTGCTGCTTGTGCTCACCGGCATAGTACTCGCCATCATCAAGCGCGTGCGCTCGCGCATCTTCGGCATGCGCCGCACCACGAAGCCCTCGCTACTTGACCGCGTGGGTCTTTACTCCCTCTGGCTGATCTTCCCTCTCCGGCTCATCGCCGAAAGTTTCACTGCACACATAAGCGGCGGATCCTTCCTGACGATCCCCATGAACATGATGTTCAAGTCCTTCCTCGGGGACCAGATGAACATGCTCCCGACCTGGTGGGCCTATTCCATCTGCCTCTGCATCTTCATGTGCGTGCTGCCGTTCACCCGCTATATGCACATCCCGGCGGAAATGCTGCTCATACCTTTCCGCAATGCCGGACTGACCATCAAGCATGCCCGCAGGGGCTTCGCAAAGGCGCAGGTCTACAGCTGCCCGAACTGCGGAGTCTGCATAGACGCCTGCCCGATGAGCGTCAAGAAAGCCAACATCAAGGACACGACCGTATACCTCAACCGCAACATCAGGCGCGGTAACGAGAAACGCATCGAGGAGATCAGTGACAAGTGCCTGCTCTGCGGCAAGTGTACCGCAGTCTGCCAGGTAGGCGTGGACGGCCCCCAGATGCGCATCGCACAGCGTTCCATACGCAATTACGGCCTGGAGCAGGACTATTCCGGAATCGACATCACTCCGTTCAAGGAGGCTGTCGCGGCAGAGGCTTCACCCGACCGCGTCCTGTATTTCGCCGGCTGTATGACGGCCCTTACTCCGGCCATCAGCCGGGCCATGGAGTCCGTCTTCCGCAAGGCCGGCGTCGACTACGCGTTCATGGACAAGGACGGCGGATTATGCTGCGGCAGACCTATCCTTATGGCGGGCCGTTTCGACCAGGCAAGGCAGATCATACGGAAGAACAAGGAGATCATCAAAGCCAGTGGAGCGTCCACTCTCGTTCTCTCCTGCCCCATCTGCTACAAGGTTTTCCGCGAGCATTACAAGCTCGAGGGCATCCGTGTCGTGCATCACACCGAATACATGCTCGAACTGGTAAAGTCTGGCAGGCTATCGCCTGACGCCGGCAGTGACGTACTCGTCTTTCACGACCCCTGCGAACTCGGCAGAGGCAGCGGGATCTACGAGCAGCCGCGCGAACTGCTGCGCCATACCGGCGAACTTGTCGAGGCCGAGCAGAACAGGGACATGAGCATCTGCTGCGGAGGAAGCCTTGGAAGCCTTACGCTTGGATTCGACAAACGTGAGGACCTGACCAGAAACGCCCTGCGCAACCTCAAGGCAGGCAACCCCGAGACCATAGTCACGGCATGTCCTTTGTGCAAGACCACATTCGCCATGTACTCCGACGTTCCCGTGGAGGACATTGCCGAGACCGTCAACAAACATCTGAAATGAACAGTACGAACTCCTACAGATTCACCATCATAGTCCCGGTATACAACGAAGAGGACAACATCAGCGCTCTTGAGAAACGTCTGGCAGCCTTCCTGCCCGAGTGCATCGAACACGCCTGCGTGCTCTTCGTCGACGACGGGTCTACCGACTCGAGCCTTGCCCGCATACGCGAGGTCTGCGCCCGTAATGCCGGTTTCTACTACATCTCATTCGAGAAGAACGCCGGACTGAGCGCAGCCCTGAAAGCCGGGATAGACTACACCTGCTCCGAGTATCTCGGCTATATTGACGCCGACCTGCAGACGGCACCGGAAGACTTCAATCTGCTGCTGAAGCACATCGACGGTCATTCAATGGCTATGGGCATCCGCGCCGAGCGCAAGGACTCCCCGTTCAAGAGGCTGCAGTCGAAGATTGCCAACGGCTTCCGGCGGATGATGACGCACGACGGGGCCACGGACACGGGGTGCCCGCTCAAGGTGCTGCGCACCGACGCTGCACGTCGCCTGCCCCTCTTCAAGGGAATGCACCGCTTCCTGCCAGCCCTCATCCTCCTGCAGGATGGCGGCAGCTATGAACAGGTACCGGTGAGGCATTTCCCCAGAACCGCAGGCAAGTCCAAGTTCCACCTCTGGAACCGCCTTTGGGGCCCCTTCGCCGACTGCTTCGCCTATCGCTGGATGAAGAAGCGTTACATCAACTATTCCGTCGGGGAGACGGATCTCACTTAGCATAACCGCTATGGACAGCCCGTTCTGGATCTATGCCGTCGGCCTTGCCGCCCAGGTGTTCTACACCGGGAGGCTGCTGATCCAATGGTACCTGTCCGAGAAGCACAAGAGGGTCGAGTCCCCCACCCTTTTCTGGATGTTCAGCCTCATCGGCTCGGTGCTGATGTTCCTGTACGGATACCTGCGTAACGACCTGGCCATCATACTTGGCGAACTGTTCACGTTCTACATCTATATGTGGAACCTGCACGAGAAAGGATCGTTCGCCAAAACTCCGAAATCCATCCCCTGGATCGTGGGCATGGTACCGGTGGTCGTCATCATCGCACTCCTGTACGACATGCCGAGTTTCTCGGCGAGTTTCCTCCGGAACGAAGCGATTCCGCCCGCACTTCTGGCCTTTGGTACCGCCGGACAGCTGATCTTCAAGTCCCGCTTCATTTACCAGTGGTTCTACAGCGTGAAGCACAAGGAGTCGCTCCTGCCGCTGAATTTCTGGATCATCGCAGTCATAGGCTCGCTCATGATCATCATCTACGGTGCGATACGCCACGACTGGGTGCTCATCCTGGGACAGGTCGGCATCATCCCATCGATACGCAACATAATGATCGCCCTCAAATACGACAGGAAAGGAAATGCTGAAAAGATTGACTGAAAGGCATCCGGTTCTCACCGTGATACTCCTGATGCTCATCACCCTCTCGCCGATGATGGCCCTCAGGGACTATACCCCGTCCAACGAGTTGAGATATCTCAGCATAGTGGACGAGGCGCTTGAGAACGGTCATACCCTTGCCTTCACCAACCACGGCCAGGACTACGCCGACAAACCGCCGCTCTATTTCTGGCTGATGATGGTCTGCAAGATGCTGTTCGGCGGACATTGCATGTACGCGCTGTCGCTGCTGTCGTTCATCCCTGCCTGCATCATCATCGCAGTGATGGACAAGTGGTTGCGGAGCGCATTCCCGGAGGGATACACTTCCGGGCAGCGTGCCGGGGCGGCCCTGATGCTCGCCACTACGGGGCTGTTCCTCGGGATGACCGTCTTCCTGAGGATGGATATGCTGATGTGCATGTGGATAGTGCTTGCGCTGTGGACATTCTGGAAATGGGACAACGGCATCGGAAAGGAAGGGAGCCATCGCCTGCTGCTCCCGGTATATACTTTCCTGGCCCTGTTTACCAAAGGCCCCGTCGGGATCCTCGTCCCACCCGTTTCCATCATAGTATACCTCGCGGCATCCCGCAGGTGGAAGGACATCGGCAAATACCTGGGAGTGGTTTTCTGGGGCATTCTGGCAGTATTGTGCGCTGTCTGGTTCACCGGTGTGTTCCTTGAAGGAGGAGCCGGGTATCTGAAGAATCTGCTCTTCCATCAGACAGTCGACCGGGCTGTCAATTCATTCCACCACAAGGCCCCTTTCTGGTATTATCTCGGAATCATCTGGGCAGTGATGGCACCGTGGTGTCTGGCTACCGTCCCTTCGCTGGTCTCCGGCCTGCTCAAGAAGCGTGAGGGCGAAAATCCCTCGGAATACGAGCGCCTGCTCGCACTGACGGGCATAGCCGGTTTCGTTATGCTGAGTTGCTTCAGTTCGAAGCTCGCCATATACCTCGCTCCCATCTTCCCTTTCGCGGTTTATCTTTGGCCGGCAATCGTGCGGCGCAAGGGATGGAACGGATGGCACAGCACGGCGATAACGGTTCCATCCGCCCTGGCTATCGTCCTCGGACTGGTGGCCGCCCTAGTCAGTTTCATCTGCATGATAATGCCCAAGTTGCCTGACTTCGTCAACTTCCCCTTCCTGAAATCGCCGCTGATTCTGTCGGCCGGCATCCTGCTGGCATACGGCGGGATCAAGGCCCTCCTGTGCAGGGCAAAAGAGCGCGAGGCGTGGGAGAAACCTGTCATCGCCGTCTCTACAGTCATCCTCCTGGCAATATTCCTGATTTCATTCAAGATGCCCGCCATCAATGACTACATCGGCTATGCAGGGGTCTGCAAACTGGTTCCCGAAGAAGGTACGGTCTACACGCTGCAGGTCCATCGCCCGGAAAACATGGATGTCTACCTCGGCCGTGAAGTCTACGATTTCGGCAAGGATACGGAGTCGCTGCTGTTTCTCGCGCCGGAGGAAGGCACGCTGATAATGCCGCTGAAGGCGTTGGGAGACTCCGAACGTCTCGGGGCATTTGTCGAAGACCTCGAAGTACAGTACTGCGGTCCGTATGCAGTCTATCAGTTGGCGCCGCACAAGCGTCAGCGGCGGTCCAGATAGTTTCAGAGGATGAAAGCCGTCATCGCCATAGATTCGTTCAAGGGCTGTCTTGGCTCTGCCGAGGCTGCAGCGGCTGTTGCCGAAGGCCTTGCCGGCTGCGACTGCGTCGTGCTGCCCGTCTCCGACGGGGGCGAAGGCTTCGCCGCAGTCCTGACGGAGGCGCTGGGCGGCAGGATCGTCAGCGCCAGCGTACACGATCCGCTGGGACGCCCTGTCCAGGCAGCATACGGCCTCATCGGGACTACGGCCGTCATAGAGAGTGCGGCCGCAAGCGGCCTGACCCTGATGCGTCCGGAGGAACTCGACCCAATGCGGGCGAGCAGCCGCGGCACAGGCGAACTCATCGCCGATGCGATCCGCCGCGGCGCACGCGACATCTTCGTCGGTTTCGGAGGGACAGGCACCAATGACGGTGGTGCAGGTATGCTTGAAGCATTGGAGGAAGTGCGCGACATCTGGGCAGAATGCCGGTTTACGGGCCTGTGCGACGTCTCAGCCACCTTCTGCGGGCCGGAAGGCGCCACGGCCGTATATGGGCCGCAGAAAGGCGTAAAACCGGATCAGACAGGACTGCTGGACACTAGGCTGCTGGCACTTGCCGAGCAGTACCGTCCTATCCTGGGGCGGGACGTGCTCTCCGAGCCCGGCAGCGGCGCAGCCGGCGGAATGGCCGGGGCCCTCTGGGCAGTATTGGGAGGCGAACTCAAGCCCGGAGCAGATGCAGTCCTGGACCTGCTGCATTTCGAAGACCATCTTGGCGGGGCTGCAGCAGTCATAACCGGCGAAGGCCGTATCGACGCCCAGACCCTTCAGGGCAAACTGCCCGCAGTCGTAGCGCGTCGCGCCAAGGCTTTCTCCCCCGCTATCCGGGTCATCGCCATCACAGGCTGTTCCGTATTATCGTCGCCTCAGCAGGACTTCGACGAAATAATACAGATCACCCCCGAAGGGACCCCGCTTCAAAGAGCACTGGACCCTGCTTTCGCGCGCCGGCGTATCATGGACGCATCCCGGAACATCCTTCTCTGATTCCGGGACTCCTTCCGTAATCAGATGCCACTGAAGGAGCTGAAACCGCCGTCGACAGGCAGGACGACACCGGTGACGAACGACGCAGCGTCGCTGCACAGGAACTGTGCGGCGCCATTGAGTTCGGTCAGGTCTCCGAAACGCCTCATGGGGGTTTTCGCCAACACCTTGACGGAACGCTCCGTAAGGCTGCCGTCAGGATTGAGGAGCGCAGCACGGTTCTGCTTGCCGATGAAGAAGCCGGGAGCAAGGGCATTGACACGGATCTTCTCGCCGTATTTGATGGCCATCTCCTGTGCCAGCCAGCGGGTGAAGTTCGATACGCCCTCCTTGGCCGCACCATATCCTGCAACACGCGTCAGCGCATCATATGCAGCCATCGACGAGATGTTCAGGATACATCCGAATCCCTGTTTCGCAAACACTTCCGTGAATACATGGCAAGGATATACCGTACCGTTCAGATTGAGGTCCAGGACCTTCTCCCAGTCCTCGAGTTTCATGTCCCAGAAATTCTGGTCGGGCATCACATTTGCCCCGGCGACATTACCTCCGGCGACATTGATGAGGATATCGACCCTTCCCCATTTGGCAAGGACTTCGTCAGCGATGCTGCGCACCGCCGCCGTATCCATCACATTGCAGGCATAGCCGCAGGGGTTGCCGCCCAACGCTCGGAGCGACTCCACTGTCGGTTCCACCTGCTCGGGACGATGCACTAATGCGACGACGTCGGCGCCCTGGGACGCGAAATGGCGGGCAAGGGACCCGCCCAGCGCACCTGCCGCGCCGGTAATCACGGCGACTTTCCCCTTGACAGAAAACATCTCGTTCATATCAAATTGTTTTTTAGTTCATTACGTACAGCGGCCATCATCCCTTCGACCTGCCCCAAAGCCAGCATCCTGCCGTGGAAACTGTAACCGGGATTATACCCGGCCGATGAGTCTCCAAGCATGTTCTTGCCGTGGTCCACACGGAACGGCAGCGACGGGTCCTGCTTCTCGAAAATGCGGACCAACTCGACAAGGTCGGCGCGTCCGGCGGTATGCGGGGCTTCGATGAAGTTCCCGCCTTCGAACACCTCGCAACTGCGGAGGTGCACGAAGCGCGTGCGGGCAGCGAAGCGCCGGGCCATGCGCACCACGTCGTTGTGCGCGCCCGACGACAGCGAGCCCGCACAGAACGTAAGGCCATTGTGGGGATTGTCCACGGCATCCAGTATCCAGGCGATATCCTCCTCGTCCGTAACTATGCGGGGAAGCCCCAGGACGGGCATCGGAGGATCGTCGGGGTGGATGCAAAGGTCAATCCCGTACTCCGTGCACAGAGGCATTACAGCATCAAGGAAATACACCAGGTTTTCGCGGAGACGTTCCTTGGTAATACCGTCGTACAGGGCCAGAAGCGATTTGAAGGTCCGTACCGGGAAGTCGTCGTCATCGTGGAAATTGGCATTGACAAAGCCCTGGGTCTTGACGATGATGACGTCCACAAGATGCCTCCTCTCCTCGTCCGTCATGACCTTGTCCAGTTCCTCTACCTTCGCGAGAGTCTCAGGAGAATAATCGGCGGAAGCGCCTTCCCGGCAGAGGATCTTAAGGTCGAAATATGCGAACTTGACGTGGTCGAAGAACAACGAAGTAGTGCCGTCAGGCATAGGATACTCCAATTCAGTGCGGATCCAGTCGATTACCGGCATGAAATTGTAGCATACGGTATGGATGCCGCAGGACGCCAGGCCGGCAAGGCTCCGGCAGTAATTGGCGATCAGCCGGTCCCTGTCCGGACCGGCGAATTTGATCTCCTCGCTCACCGGCAGGCTCTCGACCACAGACCATCTCAGGCCGAAGGATTCGATATATCCCTGGAGGTCGCGGATCGCGTCCACGGTCCAGACTTCCCCGATTGGGACATCATGAAGGGCGGTTACGACACCCTCCACCCCGATCTGCCGGAGCATATCAAGGGTGATCCTGTCCTTGCGGCCGAACCAGCGCCAGGTCTTCTCCATAGCCCTATTCTGCTATAAGATGGAGGACGCGGCTGGCATAGCCCTGAAGGTCGCGGGAGAATCCGCCGGGCATCTCGAGGCCGACATCCATAAGGAAAGACCCGCTGAAGGAACGTCCTTCGAAGGAGAGCGGGCGGCCGGGAGCCTTGTCGAGTTCGACAATCCTATAATTGCGGTCCGGATCGAGACCGGCCATCTTCACCCTGGGTAAATGGCTGTCATACATGTTATCGATTCGCCACCAGTAGAAGACCGCCTCAGACTTGTCCTGGCCGACATACATCATGGAAGCGACACCGAGGTTGTCGTACGGCGACACCAGACGGTAAATGTCGCCGAACTGCACCACGGGACGGACAGACTTGTAGTCGGCTATTGCCTGCTTGCACTGTGCTATCTCTTCAGGAGTCATGTCCTTGGGCTGGAGTTCCATTCCGAGACGTCCGCTCATGGCTACGTCGATACGGAACTTGAGCGGGGTGACGCGGTAGACGGTATGGTTCGGTACCGCGCTGATGTGCGATGCCATGGTGATGGACGGGAAGAAATAGGACGTGCCCCACTGCATGTATATGCGCTGGAGGGCATCGGTATTGTCGCTCACCCAGAACTCGTCGAACCAGGGCAGGACACCGTAGCTGGCGCGACCGCCGCCGCTGGCACATGCCTGGATGGTAAGGTCGGGGTACTTAGCCCTGATGCGGTCGCAGACGGCAGCGAACCCCTGGTGATAACGGATGTTAAGTTCAGACTGCCTGTCGGCAGGCAAGTAACTGCTGCCGTGGCTGCTTACCGACATGTTCGCATCCCATTTGATATAGTCGATGCCGGGGTAGTCAGTCATAAGGTTGTCGACTATGCTGAACACATAATCCTGGACAGCGGGATTGCTGAGGTCGAGTACGACCTGGCTGCCGCCGCGTCCCTTTACCACGTCACGGCCCGGAGCGTTGATGATCCAGTCAGGATGCTTCTCATACAGTTCGGAAACTGTATTTGCCATCTCGGGCTCTATCCAGATGCCGAAACTGATGCCGTGTTTGCGCGCTGTCTCAACAAGGCCTCCGACACCGTTAGGGAGTTTCTTCTTGTCCACCACCCAGTCGCCGAGCGAACTCGAGTCGTTGAGGCGCGGATACTTGTCGCCGAACCATCCGTCGTCCATTACGAACAACTCTCCGCCCATCGAGGCGATGTCGCCCATCATCTGGTCCATACCGGGCTCGTTGATATTGAAATAGACACCTTCCCAGCTGTTCAGCAGGATCTTGCGCTCGCGGTCGCCATGGGCGATCTTGTGGGCGCGCGCCCAGCGGTGGAAATTGCGGGAGGCTCCGCTTAGGCCTTCGTCGGAAAAGGTGATGGCGAGTTCAGGCGTGCGGAAAGACTCGCCCTTATCGAGAGTGAGCGTGCTGTTGTCCGGGCTTATGCCCGCGAAGAGCCGATGATAATCGGTATCGTTCGTGACGATGTCGAGATGATAGTTGCCGCTGTAGCAGAGCGCTGCGCCGATGACCGACCCGGTATTCTCGGAAGGCTTGCCGTCAAGCGATATCATTATCTCGGCGTGGGAAGTATGCGAATTGCGGACGCCGTCCTTGTTCTCGATGCGCAGAGTCCCGCGCTGGAGAGGCTCCTCCACGAGGCGTCCTTCGTTGGCCCAGGTGCCGTACAGGTGGCTCACCCACACGTCTCCGGTATGGAAAGGAAGGAAAGCGGAGTCGAACTTGCGCAGGACGACCGGCTTCTTCCCGTCATTGACGATCTCGGTCCATGTCTCGATCATGTCGACATCCTTGAAAGCCTTGTAGTAGACCTTCACACGGAAATCGTAGACCTTGTCCTTCAAGGTGATGCATGCGATATCCGTATCGCGGGAGGAGTCTGTGATGACATTCTCGACGACCAGGTCGAGGGACATGTTGCCGTCAGGGTGCGTTACGGCGATGGCATCTTCACGTATCTCTCCCTGCCCGTATGCAGGATAGGCATTCAAGGGTCTAACCCCGGCGAATTGGAGTGCTTCGATGTCCGCATCCGAGAGCCGTGCCCCGAAATGGAGGAAACCCAGGGAAGACCCACTGCGAGCGCTGAGAATCAAAGAGTTGTTTGCGGTATTAACCGCGATGCGGTCTCCAAGGACCTTGACCTGCGCGGATGCGCAGAGGGAAAGCGCCAGCGCAGCCGCACCGGCAAGGAAAAGCTTCTTCATATTAGTAATGCAATGCTATCGGTCCACAATCGAGTCCGACTACGGAAACCGTTCCCGTGCCGGAGGCTCCTTCGACGCTGCGTATAAGCAACTGGGCCTTTCCGGAGAATGTCTGGATGGAGAAAGAGCCGGTCGAACCGGCGACAGGACGCTCCAGGACCTTGAAACCGGGATCCCCATTACCCCATCCGAGTATGGTGAGGTTGGAAGAAACGCTTACGGAAAGAGGTACGGCAGCGTCAGGTACTTCGTTGCCCTTGGCGTCAACAACGGTGAAGTCGAGCACCACGACATCCTGTCCGTCAGGACGCAGGGCAGTCTTGGAAGCCTTGTACTGAAGCGCTGAGGCATATCCGGCTGACTCGAGCACCTGCTCGGCCACCTTCTTGCCGCGGGCGTATCCAGTGGCGACAAGTTTGCCATACTTGTACGGAACAGGCCAACTGATGTGGCCGTATTTGGGCATATCCTTGCGTCCCAGTGACTTGCCGTTGAGCGTGAGTTGGACGGATTCGCAGTTGGAATAGATCCAGAGGTCGACCGTCTGTCCCTCGACGACACCCTGTCCCCACGCGGGTGCGACATATACCATGGGCTCAGTCGTCCAGCAGGACTTCAGGTAGAACGCCTCCTCCTTTGGGAAGCCGCAGTAGTCGAGAATGCCGAACTGCGAACCTGTGGCAGGCCAAGAGAGCGGACTGGGCTCACCGCGATAGTCGAAACCGGTCCAATAGAATAGTCCTCCGAGCCAGGGTCTTGCGGCATAGTACTTCCAACCGCGCTCGATGACGTTCAGGATCTTGCCGTCCGGAGTGCGCTGCATTCCGGCATCGCTGCCGTTGATGCCATCGGGATTGACTCCCGTACGGTTATAGGACCTGAACCAGCCCTTGCTCTCGTCCGTGACATATTTTCCGCGCGTTCCGCTGCCCGTCGTCTCCTCCGTCCCCACGGCGCCGTGGTCCGGGAACCTCTGGTGGAACTCCTCTATATAATTCTGTACCACATAGTTGTATCCGAAAACATCGCAGGCGAGCACGGCTTCGCGCCCACTGCAGTTGCCGTAGGTGACGGGGCGGGTGGAGTCGATGCTGTGGACGAAGTCCACCATGCGGCGGGCGATGTTGCGGCCGATGGCATCGTACTCGACTGCCCACTCTTCATTGCCTATGCTCCAAAGGATCACGGAGGGGTGGTTGACATCGCGGCGGATCATACGCTCGAGCAGGTCGAAATGCTCTTCATTGATACCGAACATACGGTTCTCGTCGATGACGACGAATCCCATTTCGTCGCACAGGTCGAGCATGGCGGGAGATGCGGGATTGTGGGAGGAGCGGATGGCATTGAAGCCGTATGACTTGAGCGTCTGGAGCTTGTAGCGCCACAACTCATCCGGGATGGCCGTACCTACCCCGGCATGGTCGAGGTGCAGGTCGCACCCCTTGAGTTCTTCGCGCCTGCCGTTGAGGATGAAACCGTTCTGCGGGTCGAAATAGGCAGAGCGGATGCCGATGCGGACATCATACTCGTCGAGCAGGTTCTCGATCGCATATCCACCTTTGTAGATGCAAGTACGCAGGGTATAGAGATACGGGAAATCGATTGACCAGAGTTTCGGCGCCGTGACCTGAAGTTCCATTATGGAGCCGTCCTGGTCGGAGAAAGCGGTAGCGACGGATTGCCCTGACGCATCCAGCAGGGTCTGGGCAATCTGGTAGTCTTTCTCTGCGCCGACCTTGCCCACCCGTACTTCGGATACGATGGTGCAGGCGGTAAGGTTGTCGTTGAACCGGTATTCCTTGAGGCTCACCCCATAGGGCTCGACCGCCGTCTGTGCAGTCTTGTGGAGCCAGACATTGCGGTAGATGCCGGCTCCTTCATAGAACCAGCCCTCCTCCAGGGAGGCGTCTGCACGCACTGTGATGAGGTTTTCCTCGCCGAACCTGATGTACTCCGTCATGTCATAGACCGCACTGGCATAGCCGCTGCGCTCATGGCCCATATAGATGCTGTTGCAGAAGACCTCCGAATCGCGGAAGATGCCTTCGAACTCTATCAGTATTCGTTTGCCCCTGTCTTCCTCGGGGATGAATATCTTCTTGCGATACCAGCCGACGGATGACTCGGGATACTTCCAGCCGACACACTTATAGCCGTGGCTGTGACTTGCCTCGGCAGCGTACGGGAGGTCAACAACCCAGTCGTGGGGAAGATTGACCTTCTGCCAGGAGGAGTCATCGAAATCCAGGGAAGAGGGACTCTTGTCCTCCTTGTTGGACATTACCTTCGTGACGTAGGTAAAATACTCCGTACCGTGGGTGTAATCTTTCTGTTTGTCGCCGGCGTAGCCGTAGGCAAAAGACCATCCGTTGTTGACAAGTATCTTCTCACGGACGCTGTCACCTGCCAGAAGGGCCGTAGGCACGGCTGCCAGGAGGGCGACGGCAAGAAGGATAAAGCGATGGAAAGCTTTCATTTTAAATGTATTTTCCACAAATTTACGCACAATCGACCTGTAAAAAAAGTACTATCTTTCCCAAAACCAGCAAAGTTCAGGATCATTCCCGAAAAACCGCGAAATGCGATACGTTTTATCACAAAGATAGATGAATTCAAAGAAAAATTTGTAAATTAGCACCTGAGAAAGGAAACATTTTGACCAAACCACAGGATAATATGAAAAAGTATTTTGCTGAAATGATCGGAACCATGGTATTGGTTCTCATGGGCTGCGGCACCGCAGTCAGCCTTGGTTGCACCAACGCCATCGCCGCCACCGTAGTCGGTACGGCTTTCGCTTTCGGACTCGCAGTCGTCGCCATGGCCTACACCATCGGCGGCATCTCCGGCTGCCACATCAATCCCGCCATCACCCTGGCCGTATGGCTCTCTGGCAAGATGAGCGGTAAGGATGCCTGCTTCTACATGCTGTTCCAGGTCATCGGCGCCATCCTTGGCTCCGCTATCCTTGCCCTTCTCACAGCAAACGTCGAGTTTGCAGGAACTGGCGCCAACGCATGCCAGGAAGGCGTATCCCTCATCGGAGGCTTGCTCGCCGAGGTGTTCTTCACCTGCGTGTTCGTCCTTGTTGTCCTCGGTACGACTGACGAGAAGAAGGGCGCCGGCAACTTCGCCGGACTGGCCATCGGTCTTTCCCTCGTTCTCGTCCACCTCGCCTGCATCCGCTACACCGGCACCTCGGTCAATCCCGCCCGCTCCATCGGTCCTGCCCTCTTCCAGGGAGGCGATGCTCTGAAGCAGCTGTGGATCTTCATCCTTGGACCTCTCGCTGGCGGTGCCTTCGCTGCCGGCATCTGGAAATGGATCGGTTCCGACTGCAAGAAAGCAGAATAAACTTCCATCATGAACAAAACCCTCATCACCATTTTGCTGGCGATGACCTCTATTGCTGCGGCCGCACAGCCGCAGCATTTTGGTTATACCAATCCCGTCATCCCCGGCTTCAACCCCGACCCTAGCGTCTGCCGGGTCGGGGAGGACTACTATCTGGTAACCAGCACTTTCCAGTATTTCCCCGGGGTTCCGGTATACCACTCCAAAGACCTTATCCACTGGGAGCAGATCGGCAACTGCCTGACCCGCCCCTCGCAGTTGAACCTTACCGACGCCAACGGTGGCGGAGGCATCTATGCCCCCACCATCCGATATCACGACGGTGTCTTCTATATGGTCACCACAAACGTTTCCGGCAAAGGCAATTTCTTCTTAACCGCCACCGACCCTGCCGGCGAATGGTCGGATCCCGTCTGGCTCGAACAGGGCGGGATTGACCCTACCCTATATTTCGAGGGCGACAAGGTCTATATGGTCAGCAATCCCCGTAATGGGTTGTACCTGTGCGAGATAGATATCAAGACAGGCAAGCAGTTGACCGAGAGTAAACTCCTGTGGCAAGGCGATGGCGGACGCTATCCCGAGGCTCCGCACATTTACAAGAAGGACGGCTGGTACTATCTGATGATAGCCGAAGGCGGTACGGAGTACGGCCATAGCATCACCATAGCCAGGAGCCGCGACATCTACGGCCCGTATGAGTCCAATCCCGACAATCCCATCCTGTCCAATTTCAGCCGCCTGGGACAGTCCAAGGAAATCCAGGGCACCGGCCACGGAGACCTTATTGAAGACCATCAGGGAATGTGGTGGATCGTCTTCCTCGGCTTCCGGCCGCAGAACGGCAGCCATCATCTTCTGGGCCGCGAGACATACCTCGAGTCAGTAGAATGGTATGACGACTGGCCTATCGTAAACGGAACGGGGACTGCCGACATCCAGAAACAGATAGCGACTCTTCCCCAAGTCGAAGTCCCCCTGCCTCCCATGAACAGGCTCTCCACCGGTCGGATGGAGCCTTCCTACCTGCATCTCAATACACCGGTCGAAGGCAATTACCAGTTCGTAAAGGACACCGTCCTGCGTCTGAAGCCCACTAAAGTGACCCTTGACGATGCCGGCTCCCCTACTTTCCTGGCCATCCGCCAGGACAAGTTCGACTTCCGGCTCGATACCGAAGTCGAACTGTCGAGCGCGACTTTGGGAGATATCGCCGGTCTTACCGTTTATATGGAGAACAATGCCCACGCCGACATCTATCTCCGCCAGGAGAAGAGCAAGAAGAAGCAGTCCATAGTCGTTGAGTATAGTCTATATGGACTCAAGTACAAGGCGTGTGAGGTCGAAGTGAAACAAGGTCCTGTGCAGTTCCGTGTGGACGGAAGCAAGACCGAGTACAAGTTCTATTACCGCGATGCCAAGGGCAAGTGGGTCGATGCCGGAACTCTGGACACCAGGTTCCTGAGTTCCGAAACCGCCGGCGGCTTCACGGGAGTGACCCTTGGTATGTACGCCGTCTCCAAGCGCGGCGGCGGCTTCTCCTGCGCCGATTTCAAGTACTTTAGGTACAGATAGTTATATCTTCTTCAAACTCCGCTGCAGTCAGCGGCATCCTTCGGGAAATGCCCGAACGTAGCGCCCAAAACACCGGCATCCTTCGGGAAATTCCCGAACGTAGTGCCCAAAACACCGGCATCCTTCGGGAAAGGATGCTGTCTACTCCGATGCAGGCGGTGGCACTGTCTCCGCGGAAAATGCTCCGACAGCGCCACCGCCTGACATCTCCGGTCACACAGCATCCGTAACTGCGCTGTGTTCAGTCATGTCCTGAGAGACTCTTTTCCAGTTGCTCCCGATTATCCTGTCATATCAGTAGATTCTCTCACTACTGCACCTTATTTATCCTAACGTATTAGAAAAATCTTTTCCAGGTGCGCCCAAAAGGATATCAACCAAGAGCATTTCTGGCGTTTCAGAGCCGAATCTGCTCTTAACCTGGCTTTGTAATGTGCCCCTAGGCGCATTTCCGCACTTCAGAAGCCCTTTCTGCGCCTGAGCCTTATTCATCTCCGACAAGCAGCCCTCTCCCCCCACACACAACGGAACCCTCGACCAGCGGTTGAGGGTTAACGCGGTTTTCACCATTTTTGCCGGTAACACTCGACTGGCGGTTGAGGGTTAACACTATTTATGAAG
>JAEEGL012918083.1_pt1 | contig 39465 bp, 43 predicted proteins | sample 9134231 | NCBI WGS metagenome assembly JAEEGL01 (sample SAMN16246548, study PRJNA631951) | gut metagenome | biome: gut microbiome; feature: rumen; material: fiber-attached | host: Bos | place: Iran: Karaj | collected 2018-10
CCCCCCCCGCTATACACGCGTTGAGTTAAAATCTCGAAAAATCCAGGAAAAACTGAAGTGCACGTTCTTTTTGATTGAGGGCGACAGTCTCATGCGCTATGGAATTGAAGGTTGGCTGCGCGAAAATTCCTCCAGCCGGTGCCTTGGTTCCTCTGGAAATGTCCTGGATTTTTTTGATTTCATGGAGGAAGCGAAAAACAGCGGAGAAAAAGACTCGTTTCCCGAAATCCTTGTCACCGATGTGAATCTGGAAGGTGACTGCTACTCCGGAATCAGCCTTATCCGGCACTGCCACAAACTTTATCCCGAAATAAAAATCATAGTCTACAGCGAAAACACGTCCCCCTGTTTTTTGAACGCCACAATCGAAGCGGGGGCAATGGGGTATGTTGCAAAGCAGAGTGACGGTCGTGAGCTTAAAAATGCCATCGACTCCGTTCTGAGGGGAATGCTTTACGTGGATTCCCTGCTTGCGAAAAAACTTGTCAGCTTTGAGCATTTCATTTCCCGCTTTACAAAACGTGAGGCCGAGATTCTGTGCCTTATCATGCAGAAATACAGCAACAGTGAGATTACGGAAAAACTCTGCCTTACCAAGCGCACGGTGGAAAACAATATCAGCAGAATCTACGTCAAGACCGGCCTTTCCACACGCGAGGAACTTGTGCGATACGGTACGCAGACTTATTGACTGGTACAACTTAAAAAAAAGTCCGCAGTAGAATTGTGTAAAAATATTTTCCAGCTAAATCTCGAAAAAAAATGACATTTAGCCGGAAAATAATTGTATAAGTGGCCGCCCCTCCCTCCACACGAATCAAATCACCAAAAAAATTCAAAAAAGTGCGTAAAACTCACTAAAAACCGTGCGTTCACACTCACACGGGATTTGTTTTATGTGATAGCCTTTTATCACGTGATTTTTGGACAGGAATTGCGTGTAAGACAGTCCGTAGAAGGGGAGTTTCATGGCAAAGAGTAAAAAAGAACCAGAAGATTTTATTCTCAGATGCAGGTTCAACTACAACGAGGACGCAAAACAAAAGGATGACTTTCACATTGACTGCGAGAGTGCATATCTTCACAGCTCCTATTATAAGAAGATTTTCGATGGAACGCTGAAGGACACCAACCGGAGGAAACGCTTCGTAAAGATAACGAATGTGGAAAGCGGAAAAAGCATCTGGCGTACTCTCAGGGGAGTTCCGACCGGCGCGCTCTCACAGGGCATACTCTATGTGAACAGCGACGGCAGATCCATTCTTGAGGGCTCTTCCTCGGAGACCACAAAACTTACCATAAAAAAGTCCTGCTGGCTTCCTTACTACTGGAACACGGACAACACCGCCGCAAGGGTTTCGTTCAAGATGGGGTTTGTCTCGTTGGTCATAAGCATCGTGGCTTTTATATGCGGATTTATTCCACACTGAACGATGCCATAAAAATGGATTCTTGCCCTTTTGGGCTGGAAATAAATTCATAAGGAGTTTTCAAAATGAAAGCGACAAAAATTATTGCGGTGCTTGCCGTCGCTCTGGTGGCAGGCACAATGGGACTTACGTCTTGCAGCAAGGGAAATGGGGGCAGCGGAAAGGCCTCCAAGGTAAAGGGCGAACTTCTTCCCGAAGGGAATTTCAGCGTGCAGCTTACAAAAGACGAAAGCGGAGTAGCCATTACGGGCTACGACATGAAGGACTGGAAAAAGGATGATAAAGGAAAATATGTCAAAAAGGATGTAACAATTCCTTCTACCATACAGGGGCTCCCCGTAAAGGAAATCCTTGGGGTTGGCGACCTAAAAGAAGCAATAAGCGGCATTGTCATCCCGGAGGGTGTTGAAATTATACATCACTCTGCATTTTACCGATCTAAATTAGCATCCGTAAGTCTTCCTTCAACACTCAAAATAATCGGGTCAGGCGCTTTTTTTGCTTCTACTGACCTTACCTCCTGCAGTCTGCTGCCAGAGGGGCTTGAGTATATAGGTGAAAGTGCATTTCAATCCACCAAACTCACATCCGTTACACTTCCAAAGAGCCTCAGAATTTTGGGAAAAATGGCATTCGTCTGCTGCGACGAGCTTGTGGAAATAAATATTCCGGAAGGACTCGAGGTTATTTCGACATATGGTGAAGATTATGATGATAATAGGCTTTCGTTTACGCATATTTTTTCCGGCGATAAAATTGACAAGTCACTTGCCTTGCAGAAGCTTTTAAAAGAAACAAAGGCAAAGCAGTATGATTTCAAGGAAGAATTATGGAAAACCTCAAGGGAAGCCTTGTATGCTCAGTATGTATACGAAGTTGATGTGTATGATGCTGTTAAATAAAGAAAACAGTTGACATACACATCTATCCGCAGAGTGTCGTCATACCTCCTGTTCGCGCTCTGCGGGTGTGGCTTGTGGTCTGCCAAGCAAAGATGCCTCCGGGGGCTATGGTTTTCCGGGGGTATTTTTTTTAATAAAATATGGTGTAATAAAGTTAGATAGGAGGTACGGAATGCTTGCAACGGCAAAAGGCTATTATAACGGTTCTCAAATTGTATTAAATTCTCCGGTTCAGTTTCAAAGGGGGCAGGAAGTAATTATTACATATACCATAACTGAATCTACTCAAAACAAGAAAAGTCAGGACGCTCTCGTAGATTCTCTTGTCGGCGCAATTCCAAAAAGCGGCAAAACCCTTGAAGAATATCGTTCAGAAAGGTTAAGAAAATATGCAAGTGCTGATTGACACTAATGTTGTTCTGGATATCCAAAATGCTGTCGCAGAGTCACACGATTATGATGCCGTCATTACGAGAAACAAAAACGATTATAAGAAGTCAAATTTGAAAGTGTTCTCTCCAAATGAACTTTTAGAGATACCCTAATTATATCAATATGCGCCATTAACGTCCATTATTTTTACACTATTTTTACACTATTTTTCCTTGCATTTTTCAAAATCAGGGAGATCCCCGGGAACCACTCAAAATGATTACTGGAATCTCCCCGCCAAATCTGATTCGAATTGCAGAAAATCAGAGCTTACTTAGATATTGTAGTTGATTGTCCTCTCGTCAATCACGCGCTTTGACTTGTGCTCGCTTCTTGTTCCCAATCCTCCGTCGGGATGAACCACCACGGATGCAGGCTTTACACCGATCCTTGCCTTCAACGCCGCGCTCACTCTCTCGGCAAGCTTGTCGTCAGCCTCGTCACTTCCCGCGCTCTTCTCAACCTCAACGGAATACTTGCAAGTGAAGTCCTTTTCAAAAATCCTGACCAAATATTCTCCGCTGATTCCTGAAAGCTCGTGGATTACGGCCTCAATGTCGCTCGGGAAAACGTTGACCGCGCTTACGATGAACATATCGTCAAGGCGTCCCTGAATGTGGATGCGACCGTGTGTGCGACCGCATTTGCAGGGTGTGTAGTCAATGCGACCGATGTCACCAGTGCGGAAACGGATGAGCGGACGTGCGTGCTTTCTGAGTGTAGTGAACACAAGCTCTCCGGTCTCTCCCGGCGGCAAAATCTCTCCCGTGTGGATGTCGCGTGTCTCAACCAGAATGTGGTTCTCCGCGATGTGAAGTCCGTCCTTAGCCTCGCACATTGCCGCACATGCACCGAAGATGTCGGAAAGTCCGTAGAAGTCATAAAGCTCGGCTCCCCACAAATCCTCAATGGCCTTTCTCGTTGAAGCGATTGATCCGCCGCCCTCACCCGCGACAATGATTTTCTTGATGTTGAAATCCTTCTTCGGATCGTAACCCGCCTTGATTGCCTTCTCACCCAGCTGCCATGCGTAGCTCGGACTTGTCCAGATGATTGTGGGCTTGTATGTCTTCAAGATGAAAAGCAGACGCTCGCTCGGAAGTGTGCCTCCCCAGATACAAAGGGCACCGAGGTTCTGCGCTCCGATTACGTCAGGTCCACCGACATAAAGTGAGAAGTTCAACGCGTGAACATAGCGGTCATTTTTTCTCATTCCAATCTGATAGAACCAGCGGCTCTCAGTGTCCTGGAATTCCTCGAAGTCCTTCTGCGTGAAAGGAGACATGGTGGGAACTCCCGTTGAGCCTGATGATGTGGAGACGAAAATCACGTCCTCCTCAGGAACTGCGGCAAGCTCTCCCAAGAATGATCCGACTCCCTGAGTGTCCCTCTGCGTCTTCTTGTTGATGAACGGGAACTTCTGGATGTCCTTCAAGGTCTTGATGTCCTCGGGTTTTACTCCCGCCTCGTCAAAACTTCTCTTGTAGTAAGGAGCGTTCTCGTAAGCGAACTTCACAATCTCCTTCAAATCCTCAAGCTGCTTCGCCTCAAGCTGTTCCCTAGGCAAAGTCTCAAGTTCCTTGTTCCAATATTTTCCGTCCGGTGCTGATTTTCCCCAATCTGCCATTTTATTTACCTCGCTTTCATTTTATTTGTGGGCTGCCGTTTTTTTGTGTCGTGGCATTTCCTACTTGATTGGTATGTTATCAGATTTAAAAACTTTTGCCTAATACAAGTTTTTTATCATGTGCTATAGCTTTTTCTTATTAGATTTAAGCTAATCCCACTCGCGCAGAATACGCTCCCATTTTTTGTCGCGTCCCTCCACAATCAGCTCAATGTCGCTTTCCGTCAGATGCCTGAACCGAGCCTGTCTTTTTATGTAGGATGCCACGTCGGAGAATTCCTTCGGTCTGTGTGTCAGCCGGTATTTTCCGTTCTCATATTCGGCAAGATAGAGAAGTCCCGTGTCCACCATCTCCTTCGCAAACTCCACGGTCTCATCGGTCTTGATCCCCCATCCGGTCGGGCAAGGAGCTATCACATGGATGAATTTTGTTCCGACGATGTTCTTCGCCTTCTCCACCTTGTTGATAAAATCCTGGATGTAACCGACACTCGCAGTGGCCGCATAGGGAATGTCGTGTGCCGCGATTATCTCGAACAGATTTTTTTTCTGCCTGAGATTTCCCCGCACATTTTTTCCGGCAGGTGTCGTCGTCGTCCTTGCGCCAAAAGGAGTGAGTGAGCTCTTCTGGATTCCTGTGTTCATGTAGGCCTCATTGTCGTAGCAGATGTAAAGCACGTTGTCGTTCCTGTCAATCGCACCGCTCAAAGCCTGCAATCCAATGTCGGCAGTTCCTCCGTCTCCCGCGAATCCCACGACCTGAGCATCCGTAATTCCGCGTGCCTTTAGTCCGGCAAGAACTCCGGTCATCATGCTCGCAGTCCCTGCGAAAGTTGAGATAATCGCGTTGTTGGAAAAACACAGCTGCGGAAAATTGAATCCCACCGCGCTCATGCATCCCGCAGGAAGAACCGCGACGGCTTTCTCACCCAGCACCTTCAATGCAATTCGGACCGCAAGACTTCCACCGCAACCAGCGCACGCCTTGTGTCCGTAAAAAAATTCTTCCTCATTCAAAGTCCTTGCGTTAAGCATCCTGCGCCTCCTGTGGAATTCCGAAAAAGTGTACGTCGGATTTTTTCTCTCCCCTGCTCAAATCCTCAAGGGCAGAAAATATCTCACGGATTTCGTCCGCGCTGATGTCCTTTCCTCCCAAGCCCCCGATGTAATTCACGCAAGGAAGCCCCAGGCCGGATTTTTTCAGCACGGAATTCACGTTGGTAAAAACGGTTCCCTCCGCACCGAAAGAGATGTCCTTCTCAAGCACCGCAACGGCTTTCACATTCCTCAGCGCCTCAACAATTTCCTCGTCGGGGAAAGGACGCATATAACGGATTCTGAGAAGCCCAGTCTTTTTTCCGAGCGACCGAAGCTCATCCGTGATCTGCTCCACAAGGCCCGCAATGCTTCCCAAGGTCACAAGCACAAAATCCGCGTCGTCGCATTTGTATTTTTCAACAAGCCCGGTGTAACGCCTTCCGAAGATTTTTTCAAAGCGATCCTCCGCTTCCCTCACGACACTCCGCACATTGAGCATCGCCCTGTGTTCCTTGAATTTAAAAAATGTATTCGTGTCAGGACCGGCGGAAAAAGCCATGTTCGTCGGATGATCAAAATCGAAACGGTTGTCGGTCTCGAAATGCGGAAGAAACTCATCGGCGAGTTCTTGGTCTGGAACCTCAACAAGCTCGTAGGTATGCGTCAGAACAAATCCGTCAAGATTTACCATGAAAGGAGTCTGCACCGACTTATGCTCGGCCACATAATAAGAGAGAAGGGCCATGTCCAGAGCCTCCTGTCCGTCCTTCGCGTAGGACTGAATCCACCCGCTGTCCAAAAGCGCAAGAGAATCCCTCTGGTCTCCGTAAATGTTCCACGGCAAAGCTGTCGCCCTGTTTGCGTTCATCATCACGATCGGAAATCTTCCGCCGCTTGCATAGACCATGCACTCAGCCATGTAAAGAAGTCCCTGTGAACTTGTCGCCGTAAATGCACGACTTCCAGCCGCACTCACACCGATTGCGCATGACAAAGCTGAGTGCTCAGACTCCACGTGGATAAAATCGCTTTTCAACGAGCCGTCTTCAACAAAATCAGAAAGCTTTTCAACCACCACAGTCTGCGGCGTAATGGGATATGCTGAAATTACATCGGGACGCGCAAGACGGATTCCATAAGCGAATGCCTCGTCGCCTGAAAGAAAGCGTTTCTCAGAAAGATTTTTTGTCTCAGCCATCAGCGTTCATCCTCCATTTTGATTGCGCCGAGCTTGCAGATTTTCGCACAGATTCCGCATCCCTTGCAAAAGTCGTAGTCAATACTAACGCATGCATTTTCCTTGTCGGCTCTGATTGTTCCGTCCGGGCAGTAGAGATAGCATTGAAGGCAGTTCTTGCATTTAGACGCATCCACCACGGGACGCACGTTTCTCCATCCAGCGTTTTTCGTCACAAGATATCCGGCCTCAAAAACAGTCGCCTCGGGAATCTTCTCAAAACTCGCCGGGACTTCATCTCGCAAAAATGGTCTCATAAATTTCCTCCAAAGATTTCATCCACAAGAGGAAGATTTTTTTCCGCGACTCTCGCACCCATGTAAAGTTTGATGGCCTGCTTCAAATCATCCTGCGAAACAAGATTCTCATTTTTTGAGAGAAGCGAGAGCATGGCCGTGTTGGAAAGAGGCACACCGAGGATTCTGCGCGCAATCTCATTTCCGTTAAATGCGACGATTGATTTTTCATACTCCGGTGAAAGCTCTGCCGCCTGCCTGATTGAGTTCACGTAGATTTTCCCGCCGTCCTTGATCTCGTCAAAAGCGGAGGGAGAAAAAAGCGTGTCGTCAAGGAAGATTACGTAATCCGCCTTTTTGATTTGCGTCCTGTCGCCGATGGGCTTTGAGTCAAGTTTCGTAAAGGCAAGGATCGGAGCACCACGACGCTCAGGACCGAACGAAGGAAATGCGAGCGCAAAATTCTCACGCAAAGAATATGCCGCACCCAGAACCTTCGCCGCAGTAAAGGCTCCCTGTCCTCCCCGACCGTGCCATAAAACTTCTGTCATTCATTTCTCCTGTCTCAGATTCAATTGGCGCAGCAGTCCGCAACTTCGGTCTTACAGCAGTCAGCGTCTCCGTCCTTGCAGCAGTCCTTCTGTCCCCTTGATTTACATGAAACAAGAACGGCAGAAACAAGCATCAGCGCCGCAACGATTGAAATAAATTTTCTCATAAGATTCTCCTCTAAGTTTTATTTTATACAGAATTATTCATTCTTTTGCCAATACAAGTTTTTTATCGCATCCGATAGATTTTTTATATTAGCCCACATAAAAAATCAGCATTGGACGATGCAAAAGCTACTCGTACAATTTTTTTGAGAAATATCGGTCGCCCCGGTCCGGGAATACGGTCACGATGTTTATCCTTTTTCCTTCCGCAAGTCGCTTCTGGATTTCTCCGTTCGCCTCAAGCTCAAGGGCAAGTTTTTTACTGGCCGCAAAAGCCGCACCGCTGGAGCTTCCTGCGAAGATTCCCTCATGCCGGCACAGCTCACGTGAAGAAACAAATGCCTCCGCGTCCGTCACTTTGATTACCTTGTCCACAAGCTTCATGTCCATCGTGTCGGGAACAAAATCATTTCCGATTCCCTCGATGTTGTAGTCGCCATGCTCACCGCCTCCCATGGTCGATCCGATGGGATCAGCAAGCACACCGCGAATCTCTGGATTTTTTTCCTTGAGGTACCGCGCGATTCCTGAGTAGGTTCCGCCGCTTCCTGCTCCTCCGACAAAATAATCTATGTGGCCGTCCAAATCAGAGTAGATTTCAGGTCCCGTGGTTTTGTAATGCGCCAAGGGATTCGCTGGATTTCTGAACTGCTCAAGGGAAACCGCACCCGGAATGGAGTCACGGATCTCAGTCGCTTTTTTCTCTGCGCCAAGCATTCCGTCCTCACGAGGCGTGTTCACAATCTCCGCACCAAGGGCTTTCATCAGGGTCTGCTTTTCCTGGCTGAACTTTGTGGGCACGACGAAAATCACCTTGTACTTTTTCTTCAACGCTGCGAACGCAATTCCAAGTCCCGTGTTTCCGGCTGTTCCCTCGACTATGGTTCCACCTGCTTTCAGGACTCCCCTGCGCTCGGCATCCTCAATCATCTCGCGGCCAATTCGGTCCTTCACGCTTCCCGCCGGATTCCAAAGCTCAAGTTTCGCAAAAAGATTTATTCCCTCTGGCAGCCCCATGTTTCCAAGTCGTACAAGCGGAGTGCCGCCAATCAGTTCCTGCATCGAATCAAAATATCTCATTTTTTTCCAGCCTCCTCAATGGCATTGTTCAAGTCAAAAATCAAATCGTCCGCACCCTCAATTCCGACAGAAAGGCGGATCAAGCCGTCGGTAATTCCGACCTTCTCACGGATCTCACGCGGAATGCTCGCATGGGTCATACTCGCAGGATGGCACGCAAGACTCTCCACGCCGCCAAGACTTTCCGCAAGAGAAATCAGTTTCAGAGAAGAGAAAAATTTCTTGAAGTCATAGTTTTCCTTGAGCTCAAAACTGATCATCGCACCGCCGTTCTTCGCCTGACGCGTGTTGATTTCATATCCCTGAGCGCTCTCAAGTCCGGGATAGTAAACACGCTTCACCGCAGGATTTTTCTCAAGCCACCTCGCAATCTTCAAAGCGTTCTCTGTGTGACGGTCAAGACGCACGCCCAGAGTCTTAATGCCGCGGATCAAAAGGAATGAGTCAAAGGGACCGAGCACTCCGCCCACCGCATTCTGAATGAAGGCAAGTCTCTCCGCAAGAGCCGCATCCTTTACGACCGCAAGCCCCGCAACCACGTCGCTGTGACCTCCAAGATATTTCGTCGCGCTGTGCACCACAATGTCGATTCCTTTTTCAATGGGACGCTGGAGATAGGGTGTCATAAATGTGTTGTCCACGATGGAAAGGATTCCATGCTTTTTCGCAAGTTTCGCAACGCCCTCCAAATCCGTGATTGTAAGAAGCGGGTTCGCCGGAGTCTCAACCAAAATCGCCTTTACGTCGCCGCTGATTTTCTGCTCCAGTGTCTCAAGATTGCTCGTGTCCTCGATGGAATAGTTTATGCCGAAGTTCTTGAAGATTTTGTCAAGCACACGGAAAGTTCCTCCATACACATTGCTTGAGATGATGATTCTGTCACCGCTCTTGAACAAAGTGAGGACCGTGCTCAAAGCCGCCATTCCAGAGGCAAAGGCAAATCCGTGGGTTCCTCCCTCAAGCTCGGCAATCAGTTTTTCCAGGGCTGCCCTAGTCGGATTTCCCGTCCTTGAGTATTCCCATCCCTTGTTCTGCCCGATTCCCTGCTGCGCGTAAGTCGATGTCTGATAAATCGGCACGTTCACCGCACCAGTAAATTCATCACCGTCAATTCCGCCGTGAATCAAAGCTGATTCAATCGTTTTGTAAATCTTGTCGCTCATCTTCTGCCTCCTGCCACAGACCTGATGTGTCCGATTTTTCTAAATATATTTTGCCTTTTAGTTGCCGTAACAAAATGCACGTTCTCAAACGCCGAGAGATTGTCGCTCCGTCCGAGAAAATATTTTTTCTGAATCTCCTTCGGTCCCTCGTGCCTTTCAATCCTGAGAGAATGTGTCCCGAGAGCGCGCCGTATCTGCCAGATTGAAAATCCCTTCACCATTGGCTCGCCGAGTTTTTCAGTAATCGCCGCAAGATCCCTCACACGCGGAGCAGCACTCACAGCCTTCGTGGTCTTGTCGGGAAAATCAAAAATAATCCTGCTCTCATCGCTCGTAAGGTCGGAAATAATTTTCAGCGTCTCCTCAAAAACCGGAAGCTCCAGATAATATGACACGCCCAGAATTGCGGTGAAAGTCGGAAGTCCGGGATTGAATCCGTTCTCCAGAAGCTTCTCCCTCAGGCTGTCCTTCGTAAAATCCACAGGAACGAAAGTCAGGTTTTTCGGGAGCATCCACTCAAGCTCATTGATTCTTTCCTTCTTATATTTCTGCGTGTCGGGATGGTCAATCTCAAACACGTGGATGTTCTCGTTCGTATTTCGGAAAGCGAATGAGTCCATGCCCGCACCGCAAATCACGTACTGGATTTTTTTGCCGCTGCCGCTGTACTTCGACGCAAAATCCGCAAGCTCCTTCTCCGCGAAACTGATTCTTGAGAGCGGGATCGGAAGGATGTAATTGTAAAGGGCATCCATTATGTTCTCATGACAGAACCATTTTTTCTGGCTGTATTTGCTTCCGTCAAATCCGTTCTCAATCAGCTGACCCATTTCCTCGTACTGATTTTTTCCCATCAGGTCAAATGCCAGATAGTCGTCGAAGATTTTTTTCTCGCCGAAGTTCGAATGAAACGCCCTCGCAAATGAGCAGAGTTTAGCGGTTATGCTCTCCTGTTTTTCAACCATGATTTACCCCTGTTAAAAAATAAAAAAATCCGCCGATTTACCAAACCAGCGGATTCAAACTCAAACCAATTTCCAAAAAACTGATTATATATGACAAGTCCGCCTGTGTCCGCAACAACACATGCAGCAACAAGAGAAAACATTCTGTGACTCAAATGCGAAACTCATACGAACTCCTTTTTCCTAGTCTTTTGATAGGTTTAATATATAGCTTAATCCATACTTTGTCAATAGGTTTTATAAGATTTTATATTTTTTTTCGATAGGAGGGATCATTCAGGATACATCAGGGAGGCATCTCCTAAATCAGCCCCAAAAGGCAGCCTCACCTGTCACGCGCTCACCCCATCTGCTCGCCCAGGATTCCACGAAGCACGCGGTATAAGGAACGCCCTTTTCAATCCTGAGTTTTTCAAAATACGGAAGCCCCGCCCAGATGGCAGAGACGATCCCGATCAGAAAAAGATAGAGAGGCCCCAGCACGAGCGACTGGATGCAATGACCGTACTCATGCACGCGTGTTTTCTGAGAGTCCGAAAAAGATTCATCCGGGGTAAAAATAAAAAGACCGAGGCTCAATCCGGCGGAGGAATTCCATCTCGTGTCGATGCAGCCACGGTAAAAGCTGTGCGGCTTACGGATAAAAATCAAAAAGATAACCAGGCCAAGAAAAGTCTGAGCGAGACCAAAGCTGCACTGAATCAAAATGAAGAGAGATTTTTTGAAAGGATTAAACTTCACGCCCACTCCGCTTCCGTTCTATTTTATGACGCGATTTTTTTCCTCGCTCACGAAAACTCTGTCCGCAAGGTAGGTCATGTTGAAATGCTTTCCGTCTTTGCGCTCATATCCGTCCTTGACTCTTTCCGCCGCAAGAAAAACTTTCCCGCCCAAAAGCCCGTCAGTCTCTATGCGGTCGTCGGTGCCGGCAAGGACTCTGCCCACGGTCTCAATCGCCTCGTCAATGATCGTCGGATCAAGAATCTCATGGCCGCCGTACATCTTGTCGAACTCAGCCTGATGCTCCTTGAGGTGAAGGAGACTTTTCATGTATGAGAAAATGGGAAGCGAATTCTGAAATTCCAAAAGCGTGTTTCCGTTGCATGCGTCCCCGGAAAATGCGATGCGTGATTTATGGTCAATCAGGATGACCGAGCCGAGCGTATGACCTCCGACCTCGACCACCTCAATCTTCCTGTCGCCCAGGTCAAAGATGTCGCCGTCGTAGATTGGGTAGATGGGCATCAGATTCCAGTCAAGAAAATTTCCATCCATCACGAGCTTTTCCTTGTACTGCTCAAGGGCCGTGTCCTTCGCCATCTGGAAAACCATTTCCTTTTTTATCTGGAGGTTCGTGTAGAAAAACTCGATGTCCTTGTGATGGAGGTAGCAATGGTCGAAAAAGAAATTCCCGCCGATGTGATCGGAGTGAGCGTGTGTGTTCACGAGCTTGACAGGCTTAGATGTCAGGGTTCCGCAGAAAGTCTTGAGGTTTCCCATTCCAAGGATTGAGTCAATCAGCAGAGCGTAATCCCTGCCCTCCACCAGATAGCAGAACGCATAGGATTTTTCCGCGAAAGCGTTTTCAATCATCCATGTCTTTTCGCCCGAGCCGTCACTCCAAATCTCCGTCGCCTTGTACCAGGGAAATTTTTCTTCCATTGCCATTCCTTATTTAAAACTCAGCCCTAGAAATTTTCCGCGCTGATTTCAAAGTAGCTCTTCGGATGATTGCACACCGGACAGACCTCAGGAGCCTTGGTTCCAACGACGATGTGACCACAGTTGCGGCACTCCCAGATTTTCACGCTGCTCTTCTCAAACACTTCGTTCATCTCGATGTTCTTCAAAAGCGCGCGGTATCTTTCCTCATGGTGCTTTTCAATGGCGGCGACTCCACGGAACTTTGCGGCAAGCTCAGGGAATCCTTCCTTCTCGGCTGTCTTCGCAAAATCCTCATACATGTCAGTCCACTCATAATTCTCACCGTCAGCGGCAGCGGCGAGGTTCGCCTTTGTGTCACCGATTCCAGAGAGCTCCTTGAACCACATCTTCGCGTGCTCTTTCTCGTTGTCGGCGGTCTTCAGGAAAAGGGATGAAATCTGCTCGAACCCCTCTTTCTTCGCGACGGATGCAAAGTAAGTGTACTTGTTCCTTGCCTGGCTCTCACCTGCGAATGCCGCCTGAAGATTTTTCTCTGTCTGTGTTCCTTCGTATTTGTTACTCATTGTATTCTCCTTTGAATTTGCTTTTGCATTAGATTCAGTTTTGATTTTGTTTTCCGCAATCCCGGCAGACGGGGTCTCCTCGTAAATCGGCTCGAAATCCTCCGCGGGATGACCGCACATCGGGCAGGTGTAATCGGCAGGAAGCTCGCTCTGCATGTATTCGTATCTGCAGATTTTGCACCGCCATCCGATTATTTTTCTCGAGGTCTCTATCTTCACCTTCGGCTTCACGTTGTTCTGGTAGTCGGCGTAGGTGATGGGAGCGTTCGCACTTGTCACAAAGGCATCCACGAGCTCGGCGACAAAAAGCGTGTGAGTTCCCAAATCAGTTTTTGAAATCACCTTGCAGCTCAGGACCGAACATGTGTTGGAGAGAATGTAGGGACATCCGTTTGCGTCGGTCTTATATTCGTAGCCAGCGAATTTGTCCGCGTTTCTTCCGCTCTGATATCCGAAGTTTTTGAAAAGCTCGAAGCGCGCGGTTTTGTCCAGAACCGAGAGACAGAAAAATCCCGACTCCTTAATCAGCTCGCAAGTATAGTTCTGATTCAAAAGCGAGATTGAAAGGCGGGTGGGATCGGAGGCGACCTGCATGCAAGTGTTTGTGATGCACGCATTGATTTTTTCGCCGCACCTTGTCCCGATTACGAAGAGACCGTAGGATATATTATAAAGTGCCTTATTGTCCATAAAACGTCCGATTATTTGTCCGCCCAGAGTCCGTGAAGGTTGCAGTATGCGTATGCCCTCACGACATCATCCCCGTCCGTCAGAGCGAACACAGCTTTCGGCGCGTCTCCCGGCTTGAGCGATTTGATAAGACTCAGGCTCTTTGTCTCCAGCGCAATCCATTCGATGAAATGTTTTTCCTCCATCGGGTGAGTCACCGAGCCAACCGAGACCTCAACAAGATTTCCATTTTTCTGAACCACAGGAACATGTTTTTCCACGGCGGCATCAGTGGTGTTTGCCTTGAGCTCCGCCATCGCCTCACCGCAGCACATTGTGTCGCAGGGAGATCCCTTGAGCATGGCGACAACCTTTCCGCATTTCTTGCATTTGTAGAATTTCAGGACCATTTTTTATTCTCCTTCTATTTAAAGGGTAGCAGATAAAAAATGATTTGTAAAGTGTCAAATGCGGCAAACGGAGGATTTATTTTTCAACCGAGTCCCTGAACATTTTGCGGAGGCTCTCAATGGACTTGCGGATGTCGTACTCCTTTCCCATTCCCAGGTAACGGACAGCCTCTTTTTTGCGTCTCTCGTCATCGGAAAGCCACCAGTCAATCTTCGCGGCAAGATCCTTGGCATTTCCACCCTTGAAAAGGCTCTCCTCACTCAGGGCGAACTGTGACGTGGCGGAGAGTTTTGCCTTTGCAATGATCGGAACAAGCCCGGTTTGTATGGCCTCCATGCACGACATTCCCTCAACCTCGACGGTCGCGCAGTGAATGTAAAGCGATGCCCCCGAATAGATTTTCTTTAGCTCATCCGCATTGCAGAAACAGAACTCAGGAGGAGTTTTCAATACACCATCACGCACCAGCGCATCCGCCTCTTTTTTGAGTTGATTTTCTATGGGTCCGTGTCCTGCTATCACCAGCCGTATTCTGTCAGCGAATTTTGAGTAACGCATCGCCTTGAGCAAAGTTTGCTGGTCCTTTTCAACCGAGCATCGTCCGGTCGTAACAATGGTATAGAATCCGTCTTTTCTTTCCTCGCGGGGCACAGCACATCCGCACTCACCGACGGAATCCGGCAACATTCCATTTGAGATCACACGAAGCTCCGGCTTAAATCGCCATGCGGAAAGACGTTTCCTCACATTTTCCGTGGGACACTGGACAATCTTGCAGTGATTGAAAATCGCGTTTCTCCATAAAATCATCGTGGAAAAATTCAAGACCAGACTTTTTCCGAGATGCACCGAGCAGAACAAATTCTCGGGATGCAGGTGATAGGTTCCGGTAATTGTTTTCTTTTCTTTCCTCGCAATCCGGCAGGTCATTATCTGAACGGCAAAGGGCTCCTCAATATGAACCACGTCGGCCCATCTTACGGCCTCGGTAATGATTTTCCTGTCACTCTTCGCAAACGAGTATCCCTGTCTCTGAACGAGCCCGTCGAAAAACGGAAGCTTGCCGTGGGAAAGAACATAATCCGGCTTCTCACCGTCCATTCCCGCAGCTGAAAGAATGCGCACGTCCTCGCCAGCCTCACGAAGATAGCGGACCGTATTTCTGCACGAACCGCAAAGCCCATTTCCTTTAGTAAAAGCGTTGTTAATCACAAAAAGTATCTTCATAAATGCACGTCATATTATCATTTTTTGCATGTTTTGTCACTAGCCGTGGAATGTCACGGGAATACGGACTTCTGAATGTCGCCTCCCCCGCAGAAAATTTTCCCAAATACTGAATGACACGCACGCGAAAATTCGCTATAATGGGGCATCATGTTTAAACCTGAATTAATTAACTCACTCAAAAACTACAACTCAAAGACATTCGTAAGCGACCTGATTGCCGGCATCATCGTGGGAATCGTCGCTCTTCCTCTTGCCATCGCCTTTGCCATCGCATCCGGGGTCAATCCTGCGGCAGGGCTTTTTACGGCCATCATCGCCGGATTCTGCATCTCAGCGTTCGGTGGAAGCCGAGTCCAGATCGGAGGCCCCACAGGTGCGTTCGCGGTCATCGTATACGGAGTCGTGGCACAATACGGTCTGAGCGGACTTGCGACGGCCACGGTAATGGCTGGAATCATCCTTATCCTGCTCGGTGCGTTCAAAATGGGCGGTCTCGTAAAGTTCATCCCTTATACAATCGTGACCGGATTTACGGCGGGAATTGCTGTTACCATAGCGGCGGGTCAGCTCGGAGATTTCTTCGGCCTGCGTCCTGATTTCTCCACCCCGATGATGATTCTGGGCGAGGAATACTCAAAGATGCCCGGAAACTTTCTTCCCAAGCTCATCGTCTACATCAAGTCGGCGGCGACTTTCAACGTGTACTCGACCGTCATGGCAGCCGTCTGTCTGATTTTCATTTTCGTCTGGTCAAAGTTCATCAAAAAGATTCCCGGAAGCTTTGTCGTAATCATACTGGCAACCGTCGTGAGCATCATCCTTGAGAAAACCTGTAATCTTCACACGGATACAATCGGGTCATTCGCGGACGGTTCCACGCATTTCATAATTCCGAACACATTGCCCAAGCCGCAGCTTCCTGCCCTGAGCCTGAAAACAATCACGACGCTTTTCCCGACGGCGGTCTCAATCGCAGTACTCGCCGCCATTGAGTCGCTTCTGAGCGCGGTTGTAGCGGACGGAATGATCGGATCCAAGCACGACTCCAACACGGAGCTTGTCGCACAGGGAATCGCAAACATCGCAAGCCCGCTCTTCGGTGGAATTCCAGCTACAGGTGCGATCGCAAGGACGGCAACGAACATCAAAAACGGAGGAAAAACTCCGGTGGCAGGAATCATCCACGCAATCACCTTGCTCATAATCCTTCTGTTCGCAGGAAAATATGCGGCCTACATCCCCATGGCAGCCCTTGCCGCAGTCCTGATTAACGTCGCATGGAACATGGCAGGTTTTCCCGCAATCAAGTCCCTGCTCCACGGACAGAAATCCGACATCACTGTTTTTCTGGTGACTTTCCTTATCACCGTCTTTGTGGATCTGACCGTCGCGATTGAGGTCGGTCTCGGATTTGCAGCATTCTTCTTCATCAAAAAGATGATTGACCTGTCGGAAGTGCAGAACGAGCGCGAAATCCTCACGGGAGGAATCAACAAGGACCAGCCGGCTGAGAACCTGGACATCCCGCCAAAGACCTTCATATACGAGATTGAGGGCCCGCTTTTCTTCGGAACAGTGCGGAAATTCGAGCTTGCCACCGAGCGAGCCCAGTCTGACTGCAAGTACCTCGTTCTCAGGATGCGCAACACCATCTACCTTGACGCGGGTGGAATCCGTGCGCTTGAGCAGTGCAAGGCGGCGTGCGACAGGAAGGGAATCACCATAGTCATCAGCGGAATACACACACAGCCCTATATTCTGCTTGAAAAAACCGGAATGGCCGACAAGCTTGGACGCGAAAATATCTTCGACAACATTACCGACGCCCTCAACCGGTGCCGCAAGTGAAAAATTCATTTTACAAATCCAAAATCGCATGATATAATAGAAGAAATATGCGATTAAAAATGCCGGAGGGAAAGAGCACGTGAACTATATAATCTATTTTGATCTCAGCGCGCTGCTGATTTCCAGCATTACACTTTGGCTCTTCATAAGGAAATCAAATTGTCACAGGCTGCAGAGCAGGGTTTTTCTGACGCTTGTCATTGACGAGCTCGTGATGACCCTTGCAGACCTGGGTTCCGCCATACTCCTCGAAAAAAAGGATCCGTCGACGGTCATCGTCTCGGACATAGTGACCACCCTTTATTTTCTGAGCCACACCCTCATGCCCGTAATCTTCATGGTCTATCTCATGGTGCTCACGGGCGTATACAAAAAACGCGGGTCAAAATTTTTCATCGCAGTCATGGTTCCCTACTTCCTGATTTTAGTGCTGCAGCTCACGAATCCGTTCACGAAACTCATTTACTACTATGACGCGGACCTGACATACCACCGTGGTCCCTGCATGGTCCTGCTGTATGCCCTGGTTCTGTTTTATGTTCTTCTCAGCTCACTCCACATAATCAGGTTCAGGTACACCATTCCGCACCACAAGGAAATTCCCCTCACGATGTTCATCACCTGCTGCGTGCTCGCAATGGCCGTCCAGTTCTTCTTCCCCTACGTTTTGATTGAGTGTTTCGTGCAGATTTCCATGACGCTCTGCCTGCTGATTGACGTTGAGAATCCTGCGGAGATTTACAGCAGCGAGACCCACGTGTACAACCGGGGCACCTTCCTTTTCGACGCCCTGCACATGCAGAAAAACGGAACGCCGTACAAGGCAATCATCGTGAAGATTCTGAATGAAAAGCAATACATGTCCAGCATAGGCTACGCATCCATGTCGGAGATTCTCTGCTCCATCGCTCAATGGTTCGTGCAGATTACAAACGATGATTCTGTTTACGACTGCAACAACGGAAATTTCGTCCTGACACTTTACGGCTCACAGCTGAAAAAATCCGAGACCATAATGCAGTACATCACTAACAGATTCTCCACCGACTGGCTCCACAACGAAAGAATCCTGAGTTTCCAGACGCAGATCTGTGAAATCAACGTGCCGGAAGACCTCAGCTCCATCGGTGACATACTCTCGCTTGTTGACTCGGCGGTCGTGCCCACAGGACGCATTGAGATTATGAGAAGGGACCAGCTCAATTTCATGAAGCGGCAGAGAGCCGTTGAGCGCGCGATCAAAAAGGCACTGGAGAACAACTCGTTCAAAGTTTTCTTCCAGCCGATCTGGGACGTGCACAAAAACAAGATTCATTCCGCGGAGGCACTCATCCGTCTGGTCGATGACGAGCTCGGATCAATCTCACCGGAGGAATTCATCCCTATCGCAGAAAAGACCGGCACGATTACCGCCATAGGACAGTTCGTTTTTGAGGAAGTGTGCAAGATGTTCTCCATTGAGCAGCTTCACGGACTCGGCATAGATTTCCTTGAGATAAATCTTTCCACGGTACAATGCACACACAAATTGCTCCCGCAGATTTTTGAGACGACCCTGAGCCACTACGGACTTCCAACTTCCGCAATCAACCTTGAAATCACGGAGAGCGCGGCAATCAACAGCCAGGAGACCTTCCAGGAAACATTCAAGCAGCTTCACAACATGGGCTTCACGTTCTCCCTGGATGATTACGGCACGGGCTACTCAAACGCGACTTATATTTTCAACATGGACTTCGACATCATCAAGATTGACAAATCCATTCTCTGGGAGGCGGAGAAAAAAGATTCCGCGAAGATTGTCCTTGCGAACACAATGCGCATGATAAAAGAGCTCGGCAAAAAAATTCTGGTCGAAGGCGTGGAGACAAAGGAGCAGAGAAATCTCGTCGTCTCCATGGGCGGCGACTACTGTCAGGGATACTATTTCTCGAAAGCGATTCCAAAGCAGGAGTTCATGGAATTCTGCAAGGTATTCAACAGCTCGCACCACGGTCCAGTGGACTGATAAAATCCATATCCCGTTTAAATAATTTTTGGAGGACTTATGAAAATCAACAAGGCAATATGCGGTCTCACTCTGGCGGTCATGACATTCGGCGGCAATATTTTTGCGGTCAGCTGCTCATCAAAACATGCGGAAGAGGAGCTCGTCTGGATGGAGGATTTCAACGGAAAATCTCTCAGCAAGAAGGACTGGAATTTTGAGACGCACGAACCGGGATGGGTGAACAACGAGCTTCAGTCATACGGAACATCATCAGAGAACACTTATGTCAAGGACGGATATCTGATCATCCAGCCGCTCAAGACAGAAAAAAAGGGCGGCGGTTTTTCCTTCACATCAGGACGAATCAACACGCAGGGAAAGCACACGTTCACCTACGGACGCATAGAGGCAAGGCTCAAGGTTCCCAAGGGCAAGGGATTCCTTCCAGCATTCTGGATGATGCCGGACGACGAGAGCTTCTACGGTCAGTGGCCCAAGTGCGGAGAGATTGACATCATGGAAGTCCTTGGAAACCAGACCGACACCCTTTACGGAACAATCCACTACGGTGAGCCTCACAACCAGCAGCAGGGAACCTACAAGCTCACGGACGGAAACTTTGCGGATTCCTTCCATGAATTCGCCGTTGAGTGGGAACCTGGAGAAATGAGTTTTTACTGCGACGGCATAAAATACAAGACCGTGAATGACTGGTTCACATGCCGCCCCGGATTTGAGGAAGTCACGTTCCCGGCTCCATTTGACCAGCCGTTCTACATCATCCTGAATGTTGCGGTAGGAGGAGACTGGCCGGGATATCCTGATGCAAGCACTGAGTTCGGTGAGGACGCGCAGATGGTGGTGGACTGGATCAAGGTCTATCAGAAAAAGACATACAACGAGGATGTTGAAAAACCGGTCGACTCCATTGCCGAAGCAAAGGCAGACAAATCTGGAAACCTTCTCCGCACTGGAAAGAGTGAATGGGAGCTTTTGAAATTCCAGGGAGGAAACGCCGACCTAAACGTGGACGGAGACAAGATTGACATAACGCCGATCAGCGACGGTTCGGTTCCCTATGCCATCCAGCTCATACAGAGCCCCACTCCGCTGACCAAGGGAAACATCTACCGCTATTCCTTCGACGCATTTGCGGATGACGCACGCACGATAATCACAGCTTTCACGGCACCTGACCACGGATGGATCCGCTACTTCCCCGACACGGACGTAAAGCTCACGAAAGAGCCACAGCACTTCACATGGGATTTCAGGATGACCGAAAAATCTGATCCCACGGCAAGACTTGAATTCAACTGCGGCAACAAGAACTCGCTTTCTCCGGTCCACATCTCGAACGTGCGTCTGGAAAAAATCGGCGAGATTGATCTTTCAAAGGCGGGACTGAATCTTCTCCCGGACGGAAACCTGATTCACAACGGACAGTTCCAGGAAGGAAAGGGACGGCTCGCGAACTGGAAGATTGAGAACAAAATTGGAGCGGATGTAAAAGTCACCAACACAAACGGAATACGTGAGCTCATGGTCGCCTCAGGAAAAGGAAAGAGCGGCTTGGACGGAGTAATCGTAAGTCAGGACGGCATTTTACTTCCAAAGGGAAAACAGTACACAATCCGCTTCGACGCATACGCAACAAAAAAATGCAATATGGGAATAAGACTCGGTGATTTCTCAGAAAGTCCCGCGCTCTCAAAAAAGAGCCAGAGCTTTGAGTATGTCTACACGGTTCCCGAAACCTCCGAGTACACGCTTGAGCTTTTGCTTGCAAATCCAGCGACGACCGTTTATGTGGACAACATCTCAATCAAGGAGAACACCTGTTTGCTGAACGGAGACTTCAACAGCTCAATGGCGGCATGGGAGCTTTACTCTCACCAAAACGCGGAGTCCAAATTTGAAATCGCTGAGACAAACGGGAACAAGGAAGCCGTAATCAGCATAGGAAAAACCGGAAACATGGACTGGATGATTCAACTCAAGCAGAACGCAATCACCCTTGAGAAAGGAAAGACATACCACGTGAGCTTCAAGGCAAAATCGGACATGAACAGGACAATCATGTGGGCACTGCAGCGCGACGGCTCAAAGGACGACAACTGGATTCCTTACTCCGACACGCACAGGATTGACGTAACGAAGGACTACCAGACATTCGAGCACACTTTCACAATGGAAAGCGCGACAGACAAGGCGGTAATCTTTACGATTTCGATGGGAGCGGTAAACAACGTGACCATTGACCAGAGCCATAAGGTTTTCATTGACGACGTAAATATAATAGAAGAAAAATAATGGTTGTACTTGATTATGACAAAAAATGGCCGGAGGATTTTTCTCAAATAAAAACGGAGCTGCTGAAGGCCATTTCCGTCCCCGCAATCATTCAGCATGTTGGAAGTACCTCCATTCCGGGGATGTCTGCGAAACCGATAATTGACGTGGACCTCGCCCTGGAAAGCTTTGATGACTTCGGAAAAGTAAAGGATGATTTGCGAAAAATCGGATATGAGCACGAGGGTGATTTCGGAATCAAGGGACGAGAGGCTTTCGCAAGAGACGGCGTGACTCACAACACAATACTGGACGCGATTGATCACCATCTGTATGTCTGCTCCACAGAAAATGAGGAGTACAAAAGGCACATTCTGTTCCGAGATTATTTGAGAAGCCATGACGAGGCAAGGGACGCCTATAATCAGATCAAAAAAGAAATCCTGAAAAAGGTCGGACAAGACAACAGGGCCGCCTATGTTCTGATGAAGGAAAAAGAATACGGAGATTTTTTCGAGGATGTCATAAGCAAGGCGAAGAAGGAGCATAGCAATGAATGAAGTGAACCGGACGTTGTTCATTCCACTTTATGGAAAGTCAAAGGTGAGCAGACAGGGAATCATCATCAAGGATGAGATGGCGGAAAAGATTTGGGATGCAGAGGGATTTGAAATCAAGGGCAAGTCAAAATCAAAATGGCTCGGCTACAGCATGGCTATGCGCGCGAAAGTCTTCGATGAGTGGACCGAGAAAATGCTTGTCGAAAATCCAGATGCTCTTGTCCTGCACATCGGATGCGGCCTTGACTCAAGATGTCTCCGCGTATCGGCTCCCTATGCGAAATGGATTGACGGAGATTTTCAGGACGTGATTGAGACTCGAAAAAAATATTACTCGGAGAATGAAAAATACCGGATGCAGTTTTTTGACTTGTCCAAATCCGAGATAATAGAAAATCTTCCCGGGGCAAAAACGGCGGTCGTCATTTTGGAAGGAATCAGTATGTATCTTAAGAACGAAGAGATAAGTGAGTTTCTGAAAAGCATCGGGAAAAAATATGATGCCGTCCACATTCTGATGGATGCCTACACCGTGTTTGGCGCGAAAGCCTCAAAATATAAAAACCCGATTAACGATGTCGGAGTAACTCAGGTCTGGGGGATTGACGACATTCAGACTGTGCTTGAGGGAACGAGCTTTAAATTTGTTGCGGAACATTCCATGACACCCGACAAAATGATTGCCGAGCTGCCCTCATCCGAGCGGTGGTTTTTCAAATTGCTTTTCGCCGGCTCCTTTGCGAAGAAAATTTACAGACTGTATGAAATTTCAAGATGATAACAGTCGCTAGAAAATAATGAGCATAAGTGCTATGGTTGGTATTATGAATGTATTGAGGATTATAAAGAATTATTTCCTTTACTGCGGACTTGAAAGGAACGAATACAACGCGGTGAAAAAAGATGCCTACGTCTCGAATTTTGTGGTATGGCGGGTGCTTCATATTTTTATGGCCCTGATATTTTTGTCTTTGTTTTTGAGCTCCTGTTTTAATCACCTGCTGAAAGTCAATCAGATTTTTTATTTGCTTGCATTTGTGTATTCCGCGCTCGCAACCTCATTTTTCTTCATCCTGAAAAAAGATTCCATAATGGCACAGCTTTTAATCTACCTGTCTATTTCCCTGCTTTTTATTTTCGGATGCCTCATAAGCGCGAACAATAATACTCTTCCTGCCACGACATTTATTGCCCTGCTTCTGATCACGCCGCTGTTCATGATAGACAAGCCCTTTTGGATGGCGATTGAATTAACGGCCGCGTCCTTAATTTTCCTGATATGGATGTACGGCGTAAAGTCGTATGAAATCTGGATGACTGATTTAATCAATGTGACAATTTATACGATTGTCGGAATCTTCCTGAACATCATTGCCAATTCGCTCAGGATCAGGGAATTCGTTTTGACAAGAAAAATCAACATTCAAAAAGATACGGATGAACTGACCGGCTTGAAAAACAAGGGCGCGCTGACAAGGGAAATAAATGATTTTCTTGCCAACCCGGCGACAAACAAGGGAATCATGTTCATGCTGGATGTTGACCGCTTCAAGTCCATAAACGACACATACGGGCATGATGTCGGGGACAGCGTAATTGAGCAGCTTGGAAATCTCCTCGGAAAAATTTTTACTGGCTCAAATGAGATTACCGGAAGATTCGGCGGCGATGAATTTATAATTTTCATAAAGAACGACAACAACCTGGATGCCGTGGAAAAATTCGCACAGGAAATCGTCAAGGGTGCGTCAGAGAGCGTCGTGCTGCCTGATGAAAAACAGACGACAAGCGTCAGCATAGGAATCGCAATTTACAACGGACATGAGACAAATTATTCAGAGCTGTTCAAAAAAGCAGATGTCGCCTTGTACAAAGCAAAGGCCAGCCAGGACAAAAGATATTGTGTTTGGGAAGTATAATTATGAGCGTCGGATTAAAGAGAGGTATCGTTCAGCTTGAGGAGCACCAGACGGAATGGGAAGAAAATGCACGGCGGACGATTGAGTTAATCCGACCTTTGCTTGAGGGACTTGAGGCGGATATTCAGCATGTGGGAAGCACTTCAATCAAAACGATAAAGGCAAAACCGATAATCGATCTTGTAATCGGGGTAAAAGATTTCGAGCAGATTCTTGAGCGGAACGATGCACTTGAAAAAGCGGGCGTGATTTTCAGGACGGATGAAAGGCCGGCATCGCTTCTTTACGTGATGGGAAACTTTGAAAAGGACACAAGGACGCATCACATTCATGTTGTTCTGCTGGGGTCCCGCGAGTGGAACAATTATTTGAACTTCAGGGATTATCTGAATGCGAATCCTGACGAAGCCGCATCATACGAAAGCATAAAGGAAAAAATGGCGGAACTTTACCCTGACGACAGAACAGCCTATACCGACGGAAAAGCCGCGCTGATAAATGAGCTTCTGGAAAAGGCCGGGAAGTGGCGTGAAAGCATTAAAGAGCGTCTTTAATGCAAAGATTTTATAATTGTGATACACTTGGATTATAAGGCCGGAGATTTTCGCGCCTAAATTTCTTTTTAAGGAGGTTGAGACAGATTTATGATTTTTATGATTGACTCTTTGACCTCCGCTTGTCTGGCACAGTAACGGGAAACCGATTAAACTTTTCTTGTCCTGAAAGCGGAGCCGCACTGGATATCTTTTTACAGATTAGAACTCTTGCTTTTTAGGAAATTCAAATTGAAAACAAACACAAATATTATCGCACGCGTTTCTTGTGTGCAGAAAAATCTCTTTACCCTTTTGCCCTGTGGTGAGGACGGAATCGCAAATCCAGACATGACAATCATTGGAAAGCTAAAGGGAAAGTTTTATAATCTCAAGCTGGAGCCGCCGGTGGTTGGTGATTACGTTAAGGTTTTTACAAACGAATACGGCGACGCTTTAATCGATGAGGTCCTTCCACGGAGGACTGCGTTCAAGCGGCCGAACAGAAGCGGACATTCGGAAGCCTTTGTGAAAAATCTTTTGGAGGAAACCATCGTCGCAAATTTCGACTATGTTTTTATCGTCACGTCGCTGAATCAGGACTACAGTGAAAACAGAATCGCGCGCTATGTCTCAATCACGCTGAACACCGGTGCCAAGCCTGTGGTGATTCTTTCAAAAGCGGATTTATGTGATGACCTTGAGCTTAAGGTGGAGATTACACAGGCAGTATGCGACAAGGCTGACGTAATTGCAATCAGTTCTTTGACCGGCTATGGAATTGAAAACTTGAAGCCCTATCTTCAAAAGGACAAGACGATTGCGATTGTGGGATCTTCGGGAGTCGGAAAATCAACCCTGCTCAATACGTTGAACGGAAGCGATCTGATGAAAGTGAATCACATCCGCGACGAGGACGGAAAGGGACGGCACACAACGACTTACCGCGAGCTATTCCGTCTGAAAAATGGAGCTTGGATTATGGACACACCCGGTCTTCGCGAAATCGGAGTGCTCGACATGGAGGATGGAATTGAGGAGACTTTTTCCGATGTTGTGGCACTTTTCGACCAATGCAAATTCAACGACTGCTCCCACACAAACGAGCCGGGTTGCGCTGTCAGGGCAGCCCTTGAGGACGGAAGCCTGAGCGAGGAAAGATGGAAGACCTATGTTCAGCTCCACACCGAAAACGAATGGGGCAAGGCAAAGATGATGCAGATCGCCCGATTCACTCGCGAATATCAGAAAAATAGATATAGGGAATGGAATTTGTGAAAAAGCCGTTGTTGTGGGGCAGACTTCGATGTGAGCACATTTTCTATTTTTTCGATGGGAGCATATTTTCTTTTTTTTGATGGCTTTTTTTAGTATTGTGTGCTATCATTGATTTATGGAACTTTGGGACGCATATAATTCTAATTTTGAGAAAATTGAGGGACTCACTTTGGTCCGCGGGGAAGAGGATAAAATTCCTGACGGAGTTTTTCACCTTGTATGCCATGTTCTTGTTCGGCATAAGGACGGGACTTATCTTCTGATGCAGCGGGATCCGTGCAAGTCTTACCCGAATATGTGGGAGGCCACTGCCGGAGGTGCCGCGCTTCAGGGGGAAAGTCCTCTTGACTGTGCGATGAGGGAACTTCGGGAAGAGACCGGGATTGTGGCGGAGTCGCTTGAGGAGCTTGACAGAAGCCTCGCATCGAATGACATGAGTGCGTCCGACAAGTGCATTCATTTCCGATTTTTGTGCGTGACTGACTGCGACAAAAATTCCGTGCAGATGCAGGAAGGTGAGACCTGCGACTTCCGTTGGGCAACAGCAGATGCAATCCTTGCGCTCCCGGAGTCCGTGTTCATAAGCTGGCCGATGCGCAAGCACATCAAATAAAAGCATGAACAGTTTTAAGGAGATATTATATGGAAGAATTTTTTATTGATTGTGATGGAATCCGTCTTCACTCAAAACTGGACAAGCCTGAGGGAGTGGAAAAATGTCCCCTGTGCATTTTGATTCATGGATTTACAGGCCACATGGAAGAGCCACACATCATCGCGGCGCAAAAGGCAATGAACGAGGCTGGTGTCGCAGTCCTTCGCGTGGAAATGTACGGACACGGAAAGAGCGACGGTGAGTTTAAAAATCACACGATTTACAAATGGGTGACGAACGCGCTGGCCGTCGTAAAATATGCAAAGACCCTTGATTTTGTGACGGACCTTTATTTGAGCGGACATTCTCAGGGCGGATTTTTGACCGTGCTGATTGGCGGCATGTGTCCCGAGAATTTTAAGGCAATCATTCCGATTTCTCCCGCCTTGTGCATACCGGATGACGCAAGACGAGGTTCCATGCTGGGCTCAACGTTTGACCCGAAGCATATCCCTGAGAAAATCACTTCTCCGTACTGGGAGCTTTTGGGAGATTATGCACGCGTCGCACAGACAATCCACGTTGAGGATGAGATTGCCCGCTATGAAGGTCCCGTCCTGCTTATTCACGGAGATGCCGACGAAGCAGTTCCTTATTCATATTCGGTTGAGGCGCAGAAACTTTACAAGAACGCAAGGCTTGTTACAATCGAAGGAGACGACCACTGCTTTACGAAGCATCAGGATAAAATGGCTGCCGCGGTCAAGGAGTTTTTTACAAAATAAAATGATTAAAATCCGAAAAGCAAACAGAGATGATTTTGAAGTGCTTGAAGAACTCTACACCGAGCTTGAAAAAGATGCGGTCATGTATCAGAGCGAGCATTTTGTCTTGAGTCCGAAAGGAGCGCGTTCAAGGCAGCTGGAAGAAATAATGGCAAGCGAAAACCAAGTGATGCTTGTGGCGGAGGATGACGGAAAGGTAATCGGATTCGCACACGTAATGCTCCAAAAGGCAAAAGTGGTTTCATGTCTCAAACCGCAGACCAACATTTATCTCCAGGATCTGGTGGTCACTTCCACTTTACGAAGCAAGGGAACCGGTACCCAGCTTTTGAATGCAGCAAAGGAATATGGAAGGGAAAAGGGAGCTGAGTTTTTCCGCACGCAGGTATTCCCGATGAACAAGGACGGAATGCGTTTTTATGAGCGGAACGGTTTTTCAACAAAGATGATTACAATTGAATGTGACTTATAGCAGTTTTTTCACATTATCCACAGAGTTTTCTACCTGAAGGAAATTTGCAAAACGCTCCATCTCCTTTTCAATTGCGGCGCGCATTTTCCTGTCAGGTTCAACTCTGTCTTCCCACCACCAGTTTTTGACGATGAACTTGCCGGTCTTACTCGCATACTCAGGCTCAAATCGGGCGACGAAGTTTCCGTTGTACAAAACAGGAAGGACATAATATCCATATTTCCGCTTCGGAGCCGGAGTATAAACTTCCCAGCGGTATTCAAAATCAAAAAGCTTTTGCGTCATTTTTCTGTCCCACATCAGGTTGTCCAATGGAGCGATAAATCTTGCGTAATCTTCAGGTGCAGGCACGTTCATGTATTTGCTGAAATTCTTTGGAACATAAAACGGCTCCTTGATTCCCTGTACCGCAATTTTTTTGACGAGGCCTTTTTCTTCAAGTGACGCAATTGTTTTTGTCCTGAGCTCAGAATTTCCAAGATAATGTCCCAGCCAGATTCCCCCGCTTTTGTTCCACACCAAACCGACGCATTTAATCCGCCGCTCAACATACCACTCGTAAAAATCCTGCTCGCTCATATTGGGATCAGAATAAAAATCTTCCCTTGTGCCGTCCAGTTTTTTAACCACCCTTTCCGTCAGATCAAAGTATCGGTGGGTTCCGCTTTTTTCCGCGACAGACAGGACTCCGGTATTGAAAAGATAATCCAATGCCGCGCTTGAAAGTTTCTTGTGTCCCCAGTTGCTGTTGTTGCGGACTTTCCCAATCGAAAGGTCCTTTGTGCTGGTTTTGCCGCTTTCCTCAACATAGGCCAGGACCTCGTCAAGAATGTCCAGAGCAGCCGTTTGTTTTCTCCAGTTCAAAATTGCGAGCATCATGTTTTTGCTTTCACGCCGTACAAAACCATAGCGGCCAAAATCCGACGCGGTGTAGATGGACATTTCCTTGTCGTAGCCGTCCACCAGCTTGTGGTCCTTATACAGCAGATCAAAAAGATGTTCATCGCGATAGTCCTTTACCCTCGCCTGCAAAACCAAATCCGCGTTCCGGGAGACAACATTCAGGGGATCATATTGGATGGTCCCAATCCTCTTCATGATTTTTTCCGCGCCGTTCTTTCCGCAAAAATCCTCAGCCCCATCCAGATTGTGATAGCGGCACAACATTCCTCTGATTTCTTCCCTCGAATATTCCTTCATATCGCCTCGCCTTTTCTACCATTATAACAGACTTTCCGAAGATTTGCCAAATAATTTGTGAGCGATCTCCCCACAGGCAAAGGGCTCGATGTATTCACGGATGAAATCAACTCTGTCGAAAATGGTCGGCTTAAAATACGAGGCGACTGCCACGACCAGATTTTTTTCCGGGTTCACATAAATGACGTTACCGCTGTTTCCTATTGCGGCGTAAATCTTTTTGTCCCGGTCAACAATCCACCACAGGTATCCGTAGGCCATTCCTCGGAAGTGTTTTCCCTCGACGGCTCTCGGTCTTGTCATTTCCTCTATCCACGCGGATGACACAATCTGCTTGCCGTCAAACCTTCCATTATTCAGGCACAGCACACCGATCTTTGCCATATCCTCCGCACAAAAGCAGAGTCCGTAACCCGGAGTTCCCAATTCCTGTCTGTCACTGAACCAGACGTTTTCTTTTGGAAGCTTGCTGATTGTAAACTCCCTGTGTTCTTCCGCAGACTTGGCGATATAGGTCTTGTGCTTTTTGATTCCCAGCGGCTCAAAGAGATATTCGTTGGCAAAATCCACCGGCTTCATCTTTGTGGCCTTATACAAAATCCCTGAGAGAATATGAAGACACACGGAGCTGTATTTGAACTCGTCGGTGAGTCCCTTTTTCCCTCCAAGGAAGTCCAGTGAAGTGTAGGTCCAGTTTTCGCTTGAGCACACCTTTGACCACGGATCTCCCTTGCCCTTGTAGGGTGCCCTCATCGTAATAAGATGTCTAATTGTGACTTCGTAAATTGTTTTTTCTCCGCGCTTGACTTTGTACTCGGGAAAATAATCCAAAACCTTGTCGTCCACACTGTGTATCTGTCCCTTGTCGATGGCAATTCCGATGAGAAGGGCCATTATGCTTTTTGTGACCGACATGACATGGACGCAATCATCCTTTGTGTAATCGTTCCATGTGTCGCTGTAAACTGTTTCGCCGTTTTTGACCGCCACCATCTGGCAGATGTTCGGCTGCTGCCTTGCGATAAAATCGTGCAATTCCTGCTTGTTCATAAAAAGACCTCGCTTTGTTTCGTTTGATTTTGGACGTCCTATGAACAAGAATAAGGGGATTAAAAATTGATTTCAAGGGGTATTAGAAAAAAATCTTAAATTTTTTTTACTGTTTGAATCAGGAAAAAAATGTGATTTTTACACTCTGATATTTACAAAAAGCGCAAGTTGGCTTAAAATCAAATTATATGAATAAAAAAGGAGCTTGAAATGAACAATATGTCCTTAAAATTACTGTGGTTTATTTTTCCATTAACAAAACTGGTGTATGCGTATCTTGCTTATTCCAACAGAAAGGAAGTAAATAATTCCTTCCAAATGATAAGTATTATGATGCTGATTATCGGCTTCGTTATCTGCATGATAAGCATTCTGCTGTCAAAAATTATTTACAAAAAAAATTTTTCGGAAAATAAAATCGTAAAAAGCTTTTTAGGAAATAGCGGGACAGATTCCTCAATGGCGACTTTCACTCTTTTTGCAATGCTACTTGGACTGGCGGAGAGTGCCGCATTATTTGGTCTTGTCCAATTCCTTCTTACAGGAAACTTAATCGTCGGCATAATTCTCTTTGCACTCTGCTTCGTTGCATGGGCATTCAATTTTCCGCGAGGACAAAATGACAGAACAGACGATTAACAGGATCAGAAAATTTGTTTCGGACAGGGACTGGAACCAGTATCACAGCCCGGCCAATCTCGCAAAATCAATTTCCATAGAAGCGAACGAGCTTTTGGAATGTTTCCAGTGGAGCGACAGCGACTACAACCTGCAGCACGTAAAGGAAGAGCTTGCCGATGTTCTGGTCTATTGCCGGGATTTGCTGGATGCCCTGAATCTTGATGAGGACGAAATCGTAAACATGAAGATGGACATGAACGAAGCAAAGTATCCCGTGGAAAAAGCAAAAGGAAGCAACAAGAAATATACGGAATTGTAGAACGGGCGAAAAAATGATCATCCGAAAAATTACAGAAAACGACATTCCCGCATTGGCAAAAGCCATGTCTCTTGCATATTCTGAGGCTCCGTGGAATGAAAAATGGAGTGAGGAGCGTTCGGAAAGAAGAGTACGTGCAATCCTTGGTAATTATGGAGGGCTTGGAATTCTTGCTCAAGAAAACGCGATAGTTGTTGGTGGACTTTTGGGATATGTCGATCCTTATGCAGAGGAAGATTTTTTCTTTGTCTCTGAAATCTTTGTAATCCCGGAAATAAAAAAGCATGGCGTTGGAAAAAGCTTGCTGAGTGAGCTGGAAAAAATTTTAGCAGAGAGGGGAATCCACGTAATGCAATTGATTTCAATCGATGACAACAAAACCTTCTATAACAAATGCGGACTTGAACGTGACAGCGTTTCAGTTCAGTACAAGAGATTCTAGGGACGGTAGAAATAAAATGAGGAAAATCATCGGACACCTATTTGACAATCGCTTGAAACATCTTTTGGCTCATGGTAGAATTACTTAGGAGATGAAAGATGAAAAGAAGATTTCTTGTATTTTTTTTGATGTTGGTTTGTTCCCGATTGTTTTGTTTTACTCTTGATGAGCTGAAGAAATATCCTTATGAGCAGACCTCCTATTACGGAGGAAGTTTTTCATACGAGCTTCTTGATAAGGTCCGTGTGCTTGAAGGAAACGCAAAAAAATTTCTTTCTGATTATGACAACTTTTATGAATATAAAAATCACGTTCTGACGGAAAATGAAAAAACTTTTTTCACGGAATATTTTTCCTATCTTCCAGAAAAATTCAAGACGTGCTTTTTGGAAAATGTTTACGCCGTCTATTTTGTGGAAGGAATGAGTTATGGAGGACTGACAAATTTTATTTTTGATGAAGACCAGAGAATGTATTGCACCGTGTTTTTTAACATTGATACATTTAAGTACAATCTGGATGAATGGTTTGAGATTCGTGACAACAGCATTTTTACAAAGACAGATGAAAAAAACAGAATCAAAGTGGAATGCAGCAAGGAATGGAAGGCATTTCTTCATGTATTGACTCATGAGTCTGCCCATGTCTATGACTACATCAACAATGTGACACCCTATGCAGATTCTTTTGACGGAAGCCCCAAATCAGATTCCGCATATTATAAATATTGGCGTGACAAGTCTCATCCTGTAAAAGAGTTTGACAACAGTCTTCTTTCCAAATTCAGCTATTACAATTTTGGAAAGCGGATTTCATTTTCCAAAGCGAATGATTTGATAAACTATATTTCCAAAACTCCATTCAGCACCATTTACGGAGCAAAAAACTGGCAGGACGATTTTGCCGAGACAGTGACTTTCTATTATTTCCAAAAGGCATTTGGCCTTGATTATAAAATCACTTGCATTAAAAAAGGAAAAGCATTGTCTACATACAGCCTAAAACAGAATGCGAATGTTCATGTATGGGGTTCACTCTGCAAAGAACTGACGGGAATGTAAGAGGATGATTTATGCTGGAAATAAAAAAAATCGACAAATCGTTTTTTGAATTATACGACACAATTCCGCAGAATGTTGATGTGCACTCGGAGTTGCGATTAAAAAGGATTGACGGCGGACTCGGAGGAATTACATTTGAAGAAGTTCCTGTTACGCCTTATGTAAAAGATTTGAGTATATATGAGCGCGCCACTGAGTACGAAAATCAGTTTGACATTTCCACATGGCATTTTTTCATGGCTTTTGAAAATGGGAAGGCCGTGGGTGCTTTGACGCTTACAGGCCCCACACCGAACTTATACATGCTTTTCGGAATGAAAGAGGCTTGCGTTTTATGGGACATCCGTGTTGATGACGAACACAAGCATCAGGGAATCGGGCAGAAACTTTTTGACGAAGCAAAGAGAGTTGCCATGGCAGAAGGATATAAAAGAATGATAATCGAATGTCAGAACAACAATGTAACTGCCTGTAGGTTTTACAAAAAGCAGGGAGCTGAACTTACTAAAATTGACATGAACGCATATTGCTCTGAGCCGGGACTGGAAAATGAAGTCCAACTGATTTGGACTCTGGAATTGAAATAATGCAGATGAAAGATTTAATGATCAGCTTGTTTAGAAAAACCGGTCTTGGAGAAATATCCCGTCCAATTGAAAATGTCTCCGGCGGCTTTATGCACAGAATGTATAAGGTGACTGTTTCGGATAATGGTGTGGAAGATTGCAAAAGTTTTGCCGTTAAGCATCTGAACCCAGAAATCATGAAAAGACCTCAGGCTCATTCAAACTATGCGCGCTCAGAAAAACTTGAGGGCATTCTTGAGCAGGCACATATCCCCATTGTTCCGGCTTTGTGTTTTGACGGAAAAAAGATGCAAGAGATCGACGGAAACTTTTTTTACATTTTCGACTGGCACGATGCAAAGCTGACAGACTGGGATAATATAACGGATGAGCAATGCTTTCTTGCCGGCAACACGCTTGGACGGATTCACGCTATTGATTTTGAATCTGAGCAGGTGACGAAAGAGCACAATAAGTCTGAGCTTAGTAAAATAGAATGGAAAAACTATGCAGACCATGCGACCGAAGCAAAAAGCGAAATTGCAAATCTCCTGAAGCAAAATCTTGAGCTTTTGGATTACGCGCAGAATCAGCTGAACAATGCACGCGAGTTTCTTCCGGACATTATCTGCATTTCCGACGAAGATATGGATCCGAAAAACGTGATGTGGGAAAACGCTAAGCCGCTGGTGATAGACCTGGAGTGCCTTGATTACGGAAACCCTGCCTCGCATGTTCTGCAACTTGCCTTACAGTGGTCTGGAATCACAACCTGCAATCTCAGTCTTGATCATGTAAAACATTTTTTTGAGGGATATCACAAGGCTTATGACAACGGCTTTCATGAGTATTCAAAAATCTTTGGGCTCGCCTACACTTGGATTGAATGGCTGGAATATAATATCCAAAGAGCACTCGGAACTTGCACAGATGAAGCGGAAAGGCAGATGGGTGTGGAGCAGGTTCAGTCTACGATTCAGAGAATCAAGTATATTCATTCGATGGAAAATATTATAAAATCAGAATTGGAAAAACAATAGAAAGAACGCTGGGCAGGAGGAAAAATGAATCACAAAGGGACAATTCAATTAGAGACTGAGAGATTGATTTTACGAAGATTTTCGATAAATGACGCGGAGGCGATGTTTAAAAACTGGGCATCGGATCCTGAGGTGACAAAATTTATGACATGGCCGACTCACAAGGATGTGGGTGTAAGCAGGTGGGTTTTGGAAAGCTGGATTCCTTCTTATGAAAAAAATGATTATTATGTCTGGGCAATAACACTCAAGGAAAACGGAGACGAGCCCATCGGAAATATTCACGGACTTCCTAAGGACGAAATTGAGGCGGTTGAATTTGGTTATGCGCTCGGCAGAAAATGGTGGAACAAAGGAATTATGACGGAAGTTTTACATGCGGCCATTGATTTTTTCTTTGAGCAGGTCGAAGTAAACAGCATCCGGGCATATCACGATCCGAACAATCCGAATTCAGGAAAGGTAATGAAAAAGTGCGGCATGAAATATGAAGGAACCTTGCGAAGTGCCGACAGAAACAATCAGGGCATAGTCGATCAGTGCTGGTATTCGATTTTAAAAAGCGAATGGAAAGTAAACAAGCAAAGCGGACCCACAATCACAGGAGGCAGTATATGCGAAGAAAAGATAGAGAAGTAAAAGACTACGAGCAGATAATTGACATCCTTTCGAGGTGCAAGGTTCTTCATCTTGCTTTGATAAGCGAGGGAAAGCCGTATTCTGTCCCGCTTAATTTTGGCTATGTTGTTGAAGATGACGCAGACACTAAAAAACTCAGCGTGTATTTTCACTGTGCTTCCGAGGGTAAAAAACTTACGGCCATAAAAGAAAATCCTGATGTCTGTTTTTCCGCGGAATCTCTTGCAGAAGCCGACGGTGACAAGGAAAGTGCGTGCACATGGACATGCTATTATGAAAGCGTGATTGGTTTTGGAAAGGCAAAGATTTTGACCGACTCAGACGAACGTGCAAAGGGCCTCGATGCAATTATGCTTCATCATGGATTTAAGATTCCGGCTGGGGTCAAGAAGATTGCCTATAACGCGATGGAACTTGCTCGCACGGCTGTGGTCAGAATTGAGGTGGATGAGATTACGGGAAAGCATCATTTGAGAAAATAAATTGAGGTTTTAATTATGGATATACAAATCAGAAAGGCGACTCCAGAGGATGCCGAAGCTCTCGTCAATATATATAACAAAGCATTCTATGAGGATTATGTAAAATATGGTGAATGTCCGGGGTATGGACGGTCGGTCAGTGATATGGTCAAATCAATTAATGAGATTCCAAAACATATTGCTTATGTTGATTCAAATCCGATTGGGGCGATATCTGTTTTACCAAAGCAGAATGGAGTTTATTATATTGGATGCGTTTGTGTAATCCCTGAATATCAGCGGAATGGAATCGGACATAAATTACTTGAGTTTATTAAGGAACAATACAAAGACTGGAAAAAACTTGAATTAGTAACTCCGGCAGACAAAGAAAAGAACATCAACTTTTATACAAAAAAATGTGGCTTTAACATTGATTGTGAAGAGATGGATGGAACAGTCAGAGTTTACCATTTTAGTTTGAATAAAGACTGATTTTTGGATGGCGATACGGAAGAAGATGACAGAAGAGATTGTAAACAAAATATGTAATGAAGTTTTTCAAATGCTTCCAACAGAAATTATAAGAAATAATGTTGGTCTGGCAGGATATGTTTATACAGTTCAGATTAATAATGACAAATATGTAGTAAAAATTTCAGATGATAAAAATCTGATTTTAGGCTCCACCTATTGGTTGGACAAAATAAAAGATTTGGATATTCCAATTCCCAACGTAATAGTCGAAGACACTTCTGCATTTCCTTATTATTTTGTAATGACATTTATTCCCGGGAAAGATTTAGGCATTATTTATAAATCTCTTTCAAAAGATGAAAGGAAAGCAATCGCAAAAAAGCTTATCACTTATCAGAGAGAAATCAAGAAGCTTCCTATGGCAACTGGTTTTGGGTCTCTAAATTCTTATGAAGACAAAGAAAACTTATTCGCTACATGGGAGGACTTTATTTTAAATGATATTAAAAGAGCAGAGGACGGTATAAAAGAAAATAAGATTTTTTCTACAGAATATGTTTCGAAGGTTCGGGATTTGATTCCTCGCTTTGCAGAATACTTTTCAACCATAAGGCCTGAACCTTTTTTGGATGACGCAACTACAAAAAACGTACTTATTCACGAAGGAAAGCTTTCAGGAATAATTGATCTGGACTGGATTACTTTTGGAGATCAGGTTTATTTTCTGGGTCTCACGTCTATGGCGTTGTTAAGTATGCAGGCAGATCGGGATTACGCAGAATATCTGAAAGAAGGAATGTGTTTGAATCCATCTCAGGAAAAAGCATTGAAACTGTATATTCTTATCTTCTGTATTATTTTCATGTCGGAGAGAGGGGCAAACTTTAATCAAAATGAACCAGCGCCTGTCTCTGAGCAAGAAAAGAATCTTCTGATAAAAATTTTTGAGAAATATTATGAAGAAGTAAGATGACATTTGAGGGGGCGTTGCGGGGGAAGTCCCCCGCTGGAAGGGGTGGTGAGCAACGAAGTGCGCCGGCTCAGGCACAGCCTTCGCCTCCACAGCGAACAGGACTTATCTTCCGCCTCTCCTTTCAGTTTTTTCATAATATTTTTCAAAGGGATACTCGCTGCTGAAAAAATGCAAGCTTACATCGGAATGATTGAGCCTTAAGTCTTTTATGGGAACAGGATCCTGATTATTGTCGGATGAAATCACAGAGTCCTCAAACACCTGCCACAGAATTGGCTTAGACAAAGTGCCGTCGGGATTTTTTTTCTGCTCCAACATCAGGTATGAGCTTTGGGATGTCGCGTAAAATTCTTCGGCGATGGTATTCTCGTCATAACCCAGGTGATTTGACTTGAAGCTTTTTACAGTTCCGTCGAAACCAATCAACAGCTCATCTACGGAAACATTCTGCTGCGTATTCAGGAACAATCTTCCCGTAAAAAGAATGCCGTCGTCAGTAAACTTGATTGTTTTTGGCTCAAATGCATTGTTGCAAAAATCAATTATGTTCGGGAACTCTCCGCCAAAATGAACGTTTCCCTTTGTGTCTATGCTTGTCCAATTTATAACAAAGGAGCCTAACGCACAATTTCCAGGGAATAAAATCTTGCCGCTTGAAATTTCATATTTACCGGAATCTCTGTCGAAATACAAATGGATTTCGTGACTAAAAATATCTTCGGAGGGCTGAACGCGAGTGTCCCCATAAAGGAAATATTTTTTATCTCTGATGCTATAGGGATTTCCGTAAAAAATTTTTTCAGGAGTTATTGTTGCATCCACTTTGAAATAATGCGTGTTCGCCTTGGGAAAGCGCGATAAGAGAGTCAGCGTAAAACCACCGTTGTAATAAGAATAATTTAGAATCTTGTCGTCCGGCAAGAGCTGTCCCTCGCCATTTCCAAAATCGCTCTTCCATTCATACGCCTTGTCAGACTCAAGCTGCGTAGCTTCATCTCCGTAAGACCGGTATTTTATTTTTTCAAAAGGATACTCATGATTGTTTTGTCTTAAGATTACATCACCGAACCAGAAATTATTTTTACCCTTTGACTGCAAGTTTATTGTCTTTGCAGAAAAAACATCGGTGCCGTTTGAAAATATAAAAGGCTCTTTGAACGATGCGACAAAAGAATAATCGGAATAAACTATCTCATGATTTTTTGCCGTAATGTGCAGATTCAATTTTGGAATTGAGATTTCACCGTTGGCGCAGATTGCATTGTTTTCATCAAACATAATTGAGTCAAGGTTTACAAAGATTCCGAAAGCATCGTCGCTTGAAAGCCTGAGTTTTTTTGTGAAGGATGATTTGGAAGTCAGCAAATTTCCTTTCATGTCCACAGTTATCTGATAAGTGATTAGAGATTGCTTCCCAAAGACATAGGGCACGTCAACAGTCGCCTTGTTGCATTTGAGGATGTACGAGTCCCCGCTTTTTTCCAGATAGGCTTTGTCAAGATACATTTCAAGTCCGTCGTTGGAATAAGTTGAGCTGTCGTAATCGCATTTGCCGCTTTTAAAACTTCCGTCGCGGTTCAGGGTAAACTTTGGAAAATACAAATCCGCGGATTTTGTTTCATCGCCAAAGGTAAACGTGGCCTCACAAGAAATGGATTTTCCCTTCCTTCTGGGCTCGATGAGCGTTATTGTGTAATCGTCAAATTCAAGCTCAGTCTCCGTGTCAAACTCCGCGGCATCAAAATCAAAGTCCGCAAAGGGAATTGCAAATGCGTGAGTAAGCGGTAAAAACACCAGCAAACAAAACAATAAGACTCTGCTATTAAAAAAAATCTTCATATATACTATGTCCTTTAAGCGGTATGCCAAGGATGGCACGAACCGAAGTTTTATCAATTAAAAGTATATCATAATCCGAGAAAAAATCAATTGCAAACACAGATTCTTGCCATGAAGTTTTTTTTGTGTTACCATATTGGAAAAGAACTTCCCGGAGATGGGTCAAATGAAAAAGCATAATATCGTTTTATGGATTTGTTTTATATTATTGCTCGCATGCCGTCTGGTATTAAAAGGCGGAAATTTTCCGTACTGGTCCGTTCTTGCCGCAATCACATCAGGTCTTTCAATTTTCCTGATTGCGAAAAACAAATTGCCGTCAAAAAAATATGTGATCATTTCCATTGTATTCGCAATCCTTTCGACGCTCGCATATTTGGGATACCAGCAGAATCCGTTCATTTTGATTTATGGACTGAGGGCAGGAATCCCGACACTTCTTTCTTCTTTTGCAGTTTTCTCCGTCATGGAAAAGAAGGGCGGCTATAAAATTCTTTCGCATGAAACACGATGGTCCCCGCTTGTGAGCATTTTAATTGCGGTTGCAGCCGGAATCATTTTATCCATAATTAACACCCTTATCTCAGGGCAGAAAATCAATTTTGAATTCAGTCTTTTAAAACTTTTGATCTGCCTGAACCCTGCGATTTATGAGGAGATGGCATGCCGTGCAATTTTCATGGCTTTCTGCGTTTACTTTGCATCCAATGATAACTCAAAAGAAAAAAGCATGAATGTATTCGACGCACTCACCATGTATTTTATGATGATTGTTCCCCACACCGTCATCCACGGTTACGGCCTGATTCCCACTCTCATCCTTTGCGTGCTCTTCGGTCTTCCATTTGCCCTGCTCCAGAGAAAACGCGACATCGCAAGCGCAATGATAAGCCACGGAATTGTGGACGCGGTAAGATTTACCTTGACGGGTATTTAGAAGGAAACAAAAGCAATGAATAACGAAATTTCTTATCGCAAGAAAAATGATGATATTGAATGCGTGCATTACAAAAACTGGACAAAGGCTTATCCGCCACATACTCATGCGGAACACTTGACGCTTGGAATTGTTGAGGAAGGAAGTGTCTGCATTGTGATGAATGGAGAATCAAAAATCTATGGTAAGGGAGATGAATTTCAG
>JAEEGL013725786.1_pt1 | contig 39465 bp, 75 predicted proteins | sample 9134231 | NCBI WGS metagenome assembly JAEEGL01 (sample SAMN16246548, study PRJNA631951) | gut metagenome | biome: gut microbiome; feature: rumen; material: fiber-attached | host: Bos | place: Iran: Karaj | collected 2018-10
GATTACGGATACAGCCACAAGAAAAAGGTCAAACATTTTGAGAGCGGAAAGATATTCGACTCTGTAAGAGAAGCCGGACAATATTTCGGAATAGCACCCTGCTCAATATCAAATGCAATCAAAAACAACAGACCGACTTGCAAAGGGCGATTTGAATACGAAATTCTGTAAGCAAAGGAATTGCACAGAAGTGCATTGGAATTGCGAAGTGCGGACAAGTTCTGTAATGGCATCGTTCTGTGTCGCAAAGCAACGGAATAGCCAGGAATTGCTAAGTTCGGTATGGCGATGGAAAAGCCGTGCAAAGAGCGGAAATGCTATGGAATGGTGAGGCGTTGATTTGCGAGGGCATAGTTGAGTATCGAACAGTTGTGCTACGGCATCGGTGAGCAAAGTTCTGCTACGGCATTGAATAGAATGACCCCGATGGGATTTGCAAAGGCAGAGAATAGTATGTTTAGCAGAGGCATTGTGGAGCAAAGAAACGATAAGACAGCACCGGAATTGAACTGATTGCTATGGAAAAGCAACGCACGGTTAGGCAACGGAATAGCATAGAATGATTAGCGTAGATGGGCGGAGCAAAGGGAAAGCATAGATTTGACAGCATTGTTCTGCAACGGATTAGATACGATGAGCAGCGACACGAAAGGAGAATTGATATGTTATCATTGGCAAATGTTGATTACGCTCAAATCGGAAAAGGCGTTGTAGCGTTTTTTCTTGTAGGTTTATTGATTGCTTTAATACTCGGCATTATGTATGGAATTGATTGCCGGGTGCAGAGCAAAAAAGACTTACAGAAGAAAAGAGAGCAGAAACAGGACGAGTTCTTTTTTGGCTCGGTTAAAGATTGGAGCAAAATGAAATGAACACGGAAAAAGAGAAAAAGGCTATTGAAAGGCTAAAAGCATTTGAGCCGAAAACAGAGCCGTATTATCTTGCTTATTCAGGCGGTAAAGATTCCGATTGTATCAAAATACTTGCTGAATTATCGGGTGTGAAATATGAAACATATCATAATCTCACAAGTGTGGATGCACCCGAAACAGTAAACTATGTTAAGTCACAAAAGGACATTATTATTCAGCGTAAGTATTGGGATTACGAAAAGACAAATCCTGTCACAATGTGGAATTTGATACCAAAGAAGAAAATGCCGCCGACAAGACTTGTGAGATATTGTTGCTCCGAACTCAAAGAATGGGGGGGGCAAGGGCGAATTGTTATCACGGGTGTTCGTTGGGCTGAAAGTCAAAAACGCTCAGAAAGTGCGGATGTTGTAAAAATCATTGGTGGCACAAAGACGATAGAAAAGGTTGCGGAAGAAAATAATGCTGATTACCGGGAAACAAAACAAGGCGGTATCGTAATGGCAGACGAAAACACGGAAAATCGTCAAACAGTAGAGATGTGTTATCGGTGGCATAAGACTTCAATCAATCCTATTGTTGATTGGTCTGATAGTGATGTATGGGATTTTCTCAAACATTATGGTTGCAAATCAAATCCTCTTTACGAATGTGGATTCAAGCGAATAGGTTGTGTTGGTTGCCCGATGGCAGATAAAAACAGATACACCGAATTTGCGAGATACCCAAAATTCAAGGAAAACTATATCAAAGCATTTCAACGGATGTTAGATAATTATGATTGTCTGACGGGGAGTTGGAAAGACGGTGAAGAAGTATTCCGTTGGTGGATGGGTGAAGATATAAACCAAATCAGATTTACTGATATATGGCAAGACCTTCAAGAATTACAGGAAGAATACACATAAGGAGAAACAAAAGAACGGAGAACGATGAAATGACAAGACTTGAAACATTAAAATCAGAACTTGAAGTGATTAAATCCCTTCATACACTTTGCTTTGACTTGAAAGAAAAGGTTATCGCATACTACGAACACGAAATCAGAGTAATTGAGGAGTATGGGGATGAATAAATACATAAATGCAAATGAACTTATTGACGAGATTATTTTTAATGAGGAAGATGTCGGAATAATCGGAAGCAAAGAAGCCATTGATATTATTCAAAATATGCCCTCTGCTGATGTTGTAGAGGTAGTAAGGTGTAAGGATTGCATATACCATCACAAAGGTCATTGTCCTATGTATGTCGACTATCAAGATTGGGCAGATGATGATGATTTTTGCTCTTGGGGAGAAAGGAAAGACAAGGAATGACAAGTTTTGAGATAATGGAGCAGAAACTTAACGAGTTTGCCGAGGCTGTATGCGATACCTTCGGTGCAGATAAAAGCGGAGGTTATACACTTGAAGAAATAGCGGAAATATGGTTTGGAAAATACGAGAGTGAAGAAGGCGAGGAAGAAACAAAATGATAAGTGTTGAAGATTTATCGCAATATCACGATTACATTTCTCCTGTCTTTTTGGAATACACAAGCAGATGGAAGGAACAAATAGACAATAGTATTCAATGTGCAATAGAGGGAGAACTCAAAGTAAAGGTTGACCGAGAAGAACTAATCAAAGCATTGGAATATGACCGACAGCAATACGCAATAGGATTTGCAGACGGCTACGCAAAACGAGATAAACAAATCGTAATGTGTAAAGATTGTAAGCATTGTCAAAATCATATATGCCGAAGAATAAGCATAGACGGAGAATTTAATGTAATGGTTGCTGAAAGTCACTTTTGTGCTATGGGAGAAAGGAAAGACGATGACACAGTATGAAGAAATGGCAAAGGAACTTGAAATTGTAAAAGCATTGAAGTTCATACAAACGATTGATACACGGCAAAAAATTATTGCAGAATACGAGGATAGACTTAAAGCATTAAGAAAAGAAAGAAAATCTTGTGAGGATTTTCTTAAAATTTGGTTTACAGAAATGTATGAGGTGAGCGGATGAAAAAAGCAATCGGAATACTACTGATTTTTTTGGCGATATGTTGTGCGGTTATAATGTCGGCTAAACGAGTTCCGAAAGAGGAAATTACAACCACAAGCACCACAGAAAGCACCACAGAGCCGACCACAGAAGAATTAACCGAGCCGACAACAGAAGATACTACCACAACGGAAAAACGCACTACGGAACGATATACCCCCTCTCCGAGAGTGTATGACGATAACGAGTATATCACACCAGAGTATTTCAAGCAAATGGGCGTTATTTCCGATGGTAATTACAAATACACTTGGTATAGCGAGAATGTTCTGCCCGGCGGTGGTTTGAATATTCCCGGCAGACATAATGACGGAAACTATGTTTTGGATGAAAACGATTACATTGTGTTAGCAAGTTCGGATTTATCCAAAGGAACGATTGTTGACACACCATTCGGCACAGGTAAAGTATATGACGCAGGATGTCCGAAAGGCATAATTGATATTTATGTGAGTTGGTAATTATGACATACGAAGAATATAAACTCTATTTACATCATCATTATCCGAGATTGCATCCTTGTATGGAGTGCTTTTATTGGAGAGGACAATCCGGCGGCAGAGAACAATCACCGCTCTTGCCGATGTGTCATTATATGTTGCTGACAGAAGAAAGCAGAGATTGTTTTCCCGATTTTGAGAAACGCAAATGTGACAAATTCAAACCGAAGAAAAAGAAAAAATGAAATATTATTATTACGGAATGAGATTGAGACCATTTTCTCTCGGAGCACAGCCGAAAGGAGTTATCCGCAGAGAAGATGCAGGACTTTACAATACAAAAGAACAAACATATCACGATGTCATTGTATATGACAGAGAATTGACGAAAGAAGAGGTCTGGCGATATTCGTTAGACCTTGTTCGCATTTCTTCTAAATTGACATAAAGCACAAAATATGGTATAATGCAATGTGCAGAAAGGGGCATATTTATGAACAAATCAACAAAAATCGAATGGAAACCTCTCGGCGAACTGATACCATACGAACACAACGCAAAAAAGCACACGAAAACGCAGATAAAGAACTTGAAGACGAGTTTTGAGAAATACGGATGGCAAAATCCGATATTGATTGACGAAAACAATGTTATTATTTGCGGACACGGAAGAATACTCGGTGCGACAGAGGCAGGAATGACCGAAGCACCTTGTATTGTATGCTCCGATTTGACAGAAAAAGAAATCAAAGATTACAGACATCTTGACAATCTTTTGAGCGAGGGCGATTACATTCAAGACGAATTTGACATTGATTTGCCCGATTTGAGCGACTTCGATTTCAGCGAGATTGAAATAAACATAAATCTTGATGGCGAAGATGACGATGAACAGACAGAAATTATCGAAGATGAAGTGCCGGAAGAAGCAGAAGCAAGATGTAAACTCGGCGATTTATGGCAACTTGGTAATCATCGTTTAATATGCGGAGACTCCACAGACCCCGAAGTTGTTGCAAGACTTATGGGGGGGGGCAAGCGAAGATACTTTTCACATCTCCTCCGTATTCGGATATGAGAGAATATAACGGCGAGAAAGATTTGAATGTTTCTCATTTGATAGATTTTATAGAATGTTATTCTCCATACACAGATTATCAATGCGTTAATCTTGGCATACAGAGAAAAGAAAATGAAATAAATCAGTATTGGGATGAATACATAGCAAAAGCAAAAGAATGCGGCTACAAACTTATGGCTTGGAATGTTTGGGATAAGACGATGTGTGGCTCAATAGGACAGCAAAAAGCATTCATTCCTATAAGGCACGAATGGATATTTGTGTTTGGCCGCAATTATTTTGATATAAATACAACTTGGGAAAAACTCGAAACGAGCATAGGAAAAGCGAAACAGCGGGGAGTTAGACAACCGGATGGCTCGTTTGCGTTTTCTTCCACAGGTGACAGAAGCAACAAACTGAAAAAGATGGAGAGTGTTTTGTGCTTGTGCTCGGAAACAGGAGCGATTAGAGGATTGCATCCTGCAACATTTCCTGTGGGATTACCGAGTGAATACATCAAAGCAATGACGAATGAAAACGAGTCTGTAATAGAGCCGTTTGGCGGTAGCGGCTCGACTCTTATTGCCTGTGAACAGTTAAATAGAAATTGTTATATTTGTGAATTAGATGAGCATTATTGCGATGTTATCATAGAAAGATGGGAAAACTTCACAGGAGAAAAAGCAATCAAACTTGAGGGCGATGAATAATGAAGAAAAAGAGGTAATTATGGCAAACGAACAGAATTTGAAAGTAATTCGAGACTCAAAAAGGGCGAGAGAATTGCAAGAAAAATCGGTTGCAAAGAGAAAAGAGAATATTGCGAAAGCAAATACATTCAAAGCGGTGCTTGAAATTCTGCTAAATGATACATATACAGACAAGAAAGGTGTCAAAAGAACAGGATGGGAAGTTGCATCGCTGAAAGTGTTTGAAAACGCAATGAAAGGTGACAGAAAGTCATTTGAGACAATCCGTGATACAATCGGGCAGAAACCTGTCGATAAAGTAATGATTGCAGAAGTTGAACAGAGTGTCATTGATGAAGTAGAGAGAATGGTGCTTGGCGATGACGAGGAAACAAGCGATTGAATTCTTGAAAGACGAGCCGGACAAATTCGGCAGACTTGTCGGTTTCACGAGACTCGGCAAAATTCATCGTATTTGGATGCACAAGATGATATGCGACAAAGGAAACAAAACTCTTATGGCATCAAGAGGAACATACAAGACAACTTGTGTCGCTGTTGCAATCTCAATATTGATGATTTTGCTTCCGAACAAAAGAATAATGTTTATGCGAAAGACCGACTCCGATGTTAAAGAAGTCATCAAGACAGTAGCAAAGATATTACTGACTCCACAGGTGCAAGTTTTAGTGAATTGCATTTACGGAGTCAATATCCGTTTAACAACAGAAAGTGCGACAGAATTAAGAACAAATCTAACAACAGACAATCGAGGTACTCCGCAACTTCTCGGCATAGGCACAAAAGCATCGCTGACAGGTAAGCATTTCGACTATATCTTCACAGATGATATAGTAAATGTTGAAGACAGAATAAGCAAAACAGAGCGAGAAAGAACAAAACTTGTATATCAAGAACTTCAAAACATTATCAACAGAGACGGAAGAATAATAAACACAGGGACACCTTGGCACGAAGAAGATGCATTCAGTTTAATGCCGGAAGCGGAGAAGTATGATTGTTATCATCCCGAAGTTGCAAAGATTATCAGCGAAGAAGAACTGCAGAAACTCAAAGACAGTATGCTTGCTTCGTTATTTGCGGCGAACTATGAATTGAGATTTATTGCAAGCGAAGATGTAATATTCACCGAGCCGAAGTTAAACGAAGACGATGCGAAATGTGAACAAGGAATAATGCAGGTGGATAGTGCTTTTTACGGCGAAGATTATACCGCTTGGTCTGTAATGGTCAAGAAAGACAACAAATATTACTTATACGGACAGATTAGACGAAAGCATATAGACGAGTGCTATGGTGAAATAATGAACGATTACGAGCGATTTATGTGCGGTAAGATTTATATGGAAGATAACGCAGACAAAGGAATGGTCGCAAAGGAAATGCGGAAACTCGGAATGAAGATTGTTACATATCACGAGAATATGAATAAGTATATCAAGATTGCGACTTATCTTAAAGCGATATGGAAAGACTTATACTTCGTAAAATCAGCAGGAAATGAATATATCAAACAGATATGCGATTATTATGAAGATGCCGCACACGATGATGCACCGGACTCGGCGGCGAGTTTAGCGAGGTTGTTAAGTGTTAAAAAGGCGGAATACACTCCGCTGTATATGAGGTGATGGCTTATCAAAACTTACGAAGATTTACAGCAAGTAAAGAGCGACAAAGAAAAAATGGACTTTGTTCGTTCTGCAATCAATGACCACATAGCAAGCGACATTTACAAAGAGGGCAAAACAGCATACAACTATTTCCGAAAGAGAAACGAAACAATCATCAATTATCAAAAGTTGCTTTACACGATGAGCGGACAGGCAGTGCCGGACAATTTCTCGGCAAACTACAAATTCTGCAACGGATTTTTCCCGATATTCGTTAAGCAGGAAGTGAGTTATCTTCTTGGAAATGGTGTATCATTTAATGAAGAAAGCACGAAAGACAGACTCGGCGGAGACAGATTTGACGAGAAGTTAATGGACTTGTCAAAGAAGGCTCTGTGGGGCGGTTGTTCATTCGGATTTGTTCTTGATGATGAAATCGATGTGTTTGACATTCTTGAGTTTGTGCCTCTTGTAAGCGAAGAAACAGGTGCTCTTATGGCAGGAATTAGATTTTGGCAGATAGCACCGAGCAAGCCTTTGAGAGCGACATTGTATGAGATTGACACATACACCGATTATTTATGGGAGCAGGAAGAAGGCAAAATCCTTTCCGAGAAGAAATACGGACAGATTGTCAAGACGAATGATGTCGGAGATTACGAAATTCTTGATGGCAAGTCTTATCCGAGTTTTCCGATTAAACCTTTATGGGCAAACAGCGAACATCAAAGCGAATTGACCGGATTAAGAGAGAAGATTGACGGATATGATTTAATACAGAGTGGTTTTGCCAATGACTTGGATGACTGTTCGCAAATATTCTGGAGCATCACCAACTGCGGTGGAATGGATGACATCGATTTGGCAAAATTCATTGAGAGAATGAAAGTTGTCCGAGCGGCTGTTGTTGATGATAACGGAAGTAAAGCAGAAGCACACACGATAGAAATTCCGTATCAAGCGAGACAGGCAGGATTGCAAGATTTAAGAGATAGTCTTTACAGAGATGCAATGGCACTCGACACAGATAAGATTGCGGCAGGAAATATCACGGCAACGGCGATTGAAGCGAGTTACGAAAATTTGTCGCTGAAATGTGATGACTTCGAAACGCAGGTAACAACATTTATTCGTTCTGTTCTTGATTTGCTCGGCATTGATGATAGTCCGACTTATAAGAGAAGCAGAATAGTTAATGCGGCGGAAGACACACAGATGGTTTTAGCGGCGGCACAATATCTTGATGATGACACAATTCTCAATCATATGCCGTTCCTTAATCCCGACGAAATAGAAGAAATACGAGAAAGCAGAATGCAGGAAGAAATCGACAGATTTGCAAGTGAACAAGACACAGCAATGGCATTCGGTGAGGAACTTCTCGGAGCATTAGAAGATTTGCTTAATGAAGGCGAAACAGTTGAGACAGTTGAAACAGAGGGTGAAGAATAATGGCATACGCAAAGCCGACTTATGACCCTGTAAAAGCACACGAATACTACGAAAAACACAAGAAATTAAAAGGAAAGCGGTCAACAAAGGGATTTACCGATAAGCAGAAAGAACTGCTGAAATACGGCAAAGACCAGTTGACCGAAGAACGAAAGCAGAAGATAAAAGCATTAACCGAAGAAGGTAGCACGAGAAAGAAAGCAATCACAAAGCAGACATCGGCAAAGAATGCGAGTGTAAGAGATACACGAGCAGAAATGATTGCGAAAATCCGGCAGGATGCGAAAGTAAAAAAACAAAGACTCAAAGACCAGATGAACGATAAAATCGAGTCAATGAGGAACAGAATGGCAACGATGTCACCCGAAGACAAAGCGAGATTTAAGACACAGTTGCAAGGCACAATTCAATCGTTTAGATTAACATTACAGAGGCAGAGCGGAAGTATTGACTCAATAGCGAATTCTTTAATCGGAAACGAGCGAGAAAAAGCAAACAGAAAGATGAGTGAAAACAAACTCAAATCCGATGAATTAAAGCAGGGTGTTACAAAAGACATCAAAGCAAAGAAAGAAAAAGAATGGGAAGAATTTGAGAAAGCAATCGACAAGTGGTATGCCGAAGTAAAAGCGAGAGGATGAGATGAAAAGTTATGCAGATGCTTGGGAAGACATAGAAGAATTTTTCGGGAATTTGTATTTGTTCCCGGATGTCGAAGAATTGTTTGAATGCGATTATGGGATGAGTTCGGATGAAAAGATTGAGTTGATTTTGTCGGCTCTTGGCAAATGGAGAGATATGTGTGGCTGATAAAGCGAGGAACGCAACGGACAGAAAACTGTCCGCAATGGAAAGGCAAATTGAAAAGATTTACTCGAAGTCAACAAAAGAAATAACAGAAAAGTGGAAGAAGTATATGGAGAACGCAGAAAAACGAGTAAGCGGTCTTCAAAAAGAGTATGATGATGCGGTCAAAAGAGGCGATAAAGACGAAATAGAGCAAGCAAAACGCAGACTTGACCGAGCGAAATACAATGAAACGATTACGAATGCCCGATACAAAGAAATGGTTGACCAGACCACAACGAGAATGGCAAACGCAAACATAATTGCGGCGGCTTATGTAAACGGACAATTGCCCGAAGTTTATGTCTTGAACTACAATCAAATGGGTAGCGGTGCGGATGCGATGGGTGTGTCTTATACTCTGTTAGATGAGAACACTTTATCAAGAGCGATTAAAGGCGAGATACCGAGAAAGACAATAGATGTGCCGAAAGACAAACGATGGAATGAGAAATACATCAATTCACAAGTTACACAGGGGATTATTCAAGGCGAGTCAATGGATAAAATCTCAAAGCGAATATTTCCCGAAATTATGTCAAAGACAGACTTCTCAAATCTAACAGAAGAAGAAAAGAACAAACTCATTGAAAGAAACAAGCAATCATCAATCCGAGCGGCGAGAACAATGGTGACAGGAGTTGAAAATCTCGGCAGATTGGATGGGATGAAGCAACTCGAAAAAGAGGGTGTCTTGATGAAGAAGATATGGACATCGACACCCGATGACAGAACGAGAGAAAGTCATATCGACATAGACGGAGAAGAACAAAATCTTGACGATTATTTCTCAAACGGCTGTATGTTTCCCGGCGATGGTGAAGGCCCGGCAGAAGAAGTATGGAATTGTCGCTGTTCTATGAGAAGACACATCATCGGAATACGCAGAAAAGACGGAACAATCAAAGAAGTGGATTACAAAGCGGACTCCGAAGAACACGATGAAGCAATTGAGCAAGAGAAATTAAGAAGACAAATGGAAGGCTCGAAAGAGAGCAAATCGAATAAGAAAACATCCAAAAATGCGGAAAATACAGTAAAACAGGCAACAACAAGAGCGGAAGCCGATGCAATGTATAGAGAAATGTTCTTGGATATAGAACAAAATGTGCGAAGGCTTGACGATGCATTGTATATCGAAAATGCAAATCAATTGTATATGTTAAATAGTAGATTTGGTGTATTAACAGGTGACAATTCGGGATATCTAACATCCAAGGCAAGAGGAAGTGCGATTGCGTATGCAAGCACAAAATATCGTAGTGAAAGTTACAGTTTGGGATTAGTTGCAAAGTATTATAACAATGCAGACACATTCTCGGCAGTTATCAAAAGGCAAGTTGAGTCGGGTTGGAGCATGCCTTGTTCGGCGGAATATTTTAGGGTGTATTCAGCGACTCACGAATACGGACACCTCATTCATTATAAAACGATAAAAGAAAGAGCAAATTTCGAGTCGATGAGTTTTGGTTTGTCGGAAGAGTGGAACAAACACGAAAAAGCAATTTGGAATGAGGTTGTTGAGATTGCAAAACAAGATAATCCCGAATTTACGATTTTCGCTTCTTTATCAACATATGGTAAATCAAATTCGGCGGAAGCATTTGCAGAAGCATTTGCGAATTCTCAATGCGGAGAGCCTAACGAATTAGGCAGAGCGATGAATAAATGGTTAGAAAGGCAGGGATATTAAATGGAATTCAAAGAGCCGTATTTTATGAAAAACAAAGATTGGTATTATTTTGACGAGGATGAATTTTGTTATAAGATAAAAGAAGATGCACCTCAAAAGGCGAAAGACAGTTACGAAAAATATTATGCAGAGTTAAATATGAAGAATTGGGTTGAGTGATGGCAGAAAACGGAATAAGCATAAAGATAGTAAACGATAACACAAAAGAAACAATGGATTTATTCAATCAACGATGCGAAACGGCATTGAAAGCGGTTGGCGGAATTGCTGTTGATTACGCAGAACTACAATGCCCGGTTGACACAGGCAGATTGAGAAATTCATTGACTTATGCTGTCGGTGAGTCGCAGGGCGGACAGAACGATAATAGCGGAGAGTCCGCAAAGCCGAGCGATTATGCACTTCACGGAAGACCGAAAGATAAAGTATGCGTAATCGGAACAAATGTCGAGTATGCAGAGCCGCAAGAAAACAAACATCATTATTTGCGAGATGCGGCAGGAAATCACACAGCACAGTATAAATCGCTTATACACGATATTCTTGACGAATAGTCAAAAATATGGTATAATACAAGGCAAGGATTGAGGGATGAAGTAATTGAACTCAATTCGCAAACGAATGTCGAAGTAATGACACCGAAGTAAAGGAGTTTGAAAAATGTCAATCACAAGAAAATTTCTCGAAGGTATGGGATTGAGTGCCGAAGCGGTTGAGGCAATTGTTGAGGCTAATTCACAATCTTTGGCGGCAATCAAGACCGAAAGAGACACCCTTAAATCCGAAAATGAAAGGTTAATGGGTGAATTGAAAAGTAAGGGCGAAGAATACGAGTCCAAACTTGCAAAACTGCAAAAAGAGTATGATGATTTCAAGACGGAAACAGAAACGAAAACTGTCCGAGCGGAGAAAGAGAAACTTTACACCGAATTGCTCATTGAAAGCGATATTCCGCAGAGCAGAGTTGCGGCGATTTTAAGGCTCACAGATTTTGACAAAGTGGAAGTCGAAGACGGAAAACTCAAAGACACAAAAGCACTCAAATCGAACATCGAGAAAGAGTGGGGCGATTATGTTATGAAAGGCTCACAGCAGGATGACAAACCGCCTCATCCTCCGACCAAAGGCGATGTAAAACTTTCAAAGGAAGAAATCTTGAAGATTACCGACCCTGTTGAGCGGAGAGAAAAAATTAAAGAAAACATCGAATTATTTAACACATAAGGAGTGAAACAAAATGGCAGTTACCAAAACTACGAATATTGATGTGACCGCACGAGAGATAGATTTTGTCACTCGTTTTGGTCTTAATTGGAAGCATCTGCAGGACTTACTCGGCATTATGAGACCGATTAAGAAAGACCCCGGCACTGTTCTTAAATCAAAGACCGCTTCTATGGTCAAACTTGAGAGTTCTGTTGGCGAGGGCGAGGAAATCCCTTACAGCACCGCAGAAGTTACCGAAAAAGAGTATGATGACATCACTGTTGAGAAATACAGAAAGGGTGTCACTATTGAAGCAATCAACAAATGGGGTTATGATGTTGCTATTGCAAAGACCGATGAGGCTTTCCTCGTTGAACTGCAGAACAATGTCACCGACAGATTTTATGATTACCTCAAGACAGGCGAACTTACCGAGACCGCAGACTCTTGGCAGATGGCTCTTGCTATTGCGAAAGGCTCTGTTCTTAATAAATTCGCTTCAATGCACAGAAATGTGACCGAAGTTGTCGGTTTTGCAAACATTATGGATGCCTACACTTATCTTGGTGCGGCAGGAATTACTGTGCAGACCGCATTCGGTATCACTTATGTCGAGAACTTTATGGGTTACAAGACTCTGTTCCTCTGCTCCGATGCTGAAATCGACAGCGGCACAGTTATTGCAACTCCTGTTGAGAATATCGACCTTTACTACACCGACCCCGGTGACAGCGACTATGCGAAAGCAGGTCTTGTGTTTACTGTTGAGGGACAGACAAATCTCATCGGTTTCCATACCGAAGGAAACTATGGTACTGCGGTATCCGACAGTTTTGCACTTCTCGGTATGACCCTTTTCGCAGAATATCTTGATGGTATTGCGGTCATCACTGTATCAAACCCTTAACAAGCCTCACTGTTAGAGCCGAGACAGATGAGGCGGGGGAACTTTACGGCGGCAAAACAGCATCCGATTTACAGGATGACATAGTAGTTTCCGGCAATCATATCACAGGCACACTTAAATTCATCGAGGGCGGTCTTGACCCGACTCCCGGCGGAGTTCTTTCGGGCGATGGCTATTTCCTTGCACTTCATTGGAGCGACCCCGATGAGGGTGTAACATCTCTCAAAGTCGGTCTTTCACCGAGCAGAGGCACAGGTCTTGTCGAATGTCTTAATGACCCCGACAGAAATGGTGTCTTCAAGATTTCGAATAAGAGAGAACAGAGATTTGTTATTCTGCAGGAAGCAGACGGAATTAAGTCAAGGAAAGAATATGACCTTTCAAGACTCGTTTTGGGTGATGCGGAATGATAGCAGGAAACAAAGTGCTTAAAGCAAAGCCGAAAAAGGCAGAAGTTAAGGAAGAGCCGAAACCGAAGCCGAAGAAAAAGGCTGAAAAAAAATAAAATAACGAAGGGGCGGAATGAAATGCTGACCGAGATATGTGCGGAGATTAAAAACTATTTCACCTATGATGAAGACAAGATTTTCAGCACTTTCCAAATCAACGGCGGACACTTCATTCCGCCTATTGATTTCAAAACTGAATATTATCGAATTGCAGGAAGCAGAAAAAACGATGGTGTCTATAAAGTCGGAGATACGAATGTAACATTGAAAGATGAAGTGTTTACAGGCTCGGTTTGGATGATGTCTGTTCCGCAGGATTTTCTTGATTTATGTGTGAAGATTAAGAAGTGGAACGATGTCAACGGACAAGCAGACAGCACGGCACTTTCTCCGTTCAACAGCGAGAGTTTTGGCGGATATTCTTATTCAAAGTCCGGCGGTTACGCATCCGACAAAGGTAACGGATGGCAGAGCACATTTGCATCCGAATTAAACAGATACAGGAAGATAAGACTATGAGTTTACTTGACGAGGCTTTTGAGAAATTTACAATCATAAACAAAAGTCAACAGCCGGATGGATACGGCGGAATAATCACAGTATGGACAGACGGAGCGACATTTGACGGAGCAATGGTATTAAACAGCGGAAACGAAGTCAAGATTGCACAGGCAATGGGAGTGACCTCTGTTTACACATTAACTGTTAGAAAAGCGACAGAACTTGATTATCATACTGTTATTAGACGAGAAAGCGACAAAAAGATATTCCGTTTAACTTCCGACACCGATGATAAAAAGACACCGAAATCTGCTACACTTGATATGAGACAATATTCAGCAGAAGAATTTACATTACCGAGAGGTGATTAAAATGGCAGAAAATACAAATCCTCCCGAAGTTGATGTTCCCGAGCCTGTTACACGAGTTGAAAAATATTGGTATGAAATTGTCCAAAACAGCGGTGAGTCGCTTCCCGATGGCGACAATCTTGCTTATTGAGGGGTGAGTTTATGAGTTTACCGGAAAAAGTAGCAATAAGCACAAGTAAATTAACCGCCATTGGTGAAGCAATCCGTTCTCGCTTCGGTGTTTCGGGTGATTTAACATTAGACGAAATGGCAACAACTGTAACCTCGCATTTACCGAGTGGTTTTCAGCAAGTGGAGTATATTCAATCAAGCGGCACACAATACATTGACACAGGCGTTCCGATTACAAGCGATTTAAGAATGGTGCTTGAAAGAGCAAACATTGATATAGACGAAGGCTTTGAGGGTGCGATTTTTAACGATGATTCAAGCGTATCTATATTTACTTGGGGCTATAACAGCAACTTGAATAATAAATACAGTTCGCTTATTGGCTCAAACCCATCGGCTTGGATAAGTAGTAATGTGTCGGCAGATACAGAAAAACATATATTTGACTTGTCAAATGGCTCGCAGAAAATAGATGGTGTTGAATACGGAACACAAACGATACAGCCTTATTTGTTTGCAATCGGTTTGTTTGCTTGGCATATGAGAGAAGGTTGGAACGAAAGACGAAAAGCAAGAGTTTATTCTTGCAAATTCTATAACGGCGATACATTGATAAGAGATTTTATTCCTTGCTACCGCAAAAGCGACAACGAAATCGGACTATATGACATCATAAACGGACAATTCTACACAAATTCGGGAAGCGGGAGTTTTACCTGCTATCCTGCTCCGAATTAAAGGGAGGTGAACAGAATGGGCAATTTACCTACTCCTGTCACACGAGAAGAAATTTATCTTGATGCAATTGCAAAAGGTAGCGGCGGAGGTGGCTCATCTTCTGCCGATGATGTATCTTATGACAATACTTCAAGCGGATTAACAGCAGACAATGTGCAGGATGCTATTGATGAAATTGCACAGAGCGGTGGCGGAGGTATAACCTACGATATTATCATAAGCGGCACATCAACAAACGGAGACGAGCCGATTTCCGCAAATCTTGAAAACGCAACATATGAATTCAATAATACAATGAACAATATGCTCCGCAAAGTTATGGACAGAGGAATGCTTGATGTTGCAGGGATTTTGCATTGGTCATCGGATGATATAATTAAATATATTCCGCTGACAACAGCAAATCACCTTATATCAATTATACCTCAAGCGGTTGTGGAACAACTTGTTCCCGGTCTTACGGATAAAGATGTTATTGAAGTCACAATATCTTGTATGACAAGGAAAGCGAATTTGGCATACTTTACATTCTATATTTACGAAGAAAAAGACACAGGGATAGTAAAGAAACTTGTAATGTGAGGTGATTACAATGGAGAATTTTTGGGAATTTATAAGACAGATAGTTTACTCCATTTCTGCTTTCATTGATTACTTTCTTTATGAAACTCCTCTCTTTGATGACACACTTGATGCAATATACGATTTATGTGTAAAAACTTTTCAAACGATGAAGCCTCTTGTTGACGAGTGGATTTATTATATCGGACAATACGGAGGCACATAATGACAGAAATCATCACGGCGGTCATTGCTTTACTTGGCACGGCAATCGGAACATTCGGCGGAATATACGCAAGTGCAAGATTGACGAGTTACAGGATAGAGCAATTAGAAAAGAAAGTTGATAAGCACAATTCGTTTGCAGAGAAAATCCCGGTCATAGACGAAAAAATCAAAATCATCGACCACAGACTTGATAATTTAGAAAGGCAGGAAGATGACAAGAAATGAATATCAAAGTTAGATTACGCAACAAGGTCTTTTGGATTGGATTTATTCCTGTTCTTGTTGCTTTCATCTATTCGACACTTGCTTTATTTGGCAAAGCACCTGCAATCTCCGAAGTAATGGTTGTCAAAATTCTGCAGGAAATCGTTTCTATTCTTGCTATTCTCGGTGTATTGAATGACCCGACCACAGCAGGAGTTAAAGACAGCGAGAGAGCGATGACTTATGAAGTTCCGTTTGGCTCAAAGAAATTCTCTCTGTTGTCTTTATTCAAGAAAGAGGGTGCAGAAAAGTGAATTTTGACCTTTGGGTGAAAACTTACGAAAACACCTATATTGATTGGGATAATGTAGCGAGTTATCAATGTGTTGACCTTGCGAAATGTTATTTGCAATGTGTGTTTGGCATCAAGACAAAAGGCAAAGGCACTTCACCTTGGGGCGATGCGAAAGACTATTATCTTGATTTCGATAACAAATCTTGGGGTGGATATAAACCCTTGCATAATGCCGGATTTGTAAAAATCAAGAACACAGCAAACTTCGTTCCTCTTAAAGGTGATATTTGCGTATGGAATAACGGCAAATACGGACACATCGCAGTTGCGACAGGCGAGGGAAACACAAAAGAGTTTTGGAGTTATGACCAGAATTGGAATGGAAAATTTATGCACAGAGTGAAGCATAACTATTCGTTCTTTTTGGGAGTTTTAAGACCTCCGCACACAATAAGAGCAGATGTCAATATCCGCACAGGTGCAGGAGTAAACTTCAACAGAGTCGGCGAATTCAAAAAAGGAGCAAAGGTAATCGTCTATGAGTTTAAGAACGGATGGGCGAGAGTTGGGAAAGACAAATGGATTTCCTCGAATTACCTTGAAAGGTTATGAATTCAGCACAAGTAATACATAGTTTTTGGGCATCTTTCGGATGGGAAACATACGATGAGAATTCTGTTCCCGATGATGCAGGATTTCCCCGATTGACTTACGATATTGTCAAGAGCGAGTTAGACGATAAAACAACGATGTCGGCAAATCTGTTTAACAAGTCTTCTTCTTGGGCAACATTGGAAGAAAAAGCAAAACAGATTGAGGATTATATCGGAAAAGGCGGAAAACTGTTCAAGTATGACGGAGGCGGTGTATGGATAACAAAAGCAACTCCGTTTTCAAGACGAACATCCGAAAGCGATACAGTTAAGCAAATAGTTATAAACATAAACGCAGAATATATTGAATGAGGTGATTTATTATGAAATTCACGCAGATACCTACTGACACTTTTGAACACCTGCAGATGAACGCAGGAATACTTGTCGATGCATTTGACCCCGAAACACAGGAAATCGGCAATCTTATCGGTGCGACTACAGGCGGTATTCAGTTTGAGGACTCTCTTTCTTGGGTTGATTTCGGCGATGACATTGACAATTGCCCGAAGAACACGAAAGAACTCAAAGTCCTTGACCAGCACGAAGTTAAGATGTCCGGCACACTTCTTACCGCAACAGCAGATGTTGTGAGAATGCTTGTCGGTAGCGGCGATGTCGATGACAATCTTATCACTCCGAGAAGGGACCTCTCACAGGCAGACTTCAGCGACCTTTGGTTTGTCGGCGATTATTCCGATGTGAACACCGGACAGAACGCAGGTTTCCTTGCAATTCATCTTATCAATGCACTCAATACAGATGGCTTCCGTTTGCAGACTACGGACAAAGATAAGGGCAAGTTCGCATTCGCTTTCACAGGTCATTACTCAATCGAAGCACCCGATACTGTTCCTTATGAAATCTACATCAAAGAGGGCGAAGACACTCCTGTTACAACTTGGTATGTTACGCAGAGACTCACCAAAGTGACTTCTTCGTTCACAGGAACAACTGTTGCGAAGAACGGCACTCTTTCCGCAACTCTTACGGCTGACGATGGCTACACCCTTGACGATGTTGTTGTCACAATGGGCGGCATTGACATTACCGCAATGTGCTATTCCGCAGGTGAAATCAGCATTGACGAAGTGACAGCAAATGTTGTTATCACGGCAGTTGCGGTTGAAGACTAACAGAAAGGATGAATTGAGTTGAAACTGTCCGATTACAAAGGCGAAGATGCTGTTGATGTAATGCTCGATTTAATTGAGCCTCTTTGGAGTATGTTGCAGAAACCGGGAGTCGCAGACGATTTGAAAAAAGAGAAAAATCCGATAGGTATGGCGAAAGTGCTTTTGAAGAATTCAAAGAAAGAAGCAATCGACATCCTGCAGGTAATTGACAAGACTCCTGTCGATGGCGAAAATATCACTCCGAGATTTATATCAATGTTCATATATATGATGAACAATCCATATTGGCGAGATTTTTTCGGATTTGCGGAAATTCCGAATACAAAAGGCTCTGCATCATCGCTTACGGAGAATACAGAGGAAAGCGAGACTTAAAGTGCTTCTTGCGGTATGTGAATTCAAGGATAGAAGAGTATGACCGAGAGTTCGCATACCGCTTATTTGTTACAGAGAGTTTGAGGAATATTCCGCAGAACAAAGCAATAAGCAAAAATCTAATTGATTTTTACAAATCACTAAACGAGCCTGTCGATAACAGAAACGCAGACGAAATAGCGAGAGATGTTATACAAAACGCAGGCTTGAAGTTTAAGAGGTGATTATATGAGTGTGCTTGACTTAATGGCAACAATCGGTCTTGACACATCAAACTACGAAAAAGGAATGTCAAAAGTCGGAAGTGTGGCTTCGGGTGCGGCGAAAGTCGCAGGGGCGGCACTTCTTGGTGCTACAACGGCGGTTGCAGGAATTGGTGCGGCTTCGGTCAAAACAGGTATGGAGTTTGACTCATCTATGTCACAAGTTGCGGCTACGATGGGAAAGACTATGGATGAAATGGAAAACGAAGTCGGTCAAGTCGATTTGGCTTGGGGCACATTCTCCGGCAATCTTCGTGATTACGCACAGGAAATGGGCAGAAACACGGCATTTTCAGCCACAGAAGCGGCGGATGCCTTGAATTATATGGCTCTTGCAGGTTACGATACACAGACATCAATGGAAATGTTGCCGAATGTTCTTAATCTTGCGGCGGCAGGAAGTATGGACTTGGCGAGAGCGAGTGATATGGTTACCGACACACAGACAGCATTCGGAATGTCGCTTGAAAGAACATCGCAGATGGTTGATGAAATGGCAAAAGCGGCTTCAACCGGAAACACATCTGTCGAACAGTTGGGCGATGCTTTCCTTGTTGTCGGCGGTCTTGCTCAAGAACTTAATGGCGGTATGGTAACACTTGCAGACGGAACGCAAGTTGAAGTTGACGGAGTTCAAGAACTTGAAATCGCTTTAACGGCAATGGCAAACGCAGGTATCAAGGGTAGCGAAGCAGGAACGCATATGAGAAATATGCTGTTAAAACTTGCTTCACCGACTTCCGAAGGCACTCTTGCACTCGAAGCAATGGGTGTCGCTGTATTCGATGCCGAAGGCAATATGAGGTCGCTCAATGACATTATGGGCGATTTGTCAACGGCAATGGCAGATATGACACAGGAAGAAAAAATCCAAGCCATATCCGCATTATTTAATACTCGTGATATTGCATCCGCAGAAGCATTGTTGAATGCTGTTGGCACAGATTGGGACAAAATCGGTGCTTCAATACTTGATGCTCAAGGAGCGGCACAGCAAATGGCTGAAACGCAACTTGACAATCTTGCAGGTGATGTAACATTATTTCAATCCGCACTTGAGGGTGCAAAAATAGCCATTTCCGACTCGTTAACACCGACATTAAGAGAGTTTGTTCAATTCGGAACAGACGGGTTGAGTGAACTTACATCGGCATTTCAAGAGGGCGGAATTGGCGGAGCAATGGAAAAACTCGGCGAAATTCTTGCAGACGGAATAAATATGATAATCGAAATGATGCCGAAGATTATCGAAGCGGCTATTGGATTGATAGGTGCTTTCGCACAAGGCATTATGGATAACGCACATCAAATTTTGTTTGCAATTGGCGAAGTAATGACGATGATATTCAATAAGATGTTGGAGTCATCGGCAGAAGGTCAACCGATTATATTGGAAATCATCGAAGATATTGTCGGAGTGTTTGCAGAAAATTACACACAGTTGATAAATGTCGGCTTGCAGATTATTCTCAATCTTATCAAAGGCATAACAGAGAATATTCCCGACATTATAGCCGAAGCAGAGTCGATTATAATTGATTTTGGCAATGCCCTTATAGAATATGCACCCGACATAATAAGTGCAGGATTTGAAATCATAGGTGCGTTAATAGACGGAATTGTGACATATCTTCCCGAAATCATACAAACAGCGGTTGATTTGATTGTTACTTTGGCAACATCGTTGACATCGCCGGACAACATCGGAGTGCTTGTTCAATCCGCAGTTTTGATTATTACTTCTCTTGCAGATGGCTTAATCAATGCACTTCCCGATTTAATCCGAGCCGCACCTGTAATTATTCAAAATCTTGTGACAGCATTAGTTGACAATCTTCCCTTGCTGATAGATGCAGGAATTCAGTTGATTGGTGCGATTGCACAAGCATTGTTGGAGAATATCGGACTTGTTATAAATGCGGCTATTCAAATCATTACCGCTTTAATCGGCGGATTGATTGAGGCAACTCCCGATTTGATTATGGCAATACCAGACATAATGTTTGAACTTGTCACAGCAATTCTTTCCGCACTTCCCGATATAATCGGAGCAGGAATAGAAATCGTGATGTCGCTTATCGGAGGCATTCTGTCAACTGTGGGCAAAGTCGTTGAAGCGGGTGTGGAACTGATAACACGATTTATTGAGATTATCGGCAAAAACATAGGTCGAGTTATCAAAGTCGGCAAAGAAGTCATAACAGGATTTAGCAAGGGCATAATGGAGCATATTCATCACGCACTCGATTGGGGCAGAGATTTAATCGACAATTTTGTTCAAGGCATAAAAGACAGAATGTCACGCATTGTTGATGTCATAAAAGAAATCGCAAAGAAAATCAAAGACTTGCTCGGCTTCTCCGAGCCGGAAGAAGGTCCGCTTTCCGACTTCCATACATATGCACCCGATATGATTGACCTTTTCGCAAAGGGCATCAAAGACAACGAGGACAAATTGAGAGCACAAGTTTCAACATCATTTGACTTCGGAAATGAGATTGCCGCTCCTGTCGGTTACGGCGGATTGAATTATGGCGGAACTTCGACACAGACAGTTATTCTTCAAGTCGACAAGCACGAACTCGGCAGAGTAGTATATGAATTAAATAAGAGCGAAACAACGAGGATAGGGGTGAGAATGGACAATGTTTAATGTTGACGGATACATATTTGATTTCCCTTGTGATTTAGAGAGAAAAGTCAAAACAGAGTCAAGCAGTAATTCCGGTTTGATGATGTCGAAGAAAATTCTCAACGATGTCATCGCTTCGTATGTTTCGTATTCAGTAAAGATTGTTGTTCCGCAGGGGCAGGAAGAAAAATACACGAGATTGTTTAATCTGTTAAGCACTCCTGCGGAAGAACGAGTTTGGACATTTCCTTATAATCAAGGCACGATTACTTTCTACGGCAAAGTTGACAGCATAAGCGACAAGTTTTATCGAACTATCAACGGCAAGAATATTTGGCGAGACATTTCATTTGAAGTGTCCGCAACAAGACCGATTGAAGAACAGATACAGACTTGGCTGATTTACGAATATTACACAAATGTCACTTCGGATTTGAATGTTAATTTCATCATAGACAATCAATCGCTTACTGTTAACTTGACAGCAGACGAGGGTTATGAGATTGACAATGTTGTTGTAATGATGGGCGAAGACGATATAACGGCAACGGCATATGACAACGGAGTTGTAACGATAAGTGCTGTGACAAACGATGTCACGATTACTGCGACAGCGGAGTTGATAGAATGAAAGTTAAAATCGGAAGTAAAACATACAGAGATATACGCAATCTCAAATTTTCGCCACAAGTGGATGTTACCGGGAGTTCAATCATCACAAACGAATTCTCGGTTGAAATCCTTACGAATGACAGATTTAACATCGGCACAAACGCAGGACTTTTTACTGATGGCGGCGGTATGATATGTCAATACTTCAAAGTGTCGAATGTCGAAAGACTAAATGACCGATATGTAAGTATTAAAGCACAGAGCAGAGTTGCAGATTTAGAGAAAGCAATTCTGTCTCCGAGATGGTGTGACGGAACTGATATAATGGTGATTGCGAGAGAATGCGGTGCAACTACGCAGGTTTCAGCGAGAGTTTGGGCAACATATTTCCCCGAACAGACCGCAAAAGAAAGATTGCAATGGCTCTGTGTTACATTCGGATTGTTTGTCACAGACCAGAACGGAGTCAAATTAACAGCATCCGGCAAAACAATAACGCACAAAGCAGACGATGTTTATTACTTGCCCGAATACAAGAAAAACCCTGAGCCTGTCAAAGTGAGAGTGACAGCATATTCTTACACAGAGGGAACACCGACAGAAACAGACGAATGGGTTGAAGTAAACGGCACATACTATATTGTGACAAAACAAGTGCTTGAAAGTTCGGCACAAGAAGATGTAAGAACAGTTGATGTGTCGGGTGTCGGAAGCATTACCACAGGACTTGCAAGCGGTGTTATGACGAGATTGGCAGGGTATTTTTATAATCAAGACGAAGTGACCGCATCCGTAAAAGCAAGTGATTTAGACGAAAGCACGATAATATATCCCGGCGATTACGCAAGAATTTATTACAGAGAAAATCAAATGTATGAGGGCAGGATTGTAAGTGCTGACTACTCCGATGGCGGTCAATATATCAAAAGAACAATGACGATTGTCAAACCGAATTCAATCACGATGTATCCTGTCACAATTTCTTGTCAATATACAAATCAAGGCAGAAGAAAGATACTCGATACACAGCGATTTTATTTTCCTGCAAATCAAAGATACACAATCACAATGCGTGATTATATCGTTGAAAACAGAGGATTGCTTTATTATTACGAGCCGATTGAAAGAACAATCACAGGTTTAACGCATCCGAACACGAACAGAGTAGTCGAATATCGAATTGCGAGAATAGACGGAGATGACACTTCTTCGCTTTACGCAATAGCGGACAACGGCAAATATCCGAGAAAATTCGTTGAGTCTGTAAACAGAGCAAGAGCAGGAAGTTCCTATGAAGCACTATGGCTCGGAAAACTCGGAATAACAGATTTTAGCAAGACATATTATGAATTGTATCAAGAGGCTCTTGCCGCTTATGATTTACTTCCCGACACAGAAGAAAAAGCACAGATTTACGAGCATTTCTTCACAGGCGATACTATATGGGCGGTTGACGGAGGAACTTGGACAAGCGGTACGAAAAACTATTGGGAATTTGATGAAAACGGAGAGTTAAGATTTCCGACAAAATTCGCAGGAACACTTGAACGAGCAAGACGAGGCGATGCAGATGCCGTTGAAGTCTTTTCAAAACTCGGTCTCACAAGAGATGATTTGAATACTATGACCGATGATGAAATTTACGAGTATTGGCGAAGTTCTTACCTTGCTTATGAAAAAGGCGGATATGATGACGATATAACTTACATCTTTTCGCAAATGGGCGAAAATCCCGATGATTTAAGTCCGAGTGAACTTCATACTGTTTGGACAAGTGCTTTCTCGGAACTTGCAGACGATAATATTTGCGATGTTGCATACCATATTTACGCACGAGCAGGATATACAAAAGAGCAGATTGACGGAATGACAAGCGAAGAAAGACTTGCAGTTTGGGAGTCCGCTTATTCGATGTTTGTTGACCCTGCAAACAGAGGCGATTATGCAGAATACTTTTATGACGAGTGGTCTAACCGCAAAAATGTCAAGAATTTAATCAATGCAACGAAGATTGAGATTGAATACAACGGATATTATGAGGCGGAGACCGCTTTCAGCGAGGTAAGTTGCAAACCGAGACCGAGATTGAAAGAACGCACATTTAACGCAAATGGATATTACTTCCGAGACGATGACATCGAGGGATATAGCAAAGTCACAGTAAATGTCGATAAGAACGAGTTGATGCGAGATATTGTTATTTCTTCCGCAGGTGAATACAGACCGGAAGAGCCTTACGAGGCATTTAATCAAGTCAATGTCAATCTTCCGTATTTTGAAGAAAATTGCTACAAGTTCGGAAAGAGATTATATGACGGAGCGATTGTCAAAGCATTCTCAAACGGCAAAGATATTTACACAATTGAATACAGAGTCGATGAGTGGAATGAAGACCCCGAATATCATTATCCGATAATTATTAGTTTTCCTATAAAGAAAAACGGCGAAGATTTTGCATATCTGTATCATCGATTGAATTTGGAAGACAACGATTTCATAAGATATAGTGTTCAAGATGTATTACAGCGAAATGTTGAAATCTTTACAATAAACAGCATTGAATATATCTGCTTCGGCTCTGGCAGAGAATACAATGACGAAGGATATATAACTTATGTTCTTTGTTCCGTCTATGCTCCGCTTATTGAAAACACTATTGTCTCTCAAAATGGTGTTGCGTATTCTGCGTATGAATTTATGGAAGATTTAGCGGTTAAATTACCGCAGATTACAACTTGTATTTTTCAGTATAGGAAAGAATGTGTGATTGACGGAAGACCCGCATTTGTTGGAACAGCACAAACAAATGACTCAAAAGGCATAATTGTGGTAATGCTTGATGATAAAACGATGTCATATTATCCTGTTCAAGGTGCTGTTGATATTAGTATTCCTACATATTTACCCGGTATGCTTATCGATGCACCGACAATCACATATCACGGAGACTTGTATTTTCTTCTGCAAAATGAAATACAAGCAGGTCAAGGACTTCAAACTATTGTAGAAACATACTTGATGAAATACAGCAACGGACAATTGACTATGGAATGTTCGGATGTAACAGAGAATTTTGATTGGCAGAATTCTCAACTTGATTATCCTACTCCGTATGAAGTCATACCATCAAGCAATCTCGGTGTGATAAATGATAAAATCGTTTTAACCGGATTAAGTCAAGCGGAGCAGAACTTTGAAAGCAAAATGTTTGAGGGATATAGTTACTCATACGGAAATGTATCACAGCACATTTATGAATTAAACAATGGGCATTTTGTTGACAGAGGAATATGGCAGATTGATGGCAAAGAAGTCGGCACAGGATTTGTCACAGGAAAAGAAGATGTTGCGATTTGCACAAGCATCCCTGTTCTTTGCGGAGGCGGAGCACCTTCCGATGTCGATTATTATCTTCCGATGACCGCCAAAGACGGATTATATGAAATCAAGAACAAACCTATCAAACGATACGAGGTGAGTTAAATGGATGTTACTTTTGACACAGGCGAAGGCATAGAAACTAATGAGGTCGGTGCTGTTCAGTTGAACGATGACGAATACATCCCGACAGACGATGCACTCGATTATGCCGACCTTGAAAGCCTCTATATAACGAGCCGAGAGGTTAGAACATATTATCCGGGAGAGTGGTATGATGCAATCGGCGATGTTGAACTCAATGTGCATTACGATACCAGAACAAAAGAAATCACCGAAAACGGCACATATATTTGTCAAAATTGCGATGCTTGGGATACAATCGAGGTTAATTGCACAGGCGGTGAATACGAACTTGAAACAGAACATCTAACAGCAAATCACAACGGCACATACAAACCGAGTGTTGATGGCTTTTATTCTGTTGATGTTGAGTTTGTTCGAGACTATTATTGGGAACGATGGGATTTTGACGAGTATGTGACCGACTTCGAGGCGAGATATTGTTATTTCGATGGATATTTGCACAAATTCGGCGGAGCAGACGGAAACACGAGCCACAAGATTTTACGAGGCGATGAGTGGGAGGATAGTGTCGCACTTCCGTATAAATTCAATCGAGGTGTCGCACTTGTAATCAAAGGCAAATTACATTTACTCGGCTCATCAGTTCTTGGCGAGGGCAACAAACATTATTCATTTGACGGAACAGAATGGAAAATGGAGTCACACCTGCCGACTTTCGTTTTCAATTTCTCGGCGGTCTTCTTGGATGACTTGCTTTACATAATCGGCGGACATTCTTCATATCAAAGCAATTATGGTTATGCTGATTACAAATCTTGGTGCGGAAATCCGTTTGAGCAAAACATCAAGTGGACAGAACTTCCTCAAATTCCTGTTGCGGCGGCGAATTTAAGTGCGGTTGGATATAACGGCTCGGTCTATTTCTTCAAAGACAAATCGATGTATAAACTCGAAAGAAAAGAATGGGCGGAAACCGAAACACCTGTTGAAGTGCAGACCGCTTTTGTTGTCGATGATGGCTTCAGCGAGAAAATTCATATACTCGGCGAAAAATATCATTATGTTTATGACGGAGATTGGTATATCGAAACTTGGTTTGATGAAGAAATGTCCGGCAAATACACTTCGGTTGTCGCAGATGACATTTTCCTCGAAGTCTATGTGATGGGAGTCGATGGCTTCAAGTTAGACTTAACGAAAGAATATGTTGACAACGAATAGCCATTGTGGTAGTATATTAGAGGAAAGGTTGATTTTATGGAACAGATACCTTATATTGCATACGAGTCCGCAATGGCGAGGCAGGAAAGAACAATCAAAAGATTATTCATTATTATTATTCTGCTCATTGTATTGCTTGTTGGCTCGAATGTCGGTTGGCTCATTTATGAGTCACAGTTTGAAGATGTGATAACATCAAACAAGATTTCGCAAGATGTTGACACAGGCAACGGCGATGCTTATGTGGCAGGAGTCGGAGATGTGACATATGGCGAAAGTAAAACAGACAGTTGAAACAACAACGAAAACAAGGCGAAGAAAAGTCGGCGGAAATTCCGGCTATCATACTTGTCCGAATTGCAAAGGCTCTGGCAGAGTTAGAAATGTTGGAAGACCGAAAAAGAAATGAAAGAATATACGAACTCTCAAATTATCAACTTAATTGATGAGCATATTCACTCCGAAAGAGACAGAATGATAATGAAACGCAGACTTGTTGACGGATTGACATATGAGAAGTTGGCAGAGGAGTTTGACCTTTCGGACAGGCAGATTAAGAAAATAGTTTACAACAACTTCGATAAGATTTCGGATTTCATTGTGTAGTTCTCCTTAAAGTTCACGGAAATCGCACTCTTACTTCATTGTGAGGGTGCGGTTTTCGTTTTATTATTATATCGAGGTGATAACAATGTATGATTTAGAAGAATTCGCACCGCAGGAGTGGGATGACCTTGTATATCTTCTATAATCCAAATCCGACAGGAAGAATGGTCGGCGATTGTGCCGTAAGAGCGGTAGCAAAGGCACTCGGAGTCGATTGGGAGACCGCTTTCTCATCAATGGCGGTCAATGCTTATCTAATGGGCGATATGCCGAGTTCAAATTCGGTGTGGGGTGCGGTTTTAAGACAGCACGGATTTTCAAGACAGAATATTCCGAACTCTTGCCCGGATTGTTACACAGCAGAAATGTTTGCAGAAGACCATCCGAAAGGCACTTATGTTTTAGGCTTCGGCACACACACGGCTACTGTAAAAGACGGAAATCTTTATGACAGTTGGGACTCAAGTCAAGAAGTACCGCAATATTTTTGGTATAAGGAGTGATTGATATGGCATATTATTATCCGCAGAATTATCCTCAAAATTATCCGCAAAATTATCAACAGATGCCACAAATTCAAAACGGCGGTATTGTACGAGTTGCGACAGAGGAAGATGCAAGAAAATATCCTGTCGCTCCCGGCTATTCTGTCACTTTTATCTCGGAAGACGGAACGCATTGTTACACAAAAACGGCAGGATTTTCACAGTTTGAAGCACCGAAGTTTGAAAAATATCGTCTAATCAAAGAAAATGAGCCATCACGAGCGAATTTAACGGAAGAGGATAAAATACCCGATTACGCAACAAAAGCCGAATTTGAGGCTCTGCGTAGCGAATTCGAGGCTTTAAGGAGTGAGTTGAATGGTTAACATCAATCAAGTATTCGGACAGTTGAGCGGATTGCTTCAAAATCCGATGCAATTTCTTATGTCGAGAGGATTTCCGCAGGGAGTATTGAACAATCCTCAACAGGCAGTTCAAGATTTACTCAACAGCGGTAAAATGACACAACAGCAATTCAACGATTTACAAGAAACAGCGAGACAGATACAGAATATGCCTCAATTTAGAAACTACTTTCAAAATCGTTAAAAATTGAAATATCTACCCTGCAGGAAGATATAAATAAAATCAAAAACAAGGAGAAATTCAAATGGCACTTACAGACGAAAGCGGAGTCAATGTTTCAATGCCTGTTGCACCTATGGGTTATCCTTACGGCGGTAACTTCGGCGGTGGCTTTGGCTTCGGTAATGGCGATTGGTCTTGGATAATCATTCTTCTTCTGTTCGGTATGTTCGGAGGATGGGGCGGCAACGGAAACTTCGGTGGAAACAATAACCTTTATCCTTGGTTGCTGAATGACAATACGCAGAACGGATTTAACAATGCGGCTCTCGGCTCACAGTTAAGCGGCATCCAAAACTCAATCAACAACGGATTTGCAACGGCGGAGATTTCCGCTTGCGGCAGAGCGGCAGACTCACTCAACAGAAGTTTTGACTCACAGACAGCAATCACTTCGGCACTCTATGGTGTAAATTCAGCATTACAGAATTGTTGCTGTGAAAATAGGTCAAACATCGCAGACCTCAAATACACAATCGCAACGGAAAATTGTGCGGACAGAGCGGCACTTTCCGATGCCCTGCGTGATGTGATTGCGGCGAATACAGCCTCGACACAGAAAATCCTCGACCAGATGTGCAATGACAAAATAGACTCGAAAAACGATACCATAGCACAGTTGAGGCAGGAACTTATGTTTGCAAGAGGACAGGCTTCACAGGATGTGCAGACAGCAACTATTCTTGCCGGACAGACAAACGAAGTTGATGCTCTCTACAACAGACTTAATAATTGTCCTGTTGGCACTGTTCCTGTTTATGGCAGAACTCCGATTTTTTCTTGCAACAGCGGTTGCGGTTGCGGTGCGTGAGGTGATTTGAATGGCGGCAGAGTATTTAGCAAATGCGGTGCAGTTGGTTGCTCTTAACAATCCGATAACTTTCACCGAGTCTTCTATTCCTTGCCGAAAAGGGTATGTATATCACGAAGATGGCACAGGAGTTTTTACTTTGAGGGGCATTACAAACAATTGCTTCGCTCGTTATCAAGTCACTTTCAACGGCAATATTGCACTTCCGACAGGTGCGGACATTGTTCCGATTGCGATTGCTGTTAGTGTGTCCGGCGAGCCGAGACCGACAAGCAGAGCGATTTACACCCCTGCGGCTGTTGACGAATACGGCAATGTGACTTCAACGGCAATCGTTACTGTTCCGAGAGGTTGTTGCTTCTCTTGTTCGGTTAGGGCGGTAAGCGGCACAGAAACAGAAACACCTGCACCGACAATCAATGTTCAAAATGCCAACCTCGTAATTGACAGAATAGCATAAGGAGTAATAATATGGATAAATTATATGAACTCAAAGAAATGCTGTGCAGGGAACTTGAAAAGTATGCCGGAAAAGAAATGACCGCATCTAATCTTGAATACATTGATAAACTCGCTCACGCAATCAAAAACCTCGACAAAATCATCGAGGCAAAAGAGGAAAACAGTTATGCAATGGGCAGAAGTTACCGCAGAGGAATGTCAAACAGAGGCTCTTATGGTGATGAAGATATGTCGCATAATAGAGACTCGAGAGGCAGATATTCGAGAGAGTATTCAAGGCACGGCGATATGGTAGAGGAACTTCGTGATTTAATGGAGGATGCTCCCGAAAACACCAAACACGAGTTCCGCAAGTTTATTTCTAAAATCGAGTCGATGTAAATGATACGAGAAGACGAACTCCGGGAAGCGATTGCATCCTGTGAGGGAGAGAAAAATCCGAATGCTAACACCTGTTACAAATTAGCGGCATATTATACAATTCAAGACCATTTATTCGAGAGAAAGCAAACAGAGTATTCTTACGCACCGAGTCCAAACACGATTGATTATGACAGCGGCTCGGAATTCAGCGAAGTAATAAACGGAAGACCGATGAACGAGGTATTGCCTATTCTTGATGAATTGATGGACACGATAAAGTTAATAAATCCGAGACTTTACGCAGGTGTGATGCGGCGGCTCGATTGACAAAAGGCACTTCCGAGAAATCGGGAGTGCTGATTTTTTTGAAAAAAATTCGATTAAATTTTCATTTTTGCGAAAAAAGTTGTTGACAAACGAAAAAATGTATGATATTGTATAAGAGAACTAAACAAGACACACACATCGAAAGGAGACAAACACAATGACAACAGAAAGGCTTAACACGATAAGAGAAATTCTTGCAGACAATTATGTAATCGAGGATGATGACAGAATTAAGTTCATCGAAGTCAAAGGTGACAGAGATTGCGATTGCAGATTTTTCGTTTTTGAAGTTTATCACAAGAGATGCAGAAATGCATACGCAGTTACAGAACTTTACATCGATGTTGTAAGAGAGTTAATCCACCTTGATTTAAGTTCATATTACAGAGTATAAACAGAGAGGAGACAGAACGATGAAATACACATTAATAAGGAACAGCGAAGAAATCGTAGCAGAAAGCAACAACAAAGCGGAACTCATCAAAATGGCAAAACAGATGCAGGACAGAGCAACAATAATTGATTATCGTTACTCAATCATTTTCGAGAATGACAAACAAATTGAAAAGAACAATGAGAGGAGCAAAACAATGAAGCCGACAAGATTTCAAGTTGATTATTCGTTCTATGGAAACGGAGAAATGAAGTGGGACACATTCAACAACAATGGCAAAGGTTACACAATCAAAGAAGCAAAAGAAATCAAACAGCAATTATCACAGAATGGACATCTCACAGAAATCCACATTCTCCGTTCCGAAGATTAAGTCGAAACAGGCGAAAGCCTGTCCGGTTAAGATGGCAACTTGACCGCTGACGATGACAAGCCGAAAGGAGAAAAACACAATGGGCAAAGCAAAATTCATCAGCAGAACATTCAGCAAGAATTCGGTTGAACTCGAATACGAATACAGAGGACACAGATATTTCGTTTACGATTACGGCATCGGAGTTGATTGTCCGCTTTGGAAACAGCACAGAGACGAACAATACGAAATCGACAAATACATTGAGAACGCAAACAAGATTGCAAATCCCGAAGATAACGCAGACATCGGACTTGAACTCTTCTTCGAGTCTGTTGGAATATGAAAGGAGACAGAATAATGAAAATCAAAGATTTTAACAAGGTCAACAATGCAATGGTTACGGATTACTTCATCACAAACTACGCAGGAACAAAGAAGATTGACTCATTCACAACAGACGAATACGAGAAAGACAAAGATGACTTCTATTGGCGAATAGTCAAGAAACTGAAGAAATACGAGAATTGCGAGATTTACGCAATCTGTCCGGTTGATGCAGAATGCATAAGAGTTTCTGCTTACACAAAAGATTGAGAGGAGACGGAAAGATGAGAGGATACTATGTGATATGGTCACAGGACACCGAGATGTTTACTTCAAGACGAGAAGCAATCCGCAGAGGCAAAGAGATTTTCTCCGATGGTCTTGATTATGAGGTCTTTGTGCAGAGATTTGACGATAACAATGATGATGGATACTTCGCCTGTGAGGAGACCACATTCATCAGCGACATAATGTGAGGAGGTGAGACGATGAAATTTCATACAGAGAGATATGACATCCGCAGGATTGCAGATGACGGAGAATTCAACGATGGCATCGCATACGAAATCAACATCAAAGACGGATACGAGACATACGGAGGAAGCACCCTTGAATATGTCGAGACTCTTGAAGAAGCGAGAGATGTGATTGCTGATATAGTCAAAGTGAAATAAATCGTTGACATACGAAAATAGTTATGATAAAATGAAAGAGAACGAAAGGAGGTGAGACGATGACAGACTTCGCAAAGAATGTCAAAAACAAACTCAATGAGTCCGGTATGAAACAGAAAGACCTTGTTGAAGCAGTGAGAGAAGTTTACAGCGGAAAACTCAATCCGGCTGTTATGTCGCTTGCAATCAACGGAGACAACAATGTTTATCCGCAGGTAAAAATCGCAATTGCAAAGGTATTAAAAATTCAGTTCTAATTGAAAGGAGAACGCACAATGTTAGAATGGAACTTCCGAACAAATCTTTATGAAGAAGTCGAAGATACCACAGAAGTCTGCAAAGGCTGTGGCGATGTATTTGAGAGATGCGAAATGCACAAAGAAGAATACAGCAACGATTACTATTGCGATGATTGTTGGTGGGAGAAACTTGCTCCTACATTCACCTATGAGAACGCACTTAAAATCGGCGGGCAGAACAAAGTCACAATTGAAATCAATGACTTCTTGTGGGACTTAATCGGCAGAAGCGAAAACACACTCAAAGACATCATAATGAAAGAGTTTACGCAAGACGAAGCGGAAGAAGTTGAAGACTATGCCGCTCGAAACTACGGACTCGAATGGGAAACAGAACTTTACATTGCGGAAAGAAAAGAACGAGAGGAGAAAAACAGCAATGAGTAATTTGGACATTTACAACATCGTAAGGGTAGTTCCCGAAGAAGCAAAGAAGCCAATCGAAGGCGGAAGATTAAGCGGTATGACCGACATCAACCCTATGTGGAGAATTAAGACTCTCACAGAGCAATTCGGAGTATGTGGTATCGGTTGGTACACAGAGATAGTCAACAAAGAGATTTATCCTGTCGGCGAAGAAATCATCGTGAGTGTTGATTGTAATCTGTATATCAAGATTGACGGAGAATGGTCAAAGCCTATTTCCGGCACAGGCGGCTCGAAACTGATTTCGGCAGAGTCCAAAGGTCTGTTCAACGATGACGAAGCATTCAAGAAAGCGGAAACAGATGCGATTTCTGTCTGCTGTAAAAAACTCGGCATCGGTGCGGATGTTTATTGGAACAAAGACGGAGAAAGCAAATACACTCCTGCGGAGAGACAGAACAAGTTTGAATACAAATGTGAGGGGTGCGGAAAAACAATCGAAAAAGTAGTCAAAGACGGAGAGTACATTTCGCCTTCGGAGATTGCGAGAAAATCCAAAGAACTCACAAAGACCACATACGGAAGCGAACACATTCTCTGTTCATCCTGCATTCGTGATAAAGAAACAATCCAAAGAGTGATTAAGGGATGAAAGAAAAAAGCACAATCACAGCAATCACTTACGATGAGAATGGGAGAGTCCTTGCGACTTTCCTGTTCCCGAAGAAGTGCCGGAACGAACTCAAACTCTTAAAAGAGCAGGATGTTTCTGTTGAGGTCAAGAAATACAGCCAAAAGCGGAGCAATAACGCAAACGCATATATGTGGGAATTGATAGGTCAAATGTCCGAAGCGACAGGAATTCCGAGTGATGAGATTTACCGAGATGCAATCCGCAATGTAGGTTTCTGCGAGTTTTCCGAAATGAGCAAAGATGCATTTATCGGACTTAACAAAATGTGGTCTTCAATTGGCACAGGGTGGTTTGTTGAACAGGTGGACTATGCCGAAGACGGAGACAATCTCCTTGTAAGACGATTTTATGGCTCAAGCAGTTATGATACCGCACAGATGTCAAGGCTTATCGATTATGTAGTCAATGAAGCAAAGAACATCGGAATTGAAACAGAAACACCGGAAGAAATCGACAAGATGAAGTCGCTGTGGAAAGTGTGATTGTATGTGGCATATTATTGAACAATCATATTATGACAGAATATGCGATTTTGCGAGAGAACTGTCATCGAGCAAACTGAAAGAGTCGCATCATCAAATTGATGATAACAATGAAGTCCGAAGACATATCACAGGTCTGCTTGGCGAAGCGGCTGTTGAAAAATTGTTCGGCATTGATATCATTGAATGGTCAATCGGTGACTCGGAGAAATATCATCATCCCGATGTTCCCGGATACAATGTCGGCATCAAAACAGTTGAGAAAGGCAAATATCCGATAATATTCAAACAAAATGATTATCCGCAGATTATATGCATTAGAGACACGAAAAATTCAAACTGCGTATATATCTGCGGACTTGCTACACCGGAAGTCCTCAATGAATATCAAAGTGACGATTTGATTGTGGATGACCGATTGAGAGCGAGAGGAACAAAGACAGCATTCTTCGGCTTTGACAAGTTGAAAGAAATCAAATCAATAAAAGACATTGAGAAATACAGAAAGGACAAAGAAACTATGCTTAATATTGTAGCAGTTATGGGAAGATTTGTGAAAACACCGGAATTAAAGAAAACGAGAGACGGAGTGTCTGTGACATCGTTTTCAATCGCAAATGAGGTTTACGGAAAAGAAGAAGCGAATTATATTGAATGTGTCGCTTGGAGAAACACGGCAGAAATGATATGCAGGAACTGTGAAAAGGGACAGTTAATAGCCATTGACGGAACACTCCAGACGAGGAATTATGAAAACGGCAACGGCGAGAAAAGAAAAAGCACCGAAATCATCGTCAACAACATATCGTTTTGCACACCGAAGAAAAAGCCGTATGATGATATACTCAAGGACATAGATTTTAATGAAGAAGACTTACCCTACTGAAAGTCAAGAGCAAATAATGGTCGCTGATTATCTTCGCCTATTGGGAGTGGTGTTTAATCATTCTCCGAATGAAGGGAAAAACGAAGTACAATACATTGTCAAACAAAAGCGGCTCGGAATGAGAGTGGGGTTTCCGGACATTTTTGTTTACGAGCCGAGAGGACAATATCACGGATTGGCAATCGAGATGAAGCGACAGCAGGGCGGCAAGGTTTCCGAAGCACAGAGAGAATGTCTTGCAGAACTAACCGCAAGAGGATATCTGGCGGTTGTATGCAGGGGATTTCAAGAAGCAAAGAAAACTGTTGACGAGTACTTAAAACTGTGATAAAATGGTTGATGTGATAGCAGTTGCCGATGCTATTATATCAACAACAAAACAATGCTATCACTACGGACATCTAACATTTGGCGGCAACTGAATGTTGGGTGTCCGATTTCTATGGAGAAGAAAATGGACAGAGACTTCAAAGGCATATGGATACCGAAAGAAATATGGATTGATAAACGGCTGACAGCACTCGATAAATTCATCTATGCGGAGATTGATAGTCTGGACACCGACTCCGGCTGTTTTGCGAGTAATCAATATCTTGCAGAATTCTGTCAATGTTCGGAACGAAAAGTGACGAGTTCAATCAAGAAACTTGTGGATGTCGGACTCATCAAGATTGAGAGTTTCAACGGAAAAAAGAGAGTGATTAGGGTAGAAAAAAGTGCGAGGCAGGGTAGAAAAAAGTGCGAGGCAGGGTCGCAAAATTTGCGAGGCTCTTATAATAAGAGAAATATAGTTAGAAATATAGTTGATAATACAGAGAGAAGTTATGATTTGGAAAAAGCGAAAGAAAACTCATTGAAAAAGCCGGAATATAAACGAAAGACAGTATGATTTGTTATTTGTGCGGAGACAGAGCATCGGAGATACATCATATATTCAATGGTGCGATGAGAAAGAAATCGGAAATCTACGGAGCGACAATTCCGCTGTGTCGAGAATGTCACGATGAAATTCATAAGAACGCAACAGAACGGCTCGGATTAAAAGCGGAGTTCCAGAAGAAGATTATGGCGGAACAGGGATGGTCGATTGATGAATTTCGAGAAATTTTCAAAAAAAATTACATTTAATTGAAAAAAATTGTTGACAAACGAAAAACGAGGGTGTAATATATAGGTAACAAATAACAAAGGAGACGAACACAATGACAATCTCGGAATTAAAAGAAAAGATAGCCGAAGCATTAAAACAGCAAGGTTTTAAAGAAAACGGAATATTACCGGGAACAACATTCAGTAAAGGCGGAAAGAATTACATCGCATTAAAAGTAGTCGGCAGACACAATGGAACAGACGAAAATATCACAATCGGAATTGTCGGATTAGAAATAATTTCGGATATAATTTCACGGATAAGATTTGAAGAACGCATAAATATAAAAATGGGCGATAAAGCATTCAATAATAGAATAGCAAGAGCGGTTGAAAAATTTAACGAAATATAAAATAAATGCCGAGGGCGGCGGCTAATCCGCCCACATTAAACTGATAAGGAGGCAAACACGATGAAAAACTTTAACGAGAAACTTACGATGCCCAGAGAGTTTTACGAAGTATGGAAAGAACAGCCGATATTGCACGATGAAGACAATTGGCAAGGCAAATACAGAACATATGGAGAGATGTGGATTGGTGAGAAATACGAAATCATAATTGAAAATTAAGTCGAAACAGGCGAAAGCCTGTCCGGGCAAGATGGCAACTTGACCGCTGACGATGACAAGCCGAAAGGAGAACGCACGATGAGAAAGTATTATTTAATTATGGACAACACATTCAGCAAGAAATTGAGACTTGTTGACAGTAGCAAATGGCTCGAAAGTAGATATGTCGAACTGCTCAAAACCTATGAGGCGAAAACATACATATCTGCAATCGATATGGCAGAAGAAGACGGATACGAGGTGCTTAAATAATGTTCTTTATCTTAACCGAAGACGATGGCATAATCGGAATGTATGACAGCCGAGAGGATGCCGAGCGAGTAATCTGGGAATGCGAAGAAGCAGACAAAGAACACGGAGTTTATACTCCTAATTATTACAAATTGACAGAGGAGTGATACAATGAAACTGAAACAGCAGAAACGATTTAATCAATTACCGGAGAAAACGCAGAAACAGTTATCTGCATTCGCCACAAGAGAGTTGACGGAATTTGTTCTTGACCGAATGGGAAAAGACCTCGATGCAATTTTGCTCTACACATTATACAGACAGTTCGGTTTCGGGAAACACAAACTTCGCAGGGTGTACGATGGAGTGTTTGAAGCGAAGAAAGAACTCAAAGAACAATGGCTCGGCAATGACAAAGAGATTGTTGACGATGCAAAACGAGTGTTGAAGACAATCGGAGTTGACATCGAACTGTGGGATACAATGAAACGAGAATGGCTCGATGGCGGTTACAAGAACGATGAAGTTTGGAATTCTGTCGGCAGAAAGGAGTTATAATATGAGTCTTGCAAACTTCGACATTGAACAATTAGGCAGAGGACTTATTGCGATAGTCTATTTCGTAATCCCGGCATTTGTCGCTCTCGGCATCTTCGGATGGGCAGAACGCAAAATCAAGCACATTAAATGGAACAGAAGAAAGAATGTCAAGGAAGTGACACTTCCGGTTGAAGACGAATTCTTCTTCGGAGCAATTAAAGATTGGAGGACAATGAAATGAAAATTACTTTAAGCGAACTTTACAACAGCCTTGCAGATTATCCGAGTTTTATGAAATGTAACGGAACGGAAATCAAACAATCGCAAATAGCCGATTATCTGTTCAAGAATAAAAATGCAGAGGTAAGCGACTTTACAATCTTTGCATTTAACGGCGGTATAGGCTTGGAGGTGATAATATGACAAGACCCGAACTCATCGAATACTACAGAGAAAAGCAGAAGAACGGCGAGAAACTTCACGGAGAAGCACTTGAACTTATCATTGATGCAGACCTCGAAGAAGAGGAGAAGAAAGATGCAGAATGATGAACGCATAATGAAGTGCAGGACTTGTCAATATTGGAAAGACAATGACGGACAGAAAGGCAAATGCGACAATCCTTGGGAGTCGCTGATACATCACACAACAGCGGAACAATCCTGCTGTTATTGGAGGGAGAACGATGACAATCGATGATTGGCTGACTCATCAGCATATTACAGAAGACAATGTTGACGAGTATATCGAGAGAAACAGCCACAGTTGGTATGGAATGGGGAGCAAAGATTTCAACTACGGATGCTCCCCGAAGGGAGTCGAAATCAATAATCCTTGGGATGCAGACCATCAAAAATTCACTTGGTCGGAAATCCGAAATTATGTAAAAACACCGAAACAAATAACATTATGGTAAAGGAGATTTACAATGAAAACATTAAAGGTCAAAATCACATTCACAGAAGCGGTGCTCGGCACTTGTTCAGCAAACGAAGACATTTACAGAGAATTCATCGGCTCGAAATCGCCGGATGCTTCAACAATCGAAGATGAGGTTGCTTCGCTCGGTGCAGACGCAGTAGCAGAAAAAGGGATGACAATCTTCCCGAAACTCGAAGACGGAACTCCGTTCTTCTATGATTATCAAATCAAAGGATTTTTCAAAGACACCTGCGGTGGTTTGAGGAAAGTCAAAGGAACAGAGTGCTCGAAGATTAAAGCATACAAAAAAGAAATGGACAAACTTGTATTTGTTCAGCCGAGAAAAATTCCGATAATATTTGACGGAGAAATCGGCAAGTGTGAAAGACCATTAAGAGCACAGACAATGCAGGGCGAGAGAGTGAGTCTTGCTTGCTCGGAAGAAATTCCTGCAGGAGCAACAGCAGAATTTGAAATCGTGATGTTTTGCGATGACCACGAGGATTTAATCAAAGAGATGCTCGAATACGGAAAGTTCAGCGGTATGGGACAATGGAGGAATGCAGGGAAAGGGCGATTTGATTTTGAAATATTGAATGAGGAGAGTGGTTTGGATTGGCGAAAACATTAAGACAGCAAAACAAAGAGATATATTGGTGTTGGAAATCAATCAAACAGAGATGTCAAAACACGAAATGCAAAGCATACAAGAATTATGGAGCAAGAGGAATTTCGGTCTGCAATGAGTGGCAGGAGTTTGAGCCGTTTTATGAATGGTCATTATTGAGCGGATATGAAAAAGGGAAAGACATTGACAGAATAGATAATAACAAAGGATATTCGCCGGATAATTGCAGATGGGTAAGCAGAAAAGAAAATATAAACAACAGAAGAAACACAATAATTCTTGAATGCAACGGAAAGAAAATGTCAAGAACAAAATGGGAAGACGAACTTCAACTTCCGAAAGGCATTATAAAGTCTTGGGTTATTACTCACGGAAAAGAATATGCAGAGCGGAGACTTTCCGACATCATCAAGAACGGATATATTGAAAAGGATTACGGATACAGCCACAAGAAAAAGGTCAAACATTTTGATTGCATTTGATATTGAGCAGGGTGCTATTCCGAAATATTGTCCGGCTTCTCTTACAGAGTCGAATATCTTTCCGCTCTCAAAAGGTTTGACCTTTTTCTTTTGGCTGTA
>JAEEGL011923360.1_pt1 | contig 39462 bp, 36 predicted proteins | sample 9134231 | NCBI WGS metagenome assembly JAEEGL01 (sample SAMN16246548, study PRJNA631951) | gut metagenome | biome: gut microbiome; feature: rumen; material: fiber-attached | host: Bos | place: Iran: Karaj | collected 2018-10
CATTGCAACATCGATATCCTTTGGTGGAACGATTTGGTTGAAATGAATTGCGAAACCATGTGCGAACATTAACATCATACCTGGCTTTAAGTTTGGCTTAATATCATTTTCATACATTTGAGCTTGCTTTTCATCGTTAATTAAAATCATTACGATGTCTGCCTTCTTTACTGCTTCTGCAGTTTCATAAACCTCTAAGCCTTGCTTTTCAGCCTTAGCCCAAGACTTAGAACCCTTGTATAAACCAACGATTGAATGAACTCCTGAGTCATGTAAGTTTAATGCGTGAGCATGACCTTGTGAGCCATATCCAATAATTGCTACTGTCTTTCCTTTTAATACGTTAAGATCACAATCTTTTTGATAAAATATTCTTGCATCTGCCATTTTTAATAATCTCCTTTTTGTTTTTTATAATTAGTCTAATGCATTATTTTTTAATTCGCCCTCGCCTCTAGCGATTGCAGTAACACCTGTTCGGATAAATTCTTTGATGCCGAACTCATCAAGCATAGAAATCAATGCTGTAATCTTACTCTTATCACCAGTGATTTCTAGAATCATAGAACTATTAGTAACATCAACTACATGAGCTCTAAAGATATTAACAATTTCCATGATTTGACTACGTTGCTCGCTTTGACAATCAATTTTAATCAAAGCTAATTCTCTCATTACAGAATCATCATCCTTAGCCTCGCAAATTGCGACAACATCCATTAGCTTAGCAAGCTGATTCTTAATTTGATTGAATTCATTAGTGTCACAATCAACCACGATAGTCATTCTTGCTACTTTCTTATTTTCAGTTGTTCCTGAAGATAAGCTTTCAATGCTGAAGCCTCTTCTAGAAAATAAACCTGAAACTCTAGATAAGACACCCATATGATTATTTACTAATACTGTTAATGTATGTTTAGCCACTATTAGCTCCTTTCCGCTAACATAAGTTAGCTTTTAAAAAATATATGCTCTAATTATATTAAAAAAGCCAGCTATTGTCAATTAAAAATACTGGCTTTTTTGTAGATAGTTTTTGATTTTTTTCTTAAAATAAAATATTATTCGAAGCTTTTATTATTTTTTGAAATTTTAGTTGTGTTTTCGAGAAATTTGTCTAATTTTTTAAACATTATTCATTTCGTTGAAAACGTTTTATTTATTTTTATATGAAAATCATTGTAAATTTATAGCTAATTTGCCATCTTTTACTATCAGAATAATATCATTACTATTAGTTATAGCCTCCAAATTGAAATTAGATGTTCCAAAAACTAAATCAATATGATATTTTGAGTGATTAATACTAGTAATATCTTTTACTCCTTGATCATATGCATTACCTAATGCTAAATGACATCCAGAATTTTCATCCATTATAGTTGAATAAAATAGAAATGGATTAAAATCTAGAACTATTGCTATTTCTCCTGCATAATATAGATTTTCATCTAAAGCTAATATTTCATCTAATCCTTCATTAGATATTACCTTACCATTTTTAAATTCTAATTTATAGCTTGGTATTAATGTATTTGCATAATAAAGAGGCTTTGATGATATTAATGTACCATCTACCTGAAATTTATCAGGTGATATAAATATTTCAAGGCATGGAATATTAGGGAAATATTCTATATCCTCATTCTTCCACTTCTTTCCTAAAAATTTTGATTCAGGAGGTATACCCACATATAGGTCAGTACCTAAATCTGTTTTAAAATGTAATGCCTTTATATTCATATCAGATAGCTTATCTCTTAAAGATTCTAATTCTGATGTTCTATATGAATAATCAAATATCTGTTCCCATAATTCATTAATATCTATTTGAAGCTTATGGGCCCAATATATATTAGCTATAGGAAATATTGTATGAGGATTCTTTGAAAAATAGTTTCTAACAAATAGCATTTTATAATTTTGTTTTAAATAATTTAAGGCATTATTTGTTCTAGCTATAGGCATAACAAAAGGGGATATAACTGTTAATCTTTTAAATTTCTTAGATATTAGCATATGATACATATTAATCTTTTCTTCAATATAGGAATTGTAATCATTGTTAATAATATTTTCTAAATCATCACCATCAATGAATGTGATGAAGATATTACAGTTATATTTTTTTAATCTTTCTATTAATAGCTCTAAATATTCTTCTATATAGCTTGTTGTAACTATTTCAACATAATCATTTTGTTTTATGTCTATTCCAAATTCTAAGACATAATCAAAATAATTAGTTATTTTCTTTTTTAAGTCCAAATCTTCTTCTAACATATGCTTCAATAGCATCTACTGCACTATCAATACCTACTCTAGAGTTGATGCATAAATCATAATTAGATGCCTTACCCCATTCTCTATCAGTATAGAAATTATAATAGCTCTTTCTCTTCTTATCTGCCTTAGCAATAATATTTTCAGCCTTATCCGGGTTAACACCATAATATTTAACTGCTCTATCAATCTTATCTCCCATTGGAGCGCAGACAAATACAGAAACTAAATTAGGATAATCCTTTAATACATAATCAGCACATCTTCCTACGATTACACAAGATTCCTCAGCAGCAATCTTTTTAATTGTATCGAATTGAGCTAAGAAAACCTTTTGGCTTAATGTCATATCATATGAATATAAGCCGATTCCATTTCCTAAAAAGCCATCCTTCTTTTCATCAAAGCTTTTAAATACAGCTTCGCTTAATCCTGAATCCTTGGCAGCTTTAACTAATAATTCACTATCATAAAAAGGAATATTAAGTCTTTCAGCTACTAATTTTCCAATAAATCTTCCTCCACTACCATATTCACGACCAATTGTAATAACAAATTTCATAATAAGCACCTTCCTCTTGTCGTTTAAAATTTTTCATTTGTTAATTCTAATAACATTGCATATAAATTTGTGATAATTTGGAATACCATCTTTTCTTCTTTTGACCAAATTCTTTCATGCTTTGCATCTATTCTTAAATATCCATATATTTTAGATTTAGTTTGACATGGAATTAAAATTGACGCATGTATTGCTTGAGATTCAAATTCATTTTTTAAATATTTATGATTTGAATCAAGCTTATTTATATACATGAATAATAATGAATCTGATTCATTAGTTCTTAATTCTAAATATTTATTTTCATCTACATATTTAGCTTTTGATAAATTACCATTTGAATATAATATTTCAAATTTATTATTGTAATTTTTTGATGCTAGACTAACATCAAAATATTTAGAAACAAATGTTATTGCCTCAATTAAATTATCATTTAATGATTTATTCTTATTTGTAAAGATAGAGAATACATTATCTATTACAGCCTTAAGATCTAGCTTTTTAATTTCTTTATTCTTTTTACTATGTATTTCAGGATTGAAAATTATAAAACAATTTTTTCCTTTTAGCTTACCAATATATAATGCCCTATCGCATATTTCCATTAAATCATCTCTATTATCTGCATCTAATGGAAATCTTGCAATACCTGTTGTTATTGTATATTTTCCTGCAGGTAAGGCTCTTTCTATATCAGCCAAATTGTTTTTCTTTCTAATTATTTCATTTAGCTGACTAGCTATATTCCATATCTTTTCATATTCAACTTCATTTTCAATTATACCGAAGAATTCATCTCCACCATATCTTCCGACAATTCCACAGTTATCTTCAAAAACAATTCTCATTCTTTCGGCACATGTGATTAATGCTTTATCACCGGCGCTATGGCCTAACACGTCATTAATAGATTTAAAATCATCAATGTCAGTAAAAAATAAAGTAAATTTAATTTTATTATCAATTAAATAATTCATGTAATCTAGCATTGACTTACGTGATAATACAGATGTCAATGTGTCATGCGTGATTGTATCAACATTTTCATTAAAATACTTCAAATCAGTGATAGCCATAATATTTAACCTTTTAAATTAAAATACCACTTAAGTGATCAATTTCATGCTGAATTATTTCAGCTTCGAAATCAGTGAATGTTTTAATTCTCTTTCTATAAAATTCGTCTAAATATTCAACCTTTATTTTTTTATATCTAGTTGTTTTTCTTTTTCCCTCTAGGGATAGACAGCCCTCTTCAATTTCATATTCACCCTCAGATTTAATAATCTTTGGGTTAAGTAAAACATTATAAACCTTCTTATTATCCTCAAATATAATTGCGTTCTTCAAATAGCCAATCATATTGGCAGCCATTCCGACACAATATCTTTTGTTAAATAATAATGTATCCTTTAAATCTGCAATTATATATTTATCATCTTCTGTCATATCAGTTGATGGTAAAGATAAAAATTTAACATCCTTAACAATATTTTTAACCATTTAAATTATCCTTTATTTTATCAATAAGCTTATTTGTTGATAATTTATATGCTTGATTAATAATTGAATAAATTGTTTCTCCTACGGCAGCGCCATGTCCTTTAATAACTAGCTTGTTTACACCAAGCATTACGGCTCCACCCTTAGTGTTATAATCGAATTTATTCATTATATCTCCTACAGCCTTTCCAATAACATCCATACAGTTATTCTTCTTGCCATATTCGATTAATCCTTTAACAATTTGAATTGCAGTACCTTCAATAGTCTTTAGGGCAATGTTTCCTGCAAAGCCATCACATACAATTACATCAGCATCAGATGATAAAATATTTTTACCCTCAACATTACCAATGAAATCATAACCTTCCATATTACTTAAGGCTGCATATGCTTCTTTAACTAAATCATTTCCCTTACCAGGCTCTGAGCCATTTGAAAGTAAGGCAATCTTTGGGTTTGATACTCCTGATGCCTCCATATAGGCTTTACCCATTTTAGCGAAATCTAAAAGTTCATCTACTCTTGTATCTACGTTAGCTCCACAATCAACTATACAAAATTCATGTGTACCACCAAGTATTGGGCTTAGGGCAGGTCTAACCTTACCGATTCTTCCTAAAATAAATACGCTTGATACTAATACAGCACCAGTTGATCCACAAGATACAAATGCTTTAATATCATCAGTATCCTTAGCTAGATTTAATCCTTTAACTAATGATGAATTAGGTTTTGTTTTAAAAGCTTTAACTGGCTTATCATAATTAGTTATTTGTTCAGTACAATCAACTATTTCTGCATTACCATTTTTAAATTCACCTAGATATTTATCTAAATCTGTTTTAGGACCACACAAATATAGATATACGTCCTTGTTTTCATTTGCGGCCTTAATTGCACCCTCGATTAATACCTCAGGCTTGTTATCAGCGCCCATTAAATCTACAACTATCTTTTCCATAAATATGCCTCTCTATAATTTATTTTATCATATATGATAAAGAAAAAAAAGAGTTATAAAAGTTCTTCATTTTCTCTTTATAAATATAATTAATACTTATTACATTGAATAAATTGCTCTTTTTTTATATAATAACAATGTATTGGGGAAAAATTATGAATAATCAATTTGAAAGAACCGAGCTAATGCTAGGTGAAGAAGGAATTAAAAAGCTTAACGATTCTTCTGTCTGTATTTTTGGTATAGGTGGAGTAGGATCATTTGCCTGTGAAGCGTTAGCTAGAATCGGTATTGGAAGACTTACTATTGTTGATAACGACACAATATCAGTCACAAATCTTAATAGACAATTAATCGCCTTGCATTCAACAATTGGCAAATATAAGGTTGATGTTATGGAGGAAAGAATAAAAGATATTAACCCTTCATGCATCGTAACTAAATATAAATGCTTCTATTTGCCTGGAAATAAAGACGATATTGACTTTTCTAGCTTTGATTATGTAATTGATGCGGTTGACACATTATCCGCTAAAATACAGATAATTTCAAAATGTAAAGAAATGAATATTCCTATTATTTCTTCTATGGGAACAGGAAATAAGCTAAATCCTCAAGGCTTTCTTGTTGCTGATATAAATCAAACATCAGTATGCCCATTAGCTAGAACATTAAGATATGAATTAAAGAAAAGAAATATTAAGGGTGTAAAGGTTGTTTATTCTAAGGAAGAACCCGAAGAATTAAAAGAAATAAAAATAAATGAGATTAATAATAAGCAGATACCTGCTTCTAACTCATTTGTTCCATCAAGCTGCGGTTTATTAATCGCATCTGAGGTAATAAAAGATTTATTAAAGGAGAATTAAGATGTATTCGATTAGTGATTTACAAAAATATGAATATTTTTCTAAGCTATTAAAAGATAACAAAATTGAATATATCCTAGATTCACTTACTGGAACAGTATCTAGAAAATATATCCTTGATTTTGTTAAAACATTAATAATAGATAAAACACCATTTACAATGGCAATTTTAGATTTAGATAATTTTAAAGAAATAAATGATACTTATGGTCACGCAACAGGAGATAGAGTTTTAGAGGATGTTGGTTCAAGCTTAGTTGAATACACAGGAGAAAATGGTCTTGTTGGTAGATTTGGTGGAGATGAATTTATTATTATCATCTTTGGCCATAATGATTATGAAAAGATTCATAATTTCTATAATGATATTTATCATGATAACAGAGTATTAAGAAAAATGATAAAGACAGGAAATCATGAAATCTTTATCACAGGAACAATTGGTAGTTCTTCTTTCCCAGATGATGGTAAGAATTATGAAGAATTATTTGAAATGTCAGATAAGACATTATATAGAGGTAAAGTTAAAGGTAGAAATTGTTATATCATCTATGTTCATGAAAAGCATAAAGATTTACAAATCAATAAGCTAGCTAATGATGATGAGGCAACAATCTTCTTCAATATTCATTCTATATTCCGTGATAATGCTACATTTAAAGATAAAATGAGTGAAGTAAATGATTATTTAAAAAGAAATTTAAGATTAGATTTCCTTTTATATATCGATAATAATCATGATCTATATTTATTAGATGATTTAAATAAACCATTAGCTAAAAATATTAATTTAACAAAAAAGAAATTTAATAACGAATTATTAAAGACAGATACTAGAGATGACATTAGAAAGGTTAATGAGCCATTATTTGAGGCTACTAGAGATGTTAAAGCATCTTCATTATTAATCACTAGATTAAATAATAAAGATATGAATTATGGCTTTTTAGTTTTCGGACTTCAAAGAGCATTTAAGATTTGGAAAAATGATGAAATCGCAGCTTTAATGTATTTTGGTAAGAATGTTATTCTAGATTTACTTAATTAAAACAAAAAGGGCTGTAACCGAATTGGTTACAGCCTATTTTTTATTTATTAGTTATTGATGTTCTTGACCTTCAACACCCTTTGATAATTCTTTTTGTTCATCAACAAAGCTTTCAGCTTCAGCCTTCATCTTTTTAGTTACCTTATATTCAGTAGGCTTAGCTTGGTTAACAACAACTTGGTTGAATGATAGATCGATACCTGCCTCTGTAAATACTTTTCTGTATTCTCTTAATAAATCTCTTTGAACTTGATATCTATCTTCTTCTAAACATTTTGCAACAACCATTACAGCAACGTTAGAATCACCATATCCTGAAACACCCTTGTAGAAAGGTCCTTCAACGATTGCAGGAATCTTTTCCTTAAAGTTATCAAAATTATCCTTTAATAATCCCTCAACTACCTCGATAGGTACATCATATGGGAATTCACAGTCAACAACTGCAAGTGATAATTCTCTTGACATGTTAATTACATTTGAAATATCTGAATTATTAATAATCTTTAGATTACCAGCATAATCTAGAATCTTAGTAGCACGAATACCGATTTCTACTACTGTACCTCTGAAATCTCCAACAACAATAATTTCACCAACATTGTATTCATCTTCAAAAATAATGAACATACCAGCTACAACGTCTGCGATTAAGCTTTGGCATCCTAAACCTATAACTAGAGTTAAGATACCGATTGATGCGAAGATTGCCATTGCATTAACACCTAATGCTTGTAGTGTGAAAATGATAATTGCGATTGCACAACCATATTTTACTAAACCATCAATTAATGTTACTACTGTTTTAGCACGATTTGATTTCTTCATAATTGACTTGAAGATTAATCTTAATAATGTACATACTGCAAGAATAACTGCAATATAGAATACATATTTTAATAATGATGGAAGATGAGTTTGGAATTCTTTAAATGCATTATTAGTATCCCAAATATTTTCCTTAATCCATGATCCAAATGTTGATGCTGGAGCTGCAGCTTCAATAATCATGAATACAATGAATGTTGTGATAACAACACCAATTATTATTAATTCAGCAATTGTAAACTTCTTATTTTTCTTTTTCTCTTTCATTTTATCTCTCCTTTATTATTGTTGCTCTTGAATTTCTGGATAGTATACTTGCCATACTATATCTTGACCATAAATTGTTTTTATAATTACAACTTTAACCTTTTCTATATTATCTACTACAGTTTCACTTTGATAATAGAAATTATTATCCGTAGGTGTCACTTCAGCAACTGGTTCAGTAGGTTCTTCTTCACCAACAATGTATTCATATATCTTAGCTGAATAAGAATAATTACCATTTTCGTAATTTTCTGTATCATCTAATATTCTACCAGTATATTCATAACCAGATATTGCAGCACCTGCTGGTAATGGTTCAACTATACCAGTTGAAACTGTTAATGGTATATTTGTATCAGCATATAAATCTACAACTTTGTATTCTTTTTCAAATGCTAAATCTTCATACACCAATGTAGCTCTACCATTATTTATTTCCTTAATAGGAATAAACTTAACTTTAATCTTTTCAGAACTTGGTGAAAGATTTGAAATATATATAGATCCATATGAAGCTATACCAGTAAATAATGAATTACCATTTTCATCTGTAACAATAACTTTCATTGAATCTCTATTATCAGAAACTTCTGCATTATCATAGCTTGCAGAAATTGTAATACCATCATCATATGCGTTAACTGAAATATATACAAATTCATCATCAAATGAACTTGCAGTATATTCAAATGGACGATATTCAACAATGCCTTGATCTAATTGTTCGTAATTCTTAACAATTGAAGTTCCAATTTTTCCAACGATATTTGGATATACCTTGGCTTCAAATGTTGGTAAATTACTTGTATCAGGCTCTTCCATATCGTCTGGTATCAATAACATAACTGTCATATAACCATTATCATAAACAACACATTGCATTTGATAATCAGCAGTTTCTATTAAATATGTATATCCTTTTCTACTTGCTTGTTCTGGATAAGGCTGTGTATCATTGCCTTCAGCTTTAAATGGTATATTATAAGTTTTACCATCATAATTAATCTTTAATGTGTCAGTATCTAGTGCTGTACGGTCAAATGTAAGTGATATAACCTTTCCGCCCGAAGCTTCATCAACATAAATTGATGATTGAGATAAATCTAGGACATTATCAGAACTATATTCTCTACATTTTACATCTTCAAAATAATATTTAACATTATTAATTTCTTGAAGAATTTGTAGAGTAAATGTATAATCTCTATCTTCGACATTTTCTAATGCATAATATTTACCATTAAAATAATCTGTATAATGCATTATGTTAGTTCCAGGATTTTGATGTTCCATATTTTTTCCTATATTATACATATAAGCAATTCTTTGATAATGAGTTGAATCATCATCAGAGAAATTTGTATAGAAATAATAATTTACTGTACCATCATCATTTGTTGTTTTAACATATGATATATGAGTAGCATAATCTTCAAATTTATTAGGCTGTGCATCCAAAGAATATTCATATAAACTACTACCTCTATCCGCAGCTAATTCACTGAAACCAGCAAATAAATATCCGTCATATTCTACTCCAGTCTCATCAAAGCCTTCTGCAGTAATCTTATATTTATAATATTTTACTGTGTCTCCATCTACTATATCTTCAATAGTAGGTATCTTATAATACATACCTAAACAATGTTCATAATTTGATGAATCGTCTGCCATCGCAACATATTTTAAGACAGTTTCGTATTCGTCAGTATCAGGATTATATTCTCTTGTTTCTTTATATAATTCAAGACCTAAGTTGATATCACAAAGCTTTTCTTCACCATTAATATCAATATAAGTATCTAATTGAATTGCACCATATAATTGGCTTAATTCATATGTAGCAAATGAAGATGAAACAATCTTAGCATTTAAAGCTAAATCATTTACAGGAACATGTATTTCTGTTCTTGTTCCTGATTTATATTGACCTTCAATTATTAAATAACACTCAGAAAGATAATTATTATCAATTCTATCAAGCTTCATTATTCCATCGGCACCAGATGCTGAACTTGCAGAAACGCCATTGCCACTTAACCAAACATAGTCAACAAAAACATCATCAGCGCCTGTCTCATATTTTAACATTACTTTTCCGTCGTCATCGACATCATAAAGTTCAAGTTTACCTTCATAATTTGGCTTATCAAATTGATAATAGCTAATTACTTTATCTTCTAAGAATACCTCGAATGTAACCTTTGATAATTCTTTTCCTTCTCCAGCTCCCATTCCACCTTCATGCTCACAGCCTTCATCAAATGAACCAGAAGTTGAAGTTGGCTCTGAACCATCAGAATAATAATTAGTTATTTTATAAGTTAATTCTGGAAGATCAGCACTGATAAAATTAATCTTTCCGCCAGTTCCACCGCCAGTTCCACTATCGCCTTGAAGTGGGCTGTTTTCAACATGTGATGCTTCAAAATAATAGCTTGTAGCGTCTTCATTAAATCTAAACTCTGTATTAAATAGCTTAGGTTCCATTACATAAGTTATTGTCTTAGATGAAACCTCATAATCACCCATGATTTCAGTTAGTACGACATCAACATATGTATATTTAGAATCTAGGGTGAACTGTAAGTTTTCACTTGTTGTTGTTTCAGATTTAACTAGCTCACCATAATTATATAAATCAATTCTATATTTTTCAGTTGGATTATCTGAATTATCAAATTCAGTATTAATATCTAAATCATATGTTAATTCATTTGCGTTAAATGAAGATGTAATAGAATCTTCATTAAATACATATGGAGATAAGAATTGTTTAGAAATGAAATCTTGTGGATGTACAACTGTATATCCATATTCTCCTATTAATGTATCTTCTTCGCCATAATATGTAGTATATGCCTTGGCACTAATCTTTGTACCATTAGCCATATTTGTTAATACACCCTTAAAGAATCCATCTTCAGGTAAATCATGATCATCAACTACTAATGTGTCATTTACATATACCTGTAAATATGTATCAGAGCCTGTATCATAATAATCAGAAATGTATGATTTATATTCAATATCATATAAACCATCTTTATAATTAATCTTTGGTGTAAATGTAAACGCAGCTTGTGGCTTCTTTAATTTAGATGTATAAACATTAACATTATTATAGAATACATCACCAATCATTGAAGTACCTACAACTGATACAGTATATCTTCTAAATGGGATAAGTCCTGTAACAATCTGAGTTTGCATACCTTCTTCTTCAATTGGGAAATCCATAACAAAAGTATCATTATGAACTCTTATCTTATATTGAGTTTTATTATTTTCAGTATCGTTAGAATAATCTAAGTCTCTAACGTCAATTTCATAAACTAAATAATCCGCACCAGTAACAATATGTTCAGATACAATTTTTGGTGCGTTATTCATGATAGTTGCTGCAACACCTATAACAGCTACCGCAGCACACGCAGTTACAACTGTAACACCACCAGTTAATACTGCAGATGATGAAACAACTGATGTTTCTGCAGCTTCTGCAGTTTCAAGACCACTATTAATTGTAGTATTATCGTTATTTATTGTATTATTAATTCTATTGTTGTTATCAGATTGACCTTGACCAGTTCTCTTACCAGAATCAGCTTTTGGATCATTTTCATTAAATCTATCGCTTTCTCTTGTATCGCTTAGATTCTCTGCAGAACTATCAATAGAATTAATTTCTGGCTCAGGATCAAGACCCTTACTTCTTTCAGGAATTTGAGTAGTCTCTGGAGGTAATTGAGCCATTTCTCTTAGATTCCTATTTGGAAGTGCGTCTATCTTTTTCCATTCATCAATTGGACTATTTAATTCTCTTGAATAATCTTTGTATTCATTAAATGGCATTAATATTCCTCCTCTCCCTAAAAGTTAAAATAAATGCATTATATTTAAAAAACACAATTTAAAAGAATTATAACACATTTTTTAATTTTTAGCAAATTAGTCTTCTTTTTCTGTGAAAATATATTCTTTTAAGAAATCATCAACTGTTTTATATACATTTTTAAGGTTATTTCTTAAAATCAATTGTTTCTTTTCTTCGTTATACATTTTTTCTAATTCTTCTTTTCCCATTAGAACAAATATATTTCTTTTCTTATCAATATATCCTTTTAATGTTTCGTTATATTTTTCTTTTCTTTCAATTAATCTATCATCATCAAAAGCATCTGAATTAAGACAAATATATAAACCAAATATAGAATTTACAACAAAGCTAAATCTATAATAGCTCTTATGCTTATTTAAAAATTCAGATATATATTTAGGACAAGATATAAAATCATCAAACACTTCTACCATATATGGAAATTCTGATTTCTTTCTTGTTAAAGAAGCTTCATTAGCTTTCCATAAATATGATACACAATCAAGATATTTTATTAATCTTAAATCAATTGAGCCTATAACACATGTCGTAAAATATACATCTTCTACATGTCTTACATAAGGAGAAAATCTTATTTCTTTTTCTTCTAAAAAAGATCTTTTATATACTTTTCCATGCATCCAAGGGAAAGTATCTCTTCCTTCTCTAATTTCAAGACATTTTTTTCCATTTATATATCTTTCTGCCGCAATATTAGTAACTAAATAATTAGGCTTTTTTTGTTTTAAAAAAGGAATAATATATGATAAAACCTTATTATTATATAATTTATCATCAGCATCACAAAACATAATATATTGATTATCAGTTGAATCTACGCCCTTTTGACGAGCTAGACCTGGGCCTGTGTTTTTGTCATTTCTGATATAACATATATTTAATTTTTCATAATTATTTAAAAATTCATCAGATAATATTACATTTGAACAGTCATTAACTATACATACATTTATTTCTTTAAAATCAATATTTTCTTGGTTACTAATAGAATCTAATAATACTTTAATTTGTTCCTCTGTTTCATTATATTGAGGAATAATAATATCTAATATCATATAATTAGCCTCTTATTCTATAAAGTCTTTTATTTCATTAAATAAATCAATATTTAATTCGCTTGTCTTATTTTTATCAATTGAATCTACATATTCTTTAATATCTTGTTTATTCTTCTTTAGCTTTTTAATATTAGCTGTAATCTCATCAATATATTGATTGGCTTCCTTAGTTCTCCAAGGACCACTATGTCCTATTTCAGGTAATAATATCTTTTTAGTATTATCATTTTCATCCATTTTAGCATATAATGCTTCTTTATTATATGGAATACTCTTATCAGCTTCACCATGAATAATTAATGATTTAGCATTTGATTTTTTTAATGATTTAGATGCGCTTAATGTATTATTCTTTCCATATTTTATTGATGTTGTGATATAGAATGTAGGAATTGTTGTATAAATAAAGCCACCTACTGAATTTACACTATATCTAACCATTGTGTCATATGGATTATCATATGCTGAAAAGGTAATAACATAATCAGCATCTACACCTAAAGATAATGATGCAGAAGCTCCAAATGCACCCCAAGAATGTCCAACTAATATTAGTTTATCTTCTAATAAGCTTTCTTCCTTTAAAAAATCATAACAGGCTTTAACATCATATGCACTTTGATGAAGGCCCTTCATACTTTTACCTTCACTATTACCTGAAGCAGTTAAATCAATTGCGAAAACTGAATAGCCATTTTCTACAAAATAGCTTTGATATTGTATATCATCATTAAATGCTTGGCTTGTCATTCCATGTACTGTAACAACAAGACCCTTACTATCATCTACCTTATGATAATAACCAGATAATTTATTTTTACCTGAATAGAAATTATATGTTTCATAATTCTTTAGGCTATCATATTCTTCTATTCTTTTATAGATGTTATTTTCATCTAATAATAAATCAGAATAATTAGATCCTCTATGACCAAATATATTCGATACAACTATATTTGCCGCTATAATTCCACCAACAAAATAATTAATTATTAGAAATAAAATTATTATTACACTTATTTTAATAATTCTTTTTTTCATAAATACCACCTAGATAATTGATACATCTAAAATATCATCAAAGCTAATATTTGTTTTAACAATAGTTATTATTCTTTTAGTAATGTTAATTTTAGATATCATCCCTTCTATATTAACATATCCGTCATCTAAATAATATGTTATTTTAACAATCATTCTCTTTTTTAGCTTATTAAATATATTAGATAAATTATCTAATTCATCCTCAGATAGCTCTCTTTTAGGCTCCTTTATTTTATCTACCTTTAATATTAGGTCATAATAGCCTCTAAGTCCATTAAATGGTAGGAATATTTTAGCTCTATCAGACATCTTCATTTTAGTTCGTTTTTCCATCTTCATAGTCCTCTGGATTAGAACCTCCAGCATTATGCCCTCCTACCAAATTATTTCTTTTTATTGTTGTAGCCTTTGACTCTAAATCCATTCCTTTTATTATGGAATTCTTTCCATATTTCTTTTTTATCTCAATAATAGATTTTTGAAGCTTCTTTTCCTTTTTTAATTTATTTTCGTCTGTAAATAAATCAATTGTTTCATATTTTTCATCTACGACATTTCCATAAGAAATACCTATTCTTCTAATTAAATAATTCTTATCAGTAGTCTCTTTGAATAATTTTACAAAACAATTTATTAATTCTTCTCTACTTTGAGTGAATTCATGTAATCTTCTATTGCCTCCAGTAGGGCTTCTTAAATCATCAGTATATCCAATATATAAAGATATTGATGATGCTACAACATGTTTTTCAATTAATTCAAGGCTAGATAAATCAACCATTTCTTTTAATACTAATAATGCTGATTCATAATCATAATTTTCAAATAATATTTGTTGAGAAGTTATTGAATTAGATCTGGATTTATAGCCTTTAATATCTTTTATTGTTAAAGGCTCAATACCATATGCATGATCTATTAATATTTCAGCATTGATACCAAATTCTTTGTATAATAAATCCTCATCTATCTTTGTAACACCATATAAATCAGATGCACCATATTTAGCTAACCTATTTGCTGTACCATAAGATATTGACCAAATATCAGTGATAGGCTTATGATGCCATATTTCTTTTTTAAATATTTCAGCATCTAAATATCCTATATGGTCATCTACATGTTTAGCTGTAATATCTAAAGCTATTTTAGCTAAAAATAGGTTTGTGCCTATACCTGCGGTTGCGCAAATACCTGTTGTCCTAAAAACATCATCTATTATTATTTTAGCTAAATCTCTTATTTCCATCTTATATATTTCTTTATATGTAGAAACATCAATAAAGCATTCATCTATTGAATAAACATAAATATCTTCTTCTGCGATATATTTCCTATAAATTGAATATATCCATGCTGAAACCTCCATATATCTTTTCATTCTAGGAATAGCACATATATAATCAATATTTTTAGGTATTTCAAATAATCTACATCTATTCTTTACTCCAAGCTCCTTTAAAGCTGGTGATACTGCAAGGCATAGTGCCCCCTTACCTCTTGATGGGTCGGCAACAACTAATCTTGTTGTTAAAGAATTTAGACCTCTATCAGCACATTCACATGATGCATAAAAGCTTTTTAAGTCTATACAAAGATATATTATATTCATTTATGCATCATCTCCTCTAAAAAATTGGTATGCCTTCACATACCAATTTTATTGTTTTATTCTGCTGAAGTTATTAAATATAGGTCAGCATAATTTGCATTAACACCAACATTTTGATTTTCAAGTAATAACTTTGTTAAATTTGAAGTTTCATATAATGCTGGATTAAATGGCTTTTGTCCTGATTCATTATGCCAGCTAAAGCTTGCCACAGTGATAGGATAATCTCCTGATGTTGTAATTTGATTTGGATTATCGATAGTGTTAATTATTCTTGTATAATCAGTTGATTCAGCATCGTTATACCAAACACAATTAACTAAATTAAATCCTGCAGCCATTTGACTAGTTGTTATATCATCATATTCTTTATTATTATTCTTAACTAGAGATTCAATTCCAATAAAGATGCAGTTTTCAGCATATATTGAAGCTCCATATCCACCAAGGATACCTTGAGATACTAATGCTAGCTTATATTTAGAATTAATTGCTGAAATGTTTTTAGCACCCTTACTGATCAGAATTTGTCTATATTTATAATATCTTGAATTATCTACTACTGTATTATATAAATATGCAATACCGCCTCTAACATTAGGTATTCTATCTTCAATATCAATAATGATATTATTAGCTAAAGATACCTTTAAATGTTGATTGTAATGGTAAGTAGCTGCCTTTTTACTTTCGCTTGAATCTCCTAATAAGAATGCTTTCTTATGAGGAATAGCTATACCATATAATATTTCTTCAAATGTTAATTTATATACATCTCTTAGCTTCTTATAATATAAGCATTTAACTGCATAATCAGTATCAGTTAATGATTTTTGATAATCTTCTTCTATTTCAGCCATCATCTTATATAAATAACCATCTTCTGAATCAGAACCAGATTGGAATTTACAATTAGAAATATGAACTCCTGAAGAATCTTCTTCGTCATATTCTGCTGGCTTTCCATATGGAGCACTTGATGCAGTACCATATGAATAGAAATATGGATTAGAAACATCAATTATACCATCATATGCTTTACCAAATGTACAATGGTCAATCCAAATATATCCACAGAATGAAATCTTGAAATATGCCCATCCAAAGACATCCATATCTCCTACTGTGAAATTAGGTGTAGTGCTTGCTGAATCTTCCCATTGCCATAATTCATCCATTTCTAGATTTCTAAATACAACTCTATCACATGATGTTACCTTAAAGCCACCATGAGTAAGCTTAGCACCATTCTTTGAATAAATTAATAAATTAGTACTTCTTGAAATATTAATTTGAGAAACACCATATTCTTTTAGCATTGATGATACATAGAATCCTGCAGTACCATTAGCTATTGCTGTATCATATTTTGAAGAAAAACTTGATACTATTGAAGATGCCTTCGCAGCTGCTGAAAGCTTATAATATCCTAAATCAATGTCATTTGTTATTTCAATAACATGAACTGTTTGAGCTTTAGTTAATGCTTGATTAATAGTTGTTCTTAAATAATGATTTACATATGCTTCTAATTGCATTCTAAATGGATTTTCTTTCTTCCATGTAGAATTGTTATTATTTCTATTATTATTTAATTCGTTTAAATCAGCAATCAATTGTGCTTCTGTATAATCACCAGTTGTTGGTGTAAGTGTTGTTGTTCCATCAGTTATTAATTGATTTCTTGTTGTTAATAAACTAGCTAATTCATTTGTTTGTTGAGTAGTTAATGTATCATTTAAATGTAATTCATATTGAGATGTATATGTATTTTGAGCATTTTCTAATGCTTGAATTAATTGTTCTGCGGTAGATACTTGAACATATGCAGATGTATTTTCATATTGCTTGAAATCGCCTATCTTACCAGTAACATATCCAGCTTGATAGAAATTAGCTTGTTGTTCTGCAGTTCCAGAATTTAAATAATCCATACCATATAATGAAGACTCTCCTGGAGTTACATTAGCAACTGAATTACGATCAATAAATTCATATTCTACGAATATATCTCTATCTGAATTTGCTCTTATAACACTCGCATAATTAGAAAAATCAAATTCACCACTTGATGTTTTCATCATAAATTTAACAAATCTATAATCTGTTAATCCTGGTGCTTCTAACTGTGAATATAATAAATCATTAGATTTTATAATAGATTGAGTTCCTATTACCTCATTATCAGCATAACTACCCTTACGATATGTGATTGTAATTGTCTCAGCAACTTCCCATTTTGCATATAAAATTATTGATTCTCCAATTGTATCATTTTCAAAATCAAATAAATTATTATATAATTCATCTTCATACCAGCCTGCAAATACATAAATTTCTGTATCTGATTTCTTTGTTGGATCAGTAGGCTTTGTTAATAGCTCTCCTTCTAATACAGTTTGTGATGCTACTTCAGTTCCACCTTTAGAATCAAATGTTACTGTATATTTATTTACTAAATCCCACTTAGCATATAATGTTGTTGTTCCAACAATAATATCATTTTCAAAATCAAATTTATTAATTAATGAAACTTCCTTATACCAGCCTATAACAACATATTCTTTTCCATCTTCAGCATTCCTTGTCGTAGTAGGTTCTTGAATTTTTGAGCCATATTCTACTGTTACAGAATCAACAATAGATCCACCATTTGTGTTAAATGTAACTGTATATTTTGCTGGTATTGCATCCCATTTTGCATATAATGTTGTTGTTCCTGTAATTGTATCAGTTGCTGGATTAAATACTGATTGGAATTCAACATCCTTATACCAGCCTGCAAATGTATATGTTTCTGCAGCTGTTGCAGCCTTTGTTGGAGCATCAACTGGATTAATTAACTCACCATAAGCAACAGTTTGTGAAGGAATTGTTGTTCCACCATTTGTATTAAATGTAACTGTAAATTCTACTGGTGCTGCATCCCACTTTGCATAAAGTGTTGTTGTACCAGAAATTGTATCTGTTGCTGGATTAAATGCTGTTTGGAAACCTGCATCAATATACCAGCCTGCGAATGTATATGTTTCTAAAGCTGTTGCAGCCTTTGTTGGAGCATCAACTGGATTAATTAACTCACCATAAGCAACAGTTTGTGAAGGAATTGTTGTTCCACCTTTAGAATCAAATGTTACTATATATTTATTTATTGCATCCCATTTTGCATATAATGTTGTAGCTGATGTGATTGTGTCAGTATCAAAATTAAATTTTGTTTGAAATGCTGCATCCTTATACCAACCATCAAATGTATATTTTTCAGTTGGAGTTTCAGCTTTAGTTGGATCAGCTGGAGCATCTAGTTTTGAGCCTTCCTCTACTTCTATAGATGATATAGCTGTTCCACCATTTGAATTAAATGTAACTGTATATTTTGTTTTTTCAGTAGTCCCTGAATTATTATTGTTATTATATGTAACATTTAATTTACAGCTTGTAAAAACAAATAGAGCTGCTAATAATCCAAGAACAAGATAGCCTCTTTTTTTCTTCATTTTCTTTTTCCTCATTTTACTAATTTAATTATAAATAATTAACGTCCTTTATGCAAGAAAAAAACTAGAGCAAAACTCTAGTTTAAATCAATTATAAATTTCCTTGGATACAACCAACTAAATTTATTATCATATGAACTGTCCATATAATAGAATAAACTGTTGCTACAGCAAAAGCAGCTAAGCTAACAACAAAGCTTGGAATATCCTTTTTTAATTTATCCATTGTTACCTTGAAGAAGAATAAACCTCCAATTGTAGCAACAGCGATAGCTCCTGCAGCACAAACAATATTAATTAATAACCAAGGTAGATTACCAAATCCAACAGCTCCTGAAATTGCTTCTAAAATTTTATGTAATATAATAATACCTAAAATAATTGCAGCTAATATAATAGAGAATGTTAAATTCTTTTCATTATATTTCTTCTCTCCCTTTTTATTATCAACTACTTCTGTTTTTACTTCTTCATTTTGATTCTTATTCTCATCCATAATTTTATCCCTCCTATAAAATATACAAAAACTATTATAGCACAATTTTTAAAGAATAAAAGCTATTTTTCCCTATCCAAAATAATGGCTTACTATAATCCATATAGCTAATATGATTAATATTGTACCACCAATGATTGCGGTAACCTCATATTTGCCCTTAAGAAGCTTTTCAATTCTATTACCAAGAAATAAGCCAATTAAGGAAATACCAAATGTAATTACCATAATAATTGATACATGAAGCCAAATAGTATAATTAGTTGAAATGCCAGAATGAAGTGCTACTCCTGTTCCTAATGCATCAATTGCAGTTGCGAATCCAAAATAAAGAACTTCCTTTATACTAAATTTCTTACATTCCTTTTCTTCTTCTGGCTTCTTTATGTCCATTATACCCTCAATTAGCATCTTGACACCAATAAACATTAATAGTGCGAATGCTACCCAAGATACTACATCAGACATAATCTTTCCTGCTGATTCTCCTCCGTTTTCACCAACGATCATAGAGATAATCTCAACAAGCCAGAATCCGATTAATGGCATTAAAGCCTGCATGAAGCCAAATACTCCAGCAATAAAGAATGACTTCTTTTTATTAATATCAGTATATGTTAAACCATCAGTTACTGATACTGCGAAGGCATCCATTGATAGTGCTATGCCTAATAGCACAATCTGTAATATTATTTGTGGTGTCATATTATTTTTCCCTTTCCCCTTAGAAAAATAAAGAGACCTATGCCTAAAAGGCATAAGTCTCGTTCTTTAATGTTGAACCTGGATTAACCATTATGTAGGCCAACAACTATATCTAGCGAACTACTCCCTTATGAGTACGAATTGATTATATAATTATTGATTATGTTTTTCAAGAAAAAAATTATCATAATATGATAAAATAATAATGGTGATATTCATGAAGGCTTTACTAGTAGGAATAAATGCTAAATATATACATCCTAATTTAGCAATTAGATTATTAAAAAAGAATACTACATATGATACTGATATTAAAGAATTCACTATCAAAGATGATATCTCTAATATTGTTAATTATATTAACAATTCTAATTATGATGTCATCGCCTTTTCATGCTATATCTGGAATATTGAAATAATAAAAAATATATTAAATAAAATGAATCATAATAAAGTAATTGTATTAGGTGGACCTGAAGTATCATATAACGCATATGATTATATTGATAATAATATATGTGATTATGTAATAAAAAATGAAGGTGAAGAAGCTTTTCATCTTCTTCTATCATATTTAGATAATAAATATGAATTAAATAAAATACCTAATCTATATTATAATCATGGATTTACATATGATAAATTAGTTGATTTATCTAAAATAAAGATGGCTTATGATTTATTAGATGACTTACATAATAAAGTTGTTTATTTAGAGACATCTAGAGGTTGTCCATATAAATGTGGTTATTGTATGGCATCATTAGATAATAAAATAAGATTTTTTGATGTTGAAGAAATTAAAAAACAAATCATATATTTACAATCTAAAGGTGCAAGAGTATTCAAGTTTTTAGATAGAACCTTTAATGCTAATAAGAAATTCATTGATTTAATCGATTTTATTATAGAAAATCATAAAGAAAATGAATCATACCAATTTGAAATAACAGGAGATTTATTAAAGCCTGAATATATTGATTATATTAATAAAAAAGCGCCAAAAAATTTAATAAGATTTGAAATAGGAATCCAATCTACAAATATAGAAGCTAATCTAGCTGTAGGTAGAATTCAAAACAATGAATTATTATTTTCAAATATCATAAAAATCCAAGATGCAAATATAATAGATTTACATCTAGATTTAATTGCAGGTCTACCTAAAGAAGACTATTCTTCTTTTATGAAAACATTTAATGATTGTGTATCTTTAAGACCTAAAGAATTACAACTAGGATTTTTAAAGCTACTTCATGGTACAAGATTATATAATGAAGCTACTTTATATGGATATATTTGGGATAAAAATGCACCATATGAAATAGTATCTAATGATTATTTAAGCGAAAAAGATATAGAAAATATCCACTACGCTGAAGATTCTTTTGAAAGCTATTACAATAGCTATTTAATGAGAAATACAATGATGATTGTATTAGATAACGAAAAGAATCCTTTCTTATTCTTTAATGAATTAGGTAAAAAAGATTTCAAACATAAAACATTAGAACATTTATTTAAAACAATTGATGATTTTGTAAAAGTTAAATCATATTATAAAGAATTTCATAAATCTATAATTATAGATTATTTAAATCATTTTAATTTAAAGCCTAAGGCTTGGTGGGATGAAGCGTTAAATTCTAAAGATAAGAATAAAGTAATTAGAGAATTATTTGAAAAAGGATTATTAAATGACACACTAGATAATTTATATAAATATTCAATGGTTATACCTCTTTTAGATACATATATAATAGCTATCTATAAAGCAAATGAAAAGAAAATAATAGAAATTAAAAAGGGCTAGAAAATAGCCCTTCTATCATTCTTATTCTCTTCCATCCCAGCAATAAGTACATAACTTATCTTCATCAATTTCACAAGCCTTCTTTAAATCATCAAGTCTATTGAATTGAAGTGATGTGAAATTTAATTCTTTTCTAATTTCTTCTACCATTGCCTTATATTTATCTCCATCTGGATTAATATATGACTTAATAGTTTCAGGATCTTGATTACCTTCTAGTTTTTGAATAGTCTTTCTAGTAATTAATTCCATTTCAGAATTAGAACGGCTGAAATTTAAATATTTACAACCATATAGTAGTGGTGGACATGCAGATCTAATGTGAACCTCTTTAGCACCACTTTGATATAAGAATTCAGTTGTTTCTCTCATTTGAGTACCACGAACAATTGAATCATCTATTAATAATAATTTCTTATCTACAATTAAATCATGAACTGGTATAAGCTTCATCTTAGCAATTAGATTTCTCTTAGATTGAATTGTTGGCATGAAGCTTCTTGGCCATGTTGGAGTATATTTGATAAATGGTCTTGAGAATGGAATACCACTTTGATTTGAATAACCAATAGCATGTGCGATACCTGAATCAGGTACACCAGCTACTGTATCTGGAGTTTCAGTATCTCTCGATGCAATATATTTACCACAATTATATCTCATCTTTTCTACAGATAAGCCTTCATATGAAGATGAAGGATAGCCATAATATACCCATAAGAATGTACAGATTCTCATCTTTAATCCTGGAGCAACTAGCATCTTTACACCTTCTGCTGCTGAAACGAAATCAATTTCACCAGGTCCAAGTTCTCTATAATGCTTATATCCAAGATTTAAATATGCAAATGATTCGAATGCTACACAATAGCTTCCATCATTTTTCTTTCCGATAACTGCAGGTGTTCTACCAAATTTATCTCTTGATAAATATAGACCCTTTTCATTCATTAATAATACTGTTAATGAACCATCAACAATTTCTTGAACATATTTTAATCCGTCAATTAGGTTTTCCTTTTGATTAATAATTGTTGCAGCAAGCTCAGTAGGATTAATATCTCCTCCACTCATTTCAAGGAAATGAGATGTTCCATTTTCTACTAGCTTCTCCTCTAAATCATCAATATTATTAATTTTACCAACTGTAACAATCGCATATGTACCATGATGAGATTTAACAATTAAAGGTTGTGGTTCATAATCAGAAATACATCCGATTCCCATATTACCTTTCATTTCTAATACATCACGTTCAAACTTTGTTCTAAATGGTGAATTCTCAATATTGTGAATTGCTCTATTGAAGCCATTTTCACCAAGTACTGCCATACCACCACGTCTAGTTCCTAAATGTGAATGGTAGTCTACTCCGAAGAATAAATCAAAGACACAGTCATGCTTAGATGTTACACCAAAAAAACCACCCATAATTAATTCCTCCAAAAAATACAAGATAATTATACTACATATATTTATTAAATCAAAGACAAATTTTTACTATATATTTTTATAAAAATATAATTCATTTCGAATAATATTCAAAGAAAAAAAGAACATATCAAAACTGATATGTCCTTAAATTATTATTTTGGTTCTTCAACTGCTTCTCTTTCGATTTCCTTTTCAGGCTCTGATTCAACTAAAGTAGTTATTTCACCTTCATATTTATCTTGCTTATCAAGATCATCCCATGATAGCTCATTTGATTCTACTTCAGCAATTTCAGCAGATTTTTTGCATTTCTTAACTACAAATTTAATAATGAATCCAGAAGCAAATACTAATACTGTTACTAACCAACCAGCAATGATTTCAGCTGCTAAATCATATGTTTTATTATATCTGAAGCCTTTATCAATAAGACCCTTAACCTGCCAGCCTAGTAAGAATGCTAGAGCAAGTGGAGCTAAAATCTTAATAGATGTTAGGAACCACCATGATGGCATTTTAAATTTATTAGTATTTTTGTTAACTTCATTTAATACTTTTTTAGGCTTAAAGAACCAACCTACAATTAATGCTTCAAGTAAACCTATTAAAATTAATGAATATTGGTTAGTCCAGTTATCTACTATATCTAGGTAACCTACACCAGCACCTGTTATATATACTATAGATATTATTGCAGCAATTATTGCGATAATTAATGTAGTCTTCTTCTTTGGTAACATAAATTTATCAGCAACTGATGCTGCGATACCTTCAAGAATTGAGAAGGCTGAATCTATTGCTAATGTACATAACATGAAATAGAACACAAATCCAAAAATCGCATTACCTACACCAAATGGTGTTAAATTAACAATTGCAGTTGGATAAATCATATATGCTGTCGCAATACCTGAAGCACTCATATTATCTACTGTTTGTCCTGTTGAATACATTGTAGTAAATAATACAATACCAGATAATACAGAAATAGCTAAATCACTGAATGCAATAATAATTGAATCTACTGCGATATTTGATGTTTTCTTTAAATAAGAACCATACGCAAACATAATTGCCATCATAATTGATAAGCTATAGAATGATTGTCCCATTGCGTTAACCCATAGATTAACATCACCAAATGCATTCCATTTAGGAATAAATAGAGCACCTAGTGCTTCTCCTAAATGTGGATTATTAATAAATCCTCTAACAGCTAATATTAATAACATAACAACAGGTAAGAATACTGTAAATTTAACAACTTTACCAACCTGTGAAACACCATTTCTAATACAACCATATATAAATGCCCAAGCAACGCCTAAGCAAATTAATAATAATACGCTAATCTTTCCACCTTCACCCGCAAATGATGTTGTGAATGTTGCGCCAATACTGCTACTCCATAATTGACTTGCAGTGTCTGGTGTTTTATTTGTTGTAGCAAATTTATATGCTAAAACGCACATTAAAATACACCATGCAAATACTACTGCATAATATGTTAGGATAACAAACGCGTTAGCTACTGCTGCCCAGCCTACTGGTTCAGCTTTTTTATTTATTAGTCTCATTGATTTAGGTGCACCACCTTGAGACTTTCTACCTATGGCAGTTTCCATCATTAATAGTGGAATACCTAATACTAACATACAAATAATATAGGCAACTAAAAATGCGCCACCACCGAATTTAGCACATAATCCTGGGAATCTCCAGGCATTTCCTAAACCTACGGCAGATCCAATAGAAGCTAAGATAAACGCTCCTCTATTCGACCATTTTTCTTTCATTAAAAATCACGCCCCTGTAAACAATAGATATTATATCACAATATGAATAGAAAAAAAACCAGAGTTTAAACTCTGGCTTAAATTATCGACGTTCCTTAATACGTGCAGCCTTAGCTGATAATGTACGAATATAATGAAGCTTAGCTCTACGTACTTTACCTTTTCTAACTACATCTATATGGTCGATTGATGGTGAATGAACAGGGAATGTACGTTCAACACCGATACCGTAAGAAATCTTTCTTACTGTGAATGTCTCAGAAATACCAGCACCTTGACGCTTAATTACTAAGCCTTCAAATACTTGGATTCTATGAGTATCACCTTCAACGATTTTAACATAAACCTTAACACTATCTCCTGGACGGAAGCTAGGACGATCTTGTAAGTATTCAGCTGTGATTTCGTTGATTAAAGCTTGACCTTTTGCATTTGCCATAGTATCTATTCTCCTTCTAACAAAACTCATAGCCAAAATCCCAATTGCCAGCGGAGTATTGTGCCTTACTGTATTAACAGCCCTTAAATAATAACACAAATGAAAATTAATTTCAACATATTTTTATATTTATTTATATAAATAAAAAACTCGACTAAAAAGTCGAGCTTCTAAATCTGATATTACTTTGAGAAGAATGTAACTTCATTCTTTGTGATTACACAGAATAAATCAATAATTGAAATGAAGAATCCTAGGAATAGACCAACGATTGCACAAACTAAAGTTGAAGTCTCCTTGCTTTCAATATACTTGAAAATTCTGTAAACGATACCTACTAAACCACCCCAAATTGGAATGAATAATAAGATCTTAATTAATTTAGATTGTTCATCTAACCACTTTGCCATTTTTCAATGCCTCCTATTACGCTTAAATTATATTCTAATTTATGGAAAAATTCAATATTATATACTAGTTATTTAATATTTCTTCAGTGTAATGCTTACTTCCATCTTTTGAATTAATAGTTGTGTTCTTTAACACTATATTCTTACATAAAGATAGGTTAAGTGCAGTATCACAATTAACAGTTACATTATTGAAATAAATATCATGAATTGGTAATTCCTTTAAGCCATTAATTTTAATACCTGTTTTTGCATGATCACAAATAATATTTTCTAAATAAATGTTTTTAAATTCAGGTACATCATCAGCTAATACTGTAACCTTACCTTCATTTTCATCCTCTATATTTACTAATACATATCCCATAGTAAATATGAATGCTTCTTCTATGATATCTGTCATAGTGATATTTCTAATTGTAATATCTTCTACAACACCACCACGACCAATTGCGGATTTAAATCTAACTCCGATATCAGTTCCTGCAAAAATACAATTTTCAACTAAAATGTTAGATACACCTCTAGACATTTCAGATCCTACAACAAATCCACCATGTGCATTGTATACCTTACAATCATGAATCCATACATTCTTTGTAGGAATCTTTGTTTCTCTAGCCTTTCTATTCTTACCAGACTTAATACAAATACCATCATCACCTACAGCAAATACTGTGTTAGAAACTTCACAGTTTTGGCAAGATTCTAAATCAATACCATCACCATTTTGAGCATATGCTGGGTTTTTGATTGTAGCATTTTCAATTGTGAAATTTGTACAATATAGTGGATGTACATTCCAAGCTGGTGAATTAGCTAATGTAACATCTTGTATTAATACCTTATTACATTTAATAAATGAAACAAATACTGGTCTATATACATCATAATTTTCTGATGCGATTTCTAAGGCCTTAGGATCATCATAATTTGGTTCTCCCTTTAAAACACCATCATAATATGTTTTAGTAGGACACCAAATGCCACCTTCTTTTCCTTCAATAACATATTGAGATTGTTTTAATCTTCTATCCCATTGTTTTGAAGTTAATTTGAATTGCTTTATGCCTCTCCATAAATCACCAGATCCATCTAAAATACCTTTACCTGTTATGGCAATATTATTCTTACCCTCAGCTGAGATTGGTGATATAGCTCTAATTTTTCTAATACCCTCATATTCAGTAAATCTTAATGGATATTCTTCTTTAGATTTTGTAAATTTAACATAAGCATTATTAGCTAGATTTAAATTTACATTATCTTTTAATTCAATTGGACCGGTTAAATAAAATCCATTAGGAATAAAAACAATTCCACCGCCATTATTAGAACATGTGTCTATTGCTTTTTGAATAGCTTCCTTATTATTAAAATTAGCTTCGCTTTTAGCACCGAAATCTAAAATATTATAGATTTCTGATTTAAATTCTGGTCTTTTTACATCAAAATTCATGTATACCTCCTATATTAATAAAGCCTTACGTTTATAGTAAGGCATTATAATTATTTCTTTGTTGTAGATCCAAATCCACCATTTCTTGTTTCTGTTGCATCATCATCAATTGTGATACCATATTCAACGAAAATACCTTGCATAAAGCCAGTTCCTTTTTTGATTTCAACTGTCTTATTTTCATTAGAATCATTAGTAATTTTCGCAAAAATATGTCCTTCATTATCAGAATAATAATAATCAGAATCAATAATTCCAACTGTATTATTTAATTGAAGACGATATTTAAATCCTAAACCACTTCTTGGATATAATTTTAATACATAATTATCTTCCATTTGAGCTCTTATTCCTGTGGGAATTTTTATAGTCTTCCCAGGCTCTAATACAATATCAAATGGTGCGAAGAAGTCATATCCTGCAGAGCCTTTAGTAGCTCTTTTTGGTAATTTGATATCTTCATATAATGATTTAATTTCATCATCATTTTTATCATCAAACCCAGATTTAAATTGTTCATAAGATACTTTTTCAAATTTGGCAATTCTTTTAAATTCCATTAACATGAACCATCATCGTATAAAACGATTCTTCCTTCTCTTTTAGTAGCCTTAACATCAATTACTCTTTGGTTAGAGCTTCCAACCCAGTGTAATTTTGGATCAAACTTATCCATTTCAAATCTACCATCGCATACTACATCTAGCATTGAAATAAATGGTAATCCTGAAATTTGTTCCCAAGTATAGCCTGTATATAGCCACTTAGATTTATTTGGGAATTTAGCATTTATTTCAGCTACTAATTCACCAATTTCATTAACATTAACTGGATGAAGTGGATCTCCACCAGAGAATGTAATTCCTGAAATATATTCTTTCTTTAATTCAGTAAAGATTTCTTCTTTTGCTGCATCATCAAATGGAATTCCTCCATTTGGATCATGTGTTACAGGATTATGACATCCGGGACAATGATGTCCACAGCCAGCAACCCATAGAACTACTCTAAGGCCACTGCCGTTTAGCATATCATCCTTTGTTATATTATGATAACGCATTTCTACATACTCTTCCTTTCGGCAATTTCAGCCATCTTGGCTTCATTTAAACGAGTATCACCATTAACTCGTGAGTATGATAAATATCCATTCATTCTTTCAATCTTTGTAAGATTACGGCTACCGCACTTTGGACATACATCCATAGATAATTCTTGGTGACCACAATCCTCACAATAAGCTAAAGACATATTTACACCTTCATAAAGTCCCATATCCATAGCTCTTCTGATTAATACCTTAATAGCATCAACGTTATAATCAATTGGGTATTTAACATATTGTATCTTTCCACCATTTGATAATTCCCAGAATCTCTTTTCCTTATCCTGCTTTTCAATTGGTGTAATATTTTCAGTAACATGACAATGGAATGAATTTGAAACATAAGGTCTATCAGATACATTTTCAACTATTCCATAAATCTTTCTAAATTGAGTGATTTGAGTACCACATAATGATTCTGCAGGTGTACCATAAATTGCATATAGATTACCATCTTCATGCTTGAATTCTGCAATCTTTTCATTGATATGCTTTAATACTTCAAATGCGAATTCACCATCTTCAGCAATACTCTTGCCATTGTATAATTCTTGTAATTCATTTAAAGCTGTATAACCGAATGAAGCTGTGGCAGCCTTTAATAAAGGCTTAATCTTATCATGTGGATTTAAATGTCCACCATAGAATCCTCCTTGACAATATGCAAGTGGGTTTGTAGATGCTCTCATTTCACCAAGATATTCATAAGTACGTTGATGAATTCTTCTTATCATTTCTAGATAATAATCTAATACTTCATAGAAGTCTTTAGATTCCTTTCTAGATTTAGCTAAAATCATAGGAAGGTGAAGTGAAATTGCACCGATATTAAATCTACCAACAAATACTGGCTTATCATCTTCATCAGCTGGAGTCATACCACCACGCTCATACCAAGGTGATAGGAATGCACGACAGCCCATTGGAGAAATGATTTTTCCGTATTTCTTATACATTTCAGAAATATAACCTTCACCAGTTAAGCTTAACCAGTCAGGATACATTGTCTTAGATGAGCATAATACTCCTTCTTCAAATAGATCTTCATTGATACATCCAGGTCCATGTAAATCCTTATCATATAAGAATACAATCTTAGGGAATAATACTGGTCTCTTTCTACCAGGCTTACCTTGACCACCACGTCTAACCTTTAAGCACTCAATTGTACACATCTTTGCAAATCTAGATGTACCAGTACCTAAAGTAACAGTGATAAATGGATAATCACCTCTACTTGAACCAACAGTATTAAATTTATATTCAAGACCTTGCCAGCCTTGCTTAAATTCATTTCTTACGTCTTCAATAGCTTGTTCATTAGCCTTAACTCTAGTTAAGCCTAATCCTACATATTTATGATAATATTTTTGATATGATTTTTCTGCATATTCATCTAATATTAAATCAATAGATGGAACAGTGAATCCACCATATTGTTGAGCTGCTGTAGATAATACGATATCGCCAATAACATCAAATGCTACATCTAATGATTTTGGTTCATTATACCAAATATTACCCATTTCAAAGCCGCCCTTTAAAACTGTTGCCACGTCAAAAAGACAGCAGTTCATTGTATCACGACGAGCATTCATATCATGAATGTAAAAATATCCATCATTAATTGCCTGTAATTCCTCAACATTTAAGAAGAACTTCTTATATAATTCTCTATTTAATTGATTATATATTAAGCTTCTCTTTGTTGAAACTAGGGCACTATCAGTGTTAGAATTTTCTTTATCTCCAATATACATAATAGATTGGCTCTTAGTATAAACCTCATCTAGCATGTGTACGAAATCTTGCTTATAGTTACGATAGTCTCTATAGCTCTTAGCTACAGTTGGGAAATGTTTTTCAAGAGAACCTTCAACAAAGTTATGCATTTGCGGAATACATACCTTTTCTAATTGCTTCTCCTTAATACTTTCAATAACAGTATTAACGATATTATTTAGATCCTCTTCAGTAAAATTAATTAAAACACGTGCTGCAGATTTAGAAACAGCCTTTTTAATTTTTTCCGGATTAAATTGTTCGATGGTTCCATCCTTTTTAACAATAACTATATTCTCCAATTTTAACACCCCTTTTAAAGATACTTAAATTGTATCATTATAGGGTGTTATTTACAATAAAGTTTGGACTATATATTTTTTATTAATACTTTAAAAGTCTATTATAAATTTTTTTTATAGCTTTTTATCTATTTTAACATTGAAAAAATAAAGTGTATTTTAGCATACTACATATGATATATCGTGTTTTCTTAAGAAAGACATATTTTTTTAAATTTTGATTTTAATAAATTTAATTTATAATTGACCTTTTTAATTTTGACTTTAAAAATGCCTCTTATAGTATTCTAAACTACATATAAAAATCTTTAAAAAAAGGACTTCGAAAAGTCCTTAATTTTTTTCTATTTTGTTATACTATTTATTTAGCTTCTTAAGTAGCTCAGCAGTCATTGTTTCATAGCCTGGCTTACCTAATAAAGCAAACATATTCTTCTTATAAGATTCAACACCTGGTTGATCAAATGGATTAACTCCTAATGTATATGCAGATACACCACAAGCAATCTCGAAGAAATATGCCATGTAGCCATACATATAAGCTGAGATTTCAGGGATTGTAACTCTAATGTTAGGTACACCACCATCAACGTGTGCTAGCATTGTACCATTCATTGCCATCTTATTTACATAATCCATTGATTTACCAGCTAAGAAATTTAAGCCGTCAAGATTATCTTCAGTCTTATTAATCTTAATATCTGCTTCTGGCTTTTCAACTGCGATTACAGTTTCGAATAATGTTCTTTCACCTTGTTGAATCATTTGGCCTAATGAGTGAAGGTCTGTAGTGAATGCTGCTGAAGTAATCCAGATACCCTTGTTATCCTTACCTTCAGATTCACCATATAATTGCTTCCACCATTCAGCGAAATAATTTAATTTTGGTTCAAAGTTAACAAGCATTTCAATCTTCTTGCCACTTCTATATAATACATTTCTAATTAATGCATATTTTAATGCATCATTCTTAGAAATATCTTTTTCCATATATGCAAAATAAGCATCTTTAGCTCCTTGCATCATTTCATCAATATCAACACCAGATGCTGCGATTGGAAGTAATCCAACAGCTGTTAATACTGAATATCTACCACCAACATCATCAGGTACTACGAATTCAGCATAGCCTTCAGCATCAGCTAAAGTCTTTAAAGCGCCTCTTGCTTTATCAGTTGTTGCATAAATTCTATTTTTAGCTTCAGCCTTACCATATTTTTCTTCCATAAAGTCTTTGAAAATTCTAAATGCAATTGCAGGCTCTGTAGTTGTTCCTGATTTTGAAATTACATTAATAGAGAAATCTTTATCCTTTAAATATTCTAATAGCTGTGAAGCATATGTAGATGAAATTTGGTTACCAACGAAGATTACCTCAACACCAGTTTGACCAAAATATTTCTTTAGCATTTCAATTGCTGATCTAGCACCTAAATAAGATCCACCAATACCTATTGCTAATAAAACATCTGATTGATCCTTAATCTTAGCTGCAGCTTGCTTAATTAATGAGAATTCTCTGCTATCATAATCAATTGGCAAATCTAACCAACCAAGAAAATCATTTCCTGGGCCTTTTTTGCTTCTTAATAATTCATGTGCTTTAACAATTTCATTAGATATTTCATTGTATAGCTTTTCATCATAAAAGCCCTTAGTCTGAGAAATATCTAAGCATAATTTCTTTTCCATATTAAATTTCCTCCGATTAGTTGTTATATAAATTATACACTAAAAATGTTTTTTTTAAAAGACCCCCTATAAAATAAAAAGATGATTAGTCTAGTTACTAATCATCAAAATAATTCCAAATCCCATAAAGCCAACACCAGCACCTAGGATGCCACCTACTAAAACCTCGACACCTCTATGTCCTAGCATTTCCTTTAATTTACCTTTTTTACCATATCCATATTCTTGTTTTTCTTCCTCAGTTAGCTGGTCAGCAAATCTATTTAGGATTTTCGCATGCTTTGAGGCTTCAAGTCTTACGCCCATTGCATCATACATAATTACTGATGATACAACACAGGCTACAGCGAATGCCCATGATAGCTGATTTTCATCATGGAATTGTAGCATACCTAAAATTACACATAGGCATACACAAAGTGATGAATGTGAAGATGGTAAGCCACCAGTTGTAAAGAAATATCTAATCTCGAATTTCTTGTGCCTAATTGAAAATATTATTACCTTTAATATCTGTGCTACAAGCATTGCGATTAAGCAGGTAATAATAATTTGAACAGCTCTAGTAGTCATTAATTCTTCAGTTAATTTCCTTGGACTGCTTTCTAAGAATATCATAATTATTCTCCAATTACATTTTTAACTTCAATTACTTCAGGAACATATTCAACTAATAAAGCTTCGATTCCATCCTTTAATGTAGAATCTAATGCTCCACAGTCAATACATGCTCCAAGCATTCTAACATATACAATACCTTCTTCGAATTTTAAAAATTCGATATCTCCACCCTCTGAGTTAAGATAAGGTCTTACTTTATTAATTATTTTTTCTATTTCAGAAATGATAATATCATTTGTTCTTTCTTCCATAATACACCTTTATTTTCTATTAAATCTATTGAATTTGCCTTTTTTCTCTTTCTTAGAAGGATCGAAATCAGGACTCGCAGAAACGAATGTTTGTTCTGGCTCCTTTTCCTTTTGAATATTAGGCGAATTCTTTCTTTGGTTATTGCTTTGTGCTTTATCATTTTTTATGATTTCAGCTAAATCGCTAGGTAATGTTCCCTTAGGGATTGCATTAAGCTTAGCTGGGTCAATAACTACATTTACATCTTCCTTAGGTGTTGTTGCTAATACTAATGATTCTTTATCAAAATTCTCTTTTTTAATTGATGTAATATCAAATCTTGAATCTGTAGTAATAGGATCAGTATCATTCTTTTCAAGTGCCTTAAATTCATTTTCAGAATGAATTCTACTTAATACGAAATATGGGCTTCCAAAAGCACATGAATCCTCAATGAACTTATCAATATTTTTATAATAATTGTTACTATTAGGATTATCATCAAAGCCCTTTAATCTTAATATATTAGCAGAAAAGTCACCAAATATATATTGATATTTGTCAAAACATTCTTCTATATATTTTTCTTGAAACATTTCAAGATTAAAGGCATCTCTATAATTTCTTTCTAGCTTATATAATCCTTTATTACTCTTAATCAACATAAAAACACCTACATTGTAAAATTATACATCTTTTTGATATATTATCAAATTAAATATAATTATTATTTATTAAATAATTATAAAATCCTTTTATTCCTAATATAATATCAGCCTCAGTCTTACTAAAATCACCAGTATACCAAGGATCACTAATATCTCTATTTAATCCTGCATATTCTAAGAATAAATGAATTTTATGCTTATTGTCATTATTAATTATTCTTTTTAGATTATATAAATTATTTTGATCCATTATAATAATGAAATCATAATAATCATAATCATCTAATCTAAATCTTCTTGCTGTCTTTTTAGAAGCATCTATTTTATATTTATCTAATACCTTTTTAGTACCATAATGAATATGGTTTCCTATTTCTTCATTAGATGTAGCACAAGATTCAATATAGAATTTATCAGCTACTCCTTTTTCTGAAACATAATATTTAAATAAATATTCTGCCATTGGGCTTCTACATATATTTCCATGGCAAACAAATAATACCTTAATCATTAGATTCTACTAAGCAAACTGCTTCACAAGCAATTGCTTCTCCTCTACCTATAAAACCCATTTTTTCATGTGTTGTTGCCTTAACACTAATATATTTAACATCAACATTTAAGATATTAGCTATACTTTCTCTTATTTTCTCTCTAATTGGGCTTATTTTAATGTTTTGTGAATAAATCATAATATCAATGTTATTCAAATGATAATTTAAATCTAGAACCTTTTTATAGCATTCCTTTAATATTATCTTTGAATCCATTCCTAATGTCTTATCACTATTATCTGGATAGAATGTACCTAAATCACCAAGTGCTAGGCTACCTAATAAGCTTTCAGCTATTGCGTGTAATACTACATCGGCATCACTATGACCTAAAAGGCCAATCTCAGATTCAATTTTAATTCCGCCTAAAATTAAATCCCTATTAGGAACTAATTTATGGACGTCCCATGAATGACCAATTCTAATCATATTTCCTCCATAATAGCTTTGCTAGCTCATAATCAAGTGCTGTTGTTATTTTAAATAAATCATCAGATGCATATATTAATTTTGTTTCTATTTCAGGATGATAATATTCTACTATTGATAAATCATCAGTAAATTCTTTATTTTCCTTTAAAGCCTTATTATATGAATCTAATAATATATTTGTATTACCACATTGTGGTGTATAAGCCTTGATTAGCTTATTTCTATCTAATGTATTTAGCTTATTATTATTTAGTTCTTTAATTGTATCTTTACATTTAGAACAAGCTAATACATTCTTATTATTTAATAATTCTTTTTTAATATCATCTATTAATTCTTTAGTTATAAATGGTCTTGCGCTATCATGGATTAATACATAATCATTTGTGACAAGCTTTAATCCATTAATAACACTTTCCTGTCTTGTTTTACCACCAAATGTATATTTAACATTATTTGGTAATGATTTAATTATATCTTCGTTATCCTTGCTGATAACACAAATAATTTCATCAACAGTCTTTAGCAATACATCTAATGAATATTCATATACCTTCTTGTTACCAAGGGGTAATAATATTTTATTAATTTCCATATTCATTCTTTCGCCTTTTCCAGCCATAAGAAGTATTGCAGAAAACATAATTAATCACCCTTCTATAACTAAATCTAAAACTACATCATAATCATCAGCCTTGAAATCTAAATTATTTAATTCTTTATAAATAATTCCAATCTTAAAGCCCTTATAATTGGCTAAATATCTATCATAATATCCTTTTCCATAGCCAAGACGCTGTCTTGTCTTAGAAATGGCTACACAAGGGATTATAAAGCATTCTATTGAATCTCTATTAGTAATATCACCAACAGGCTCCTTTGTTTTAAATTTAGCATCTATTAGTGTATCTTCTTTTTTATATTCAATAAATGATATTTCTTCTCTTGTAATAGGAAGATAAAATCTTTTATTAGGATATTTATCCATTATTTTTAAAATATTAATTTCACTTCCAATTGGATAATAAATACCAATATTATCAAATTTAGAAATTATATTAGATAATTCATCTACTATTTTATTATCTGTAGCTTCGCTTTTAAGCTTGCCTCTAATTGAAAGTGCATTTTTTCTTATTTCGTTTTTATTCATTATTTTATGTCCTTAAAGAATGCATATGATGATGAATAATTTTCGTTAGATGCAATCTTTAATGCGTTTTTAGCATTTGTTAATGCATCCTGTGGATTAGGTGTATCATTTGAATATGATATACCCATATGAATATCAGCAGTTATTTTATTACCTGCCATATCTGCAGAAACATGTAAAATCTTTTCATCATTTCTTAATTGTGATTTTAACATTTCCATTTTATTGTAGTTAGTTATGAAAGCAACAAATTCAAGACCTGATACTCTATAAATATAATTATCTACAATAAATGTTTGTTTAAAGAAATTAACATATTCTGATAACATCATATTACCAATTCCTCTACCAAACTTTTCGTTGATATCAGGAATAGATGATACTCTAAAATAAACAACCTCAAATACACTATCATTTAATTGTAATGCTTTGAATCTCGCAAGCATTTCAGGCTCGCTTCCTACTGAATCTAGGGCTGTATCAGTTTTTTCATATCTATAATCATCAATTACTGACATGATACCACAAAGCTCAATTGTGTTACCTGATATAACCTTATGTCCTTGTTCTTTTACATATACATAATATGATCCTGTATTGTATCTATATGTAATTGTATAATCATCATCCTTTAGATTATTCATTACATCCTGGTATAATGGCATATCCTCAGGATGGATTTTTGAATAGAAATCATTACTATCCATACTATTACCATTTAAGAATAATCTTTTTACAAGGATATCATTAAACCATATAGATTTATCATTTAAATTATTGAAATAAATACCATCAGATGTTTTATAAAGGATTGTAATGAAACGGCTCTTAATTAAATCTAATTCAGCTGTTTTATCAACTATTTCTTTTTCCATTCCAACAAGTGTTTCTTCATTCTTCTTATCACCTATTAGAATTCTTCCTTTATATTTTCCTCTACTAAATACACATGATTCATTGAAATATAGGGCATCGTGCTTTGCATTATCATCTAAGATGTTAATCTCAACACTTTTTACTGTACCCTCTTTTGCGTATTTTTCGTAATGATCATAATATTTCTTTATATCCTTCTTAAATGCTTCTTCTCCATTTAAGCCTACGATACGATATTTATTTTCAATTAAATCAAAGAAATTCTTTCTTATTGAATTTTCAGGCTCTATTTCTAGATCCTTTGCTAGTAAGGATGATATTTCTTTAACTCTATCCTTTTTGTCTAATAAAACAAAATATTTTGTTTCATCTAATGATTTTGTTAATATCTTATGAAGCTTTTCATTTGATAATGATAAATCAATAGTTGTGAAGAATAAGAATAAAGCTATTGCATCAACACCTACTAAGCCAAATCTTTCTAGATTTATCCATAAATCTCTATTACTTGTTGCATTTTGTATTTCATTATGGAATGCTAAGCATAATCCAGCAGCAAATGTTATTAAGAAGCCGATTAATAATCTTACCTTAAATAGCATATGCTTAGAAAAGCATTGCATAATGATTATTATTGTAATTAATGATGATAATGCAAGAGGAATAATAGGACTCTGATCAAAATAACCTAGAATACTAGCTTCCCCAAATATCATTCAAAAATCACCTCATAATAAACTAAAAATATTAAAAGTGCTACTGCTACTAATGCACAACCTAAAACTATTAGAGGCTTAACAACCTTGTTAGTTCCTGGCTTAGCATTTGATCTAAACAATAATACAAAAGGAGACGTTAATAATTCAATTATAAAATTTACAATTTTCATATGTCATACCTCCTAATCACCTAAATAAATATTGATATATTCTAAAAGCTCATTTTTAGAATTCATTACATTCATTAATCCAGCACAAGCGATATGTACTGTTCCTGTTTCTTCTGAAACAATGATTGTTAATGAATCTGTAATTTCTGATAAACCTAATGCTGCTCTATGTCGAGAACCAACTGTCTTATCTAGTGTTGAATCCTGAGATAGTGTATAATATGCGGCAGCACAAATGATTTTATTACCTCTAATGATTACGCCACCATCGTGTAGTGGAGAATCCTTAATGAAGATTTGTTCTAGTAATTCTCTTGAAATATCTGAATTTAGGTTAATAGCTCTTTCAGCATATTGCTGTAATGAGTTATGAAGCTCAAATGTAATTAAGGCACCAACCTTTTGAGAGCTCATGTTAAATACTGCATCTACAATTGAGTTTCTTGTAGATTGAGTAGATGACATTAGCATAGCCTTCTTATTATCATCAGCCTTATGATATTCCATTAGCTTTCTTAATTCTGGAGCTAATAATATTGCAAATATTACAACATATGAAATAAAGACTGCGTTATATATTTTTGAAGATAATTCAAATCCAAATAGTTCTGCTGCACTCTTAATCAAGAATAATAAGATTCCAATAACAGTAAGATTTAATGCTTTCTTAAATTTAATGCATAAGAACACAATAAAAGAAATGACAATTAGTGCTAAATATCCATCTACTATTATTCTAGCAACTAAATTATCTTCGAAAAATTCTTGTATTCCTTCGAAAAAATCTGTTATACCACTCAAAAATAACATGATAAGACTCCTTTGAATGATTTATGTACATTATAATACATTCTATTAATTATTATACAATAATTAAAGAATATCTTAAATACTAAAAAATAAAAAACATCGAACAATATCGATGTTTAATATATAAAAAGGTAGGTTTGAAAATAAAAATGGTGCTTCAGGGCGGGATTGAACCGCCGACACCAGGATTTTCAGTCCTGTGCTCTACCAACTGAGCTACCGAAGCATTTTTATAGTGGCGGTCCGGACGAGACTCGAACTCGCGACCTCCTACGTGACAGGCAGGCATTCTAACCAACTGAACTACCGGACCACTATTATTTTAATTGGTTGCGGGAGAAGGATTTGAACCAACG
>JAEEGL014222867.1_pt1 | contig 39462 bp, 33 predicted proteins | sample 9134231 | NCBI WGS metagenome assembly JAEEGL01 (sample SAMN16246548, study PRJNA631951) | gut metagenome | biome: gut microbiome; feature: rumen; material: fiber-attached | host: Bos | place: Iran: Karaj | collected 2018-10
CGCAGGCAGCAATATCGCCATGCAGGATCTCGTTATCCGTGGTGCCGGTAATCTGCTGGGCTCCGAACAGAGCGGATTCATCTCCGACCTCGGCTACGAGACCTATCAGAAGATCCTCAGTCAGGCAATGGCGGAACTCCGTAACGAGGAACCTGAAATTCAAACCGTCGATCCGACAGTTTTAAGTTCCACCGACTTTGTTGATGATTGTGCCCTCGAATCCGATCTCGAGATGTACTTCCCCGAAAAGTATGTCCCCAGCGACTCCGAGCGTATGCTGCTCTATCGCGAACTCGACAATCTGGCCAGCCGTCACGACCTGGAAGCCTCGTTGGAGGCCTATTGCTCGCGCCTCAGAGACCGCTTTGGCGAGATTCCCGCTGTAGCTGAAGAGCTCATCAGCGTTGTGCCCCTCCGCGTCTATGGCAAGCAGCTGGGCATCGAGAAAATCATGCTGAAGCAAGGTCAGATGTTCCTCTTCTTCGTCAGCAACAGCAATAGCCCTTATTTCCAGAGCGATGCTTTTGGCAAGGTGCTCAACTACGTGTCGAACCATCCGCGCCAGTGCAACTTCCGTGAGGCCAACGGCAAGCGCTCCGTCGTCATCTCCCACGTCCCCTCCGTCGCCTCTGCCCTGACAATTTGTCGTGCGATTGCGACAGATTGACATGCAAAATACCTCTGGCATTTTAATTGCCTTATGCATGATGAGAGCCGAAAGGTAATCATAAAAAAAGTAACATGTATAACAATTTAAAAATATAATTAGGAGGTAAAAATTATGATGCCAGTAATGAGAAGTAACAGTTGGATTCCCAGTGTATTCAATGATTTGTTTGATACTGAGTTTATGCCGAAGGCAAACTGCACAGCCCCAGCTATCAACGTGAAAGAAAGCGACAAGGCCTATACCGTAGAGTTGGCTGCGCCGGGCATGAAGAAGGAGGACTTCAATGTAAATATCAATGATGAGGGCAACCTGATTATCAAGATGGAAAGCAAGAACGAAAAGAAGGAGGAGGATAAGAACACCCGCTACCTGCGTCGTGAGTTCTCTTACTCAAAGTTCGAGCAGACTCTGATCCTGCCAGATGATGTGAAGAAGGAAGAGATCTCTGCAAAGGTGGAGAATGGCGTACTCACCGTAGAGCTTCCGAAGCTCGTTGAAGAGAAAGTAAAACTCTCCCGCCAAATCGATATCGCATAAATTTTAGGTTCCAGTTATTTGGTAACTTTACCCTCATCGCAGCGATGCGATGGGGGCTTTTCTTGTTATACCATTATTCCATCTTATTCTATTAAAGTCTACAATAATAGATTCTTTTTGTTTTTTTTTGGCAATTTCTTTCCTAATATCAATTATAATATGTAATTTTGGAGCGTATTTCTCGTAGGAGATAAGGTCAATCAATAGTTGTGCCCGACACGAATTAGGGATAGTCTAATGAATAAATATCTGGTATTATTTGTAATATGGCTTTTCTTGCCTAACTATGTTTCTGCCCAGAAGCCTTCAGGCCCGCAACCTCCTCAGGATACACTTAAATATGTAGGTTTGTTTGATATTACGCCAGATGAAACCGAAGAAGATTATAATACATACATATTTTCACCTATAGATAATAGGGCAGCTTATGTTGGTTCTCTTTCTGATTTTGTGTCTTGTTTGAATGATTGTATGAGCAAAAAGACTAAGAAGTATTTTGAGCAAAATCAAGAATGGGTCATTTTATCATTTGTTGTTGAGAAAGATAGCACTGTTTCGAATGTTCAAGTCTGGTTGTCGGATGACCCGGTTTTCTCAGAAGTACAACAAATTTGGAGTTTACGTGACAAAATAGAGGACTATCCAGGATGGGGAAAAGTTTTCATAGCTGGACGTTATTATCAGATTTGGAGATCAAGAAACAAAGCTGTTAATAAGGATCTAACAAAATTCATAACTCAAACGAGATGGGAGCCTATTCGAATACATGGTAAAATTGTTCGTAGTAAAAGATATTTCCATTTGCCAATTAACTTAATAAGTAGTGAATAGTACACTTTGGTTACTCTTGCTACCACCGCTGGTTTCTTAGGAAAGTAAAACTCTCACACTAAATAGAAATCACATAAGTTATTTAGTTATTTGGAGACTTTTCTCCCATCGCAGCGATGCGACGGGGACTTTTCTTGTTAACCCATTAGTCATCTTATTCTATTGAAATCAGCATGTAGGAAGAAAAAACTATTCCTATATGCTCATACAATATATATAATGTTGTGAAGTGGATTTTAGATAAAAGAGGTTAAATAATATATGATAAAAGTAGTTTTTCCCCAAAAATTGTTTTTTAATTAAGGATTTTTGTGTATTTTTGCAATGTCCTTCTGATAGTGAGACATCTTGAATGTCCTTGTCTGAGTGGCCTTATGTATGGGTATGATGACTTCGTGAGAAGCAGGCACCTACATCTGCTCACCATAAGAATATGCCTGAATGATAACTAAAAGCTAAATTAGAGGTGTTGATTTGGTATGTATAGCACATAGTGAAGACGTTAGATTTCATACACCGAGAAATGGAAGCCTTGAAAAAGATTTCTGTGCTAGATATAAAGTGTGTCGTACTATATCTTCTTATGGTTTGCTTTTTCCCTTGTGACTTAACTGCTCAAACAGAGAAATGGGATTCTTTGATGAATCTTGCTAAGACCTATCATAAGCAAAGGGAGTATTTGAAGTCAAACGAATACTATCAACAAGTCATCGATGCAATTTTGCCATTTGATAATGATGGTCGCCTTATAAATAAGATTAAGGGTACAATGGCACTTAACTATATGTATTTAGGTGTTCCGCTGTTTAAGCAAAAGAAATATCCTGAAGCAAAATCATATTTTGAAAAAGCGATTGAATATGCAGAAAAAGATCCTAAAGTCTTGACAATGGCGAACAAATGGATGGGTGACTGGTATAGCATGCAGGCATTAACTATCAGAACCTCTGAGACCAATCTTCAACAATCTGTCCAATATAGTATTATGGCAGAAAAGTATTATAAACTTGCTAATGCTCCAGAGAAGTACTTAAAAGAGCAAATTTTGCGAGCAACAACCTTATCTGATTTATCTCGTATTGACGACGCAAGAAAATTGTTGCAACAAGTTATAGAAGAATGCGAGGGAAAAGATAAACTATCCAATTTACAAGCTAAAGCTCTTAATGAGTTGGGGACTATTGAGCAAAACTCAGAAAACTACCTGTATGCTATTAAATATTTAGAGAAGAGTTATTATCTAAGTCTACAGTCTGATCTGCAGAATGCTCGAATCGCAGCCAATCGTATGCAACGATTATATGAGTTTCAAATTTCCGACAAAACTAAAGCAGAGTTGTGGAAGAGAAGAGTTGATGAGCTACATGATACAAGAGAGCAGGTGATGGCATTTGAAAATGATGTCAAAACCTATGGTGATGCTATATCGAAGATTGTAAAACAAAACGATTACGATGGAGGTATAGCAGACTTGACATCCCTTATTAACAGATGCGAAAAAGAAAAGGGATACTCCTTGACGATGCTTTCTTCTTTTTATAAAGGCAGAGGGCATGGGTACTTAAAGAGGAAAGATTATTCTCTATCAGCGTCAGACTACAAAAAAGCCATATCGCTTTTACAAAAGGCTGGCGAAGAAGGCAAATCTGATTTAAGTAACACATGGTATCAACTTTCCCTTACATATTATTATTGGGGCAAACCTGCTGAAGCAATGAACGCTGCAGACGAATGTGTAGAGTCTGCAGAGTCTTTTTTTGGAACTTATCATTCGAATACTCTTGACGCATACAGTTTACGTTCAAATTATGAAGGGTTCTATAGTATCAAGACTGGTGCAATGAAAGATAGGAAAAAATGTGTTGAAATAATCAAGCAACTTGTAATAGAAAACTTTATAAAACTTACGGAATCGGAACGTGCAGCATATTGGGAGAAATACTTACCAGAAACTACTACTTTTTTTGCTTTTGCACATAAACTTGGAGAGAAAGAAAGTGAATTTACAGACGATTTGTACAACCAACAACTGTTGGCTAAGTCGCTATTGTTAACTGTAGAAAATGAAATAAAGTGGAAAATCAAGGATGATGAAGAACTAGGCAAAAAGTATAAAGAGATGGAAGCATTAAAAAAATGTGGTAAAGACACCGAAATAAATAATGAAAATCAAGAGCGTTCTTTGTTTTATCAAGCTGATAGTAAATATCATTTTATGAATTTTTTAGAAACCACCGTTAATGATATTCGTAATATATTAAACAAAAATGAAGCCGCAATAGAATTTGTTGATTATCGAGTTGGTAAGGATAGCACTATGTATGCGGCATTACTTTTAAATTCTCAAATAGACCATGTTCTTTTTTTACCACTTGTTGAACAGAAACAACTATTAACTCATTCTGAGAATCTGATGGATGTTATTTGGAATCCCATATTAAAACATCTTCCCAATGTGAATACTATTTATTTTGCCCCCTCTGGCTTATTATATCAAATACCTATAGAGTCCCATTTATTGACAAATGGAATTCCTATTGGTCAACAAATACATTTATACAGATTGACTTCTACACGAAATTTGGTTATTAACAACAAAAATATAATTGGCTCAGATGCTATTATATATGGTGGTATAAAATATGATATTGATGTGGAAGAAATGAAAGAAGAATCAATGGTTTCAAATACTAGGGGTGGCGATTTTAATGTTCAACTTCGGGAAACCGTGGATGTAATCTCATATCTAGAGGGTACAAAAAAAGAAGCTGAAAATGTTGCAAGAATTATTGATAATTTAACAGAAGGAAACGTAAATGTTGATGTTTTTATGTCTAGTGATGGAACAGAAGGTTCTTTTAAAAAACTTGATGAGAAAAACAAACGAATAATACATATTGCTACTCATGGCTTCTATCAGCAAGACGGAAGTGAAAAACGATATGACAATACCCTATTAAGAAGTGGACTCTTATTTGCCGGAGCGAACAATACATTTAGAGGAATTCAAATACCATTAAATGTGGAAGATGGGATACTTACAGCTTTTGAAATATCTTTATTAGATCTCAGAGGGCTAGACCTTGCTGTTCTTAGCGCGTGTCAAACTGGTCAAGGAACTGTTACATCAGACGGTGTTTTCGGTTTGCAACGTGGATTCAAAAAAGCCGGTGCGAATTCACTTTTAATGTCGCTATGGAAAGTTGACGATGAGGCAACATGTATCCTTATGACGGAGTTTTATAAGAACTGGATGGATGGTAAATCTAAATATGAGTCCTTAGAAATTGCAAAAGAAAAGGTACGCTCAATAGATGGATGGGAAGACCCGAAATACTGGGCAGCTTTCATTTTGCTTGACGGATTAGATTCAAATTGAAGGAGAGTATTATATGAAATGGATTATTTGTCTATTTGTTTTGTTTTTATTAGCATCGTCACTCCATGCTCAAAGTGTTGAGTCTGATAATTATTATAATAAGGGTTTGTTACTATATAAACAGAAACGTTATGGTGATGCGGCTTTTGCTTTTCAGAATTGTTATGAACTTGACAAAAAAGAAATGTCTGATAAGGATAATCGAAAATATAATTCTGAGGCATGGTATGCTCATTGTTTATACTTGTCAGGCGATACCGTTAAAGCAAGATCCATTTCAGACACCCAACATGACTATTGTATTTTGCAACCAGTAGATAGGAATTTGACAATATACATAGATTCATTATGTAACATTGTTTTGGAGTATATGGACAAGGGGGCCTCAGTCAACAACATATATAAGGATGCAGATAAAATGATTCCCATTCTCCATTCTGTAAAGCAAGAAGAGCAAATTATATTTCAAGACAAGCCATACGTGTTGATAGGAACTTTACATTTGTTAAGTAACTGTTATGCTCAAATAGGACAACAAAAGCTAGCAGTTGAAAATAAGAACAAGTCGATTGAATTAACGAAAAAATGGGTTGGAAGGAATTCATATATTTACGTTACCTTATTATGCGAACTTGCTTATCTCTATAATTCATCACCCTTTGATTTCGAAAAAGAAAAAGCACGAGCTCTATCCTTAGAAGCAGATAGTATAGCAATTATTAATAATATGCCACATTCGCCACAGGTGGCAGAAACAGCATATAATATGCTTTTTTTGCAAAGAAAGCAAGAAGAAATGGTTAGTCAAATGCGATATGATTTTAGTAGATTACTTGGCGGAGATTTGGGCGTGTTAAGCTTCTATATTTACTTAGCAGGAAGAGTATTCAATGTGATTGCCCGTAGCGATTACGAGAGCAAGGAAGCTGCAATAGATTTAGGATTGGAGATAGAGAAAAAAATAGAAAATATTGAGATAAATGATACTGCTTTAGTTTTATTGTATGGAGGTATAGGCTCCTTGTATATGGGCGTTCGTGATTCAGAAAATGCAATAGTATATAAGAAGAAAGCTGTTAACATAGCTGGTGAACGGAAAGATTTAGCTATTACACAACTGACCGATCTTTTAATGATTTGTTCTAAACAGGAAAGTCTATCCATCTGTAAAGAAATAGCAAGCCTGGCCAAACAAGTACCTTTAACGAATGCAATGGATTCCCTCAATTATCATTCAACTTTGACTAGTATGGCTATGAAATATCAAGATATGGGAGATATTAAAAACGCAGAAAGCTCTTGGACTGAAGCATATGATTTTGCAGTAGGAGTTCTGGGTAAGGCCCACCCTTGGGTTATATCAGATGAAATAGGTCAAGTCTTTTGTTGGCAAATGCTTTCCAATAATAGTTATCGTGAAGATATAGCCCGATTGTATGTGGAAATTAACGACACATTAGAAGCGAAATTTAATAGGAAAGAACTTGGCGCTGAAGCATTAATACCATTTGGAGTCCCTATAGGCTTTTATGAAAAGATTGCATATTTTTATATGATATGTAATCTAAATTTCTATTTATCTCCTCAAAGAAGTAGAAAAGAATCTTTGGATAGTGATACTTTCTTGAAAATAAGAGAAGAAATCATCTTGCCTTCATATGGTATTGACCACCCATTAAGTCTGCTTTATCAAGAAATCGACGTTTTATTAGAACTAGAACGAGAGAATTATAGTGGCGCACTTACCTTGGCAAATAGAATTTCAAAACATAGAAGAGAATTAAGCTTGGGGGTAAGTCCAACATTATCAATAATATCTAGTATTTTATCTTTTGCGAAATTGGACATGGGGCAGGGGTATGAGGACATGAAAGAGTATATTAATGGATATAGGAATATGATAATAGATAATTTCAAATGGATGACAAATGAGGAGCGCTCTATCCTATGGAACCAATATCGCCCAACATTTGAGATGCCATTAAGAATCCTGGATGCATTACAAGTTGCTGGACAAAATAGAGGTACAAAGGAGACAATATCTCTTGCATATGATGCCCAATTATTCTGTAAGGGAATGCTCCTTAATAGTGAGATGAGTTTACAGCAGATGATTCGTTCAACAGGGAATATAGAATTAATTAATCTTTACGAAAAATGGAGGCGATTACGTACAAAGATAGATCAAATCAATATCAGCCCAGAACAATATAATCCTGAGGATAATGAAGAACTATATGTTGAAGCCAATTCTGTAGAGCGTGTCTTACTAGAAAAATGCTCGGAATTTGGTGATTATACAAAGCTTATGTCTGTTACATGGGAAGATGTGCAAAAATGTCTTATTGGGAATGATATCGCATTAGAATTTGTTAAATACCCATCGATGGATAATCCAAATATATCTTTCTATGGGGCATTAGTTCTCTCTAAATCAGGTTTTCCGGAATTTGTTAGAGTATGTAGCGAGGAACAACTTAGTGAAAACTCCAACAACAAGGTCATTAAAATGGTATGGTCTCCACTCCTGAAATACATTAAAGAAAATAGTTCTGTTTATTTTGCTGCAGATGGAATCCTTCACAAATATAATTTAGAAGATTTTGAAGAAATAGAAAAAGCACGTTTTTACCGTCTTTCATCAACAAGAGAACTAACAAAAAATAATTTCGAATTCTCCAATGAAAGAGTTATGTTATATGGTGGGGTACAATACTCTTTATCCGAAAATGACCGACGAACAATCTCTACGAAAAATTCTTCAGAAAGTGAAGCAACTTTCCGTGATAGCCCATCCTATCGCGAATTAAGAGAATCTGGGATTTCTGTTGCTCCATTAAACGGTTCAAAAAGGGAAGTAGAGGAGATTGCTAATTTGTTTAAGCAAAACGGTATACCTCAAAAATTACTTACAGGTATCATGGCAACAGAAGAATCATTTAAAAGGTTGTCTGGAACAAAGCCCGCTGTAGTACATGTCTCTACACATGGGTTTTATGATTCAAGAGATAACAATTCCTCTTTGTCATCAAATCAAGCTCGAATATGGAATATTGGTATATCTATAGATATTAGTAGTGAAGAACTTACATTGAGTCGCTCGGGCGTTCTAATGGCAGGTGCTGAAGATTATATTAATGGAAAAATACAATCGTATGATTCCGACGATGGTGTTCTTACGGCGAGAGAGATTGCTCATCTAGATCTGAGAGGATTAGACATGGTGGTTTTGTCTGCATGTCAAACTGCACAGGGGGAAATATCTAGTGACGGTGTTTTCGGTCTACAGCGTGGATTTAAGAAAGCTGGGGCCAACTCTATTCTAATGTCATTATGGAAAGTAGATGATGATGCGACAGCATTTCTTATGACAGAATTTTATAAAAGTTGGATTGGCGGAGAAAACAAATTCAATGCATTAAAATTAGCAAAACAGCAAGTAAGATCTCACAAAGGTTGGGAAGATCCCAAATACTGGGCTGCTTTCATTTTACTCGATGGTTTAAATTAGATATTATGAATAGGCTATTATGTATCATATACTTAATCGTAATAGGAATATATCTATATCCCTTTCCTATCTATGGGAACAACCCAGTTGTTCATAATCGAAATGAAGACATGTCAATGAACTATCAAGACTTAATCCATAAGATATTTAAGGATGATGATTTGTTTATCTTATTCTACATGGATGCAGCCTTGATAGTTGATCCCAAACAAGAGAGTCAAATTGTAATTCTCGTTGATGCGGAAGACCCTTGGAAAGATGTTAAGGAATATCTTTATGGCAAAAGTAACATTTATTTTTGTCCGTCAGACAAACAAATTAGTAAAGCTATCGAATACATGAATTGTCCGATAGACACGGCAATGCTTATGTCTGACAAATTTGGAATGTATCGACTATCTTCGCCGGAAGAGCTGTTTCAAAACAGAGGAGATAGTTTCAGATCATCCAATCATAAAGCAATTGTGTTCGGAGGTCTTCAGTATGACAATGCGATGGGAAACGATGAAAATTTGATGGCATTTAGAGGATTAGAAATGACAAGGGAACTAGGGGCACAGTATTCCCCTCTAAAATCTTCTTATTATGAAGCGGTCTATATTGATTCTATTATGCGCAAAAATGGAATGGAAGTCGCTTTGATGACAGGAGAACGTGGTACAGAATATAGTTTCTATCAGATTCCAGATGAGAGTGTTGATATTCTTCATGTTGCTAGTCACGCCTACTATACACCTGAAATAGATAACAACTCATCTGCGTCTCTTCAAGAATGGATGCTTTCACATACAGGATTGGTTCTTTCTGGCGCAAACAATGGATGTGACTTCTCAAAAGATGATGGTCATTTGACTGCATATGAAATATCTCAAACAAATCTTTCTTCTATCAAATTAGCGGTTTTATCTGGTTGCGAAACCGGTCAAGGGGATATAAGAGAAAACGATGTTTATGGCCTTTTAAAAGGAATGAAATTGGCTGGTGCAGGAACCGTGATGGTGTCATTGAGTAAGGTGTATGATACAGCCACATCTATACTTATGAATCGTTTTTATGATAATATCTTCAGGGGTGACAATCCACGTAGAGCTTTAGAAAACGCACAAAGATTCCTAAGACTCTATGACAAAGGACAATACAATGACACTACCTTTTGGGCCCGTTTTGTCCTTGTCGATGACTTAGATAGAAATATCGGAGTTTCTGTAAGTGAAAATGAGAAGAAGATGTTCTTGCGAGATATTATTGGAATGGAAGAAATTTATTCCATGAGTAGCACATTCCCCGAATGGAAGGAAGTCCGAAGAAAGTTAGGTCGATATGAAATTTTTATACGCTTTTTCAGTTATTCTTGTAATAAGTTCTGTCAATATGTTGCATTGATAGCAGATCCTCTTAAATCTCATTGTACTGTTGTACGCCTATTTCAACCAGATTCGCTATATAGTGTTATTCCAAAAGATCCGCCACAAGGAACGCCTTTTTCTGAGGTAAAAACTATTTTGGATTATATTCCAACAGAAACAATGAACTCCATTCTATGGCAACCATTAAAAAAGCATATTGAAGGCAAAACAACCATATATTTACAAGCGATGGGTCTGTTTGAAAGTTATCCAATAGAGTTGATGCCAAGTCTATCGGACAGGCATGTGTTTCGGGTATCTTCCATTGACGCTTTTGATCGTAAAGAGATATTCCCATCCGAGAAAAAACAAATATGGTTATATGGGGGTCTGGAATACGATCTTGAACCAGACGAATTAATTAAGGATACCAGAGAATACGATTTAATTCGTGGAAGCTTTTTGGGCTTAAAGTATTTGCATGGTACTGAAAAAGAAGTTGATAGAATTGCAGAAATGTTAGAGATTGCGAAATGGCCTTATATGGTCATAAAAGGGAAATATGGAACAGAAAAATCATTTCGCTCTGTGCAAAATAATCCTGTTGGAACAATACATGTAGCTAGTCATGCGTTCACAAAAGAAGATATTATCTCCTCAAAGAATAATTCTATTTTTTCTCAATTTCATTCACTGAAAGAATATTTGCTATCAAATGGAGGCCTTTTCTTTGCGGGAGCAAATAATGCTCTAATAGGCAAACAACTGAATTCTAGCGACAATGATGGAATTTTATTGGGGGGCGATATTTATAAAATGAATCTTAATAGCATTGATTTGGTAGTACTTTCTACTTGCAGTGTATTGAAAGGCAAACAACAATATGATAGAACGTGGAATTTAATCACAGCCTTCAAGCTAGCAGGAGTGAAATCCGTTATGTTTTCTATATGGAATGTTGATGACGAGGCAACTGCTACCTTGATGGCTGTATTTTATAGGAATTGGATAAGCGGGATGAGAAAAACTACGGCATTAGAAAAGGCCAAGCATTACATCCGCTCACACGAAAAATGGAAAGACCCCAAATATTGGGCATCTTTTGTTTTGATTGACTCAACAGAATAAATAGATATAACAATGAAAAAAGGAATTACTGTATTATTAGCACTTTGTGCTGTGATAGGTCTTAAGGCTCAATCTTTGCCTTTGGACACTTTAGATCATTATGAGAATGTTCGCATGTTCTATAATGGATGTATGAAGATTCGTGAAGGTGATAGTTTGTATATACACAAAGACTCCATTTCGGGCAGAAGGGCATTTGCGAAGGCTATGGACCTGCTGAATGAAGAAAAGAATGTTGAACCGAGAATTCGGATTAATGATATGGTTATGAATGATACCATTTTTAACGAAGATGAAATATCTTTAAGTGAAGTCGGTTTCAATTATGATTATGCAGAAAAGAGATACAATCATAAATCTTGGACATCGGTTGGTGCCTTAAGAGCATTTACGCCTGGTACTAAATGTTCGATAAAAGAAATAAGATTGAAGTCCCACGGTGTGTCTATTTATGGAAACAGAAACAATTTTGGTAAGTGTATTCTTATTGCTGTCGCCGAATACGGAGCGACTGTTAAATTGACTATACAAGAGAAAACGTCAGGTGTAGTCCATGAAGGCGGAATCTTTGAAAATGGTGGAGTGTCATTCTCAAAATGGATTCTTAACACACCCGAGGACTTTATATTTAGAATAGAGAATACGTCGGAGAAAGAGACGACAATTGTTCTAATATCCAACTAGATTTATATTGAATATGTATTATTTGTTAAAAATAGTTATTGTGGTTGCGTTAATGTTCCTTTGTAATTTTGGAATCAATGCTCAACAAAACATTGACAGAATGACTGACAATGCGCATATTCTATTTAAATCTCAAAAATATAAAGATGCAGCAAAAGCATTTAATGATGTATTGAATGAAAATAGTAGACTACAAGCAATCAATAGCGAAGACACACTTCTTCCTATACAATTATTTGATGTGTACAATGAATATGCAGAATGCTATAAAGTTTTTGGAGATTATAGGAAGGCAAAAGAACTTTATCTAATATTGTATGACATTACCTATAGAAGTATTAATCGCCAAAAGCTATGGGATGTGTTTAGAATTAATCTTGCAGATTGCTATCTATACACAGGGGAGTATGAAAAAGCAAAAGAATTGATAAATAATATTCAGACTACTGACTATTTAGAAAAGAAGGCTATTTACAAATCAAACATTCAATTTAGACAAGGAAAACTGAGGGAGGCTAAAAATACTCTTGACAGTTTAATTTCTCATATGAAAAACTCTCCTTTATATCCTATAGCCCTGCAAAACCGTGGATATATTTGTTGGCAAATAGATTCTCTTCAAGAGTTTGCATATAGCGATTTATCTACAGCACTATCTCTTATTTCTTCCAAAGACGATGCTTATTATTGGACATTGTCTAATATGGCTATATTTCAAGCCAAGAGAGGAGAGAGTTGTGATGCAATTAAAAATATAGAAAAATGTGTGGAATACTTCAAAGACAAGTCAAAGAAGAATCTGTTGACAGATTACGTCATTGTATTAAGAAAAAAGGCTGAAATATTCCTCATCATACACAATTTTTCTGAGTCAGTTAAGGCCTTCAAACGTTATTATGAATTTGAAAAGATATTTCTTGTTGAAAATTTTACGTCAATGTCAGAGCAACAGCGACTAGATTTTTGGAAGAAAGAAAAACCACTTGTTTCGGAAATATTTGCTTTAGAGCGCGAAGATCCAGTATTTCTATATGATGTCGCTTTATTTAGACGACAAGTTGCGCTTTTGGGTAGAAAAGATAGCCTAACTATATCTCAAAAGTTATCTTATACGAAGAATATGATTGCAAAGAATCTAGGGAAGAAAGATATAGCAATTGAATTTATTAAGTATGAGAAAGACAAGAAGAATAGATATGCCGCATTACTTCTTGCTGGTTCAGATAAGAAACAAGTAAAATTCATCCCACTTTGGCTAGAAGACTCTATCAAAGCGTATAATGTAGGTGGTAATCGTCTTGATTTAGCCTTGTGTTCTACAATAAAAGAAGATAAGGACCGAGTATATCAAAATGAATCATTGTCCTCATTTGTATGGGATAAACTATTACCATTTATACCAGAAGGCTCTACTGTTTATTTTGCTCCAGACGGAATATTACACCTATTGGCTATAGAATATCTTCCAACGGTTAATAATGGCAAATATGAACTGCATAGGCTCACAACTACTGCACTCCTTGCTGAACAAAAGAATAAACGGAAGAAACAGAAAACGAACTCATTAGTTATAGGAGGTATGGATTATGACTTTATTCCTCTTCTGGATAACGAAACTTCTGCAATAGCTAATAAAGACGCATTCGAATACTTGTTACAAAACAATAAGTTAATGAATTTTACATATTTGCCTGGATCAAAAGCAGAAACGGATACTATAGTGAATTTTCTTTCGCACATAGATGGCTTTGAGGATATGGACGAAAGTCTTTTAAAGGACAGAATGGGCCGCTACAACATTGTTCACTTAGCTACACATGGGTATAGCTGGTATGTTGATGTTCCTTCATTACCTTATGCATATAGAGACAGTATTACAGAGGACAAATCGTTGCTGGCAAGTGGCATCGCAATAAGTGGTGCAAACAGGCTATATTTGTATCCGCATCGAGATGATGGTTTGTTATCAGCTAGAGAATTATGTGAAATGGACCTCACAAGCGTTGAACTGGTCGTGGCTTCGGCATGTCAATCTGCTCAGGGTAGAGTAAGTGATGAAGGACCAATAGGATTGGTGCGTGGATTAAAGAAGGCTGGTGTTAAAACCATTATCGCATCTTTATGGCCAGTTAATGATAATTCAACAACTTTACTTATGCTATTTTTCTATGACGAGTGGAGAGAAGGCAAGGGAAAAAACGGTAATGGATGTTCTAAGGCTCACGCTTTGCATCTTGCGCAAGAACGACTAAGAAACGTTGAAGGGCCTCCTGCCAGAATTAGGACATATAATTCTTCAACGAAAACAGGAAGATATAAAACAGCAGCAACTGCAACTTATGATTCACCCTATTACTGGGCGCCATTCATAATTATAGATGACATTTAATTATTATTATTATGCATAAAGTTATATTAATATGCTGTATGCTCCTTATGGGAATTGGAGTTTCATCAGCGCAAAAAGGAAAACCTGGCAATGCTCCATTTGGAGAAAGAAAGAATCTAGGAGTAAAGGATGCTGAACGTGAATACAGCATCATTGTCTATGAACGTCAATCAAACTCTCCATTATCATTAGACAGAGAATTGTCAAGTGGACGATCTGGAGGTTTCATTGGTGGTATATATGATGTATACCGTAGCACATTAGCTGGTAAAGTAATCAACTTGTCAACCAGTGTAATAGGGACAGGATATAATATGGTTGTAAAAGCGCTCAACAAAAAGAAAGAAAATCATGCAAACTGGAAATCTTCTGTCGAAAAAGAATCGTTTTATTCGAAGAAACTCCCTATGCAAACAGAAATCTCAGATTTTTATAGGACCACATCGGACATAGGTGCTATGGACCCAAGAGAAATGATGTTTAAGGGACTAGGATGTAGGCAATATATCACATATAAAGCCGATGATGGAACATCAAAGCGTATTCTGGTTTTTGAAATCGCATGTAGTCTTGATGACTCTAAACTAGGAAAGCAGAGAATTATACATCATGGAAAGTTTGAAATTAAAGTTGATTCTATACGATTTAATCCTTACTTGTGTGATCTTCCCAATGATTCTTTAACCACCGAGCAGGTAAACGATGCTCTGCGTATTCCTTTTGATTTTCAAAGGCGTAAGAATCTGACGTTCAGACTTAATGCAATTATCACATCGTCATGGATGAATGAGGCAATTGAGCTCTTTAAAGACCAGCAACTTGGTCAATTCCAAGTTGAATTTACAATTCCTGATTCTACAGTATTAGACTCTATTGGTAAATGGAAGGGTTATTATACATACAATTCTACATACAATCCTGATCGTGAAAATCCGAAGAAACAAGTAATAGTTTCGGGAGAGTGCTTTATTGTTCCAAGGTCTTTTGTCGGATATTATAAAAGTGATAGTGAAAATACTCCATCAACTACTCCCCTTTGGGGAACTGGTCAATATCGAGTTGATATGCAGGTTACTGAGACTTGTCAAATGAACAATCTGTATTATAATTCGGATGAAAAATGGAAGGAAGAATGGAAGATTATAAAAAGGCGGAAACCCAATCCTTCGATTTTTAACACATTCCTACATCAAGCAAAAAATGAATTTGATCTGGAGGACCATAAATGGATTTGTACAATATTGGATCCGGTAAAAAAAGCTATTATTGTTGATGAAGAGAAATGGGTTAATCATATTATCGGAGTTCAAACTACTAATACAACCTCGAACACAAATAAACCTAGTGGTGCTCAACAAACGGGGACTCCGAATAATAATGTTCCCGCAGTAAACAATGGCAGTAGCAATGATAATAGAGGACAGAAACCGCAGTCTAAACCAAATATAGAACCATGAATAAATTAATAAGAATCATAAGAAATATATGTCAGGGCCTTTCTTCCTTTATTATTCAAAGGAAGAAGGCTGTTATCGTGTCACTCGTCAATGCCATTATTCTTTTATTTGTCACCTATTTTATCAACAATTCCCCTCTGTTCACTGGAGAGAATTTAAACCTTTATACAGGTCTGGAATATGTGTCTGGTGGAAAAGGATACGTAAACGATTCTGTTCTTCTTATTAATATTGCCTACGATAAGAATATTGCCATTAAAAAAATAAACGGCCTTGTTGTGGGAAATACAGATGTCACAGATAGAGAGTCTCTTATCAAGTTATTACGTTATCTTAAAGAAATGCCCAAGGATAGCAGTTACCGCTATATCTTTTTAGATGTTCGTTTTGAGGAAGGAGATAGCACTAAATATGATAAGATGTTGTTTGCGGAAATAAAGAGTACACCAAGATTAGTGGTTGCAAATCATAGAGACATTGTTTTGGCTAGTGAAGATCTGAAAGATAAAGCTGCATATAGTGATTTCCTTATTACTCTAACCTCCAATAATTTTGTCAGATATCAGTTTCTAAGATGTCAAGGAGAATCGATGCCTTTACGTGCCTATCACGAATTATATGATGATAGTATTAGGAACTATTTCGGGTTTTATACATGCAACAAGGGTCTTTGCCAGAATACTCATGTTGTACGATCGGTTCTTAATATGGATGACAACAATAGTGAATCCAACAATGGAACTAGTATGTTGGGTGAACATAGTTATAAAAATCTTAATGCAATAAATAATTATCCAAGCCTTTCAATATTGGCAAGGAATAAATATGTCATCGTAGGTAATATGATTGACGACAAACATGACACCTTCTTTGGCAAAATCCCTGGCTCTGTTTTGCTTTTCAGTGCTTATTGGTCATTAAAGAATGGGGATAATATGGTTAAACCATGGATAGAATTGCTGTTATTCTTGTTATTCTTTGGTATCTCTTTTTCATTGTTTAGCAAAACACCTATCATAGAAAGAATATCATGGGTTAGAAATACAAAATCAAAGCTGCTGCGTTTTCTCATTACTTTCTTAGGGTATTCGACAGTTCTCTTTTTGGCTACAGTTATATTGTATTTATTCTATAATGTTATTTATAGTATATGGATTCCAGCTCTCTATTTTTCAATTCAAAAAACATATTTTACATATAAATACATGAAGATATGAAAAGAATAAGTTTTACATTAGTATTAATGGTTCTCACCATTTTAACTTGCATTGCTGATGAATATAAAATTAAAGCAATGAATGGACAAAAGATCCGAATTGGATCCAAGGATTGTCGAGTAGGTAGTAATTTCAAGAGCAACGAAAAGATTTATTGGAATAATAGTAATGTTTCCATTATTGAAGCCCAAAATTTAGAGAGTATGTCCATTTGTTACTTTGTTCCTACAGGAAGACAGGACAAGAATAGTAGTCAGTCCTCTAATATTCTTAAGCGATTCCTTAACTATTTTGTAAATATGACACACCTCTCTACTCGTGAAGTTGGGAAATACAATATTGAGGATGTCTTGACAGAACAAAATTTTGTGCTTACTGATACCATTAGAATCAGAACTCAGGAGCAGGACGATCATAGAAGTTATTTTGCTTCTTTTTATCTGAATGGTAATAAATATACAGTACCATTAGATGTTGATAATGGGGAAATCATATTTGACCAAAGAAAATTTGTCATAGATGGAGTATCTCTTCCATATCAAACTATTCTGACTGTATATTATATAAAAGAAGACTATTATTATGAGATTACAAACGGGATGCCACTTACAGTGTTTGATATTAAAAATGAATAGATGTGACAGCATAATAAATTGAAAATCTCTACAATAGAAAGGATCATGAACAACTTGATAAGTATCTTGGCAATCTGATTGTGAGATAGAGTATTAACGAATAAACGACACAATATAGGAATATGAATATACTGATATTACTTGCAGCAGCGTTACTTCCAGCTATTATCCTATGGCTCTTTATATGGAAAAAAGATTCCCAGCCGGAGCCTACAAAATGGTTGGCGAAAGCTTCCTTGCTTGGCATGGGTATTTTTGTTCCTCTTATCTTTATCGAACCCATTATTCAGCTTTGTCTTTTTGGATATGAAGAACCAACTACATTGTTTGGAACAACTATCAAGGCTTTTATCGTTGCAGCCTTGCCAGAAGAAGCGTTCAAATTGCTTGCACTATGGTTAATCCTGCGAAAGAATCCTTATTTTGATGATCATTTTGATGGCATCGTGTACGCTGTGAGTGTAGGTCTTGGCTTCGCTGCAATAGAGAATCTATTTTATATAGTAAATAATGAAGGGAACTGGTTTAGCGTTGCTATCGCTCGTGCCTTTTTGGCCGTCCCAGGGCATTATGCCTTTGCGATATTAATGGGATACTATTATTCCATCTATCATTTTGTAGACCAATCTCCTCGTACAGCTGCCTGTATTTTGCTCGTACCAATACTTACACATGGCGTCTATGATGCTATTTCATTTAGTGGTACGTTAAATCCATACTTTGGTGCTCTTAGTATGTTAATACTGATCTTCTTCTGCATCAGGCTGCACAAGTTCGCTAAAACGAAGATTCTGGCACAACTACAAAAAGATGAAGAGAATATGACTTAATCGAGATTAAAATATGGGACTACTAACAAAGATATTCAAAGATTCATCTGATTCCGAGTTTAAATTGGCTCAGGACCTTGTTGCTATAGCTGTTGCTGATGGCAATATTTCAAATGTAGAGTGTTTGCAAGGAGCTGTTGATATATTTACCTATTAAACAATAAAACAATGAATAAAGAATTAGTAGAGAAGTGCTGTAAAGAGAAGGAGAGTCAATTACTTAGTAAGTATTTTGGCAATCTCGTTAAAGAAGCTGCTTTGGAGCAGCCAGAGACCATTGGTGAGTACACAAAAGATCTTCCTTTGAAAATAGAAGCGGAATACCGTGTATATCTTGAAGGTCTGTGGAAAGAATATGCGCCTGAAGAACTGAAAGGTACCCCATTGGTGTTTGAAGAACAGAAACTGCGTAAGTTGATGACTGATGATGATCGTGAGGGTGTGGATGCTGCTTTCAAGGATGCTACGGAGCAGACATTATGGGAGCGTATCACCAAGACCAATCATAAAGATGTGACGTTCTATAAGGGTCTTCTGCGAGAATATACCCGTGATCTATTAATGGTAATGCGAGAGGATTTCTTGGAGGAAATCACAGGTCATCATATCGAAAATAAAACGTTTGAAGAAGACTAAACGTATCCCCGTATCAAACAAGGTTGGACATATAATGAAGGAGTAGGAGGAAACAAATTGTTTCCTCCTACTTGATTTTCTACAGTCCCATGCAGGACGTGGCTCCTAGTGCCGTCAGCACCGCTGATGCAATCGAAACAATGATCTGTGCTATAAACTTAATGGTTCCTATCTTCGTCATAATACATTATATTATTAATTAGACATGTTAGTTAATTCACTCTTCCCATCCTGTCATCTCGACCGAACGAAGTGAGTGGAGAGATCTCTCCATGCGCTTTGCTTAGATTCCCGCTAAAGTGCCTACCATAGCCTTTCGAGATGACATCTTTAGACTTTAATCGTCGTCGATGGTACTATCGTCAGTTTCCAAAACCATTCTGATTGTAGGTAGTAGGATTATTTATAGTATATAGTATATTTGCTCGTTTATGAGAGAAATCGTGCAATTATATGTTTTTTTTCTTGTTTATTTCCTAAAATCTCTTTATCTTTGCAGCATCACTTGGTTGCTCCTAGAGGGTAAAACGGGCGGTCTTATATGTGAGAAAGACGTTTTCGAACGTCTGTCGTTGTGAGCCAAGAACTTCGCAAACTCTTAACATCACAGCAGACAGATGACAACGAGACATCTGCGTGGGGCGTATATATTTACCTTAATTATTATATAGTTCGTTCTGGCGTAGGCTAACTGCGTTGTCTATCCTGTGTGATTTGGGTAATGCGAAGACCTTTGACTCCAGGATGGACAGAAGAACAGCACCTACGCCTTATCATATATATAGAGTAGAATTTGCATTTAGTTCTATCAGCAGAAATCAGGGGTGCAAATAGGCTAAGTAAAAAGTGTATCAGTTATGAAACATTTTAGAAGTTATTGTTGTGGGTTGATTGTTTTCGCCTACCTGTTTATTTTTGCTGCATGTTCGGGTGGTTCAGAAAGCGCTCCAGAGTCTCCTCCAATTCCAACACCTATTCCTGGGACAAATGAATAAAAGATAACTTGTGGTGTTGGTTTCAATAATGATATGGCAACTACATATGCTGATGGCTATTATACTAATGCAAGCGAAAAGTTAGCAGTAAAATGTGAAGCTGTAATTGTTAGACTTGTATATAATAAATATAATGAATAGTAGCAAAATCTGTTGCTTTCTATAAATTGTATTTTTCAGATTGTAGCAGTGTTATAGATATTTTAAAGAATGTATATCTGACTCTGCTTTTCTTTGTCTAAAAGGCAATAATATATAGCTGATAGTACCATTTTTAAAGAAAAAAACATTTTTTTAGTATTTTTACTTGTGAGATTCAATTTTTCTTTTTATTTTTGCAACATCGCTCAGTTTGTCCAGCAATGGGCGGCGGCGGTCTTATATGTGAGAAAGACGTTTTCGAACGTCTGTCGTTGTGAGCCAAGAACTTCGCAAACTCTTAACATCACGGCAGGCAGATGACAACGAGACGTCTGCGTGGAGCGTTTCTATATACCTTTCTTTAATATATAGTTCGTTCTGGCGTGGGCTAACTGCGTTGTCTATCCTGTGTGATGTGGGCAATGCGAAGGCCTTTGGCTCCAGGATGGGCAGAGAACAGCACCTACGCCTTTTTTATATACTAAGAAAATACTTAACTAAACAATGCTTTTTCTGTGGTGCGAAATGGCTTAGATAAAAATAAGAAATGGTTAAGAAGCTTCTCCTATTCTCGGTATTATTCTTTGCTGCTTGTACAGGTAATTAACAAGAAAAGGCACAGTTGGAAGAACTAATCTCCTAAGCTTTGCTAATAGTATAAATTGATATGGTACATATAGGAAGTCTAATAGAACAAGAACTCCGTAAGCAGGAAAGAACTGTAACATGGTTTGCATCCAAATTGCATTGCGACAGAACTAATGTCTACAAGATTTTCAAGAAACAGAGCATTGATACTCGTCTCTTAGAACAAATCTGCATTATTCTACAGCATAATTTCTTTGAAGAATTTGATATGTAGACATATTGGAAACAAAAGTGTAGATTTATTAGCTACGCCCGATAAGTTCTTGTTATAAATATAATCACTAACTTTGCATATACATTAATAATATTATCAATTGTTATTAAATAAATAGAATCGTACCTTATTGCTTTCTGAAAGAAAAGTAATATTGTATCAACAAAGTGGTAAATTTTAAAATGGAAATGTATGGAAATCAATGACGAAAAAGAATTGCAGACCAGACGTCAGTTTTTTAAAAAAGCAGCAAAAAGCATTTTGCCAATGTTGGGAATGGTTGTCGTAGGTCCATCTGCCATTCTTAGTGGCTTGACATCCTGTTCTTCAAATGGTTGTGATGGTTGTGAAGCCGCTTGTATGGATAGTTGCGATACTGAATGTGAAGGTTCATGCTATGAGTCTTGTTTTTATTCCTGTGATAGTTCTTGTGACACAGAATGTTCTGATGAATGTACAGCAACTTGCGGATATTCTTGCTATAGTACTTGTAAGGGCACTTGCGATAGTACCTGTAGTGGAAGTTCAACCTCAAGTGGATGCTCATCATGTTATAATACGTGCAAGGGCACTTGCGATAGTACCTGTAGTGGAAGTTCAACCTCAAGTGGATGCTCATCATGTTATAATACTTGTAAGGGCACTTGCGATAGTACCTGTAGTGGTACCTGTAAGGGAACCTCAACCTCAAGTGGCTGCTCTTCTTGTTATAATACATGCAAGGGAGATTGTGAAGGATCTTGTACAGGTGGCTGTGGTTCTGGGTGCTCTTCTGGATGTCAAGGATATTGTAAAGGACAATGTACTGGAAGTTGTTCGGGAAGTTGTTTAGGTGCTTGTACGGTAACTTGTTTGGCAACATGTTCAGGAACTTGCTCTGGTGGTTGTCAAGCTACATGTCATGGATCATGTAGTGGTCGATGCAGAGGATTAAATATGTCAGCATGGTAAGTATTAAGGATCATTCTGAAGGTTGGCAGGAGGGGGTTGCAAAGAGTATAACCTTTATAGTTACAAAAGATTGCCAATTAGCTTGCAAATATTGCTACCTTGTAGGAAAAAACTCAAAAGAGCGGATGACTTGGGAAGTTGCTAAAAACTCTGTGGATTATATTCTAGATCGAGAAGATGAATTCACAGAGGGGGCTGTGGTTTGGGATTTTATAGGTGGTGAACCTTTTTTAGAAATAGAGTTGATTGATAAAATTTGTGATTATATAAAGACAGAATTGTTTCGACGAGATCACCACTGGTTTAATTCATATCGTTTTTCCTTTTCGACAAATGGCATCAATTACCATGAAGAAAAAGTTCAAAGTTTTATAAAAAAGAATCAACACCACCTCAGTGTTGGTATAACTATTGATGGTACAAAACTTAAACATGATTTAAATAGAGTCTATAAATATTCAGGGAAGGGCTCATATGATGATGTTGTAAGAAACATACCGCTATGGATAGAACAATTCCCTGGGGCAAGTACGAAAGTAACAATTAGTTCTGCAGATATTCCATTCATAAAGGAAAGTGTTCTTCATCTGTATAATCTTGGTATTAAGGAAGTAAATATAAATTGCGTTTTTGAAGATGTTTGGAAAGATGGTGATGATGAACTTTTTGAATCTCAGTTGACGGAATTAGCAGATGCTATTATCGATAATGGATATTATCAGGATTATGTATGTTCTTTCTATTCAGAGTCTATTGGGAAGCCAATGGATAGAGAACGTGAGAACCAAAACTGGTGTGGCGCAGGCAAAATGTTGGCAATAGATGCTGCAGGTAATTTCTATCCGTGTACTCGTTTTGCCCAATATTCCTTGAGGGATAAACCCGCATGGATTATTGGAAATGTAAAAGATGGCATTGACCAAAACAAGCTTCGCCCATTCTTATCACTTGATCGCCTTACACAAAGTAGTGATGAATGTATTAATTGTGAAGTCGCTAGTGGCTGCGCATGGTGTCAAGGTGAGAATTATGATGCGGCAGAAACTCATACTATATACCAGCGAAGCACTGCTATCTGTAAAATGCACAAAGCTCGTGTCCGTGCTAATAACTACTATTGGAACAAGTTGTTCCGAAAATTAGAGTTAGAAGGTAAGAAAGATGAATATGAGCGACAAAAAACTAAAGTAAAAGAACAAATATGTTGATGAGATGCTAACACACCTTATTATATTATTGGATGATACAAGTCCTTCATATTGTCATTATGAGGTATCATCAAAAGAACCGAAACTTATAAGACTTGACGATCTGAAGTCTGGTGTTCTCTTCGCGATGAAAGAAAATCTAAACGTTCAGTTTGTTTTTCCCAATTATGCATTGCCGGAGGAGTATGTTGAGACTATTGAGATGATCGATCATACGAAGATTAAGCCAGAATCTCTAGCAGATGATGCAGATGTTATAGCTTTGACAGATTGGAAAGAGGAAACAACAGAGGTCGTTAATAATCGTACATGCATTATTCGCGCAAACAGGAAAGAAATCCTTGATAATCGTGAGCGGTTAAAAAAAATATTGGACAAGGTGTCTAGACTTAATGTTGTTTTAACAGATGTAATTGACTTTTCTGATAATGATATTAATGCATACAAAAGTCTGCTAACTAATATCGTAGAAGATGTTTTTACAATCTTAAGTTCTGGTAAAATTGTTCAAATTAATCTTCTTACGGATCGCATAATGCTTGATGATATGAATAATTGCAATGCTGGTGTGAATAATGTAACATTAGCTCCAAATGGAAAGTTTTATCTTTGTCCTGCCTTTTATTACGAGAATCCACAAGATGATATTGGAGATCTGAATATTGGATTAAAAATTAAGAATCAACAGTTGCTCAGGTTAGACCATGCTCCAATCTGCCGTAATTGTGATGCATTTCAATGCAAACGATGTATTTGGTTAAATAAAAAACTAACGTTAGATAATAATACTCCGTCACATCAGCAATGTGTGATGGCTCATTTGGAGAGAAACGCCTCAAGTGATTTAGGGACGAGACTTAATGACAATAGAATCAAATTAGGTTATACACATAAGATAGAAAAAGTAACAGAATTAGATCCTTTTAATATTGTAAACAAATGGAAATAAGAAAGAATGTGGGGTGTGTTACACCTGAAGAGCGTGATGAGATTCAAAAGCTCTTCGAACGTAAGAATGGTTTGGCTGAGTTAGCCAAGATCTTAACGGCAGAGAATGGCGATTTGTATGAGAAACTTGTAAAAGACATGGGTGATACATCTACCAAGTTCCAGAAATGGTGGGACGAGAAATCCAAACATTATGGATGGGAGAGTCACCCAAAAGGTAATTGGGAGATAAACTTCCAAACATGTGAGATTTATCTTGTTGTAAATGAGGCATGATGGTAGTGCAGTTATTGTTTATCGGTTCTACTGAACTGATGCTTATTGCAGGTATTGCCCTTCTGCTATTTGGTGGGAAAAAACTGCCGGAAATGATGAGAGGCATGGGTGTGGGAGTTAAAGAGTTCAAGAAAGGAATGCATGAAGTCTCAGAACCCATCCAGGAGTTGAAAGAAACCATAAAGGATGCTGCCGACATGGAATCTTGCGAACAATTAGATTCAAAATCTGATGTCTCGAAAAAGACATTATGAAGATGAAAAACTTTTATCATTTGGCGGACACTTAGAAGTGTTTCGCCAAATGATTTTTCGCATTTTTGGTGTTGCTGGTATTATTGCAATAGTTGTTTTTTGTATGAAAGACATCACTTGGCAAGTATTAATGGCTCCAAGTGAATGGGACTTCTGCACTTATCGATGGATCGAATCTGTATTACAGTCTTTAGGCATTGAATTTAATTTTGAAGAATATCATGTGAATTTGATTGCTACCGATTTGTCAAGTCAGTTTATGACTCACATCACCACAGCTATATATCTAGGCTTACTCGGCTCTTCTCCCTATATTTTATATGAATTATTTAGTTTTATATCACCGGCTCTCTACGAGAACGAACGTCGATATTCTGTGCAAGTGGCAGGTACAATTTATTTGTTATTTATCTTCGGAGTATTGATGTCATACTTTGTATTGTTTCCTATTTCGTTTCGTTTTTTGGGAACTTATAGCGTTTCATCAAAGGTTGTTAGCAACATTACTCTTGATTCATACATAAGCACCTTTGTTTCTTTAACTTTAGTAATGGGGTTAGTATTCCAGTTGCCTGTAATTGCTTTCTTTCTTGGAAAGATGAAAATTGTAAATTCTGCAACACTTGCCCATTACCGCAAGCATTCTTTCATCATTATTATGTTTATAGCAGCTATTATAACTCCTCCAGATTTGATGACATTGATTCTTGTTACTATTCCACTATATCTACTTTATGAAATGAGTATAAGAGTCGTAAAGTGGGTGGAATAATTGATAGTAACTCCAGTTTATCATTTTTAATTTGACAGTTACATGGAAGAACTTGTTAGAAAGATGATTCATGACTTAAGGGAGCTGGTGGTGGATAATGTGCCAGAAGTTGGCGAGTTTAAGATTGTATATGCGCAGTATGAGAATCCAGATAAGGCATATTGTGTGACACATTGGATGCTAAAGGTGACGCATCCACCTAAGAGTATCGAACCCACAGAATCAAAAAGGTATCTTGAACTTGTAGCCTATAACCTCCCTAGTCCATATATTGCTGAGAGTGTAGTGGGATTTGGTAATAAACAAATGATCATAAATGATCTTCAGAATGAAGATTCTCTCATTGAAAAGATACTTGAGAAAATGCCAAGACTAGCAAGGGATTTGGAAGATGTCTAAATCAAAACGAAGGACTGTTGAAACGCTCCTTATCACCAAGGTTTCGCGCTTTGTCATCCCGAGCATAGTCGAGGGATCTCTTGAGTGTTTTTTTGCGACGTTTTCTTGCAATTTTAAGAAATAAGTTGTACCTTTGCAGCCGAAATAGAGTATTAACATATAAATTAAACCAGATTTATCGATGAAGCATCTTATTTCCGACATTTTTGATTGTTTTAAAACGGCCCCCGAGGGTCACAAGATCTTCCGTGGAATCTATCACGAAGGCAAGGCTGTTTATACCTATATCCCCTCTGAAGAAGATGAGCGTCATATCTTTGATGGCGACTTTAAGATCAGATATCAGTATGGTGGGGGCAAATATGCAGAAGCGAACGGTGCGTATAAGAATGATATGAAACAAGGCCACTGGGAGTTCTTAAGACATGGCTTTACCACCAGTCGCTCACTTTCGGCTGATTTCGTTGACGGGCAGATGGAAGGCACGCTCAACTGTATGTATCTCAAGAAAGGTATCAGTCAGAATGATTATTCTAAATTCCAACTGACCGTGCATGAAGGGAAGATAACCGGCGAGGTGAAAGGCATCTTGAATGACGAGGAAATTCCAGCCAACTTCCGTGAAGATCCCAATTTGGTAAACAAGCTGGAGATTATCCTTGATGAGGTAGTCTCAGTCCTCTTATCGCTTGCCCCAAGAGGGTATATACACCAAGTATTTAGTTGCTGAGATTAAGAAGAAACTCCTGCTGAAAAGCAGGAGTTTCTTTTTCTAGTAGCCCATACAGGACGTGGCTCCCAGTGCCGTCAGCACAGCCGATGCAATCGATACTATGATCTGTGCTATGAACTTAATGGTCTCTTTCTTCGTCATAATTCAAAAGTTTTAAGTTAAACATGTTAGTGTCCCTTCCTGTCACCTCGAGCGCAGTCGAGAGGTCTCTTGAGATCTCTCCGCTCACTCCGTTCTTGCGTCCCTTCGGTAGCAAGCGACCTAAGGTCGAGCTCGGTCGAGATGACATTCTTAGACTTTAGTCGTCGTCGATGGGACTATCGTCACCACCGCCTCCACCGCCTTGGTTACCGCCACCACCGGTGTTACCGCCCTGGTTGGAGCCACCACCAGTGTTACCACCTTCGGTGCCTGAGCCGTTCTGGTTCTCACCGCCATTTTCAGGATCCTCGATCTCCCCGCTGTCGCCAGAGGTCACGCGCTTCAGCACATTTCCGTCCTCATCGAGACAGGTGATCTGAATAGAGGTGTTCTTCAGCTCATCCTTCACATCCACGTTAGGGGTGAAGATGATACGGCGCACACTGATCAGGCTCGTCTTCACGTCCTCCAGCTTCTCTACCGCCTTCGAACGTACGCCGAAGCGCATCGTTCCCAGTCCGGGGATGGGGATGGAGTGGCCCTCGGTCGCCCAGGTGCGAATCACTTCGCCTGCAGCATCCCAAGCTGCCTTGATCACACCTGCAGAGATACCGCTGTGGGTACTTGCCTCTTGGAACACCTTCTTCTCCTGGATGGGGGAGTAGAGGTCGGGACGCATCACGAACTTCTTACCTGGATACTTACCAAGCTTTACTTCACGTAGTTGTGCAATTACTTTAATAGCCATAATTTTAGATTTAGATTTTAATGGTTAGTTATTATGTTACTCTGTCAAAGAAAGTGATACTATGTATCTCTTTGCCTGAGAGCGCTTCAACTGAACCGAATTAAAGGAAAATTTTGCAAAGATTAATGCGCGCAATTTTTAGATTTAAATCTCGCAATTTTAATCCTTAATAGGCGAGTTTTCTACATCTCTCATTTGACACTGCAAAGATACAAAATTTTCCGCAATCCTGCAAGCGTTTTTCGAATTTCCCCCCGAAATGTTAAAAATCGATGAAGCCGGCCATCGTCGCTGTCACGCAGTCACGTAGTCACATTTACATTTCTGATTATTCTCTCCTTAATCTTGCATCTAATTTTAATTATTATATAATATATATATTATATAATAATTAAATATAATAATATTATTATATTTACTTCCCCCTCCCCCCAATGACATCCACAAAAGATAAAATAGAAAAAAACAAAAGTGACTGCGTGACTGCGTTACAGCGTGACACCGTGAAAAAGTTGAATGCTTTTAGGGTACATCAGGATGGTATGTTATTAGCGTCAAGATCCTCAAAATGATCAGAGGGTAATTTTTCTTTAAATTGAAGAGCTCCTTTTTCAATACATTCGAAAAACCAATTATGGACTTCTTTCTCTTCTTTTTTAGAGAGATCTCTTGTCAATACAGCCAAACTTGCAGACAACGAGCGAGCTAACGATACAGAGGTCGCTATTGCTTCTACATAACCATAGCGCTTAATATGTTGCATTGACATATCCTTAATAGCTTTGGATATAGCAGTTTGAAATTCTTCTACCTGCTTACGCAGTATTTCATTTTCTTTCTTCATAAAAACAATCTTTTTAAATTAATCATAGTACGCATGTGCGTTTAGTAAAACGATTGCAAATTTACTACAAATTATCGATAACCACAAAGTTTTTTGCCTTTTTTAGCATAGAATTTTGGTGAATTGGATATAATCCATTATCTTTGTACCCATTAACTAAAAGCTATCATTATGCCAGTAGACAAACAGGTGCTATTACGCTACCAGGTGCTGAATCGCTGTTTCAGGAACAGATACAGGGAGTTCACCATCGATGACCTTGTAGAAGAATGTAGCAAGGCCATGCGTCAGGAACTGGATATGAATGCAGGCATCTCCAAGCGTACAGTCCAGAATGATATATCCAATCTCGAAACAGACTACCATATACGTCTTGACGAAAATTTGCGTCGAGGTCGCCAGCGCTTATATCGCTATGCCGATACAGAATACACCTTACCCTTGGTTTGCTTAGATGATACAGAGCGCCATAAGCTGCAAGACGCCATCTATGTATTGGGGCGTTTTGAAGGAGAGCCCCTTTACGACTGGGCTCGTACGCTGCTGATGCAAATCCAGGGAGGCTTACTTGATGAGGATGCTAAGCCAGTAGTCTCTTTTCAATCGAATCCGGACTATACAGGACTTTCTCATTTCAGCGACTTGCTGCAAGCCATTATCCACAAGCGCGTATTAAAGCTAAGGTATAAACCCTTTGGCAAAGACACCATTACTGATAAGATCTATCCATATTATCTGAAGCAGTTTAATGATCGCTGGTATTTGATAGCCCAGGCAGTAGGTTATGACACCTATGCCCATTATGCACTCGACAGAATAGAGGATTTTGAGGAGATTTCCCTGAAATACAAAGAGCCGGATGTAGATTTCAATGAATATTTCGATGATGTGATAGGCGTCACAGTGCCAGAGCAATGGGAGCCAGTAGATGTACTCTTGCGCATTAGGAACCATCGTTATAACTACATCAAGACCAAACCGCTGCACCTGACTCAGCGTGAAGTAGGGGAGGAAGAAGGCTATACCCGAGTAACCATCAATGTAAAGATCAATAAAGAGCTTATCGCACTATTGCTATCTTTTGGCTCTGACGTAGAAGTGCTATCTCCAGCCTCCCTCAGAACAATGATGAAGAAAGAAATTAGCGCTATGAGTTTTAAATATGGCATCGATGAAGAAAACCTGCATAGTTAGCTTGTACCTTTGCAAAATAGAATGAATATAATACAGAACCTAAAGCGATGAAGACATTTGTTGAAAAGAAATATGATAGTAATCCTGAGGCTGAACGTAAAACTTTGGCCATGCAGGCAGCCTCAATTCAAGAAAACGAGAATGAAGTGAATATTGCAAATAATCTAGATACTACAAATAAAATGACAATGAAGGAAGGCATAAACAATGATTTAGAGAAGATATCACTAAAGTTTGATTATCTGCCTCGAATCAATTACGCGATGATTAATTGCGGGATAGAAACTTGTAGTTCGCTAATAGTAGAGAATAATGATGAACGAGACTGGAATCAGATTAAAATATCCATCTCTGGCGATTATATAAAGGAGAGCTTTTGTCGTTATGAGCAACTTAGATTCAATAATTCATTGCAAGTTAAGGAAATAGAAATATTACCAGATATCAAGGTGCTTAGTGAGATAACGGAATCTATAAAGACGAGTTTCCACTTGTTAATTGAAGAAGAAAGGGGTGTCCTTTATGATAAAGAATATCCAATAACCTTACTTGCTTATGACGAATGGGCAGGCAGTTCAATCATCCCTGAGCATATAGCCGCATTTGTAGTACCTAATAACCCTCTATTGCCTCGGATTAAGGTTGCCGCTGCAAAATTCTTAGAAGAATGGACAGGTTCTTCTGCATTTGATGAATATCAGACTCAAGATAGAAATAGGGTAAGGGCACAAGTTGCTGCAATATATGAAGCGCTCAGGTCTGAAGGTATTATATATTCTGCGCCACCTGCCAGTTTCGAGGAAACCGGACAACGTATTAGGCTTGCGGATAAAGTTCTTACAGAAAAGATAGGCACATGTATTGATACAAGTTTATTAATAGCATCATGTCTCGAAGAAGCCTCTTTATATCCAATTATTGTTGTGCTTAGTGGGCACGTGTTAGTTGGAGCTTGGTTAACGCCTATTCTATTCCATCACATGGTTTGTGATGATTCAAGCTACCTGCTCAAAGAGATTGCAGATGGCAATAATAACATTGTTTTATTAGAATCAACAGCGATTACTTCGTCAGAGCATATACCGTTTGAAGATGCAGTGAAGAATGCAGTTCGAAAAGTAAGCGATGAAAACAACTTCCAATATTTTGTTGATATCCATCGCTGTAGGCTTGGTAACATCCTTCCTATTCCACAAAGAATTATGAAGGATGGCTCATGGGAGTTTGTTAATGAAGGAATAGAGCATGCCAACGCCACGCAAAGGGTGGATGAATATCATCATTACGACATAAGGCTTAATGACGATATTCGTAAAACGACAAAGCAGATGATATGGGAGCGAAAACTCCTAGATTTCTCACTTCGCAATAATTTGCTTAACACAAGGTTAGGTCGTAAAGTAGTACCATTCATCTCGTTTAATATTGAGCATCTGGAAGATCATTTGCAAAATGGTGAGGATTATACAATTCTACCATCACCAGGGAAGAAAGTATTACCCAATGAGGATGGTATGTATGACTCAAAAACTCAGGCACCAGAATTCCAGAACTATGTGTCAGAAATGATTTATGATAATAAGATTGCGTCTTATCTGACAGAAACAGAGCTGCAATTAGCTTTGAAGCATCTTTATAGAACTGCACGAACTTCTATTGAAGAGAATGGCGCCAATAGTCTCTTCCTAACTTTAGGAATGTTGAGATGGTATGAAACAGAAAAGAGTGTTCAGCCACGATATGCACCTATCCTACTTCTGCCTGTAGATATAATCAGAAGAAGTGGTAATATGTATGTTATTAGGAAGAGAGATGAAGATATTATTCTGAATATTACCCTCGTAGAACTTCTTAAACAGAATTTCAAGATTAACTTGGATTTGCTGAAAGAGTTGCCAAAAGACGATAGCGGAGTGGATGTCAAGAAGATATTCACCATTATTCGCAGGGCCATTATAGAACAGAAGAAATGGAATGTTCAAGAAGAATCGATGCTTGGACTTTTCTCATTTAATAAGTTTGTGATGTGGAATGATATTCATACGAATGCAGACAAACTTAAAGAAAACGTTGTTGTGGCTTCACTCATCGCTAATGAAAATAAACAGGTTTTCGATGGTGAGCTTTTGGATGCGAGGGAGATTGATAAAACAAAGCAACCGTTAGAATTCGCCATACCAATGGATGTTGACTCCTCTCAAATGGAGGCTATTGTTGAATCGGGCAGAGGAAAATCGTTTATCCTCCATGGCCCCCCAGGCACAGGAAAGTCACAGACGATTACCAATATGATTGCTAATGCCTTATATCAAGGCAAGCGCGTACTTTTTGTGGCAGAAAAAATGGCAGCCCTCTCTGTTGTTCAGGCACGCCTTGAAAAACTCCATTTGGCACCTTTCTGCTTGGAATTACATTCAAATAAAGCCACCAAGAAACATTTCTTGGAACAGATGGACGAGGTTCTTAATATCAAGAGAATTACGCCACCTGAAGGGTATAACCAAAGCTCTGAAGATCTATTCAAACAAAGAAAAGAGCTCATAGCTTATATGGAGTCTCTACATAAGAGAGGTGCATCTGGTTATAGTCTATATGACTGTATTACAGAATACTTGAAAATAGATGAGGATGAAATAAATGAAAATCTTCCAGAACTTTCAGTGTTCAATACCTCATTTGTAGATAAGGCACGTTCTTCTATCGAAGAAATCCTTTCTGTTGTTGAGATTTCTGGGAATCCTTGCCGTCATCCCTTAAAGAAACTCGTACCAAAAGACAATAAACTTGATACAATAGAGTCGATAAAAAATATATTGATAGACCTGAAATCAAGTTTGTCTGATTTAAAAGATAAGATAAAAAGAGTAGAGGATACAACTTCTTTCAAAGTAATTAATGAGGAAGACTTTGTATGGCTGAAAAAATTTGCAAAATTATCCTCTAAAGTTGAGTTAATGAACAAAGCTTATTTGGACCTAGGTACTGATGAACTAACAAGAGCTACATATATTAAGAATGTGGAGTTAGGCAAAGAATACAAATCAAAGAAAGAAGATATCATTTCTGCCTATACAGATAATATACTTGAAATAAATGTTGATAGTTATAGAAACCAATATGAAGAGATATTGGATAAATGGTTTATCCCCAGATTCTTCTCTAAAAGGAAGTTCTTTAAAGGTCTTCGCCAGTATGGAGCTATAACAGAAGATAATCTATATAGTGTTCTTTCTGATGTCAAAGATTGCCAGACAAAAAGAAAGGATTTGGACAAAATGTCTCCGATGTTATTGAATGTATTTGGATTGTTAGCATTAAGAGATGATGAGCAGTGGGATAAAATTTTAGAACATCTTGAGATTATTCCTGAATTCTCAGAGTTATTATCCGAATACTCTAATGCGCATGAGATAAAATATAAAGATTGTACAGACTCGTTGATGAATACCATAGACGAGCATTGGAGTGTCTATAAAAAAGATACTAAAGCAAATGCCTGTTCAGCAATAGAAGTTTTTGATCACATCATATCATCAAAAGCTAAATTCTTGGATCTAACAGAAGAAGAATTGTCTTTAGAAAGTATCAAGGAAGAAATAGACCAATGGATTGATAATTATAATGAAATAAAAAACTGGTATTATTGGATTGCTAAGAAAAAAGATCTAAAAAACGCAAATCTCCAGGTTGTTGCAGAAAAGATAGAGGAAGAAGGCTTGAATGCTATTGTGGCAGTTAACGGAGTTCTCAAAGGATTGTTCCATGAGTTAATAATCAGAACAATTGATGAAAGCGAACAACTAAGAATGTTTAATGGATTCCTCTTCCGTCAGAGTATTGCAAAGTATAAAGACAATACAAAGAAGTTCCAGGAATTAAGTAAGCGTGAGTTGTATAGTAGACTTGCTGCAAGAATTCCGTCTATATCAGGTACAGCTGAAGGGTCTGAGGTGAGTATACTTAAAAGAAACATCGCAAATGGTGGAAGAGGTAGCTCTATTAGAGGAATTATTGATAGCATACCCAATCTTTTACCGAGATTATGTCCCTGTATGCTGATGAGTCCTATATCTGTAGCTCAGTATATTGATCTCAATAATGAGAAATTTGATCTCGTCATATTCGACGAGGCCTCTCAGATGCCAACAAGTGAAGCAGTGGGCGCTATTGCAAGAGGTAAAGCTCTTGTAGTTGTAGGTGATAGGAAACAAATGCCACCAACCAGTTTCTTCTCTTCTACGCAGGTGGATGACGAAGAGGCGGATATAGATGATATGGAAAGCATTCTTGATGATTGTATCACGCTCTCACTTCCAGAATATAGATTACAATGGCATTATAGAAGTAAACATGAGAGTTTGATAGCATTCAGTAATTCTCAGTATTATAATAATGAATTATATACTTTCCCCTCTGTAGATGACCAGAAAGCTAAAGTTAAGTTAGTTCCAATAAAAGGTGTTTATGATAAAGGCCGCACAAGAAGTAATCCTGAAGAAGCAAAAGCTATAGTAAAAGAAATAATCAGAAGACTTTCTGATAAAGAACTGTGTAAAAGCAGTATTGGTGTTGTGGCATTTAGCAAAGTTCAGGGTGATCTGATAGAAGATGAATTACTGGAGCAATTAGATAAGCACTCAGATCTCAAAGAATTGGCTTATGACGTGGAAGAACCCATATTCATTAAAAACCTTGAAAATGTGCAAGGTGATGAAAGAGATGTTATCTTGTTCTCTATAGGATATGGCGCAGATATGTATGGCAAAGTGTCTATGAATTTTGGCCCCCTTAACAATGTAGGAGGTGAAAGAAGATTGAATGTAGCTGTATCGCGAGCAAGGAAAGAAATGTTAGTTTTCTCATCATTGTCATCAAGTCAAATAGACCTAAAACGCTCACAAGCAAAGGGTGTAGAGGGGCTGAAGGGCTTCTTGGAATTTGCAGAAACAGGTCGACTCCCATTAGTTGTTAACTCTATCAGCGATATTGCCAATAACAATATGATTGAACAACTTTGCAATGCTCTAAACGAGTATGGCTATTGTACTAAGGAACATGTAGGCAGATCAAATTTCAAAGTTGATATTGCTGTTTCAACAAAAGATAACCCAGAGAAATATATTCTTGGTATCTTATGTGATGGTAAGTCATATTTTGAAACTAAGACAACTCGTGACAGGGAAATTGTACAACCTTCAATTTTGGAGATGCTGGATTGGAAGGTAATGAGAGTATATTCAATTGACTGGTATGAAAATAAAGAGAAAGCTCTTAACCAAATCATAATTGAATTGGAGGCTTTACAAAATGAAGAAGAAAAAGATGTAGCAGAAGAATCAGGAAATGAGGACTATAAATTCAGCGTAGATAATTTAGGAGAGAATGAAATCGTTGAAGATAGTCAAAGAAATGAAGGTAGGCGCTCTTATGAAGAAGCAAATGTAGAATGGTATGCAGTGATCCCTGAATACTTCTCTCCTTATTCTACCAGCAACTTTGAGCTCGTGAAGGGTATAATTGAAAAAGAGCAACCTGTTAATGAAAACTATCTCTGTAAGCTTATTGCTAAGGCTATGGGTTTTGGTCATGCGGGTTCAAACATTCAGAAGCTTGTTGCTTTTGCAACTGAGGAGAAAGTAATATATAAAGATCCTTTCCAGATAGGAAAATATGGTTTTTACTGGCTTAATAAGGAGAACTCGCTAAATTACAATACATATAGATCTCCATCTCCTCGCTCTATATTGGAGATACCTGTTATAGAAATTATAAATGCTATTAAGGAGTTAGTAAGGGAAGAATACTCTCTTCCGTGGGATAAGATCCCCACGCTGACAGCTAAGAAGTTCGGCTTTTCTGGCGCAGGTAAGGCTATAAGCACTACTGTAAAAGATGTACTAAACTATATGCAAAAGATTGGTATTATTCAATTGAAGGGTGATTACGTTTGCTTAAAAGAAACAGACTGAATATGATAACAAATAAGTCTTTCGATGAACTTAAGGAGATTATGAAGCAGATGAGTATTGATAAATAATTATATGTCTTTTAATATGATAACGGAACAAATGATTAGAGAACTTGAAGAAGAGCTGCACGCACTTCATGAGCGTCTTTCGAATTTTGTGATTGAAACAAATAGAATGAGAGCGCGAGTTGTTGAAATTGAGAATATTATAACTCAGTCTAAAATCACATCGCCTGTTAGCCGGCCTGTATTAACTTATGAGATGACAAATGTCGACATTCCAGAGGAATCATGTATTGAAGATTATCAAAACACAAGTGATGTCGTTGATACAAAAGCAAATCATACAACAATTATCCCCAAACCTTTAGATATCGAGGGCTTTACAGATATAACAGATGTAATATTTTACCATCTTAAGGAACTGATTCCAAGCACTTCTTATTCAACCCCATATCGTTGGTATGATGACAAACTGAATGCACTTGCGGTAGCATTGTCACTGGTAGGAAAAGAACTCATTTTGATAAAAAATGAGGAACGCGATAGTGCAAAATTTGAGGAATGGAAAAAAATAATAGAAACTTGTAGAAAGATTGCTACCTACCATAAAAAGGGCGATATGATAGGGTATAATAAATACTTGGCATTCTTCTGCGAGAAGTACCCAATCCCGATACGCCAATTTGGAGATGATGCGTTGACATTTGATTTTTGCCTTCAAAATAATTCTGTATATAATGATGCTTTTCAGCTAATGTACTATATTGATGCCTTCAAGACAACAATAGAATCAGATTACAATAGTCATAGCCATGATTATTGGCCTAACTATCCTAATCATGTAATTTATGATAAGATTGTAATAAACGATACTTTAGTGGAGTTTATGGAAATGATTTATATGTTACGTTATGAATATAATTTTACTATTGCGATTCTACCTGTCTTGGATGAGAATATAATATATAGACCTAAGAGTGCGGCTCAGGATGGAACTTATTTTTCTTTATTCTATTATGATGATTACGTCGAGGAACCTACTATGGAAATCGAAGAGAATGGAGAAATACCTGCATCTACATATGATTCTTTTGGTGGTTCTACGTACGTAAAAAGTCACTACAGAAGTGGATATTGGCGTAATGGTCGATACGTTAGTGGTGGATACGTAAAAGGGCATTATAGGTCTTAAAATTTTGATTCTTCTAAGCTACGCAGAAAACCTGCACACATAGCTCTTAACTTTGCAGCAAGAAAAGAAGTTTAATTATTTAATTCTTGTTGCGTATGGATAAAGGATTTTTTTATATCTGCGTGTTTGTTTTAGGATTTGTGTTCTTTGGCTATTATCTATTTGGTATATTTGCCATTGATCTGATTCTTCTTTGGTTGTTAAGCTTGAAAAAGCCTGAGTGGTTTAGATGATCTTCAAACATTAATAGTTATGAATAAGGTTGTAGGCTTTTTGTGGACTTTATTATTTGTGATCTTGTTTGTTGGCGACCAGATCCCATTTCTACTGGCCTTTGCGCTTATAGTATCAGTGGTTATTCCTGCTATAATATACCATTATAGACCAGAATGGTTATATATGGATAAAGACTTGGCACGTGAGATCAAGAAAGAAAGATTAGAGCGTGAGGCAGAAAAGAAAGAGGCAATAAACATCAAAGAGAATAAGGAGAGTGACGCACATTTAGACAAGAATCAATAAACTATGCAGAAAACCTGCATACTAAGCCATTATCTTTGCAGCAGTAAAGATGATGGTTTTTTAATTATGTGATATATGGATACATTAGCAAAGTGGGTATGGATTATTATCCTGATTATATTCTTCGGAGGAACGGAAATTTTCTACGTCATTGGTGCATCCGTTATCGTAGGTCTCTTAATTGCATGGCTGAAGCCAGAGTGGTATGATAAGTTTTAATTTAAGTTTGTAAGTTATGAGAGTTTATAAGTATCAGAAGATCAAGAACGCCATCGCAAAGATGGATCTAAATTTATTAGGGCGTTTTTGTCATTTCAAACGGCACAAATATCTTTTTGCACGTAAAATTACTCTGAATGCGGACAAAAATAAGATTATTTTTGTTTAATTCGTTATTTTGTTGTATCTTTGCAGGTAAATTATACTAGTAAAATGGCAAGTAACCTGAATCAAAACTCATCGACTATCACTGGCGATATCAAAAGCCGTATAGATAAAATATGGGATACACTGTGGGCTGGTGGCATCACAGTGCCTGTTACCATCTTGGAGCAGCTTACCTATCTGTTCTTCATCAAACTGCTGGATGACAAACAGCGGCATGAGGAGAGTAATGCAGTAGAGTTTGGCTATGAGCTTGAAAACCCTCTGTTTAAGAAGGGTGAGAAGTGGCTGAACCCTGAAACTAATCAGGAGGTCCCTTACGAGGATCTGCGCTGGTCGGTATTCAAGGGTTTCTCTGCCCAGAATATGCTCCACCATGTGCGTAACAATGTGTTTGTGTTTATCAAGGGCATTGGCAAGGAGTCAGGTTCTGCTTATAGCCGATATATGCAGGATGCCGTTTTTAGCATTCCTAAGGCTGACGTGCTGCAGAGTGTTATTGATGATATCGACCTGCTGGATATGGAGGATGCCGATACGATGGGTGATGTCTATGAGTATATGCTGGCCCGCATGTCGGAGAAGGGACAGAACGGCCAGTTCCGCACGCCTCGCCATATCATCCGTATGATTATCTCGATGGCAGAGCCTAAAATTGATGATGTGATCTGCGACCCTGCAATGGGTAGTGCAGGCTTCATCATGGAGGCAGCCCGCCAGATTTATGATCAGAACCGTGCCACCATTCAGACCAACGACGATGTGCGCAAGCGCTATTACTCCACCATGTTTAATGGCTTTGATACCGACCAGACGATGCTTCGAATCGGAGCGATGAACATGCTGCTGCATGGCATTCCTTCGCCTAATATCAAGTATCAGGACTCACTCTCTGAGGATAATACCGATCACAGCCGTTATACGCTCTGCGTGGCTAATCCGCCCTTCTCTGGCAAGGTGCTGAAGAGCACCATCAGCAAGAGTCTGCTCTCGATAGCCAATACCAACGCTACAGAGCTGTTGTTCTTAGCCTTGTTTGTGCGTTCGCTGAAGGTTGGTGGCAGATGCTTCTCAGTGGTGCCTGATGGTGTGCTGTTTGGTAATGATAATGCCCACATGGCAATCCGTAAGGAACTCATCGACAAGCAATGTCTGCGTGCAGTGATCTCCATGCCAGCAGGCGTGTTCCAGCCTTATAGTGGCGTCAGCACTGCCATCCTGATATTCACCAAGACCGATGCAGGTGGAACGGACAAGGTGTGGTTCTACGAGATGCGCGGCGATGGATTTACGCTGAACGCCAAGCGCACGCCTTGCGGCGACAACGATATCCCCGACCTGTTGCAGCGTTGGCAGAACTTGGAGACTGAGACTGATCGCACACGCAAAGACCAGAGTTTCTTTGTGCCAGTGGATGAGATTCGCCAGAACGACTACGACCTGACCTTCAACAAGTATAAGGAGGTGGTGCGCGAGAAGGTGGTTTACGACGATCCCAAGGATGTCTTTGCCCGCATTGAGGCCATCGAGGCGCAGTTTGCCGCCAAGCAGCAGGAGTTTAAGCAGAAGTATTTAAAATCGGAATGAGATGGACGCAATAATTGCTAAATATAAAAGGGCTGACGAAAACAATCACTTGCTATCCGCATACAGGCCTCTGCCACCTGAAACGCTCAA
>JAEEGL014998209.1_pt1 | contig 39459 bp, 24 predicted proteins | sample 9134231 | NCBI WGS metagenome assembly JAEEGL01 (sample SAMN16246548, study PRJNA631951) | gut metagenome | biome: gut microbiome; feature: rumen; material: fiber-attached | host: Bos | place: Iran: Karaj | collected 2018-10
GCGGCCGGCATCATAATGTCCAGAATTGCGAGGTTTTCTCTATGACAAAACATTTTCCATTTTATAATCAAAACGCGCAAGCGTTTTCCGAAATTTTCCATTTTCCATTTTCCATTTTCAATTAAACAGAGCGATAAACTGTAATCTGAAGAATAATTCTTCCTCCGCCCGCATACCCTACCTACGGTGATAATATGAAAATACAATGGAAAAAACTGGTTGTAAGCCTTCTCGTACCTCTCGCCGTGGGCGGGGTTTCCGCCCTGCTGACCCGCAGCGGCATGAAGGATTTTGAAACGCTGCTCAAGCCCCCGCTCTCGCCGCCTGCGTGGCTCTTTCCCGTGGCGTGGACGCTGCTTTACCTTATGATGGGCTTCGCCGCTTATCTGGTATGGACCGCGCCGCGCCGGCACCCGAACGCCCTGTTCACCTACGGCATACAGCTCTTTTTCAATTTTTTTTGGTCAATCATCTTTTTCGGCGTCAAAAACTACCTGTTCGCGTTTATCTGGCTGCTGCTTCTGTGGGCGGCGATTTTGTGGACGGCGATCTTGTTCTTTCGCACGAAAAGGCCCGCGGGATGGCTGCTGGTTCCCTACCTTGTATGGGTGGCGTTTGCCGGGTACCTGAATTTCGGGGTGTACCTGTTAAACGTGTAGTTTGCGGAAAATTTCAGTTTGTCGCTTTGTTAAATTGAAAATGGAAAATGGAGAATGGAAAATTTCGGAAAACGCTTGCGCGTTTTGATTATAAAATGGAAAATGTTTTGTCATAGAGAAACCCTCGCAATTCTGGACATTATGATGCCGGCCGCAGGGTGCGGATCGCCGGGGGCGATCTCTGCCATAGGCAGAAGCACCGACCGAAGCGGCAGCGGAGAACCATTAATTTTCCATTTTCAGTTTTTCATTTGAGCACAGCGCTAAATTCCGATTTGACAACCTCTCCCTTTTTGTGATAGTATATTTTATATTATTCTGAAAGAAGGGGGAGGTTTCTTTGCGTGCGTTCGGCAAGGTGCATCCGCTGCCGCTGTTCACGTATTTTATCGTGATGCTGCTGTTTTCGATGTTCCTGCGAAACCCCGTGATCGTGCTGTTATCGCTGCTCGGCAGCGGCGCTTTCGCCGCAACGCTTACCGACCGGCGCGAAAAGCTGAGCGACCTCAAATTCTATATTCCCCTTTCGGCGCTGATCGCGGTCACGAACCCGCTCTATTCCCACAACGGCCGCACCCCGCTGTTTTTCGTGAACGGCAACGCCTTCACGCTGGAGGCGGTGGCATACGGGGTGTTCATCGCGGCGATGATCATCGCGGTGCTGATGTGGAGCAAGAGCTATTCAAAGATCGTTACCGGCGATAAATTCTTATATCTGTTCGGGCGCGTCACCCCGAAAACGGCGCTGATCCTGAGCGTGGCGCTGCGATACGTGCCGATACTCAAGCGGCAGGCGCAGAAAACCCGCGAAACACAGAAAACTCTGGGGCTTTTTTCCACCGGGTCGGTCGCCGACAACCTCGTGAGCGGCGGCAAGGTATATTCCGCGCTGGTGGGCTGGAGCCTTGAAAACGCAGTGGAAACCGGGCGGCACATGCGCTCGCGCGGCTGGGGGCACGGCAAACGGACCTCGTTTTCGGTGTTCCGCTTCCACTTTTCGGACGGCCTTCTGCTGGGCTTTACGCTGCTCAGCGCCGTATTGCTGGGGCTTGCCTCTTCCGGTGGGGCGCTGCGCTTCAGCTTCTACCCCACCCCCACGCCGCTGCCCCTTTCGGCGCTGCCGCTGGCGGCTTATATCTGCTTCGGCGCGCTGGCCTTTTTACCCTTTCTGATCGAAACGGAGGAAAACATCCGATGGACCTGCTTACGGTCAAAGATCTGAGCTTTACATACCCCAAAACCAACGCGCCCGCGCTGGAGGGCATATCTTTCTCGCTGAAACGCGGCGGGTTTTATCTGATGTGCGGCTACACCGGCTGCGGCAAGACGACGCTCCTGCGCCTGCTCAAGCCCGAGCTTGCCCCCTTCGGCACGCTCTCCGGCAGCGTCACCTACGCGCCGGACATGGGCGATACGCCCGCCCCCAACGAGATCGGCCTGGTCACCCAGGACCCCAACGAGCAGATCGTGACCGACAAGGTGTGGCACGAGCTGGCCTTCGGGCTCGAAAACATGGGCCTCGGGCAGGAGGAGATCCGCATCCGCACCGGCGAGACCGCCAGCTATTTCGGGCTTGCCGAAAAATTCGGCGCCGCAACCGAATCCCTCTCCGGCGGCGAAAAGCAGCTGTTGAGCCTCGCGGCCGCGGTGGTCACCTCGCCGAAGCTCCTTCTGCTGGACGAGCCCACTTCGCAATTGGACCCGATTACGGCAATGAACTTTTTGGATACGCTGAAGCGCGTCAACCGTGATTTCGGCATCACCGTGTTTCTGGCGGAGCACCGGCTGGAAGAGGTGTTCTCGCTGGCGGATACCGTGCTGGCGATGGACGCGGGCCGCCTGATCGCCTGCGATACCCCCGCCGAAGTCTGCCGTCAGCTGAAAGACAGCCGCCTGTTCATGGGCTTCCCCTCCGCCGCGCGGCTGTGGAAAGCGCTGGACGCCGACGCGCCCTGCCCGGTGAACGTGCGCGAGGGCAAAACACTGCTGCAAACCGCCCTTAAGGGCGAAGCGCGTTCCTTCACGCCCCCGCAGACCAAAGAAACCGGCGCGCCGGAGGCCCTCACCGCAAAGGGGCTGTGGTTCCGCTACACGAAAGACGGCGCAGACGTGCTCAAAGACCTTTCGCTCACCCTGCGGCAAGGGGAGGTCTTCAGCATTCTGGGCGCCAACGGCGTGGGCAAAACCACCCTGCTGCAGACGCTCTGCGGCGTACGCCGCCCCTACCACGGCAAGGTGAAGCTTTACGGCAGAGACATCAAAGATTTTAAGCGGGGTTCCCTTTATAAAAACGGGATCTCGCTGCTGCCCCAGGACCCGAAAACCGTGTTTATCAAAGATACGGTGCGCGAAGACCTTGAAGAGATCCTGCGCGCGGGCGGGCAAAAAAAAGAGGCGGCCACCGAAGCCGCCGCAAAAGCTGCCGACACGTACGGAATTGCGCCTCTGCTGGATAAAAACCCGCTGGACCTCTCCGGCGGCGAGCGCCAGAAGTGCGCCATTGTAAAAATGCTGCTCACCGAGCCGCGGGTGCTGCTGCTGGACGAGCCCACCAAGGGGCTGGACGCCTATTCCAAACAGCGGCTGGCGCAGCTGCTGCGGGAGCTGGCGGACGAGGGAAAAACGGTGCTCACCGTGACCCACGACATTGAGTTTGCCGCCCTGATCTCGGATACCTGCGCGCTGCTGTTCGACGGCGTTCTGCTGGCTGCCGGAGCGCCCCACGCCTTTTTCACCGGCAACACCTTTTACACCACCGCCGCCGCCCGCATGGCAAGCGGCCTCGTACCCGGCGCGATCTTTGTGGAGGAGATCGCGGAAGCGGCGAGATAAATTGGAATTTAGCGCTGTGCCTACGGCACGGGATGGGGGATGGGGGATGGGGGATATGCTCGCTTTGCTCGCGGGAAAAGTTCATTCAGTCTCGATTTTATAACACTGGGTTTTCTTCGTTATTATATAATCCAAGGGAAAAGTTACTTTCCCCCATCCCCCATTCCCCATCCCGATCGCGAAGCGATCTTCATCCCGTTCGCGCAAGCGAACAACTCGCCAAACTGAAATTTGATATTACAACCCCAAGAAAGGCTCCTAATGAACAAACGTCTGATCTCATACCTGATCGTACTGGTGGGCATCCCGGCAGTGATCGCGCTGGGCTTCACCGTATTTTCGGAAGTAAAATACATCTATATCGCGCTGGCTGTGGCGGCGCTTTCGCTGGCGCCGTTTCTGATCCGCTTCGAAAAAAAAGACCACTCGGTCACCTATCTGCTGCTGATCGCGGTGTTCACGGCGCTTTCGGTGATCGGGCGGCTGGCGTTTTCGGCGGTGCAGGCGTTCAAGCCCGTTACGGCGGTGGTGGTGATCGCAGCCATGTACTTCGGCCCCGAGGCGGGCTTTCTGGTGGGTTCCCTTTCGGCGCTGCTCAGTAATTTCTACTTCGGGCAGGGCCCGTGGACGGTGTTCCAGATGGCGGCATGGGGCCTCGTGGGCTTTCTTGCCGGATTGCTTGCTGAAAAGCTCAAGCAGAACCTCGTGCTGCTCGGCGTCTACGGCGCGCTCTCGGGCGTGGCCTATTCGCTGATGCTGGACGTTTGGCACGCCATGTATGCGGACGGGTTGTTTTCATGGGGGCGGTACGTGACCGCGGTATCGACCAGCATATGGTTCACGGTGATGTACGCGGTTTCAAACGTGGTCTTCCTTTTGCTGCTGGCGCGGCCTATCGGCAAAAAACTGGACCGCATCAAAACGAAATACGGCATTTAGCGCGGTTCCGTTCTTCCCGTCCCCGTTACACGCGTATTGTGTGTTGTGTGTTGTGTGTTGAGATATCTCCGCTCTGAAAAAACTCCGAACTCCGAACTAAAAATATCTCCGCTCTCCGCTCTCATATCTCCGCTCTAAAAATAATTCCGAATTCCGCATTCCGAATTAAAATAATCTCCGCTCTGAAAAAACTCCGAACTCAAATCTCCTCGGTGACGGCCTCCAGCAATTCCCTGAAGGTCTCGTTTTCCGGGGATTTTTTGCACAGCGCCTGCGCGTATCTGAGCGCCCGCTGCAGATATTTTTCGCGCGCGGCGGCGGAAACGCCCTCCTGTTCGGCGCAGCTGCACAGCGCCAGCGCCAGATCCTGATAGCTCTGTACGGTTTTGAATTCCGTGGCGAAAGCGTCCGTCAGCGTCAGGTTTTTATCGCTCAGCTCCTTTGCCCGCTTCCTGTTCTGCGCGCCGGGAAGCATCATACACACCTGCGTATACCGCAGGTACGCCTGCGAAAGATCGTGCAGGCTCGCGGCGGTGCGTCGGACGCCCGCCAGCTGCTCGCGCAGGGTGATGCCGCGGCGGTAGTATTGCTGCGCCGTTGCCAGATCCTCTTTTTCACCGCGCCGGACATACAGGTCGGCGGCATGGTTGAGGCTGACGGCGAGGTCGCGGCGGCTCTCGTTGGTTTTCAGTTCTTTTTCGAGCTGCTCGCTGATCTCCACGTCCCGCCGGCAAAGCTCGATCGCCTGTTCCAGATCGCGCTTCGAGCCGCGCTCCGCCAGCAGGTCCGCCACGCGGAGCAAACTGACGGAAAGATCTCTGCGGCTTTCGGCGGTGTTCAGCTCGGTTTCCAGCTGTTCGCAGAGCTTCAGGCTGCGGCGGTAATACTGCAGCGCACGCTTCAGATCCTCTTCGCCGCCCATCTCTTCGTATACGTCCCCCAGCAGATCGTAGGCCACCGAAAGCTCGCGCCGGTTCGCGGCGGTGAACCGCTCCTTCTCAATGCGGGAGATCAGCGCCAGATTCTCCTGATACAGTTCCAGCGCGCGCTGCAGATGCGCTTTCCCGCCGATCTGCTTGTGTACGCCTGCCACGTGTACGTAGCTGTCCGCCAGCAGTTTTCTGCTTACGGCGGTTTTTTTCGCGCCGTCGAGCACAAGGCAGTTCTGCAGCTCTTTTTCATAGTAAGACAGCGCCATTTCGGTATCGCCCTCGCGCCCGAGGGCTTCGTAGACGCCGCCCGCAAGACCGCAGCAGTGGGCGAATTCCATGCGGTTTTCGGGGCAGTCATGCTCATTCAGCAGCTGCTCGCACAGCGTGTAGCTCTGCTGATAATACTCCAGCGCATCTGCGAGCGCTTCCCGGGTGCCGGTTTCTTCATACAGCCTGCCGCACAAGCGGCAGCACCGTGCGTAAAGCCGCCGGTTATCGGAGGTGTTCTGCCCGCGCAGCAGCGTTTCGCTCAGGGCAGCGGCGCGTTTGGCAAAACGCAGCGCCTGCTCAACGTTCTTTTTATCGCCGAGCTTCTCGCGCAGCTTTGCCGCGCCGAAGCAGCATTCGATCAGCACCCGCGCGTTTTTCGGCACGCGGAACGAAGCGTACAGCGTTTCGCCGTATTCCAGCGCCGCCTCGGTGATGGGCAGCTGCATCTCAAGCTCTTTCTGCGAACCCGCAAAAACCCCGGTAAACACGTTGTTTACGAACCGCAGAAGCGCATCCGTAGCAAACGTGTACTGCAGCGATTTCATCAGATTCACGATCCAGGCGCCGCCGTCGGCAAGGCACTGCGCGTGCAGGTCCTTTGCGGCCTGCTCAACGTACGCCCGCCTGGTATAAAAGTATTCGGTGATGTATTCGGTAAAAAAGCGACGGTCGTCCGCGCCGATGGTGTGGTAAACGATCTCAGCCACGCGCACCGGATCGGAAGGGGCCAGTTTTTTCAGATGCTCCAATATCTGCCGGTTGCGTCCGGGCACGTCGCGGCATTTTTTGAGAAATCCCGCGCGGATGCTTTTATGGGTAAAATCAAAGCGGCCGTCGTCCATCTGCAGAAAGCAATCGGGCATCAGGTTCACGAAGTGGGCAAAATCCAGCTCGGTCCAGCTTCTGCCCAGCAGCGCCGCCAGATCCTTCCGCCGCAGCCCGTGGCGCGACACCGCCAGATATTCGGCGGCCTTCTGCGCCATGGCGGGATTTACCCGCTGCCCCACCTCTGAGAGCAGCGCGGCGCTCATGCCGTCCAGATCTCCCGGGCAGTTGTTTTTCAAGAGCGCCAACTGCCGCGCTTCAATGGCTTTCATGCCGCCGCCCGCCTTACCGATGGCGTCGAAATCGGATTGGTCCATCATCTGCAGCCGCTGCACCAGCAGCGACAGATACAGAGGGTTATCCGCGGCGGACATGCCCAACATCAGTTTTACCACCGACGGGGGCAACTCGCGCCCGGCGGAAAGCGCGCCTGCGATCACCGCGCGCTTATCTCTGTCACCGATCGGCCCGAGCTCGCAGATCTGCCTTCCGGGGGTGGGGAACCCCGGGGTGCAGGTCATGAAAAAGTGGATGTGTTCGTTGGTGGTGAAGGGCAGAAACACCATCCGGTCCCGCGCTTCGGTGGGGGCGAGCTGGTCTGCAGCGTCGATCATCAGCATCAGCTTTCCGCCCGTTTTCGCAAAGCGGCGGCAAAGGTTGTCAAGCCTTCTCTGCAGCGCCGAAACCGTTTGCTGCGGCGCAAAACTTGTCCGGCCGTCCGCCTCCTTCAAATGAGGCTGCTCCAGCCGGTTCTCGAGCCAAAAAACCGAGCCCTGCAGAATATCCTCGGCGCTGTTGCTGCCGGGGGTGAGGCCGGAGATAAAGGGCAGCACCTCCCAGCCGCTTCCCCGCAGCCGCCGGGCAAGATGGCTGAACAGTGTGCTCTTGCCGCTGCCCACGTCGCCCTTTACGATCGTTACCGGGCGGCGCTCGGCCTCGTTCATCAACGCGTCGGCGTCGGTTTGCCGCGCGCGGAACATATTCGCTTTTTCTTCAATAAACGCCCATTGCTGCTGCCGGTCCCGGTCGAAGGGCGAGAGGGCGTCGGTTTTTTCCCACGCCGGGCGCATATAAGCCGCGATATCGGAGGCGACCGTTTCGGCAAACTCCCGGATGCCGTCGAACCCCTTGCCGTTCCAGCGTACCCGATAGGTCTTTACCCGGCTGCCGGGGGTCTCGCGGATGCGTTTTTTCAGCGCGTTTATCTGTTTAAGATCCTCCGCATCCCTTGCGCGGTATTCCGCGGGCACGTCCCCTGCGGTTTCCCTGAAATAGAACAGCGTGCTCTTTACCCGTTTCGGATCGCGCAGCGCACCGTACTCGATCTCAAGCGCGGTCACGCTGCAGCCGGTATTCTCCAGTTGGAACTCCTTGCGTGCCGCGGCCTCCTCGAGCAGCGCAGGCGGCGGCGCCCACCCGTAGCGGTCCCCTAAGATCACCACCATGGGCGGCGAACAGTAATCGATCACGTCCAGACACACGTCCAGCACCTTTTTGGAGCTTTCTTCCTTCGAGAGCGAAAGCGTATTGATGCCCCAGCGCAGGTCGCAGAAATCAAAGGCGTCGTTGTGACGCCTTGCCTGCTCGTTTACCAGCGGCGCGGTGATCTCTCTGATCGCGTCCCGCTCAAACTGCATATCCTTGAATGTGCTGGAAACAAAAACCGTTTTCATCACGCGGTCTCCCGTAAAATAACGTATTTTCTATTATAAACAGAATCCGCCGGATGTCAAGGCGGGCCCGACGCGCATAAAACCCTGTTTTCTTTTCGCTGCAGGTATATTCATAAATTTTTATGAAATACTTTAAATTAATTCATCGAATTATGGTTGACACGAGCAAAATAATTTGATACAATTAATTTGCAAGCAAATTACGAAGGGATGAGCCTCATTGGACGCATCATACGATTGGCTGCTTCTGAAAAATCAGGTCGGATTCCCCATGTATCTGTGCGGTAAGGAGCTATTAAACCTGTATTCCGCTCTGCTGCAGGATCTGGACCTCACCTACACACAGTACGTGGTGATGATGTATTTCTGGGAAAAAGAAACCTCCAACGTAAAGCGCATGTCGGAAACCCTGCTGTTGGATCCCAGCACGCTGACGCCGGTGCTCAAACGATTGGAGCAGAAATGCTATCTTCGGCGGGAACGCAGCGCCGCGGACGAGCGGAACCTCACGATCGTTCTCACCGAAGAAGGGCTGAAGCTGCGGGAAAGAGCAATGCCGGTACCCGTTGCGATGAAAGACCGCCTCGGCCTTGAAGACGAGGAATTCGTATTGCTGTACCGTTTGTTGTATAAAATACTGCATAATATAAAAAAATAAAAGAAAAGGATGATTAAAACATGGCTGTATTAAAAGTGACCGCCGAAACCTTTGAGGCGGAGGTGCTCAATTCAGAACAAACCGTGATCGCCGATTTCAACGCGGATTGGTGCGGCCCCTGCAGAATGCTGGCGCCCATTCTGGAATCGGTTTCCGAAACCATGGACAATGTAAAATTCGTTTCGGTGAATATCGACGACGAACCCGATCTTGCGGAGGAATACGATATCGTTTCTATCCCCTGCCTGATCGTGTTCAAAGACGGCGAAGAGGCGGACCGCAGCGTGGGCCTCATATCGGCGGATGAGATCGCCGAACTGGCGGACGTATGATGACGTACGACGTGATCATTATCGGCGGGGGCCCTGCGGGGCTCACCGCCGCCGTATATGCAAGGCGCTCCGGCAAAAGCGTGCTGCTGCTCGAGGCAAAGAGCTGCGGCGGGCAGATTATAAACACCCCGGATATCGAGAATTACCCGGTGGAGATGCACATTTCAGGCTATGATTTCGCCTCCCGGCTCACCGAACAGGCCAAGGCGCTGGGCACGGAGATCGTATTTGAAAAGGCGACGGATATCCGCCCGAACGGCGGCGTGATTACCGTTACCACCGCAAAAAACGCTTATGAGGGTAAAACCGCGATCATCGCCACCGGTTCTGCCGCGCGCAAACTCGGCCTCGAAAACGAAGACGCGCTGATCGGCAGAGGCGTTTCTTACTGCGCCACCTGCGACGGCAACTTTTTCCGTAAAAAGAAGGTGGCCGTGGTGGGCGGCGGCAACACCGCGCTGGAGGACGCGCTGTATCTGGCGGATCTTGCCGATACGGTGTATCTGATCCACCGGCGCGACGCCTTCCGCGGGGAAGACGCCACGCTCGCCCGCCTGAAAGCCCGTGAAAACGTGCGCTTTATCTATAACAGCACCGTTACCGCCCTGCACGCGGACAAGCGTCTGAGAGGCATTGAGGTGACGAACAAAGACGGTTCCGTTGCCGAACTGGAAATAAACGGCCTGTTCGTGGCGGTGGGGCGCATCCCCGAGAACCGCAATTTTGCCGCCGCGGTCGATCTGGACGAAGCGGGCTACGCCGTGGCAGGGGAAAACTGCCGCACCCGCACCCCCGGGGTCTTCGTTGCGGGCGACAACCGCACCAAGGACGTGCGCCAGCTCGTCACCGCCGCCGCGGACGGCGCGGTGGCCGCCACCGAAGCGGTGAAATACCTGAATGAGAGTATCTAGTAGATAGTAGCTGGTAGCCAGTAGTTAGTATTTGGTTCCCGGTTGAGATTCTAACAACTATCTACCGGTAACTCGCGCCGAAGGCGCAAAAAAAACAGCCTTACAGGCTGTTTTTTTGTTATCTCACGCCATTGAGGCGATGAAGACCGCGGAGATCACGCTGCGGTAATCGGCAGGCGGCAGCGTGGGGAGCGACGCGCTCACCGAATAGACCCGCATAAATCCGGTCTGCCTGCCGGCGGCGTTGAAGTTTTCGATCCCCAGAAGGCGGTTCCCGCTTATGTACACGCGGTTCTCGGTGCCGTCCGACAATCTGAAGCTGTATACCGTGCAGGACGTGCCGTTCACCGTGCCCGTGCCTACCGAGGTCGCGGCGGAAAGAGGCTGCATCGTCGAAAAGCCGAACTCCGCGATCTCCGCCGATATTTCGGTGGCGTCCGGCAGGCCCTGGCTCTTGAGGAACGCCTTTTCGAGCTCGTTGGGCTTCCAGTAGATCTTTTTGCTCTTGTTCAGCAGGTAGATATCCCTGCCTTTCACCAGATACCCCATGCTCATACCGCCGTCGGTCATGGCAAGATATACGGTACTGCCGTCAACGCCGATCTCCATCGGGCTTGACGTGCCGCCCGAAACAGCGTATGCACCGGTCATATAGAACCTGCCGCTGCGCAGGATATCGTACTGGCTTTTCAGGTTGGCTGCGTCCGCCGGGAGGCCTACGGAGACCCGCAATATCGCGCGGGCGTCTTCAGCGGTGATTTTGCCGTCGCCGTTGTAATCCGCGGCGCTGTACTTTACGGACCCAACGGCGAAGCTTTCCAGCCCTACGGAAGCGCGCAGCGCAAGGCGGGCGTCCGCGGCGGTCACTTTGCCGTTGCCGTCCACGTCGCCCTTTGCGGCGGCGATCGCCTGCCCCGCGGGGAAAACGCAGAGCAGCGCAAACGCAAGGAATACACATATTGCTTTTACGGTTCTGTTCTTCATGTTTCGTTTCTCCTCCGCGTGTTATCCGTCCACACTGTCGCTCAGCGCGGTGGCCAGCTCGGCGATCATATCTTCGTTTTCGGTATGCTCGCTTGCCATCAGCGCGCGGCGCTCGTTGAGGGCGATGTACATCTTTTCACGCTTCTCGCCCACCAGGTCGTAGAAGAAATAGGGGATCACGTGCACGATGGTGGGTATGATATAGATGCCGCGGTACAGGAAGAACACCTTACGGTATACGGTAAGGCTGCCCTGGATCCACGGGAGCTGCGGCAGCGTGGTATCGTAGCCGCTCCACTTCATCAGCGCGATCGAAAGCACGGTGTTCAGGGGCGCGGTCACCTTGCCGAGAAGGCCGGTAAGCAGGCCGATGGTGCCGTCCGGCCGTTCGCCGGTAACGTACTCGGTATAGTCGTTGATCTCTCTGTTCACTTCGGCCTCGAACACGTTGGCGGGGCCGTTGTTCGCCGCGTTGAGCCCTAAGCAGAAGGCGCAGATCAGGCACACAACCAGCCGGTTATGCACGAAGGGCACGCCCACCGCCACCATCAGCACGCTGCAGGCAAGGTCCCACAGCCGCAAAACGATCAGCGCGTTGCGGTTGTTGTATTTGAAGAGTTTCTGGAACTTCGGTATAAACGTAACGCTCAGGGGGTTTATGATGTTCTGGGGCAGCTCCACAAGGAAAGCGAAGATCGTGCCGCCGTAAATCTCCTGCTGGGTAACGATATCCCACGAATAGCCGCCGTCCGCCCACCAGGAGGTGGCGAAACCTGCAATGAAGTTGCGCAGCATATACTTGTTTTTGAGGATATAGAATATGGTTTTGGTAAGGGGCGCGGGTTTGGGCTGGAGCAAAATGCGCTCTTTGCAGTAGATGGCAAGGCTCATGTTGCCGATGATGCCGCAAATCGCGGCAACGCTGGCAAGGGTGGCGAACAGGTAGGGCGCCGGGAAATTGATGTAACCCTTGTTGTTGAGCTCCATCAGCGGCATGAACAGCGCGTACACCGCGCCGGTGCCGAGGCCGCCGATGTATTCCTGCAGCAGGCCCACCTTGATACGGTCCTTCGGGTTGGCGGTCTGCAGCGAAAGCATGGAACCGCGCGGGATGCCGTAAATGGTGGAGAAGGTCTCCTGCAAAAAGAGCATTATGAACACAAACACGATCTTACGCGGGTCGTCGCCTGCATTGGTGCCCAGAAAGATCGCCCCGAAATACAGCATGGCGCTCACGATGAAGAAGGGCGCCGTGGAGAACAGGATATACGGCCGCGCCTTGCCCCAGCGGGTACGGGTATGGTCGTACGCCGCGCCCATCAGGGGGTTATTGAGCACGTCGTAAATGCCGATCAGCAGCTCTATCAGCAGCACGTATTTGAGGTCGATCTTCAGTACGTTCACGAAATAGAGCTTGCGGTAGGTGTTCACGCCCTGCAATATTTTGGACGCCAGATCCGCAAACGCAGGGATCAGCATCTCTTTCGAGGTGAGCACCCCGGTGTGGAACATTTTTACCGCGATGTTGTTATATTTGCCGAGCTTCTGTTCAGAAAGACTCGCAGCGGATTGGTTCTCCGCTGAAAAAACGCCTTCTACAAAGCTTTTCACGTCTTTTTTCTGCTCTGCCAAAACCGTTCCCCTCTCTCGAAAACTGATATAAAGATATAGTAACATATTTTTTTAAACAAATCAACCGTTTTTTATTCTGTTTGCACAATCCACCCGGCGGCGGACGGTTGACATTTTGCCTTAATTCGATTATACTCCCCTTCGGAGGGACGAAAAATGACCGAGATCCATTCTGTAGAAATTATGCGCCTGAGCGACAATGTGACCATCAAGTCGGGCACGCCGGGCAAAGAGCTGATGGCGCGCGCCGGCAGAGGCATTTTTGCGGCTGCCGCGTGGAAACCGCCGGTGGCCGTGGTTTGCGGCTCCGGCAACAACGCCGGGGACGGTTACGTGCTGGCGCTGCTTTTTCATGAAAACAATATCCCCTGCACCGTGTTCCTGCTGGCGGAAAAATGGAGCGAGGACGGCAGATACTATTACGATAAATGCGTTAATGCGGGCGTGGAGATCCGTATGATACCGGAGAAACCCGATTTTTCCGCCTACGGCAGCGTGGCGGACTGCATTTTCGGCACCGGCTTTTCCGGCGAAGTGAAGGGCCTGGCAAAAGACGCGATCGAAGCGATCAACCGCAGCGGCGCTTACGTGGTTGCGGCGGACATCAACTCCGGCCTTTCGGGCGACGGCGGCATGGCGGTTACGGCGGTACGCTCGGACCTCACCGTTTCGGTGGGCGCATTCCAGCCCGGGCATTTCCTGAACATGGCGAAGGACCTGATGAAAGAAAAGGTGAACGTGGATATCGGCATCAGATTTCTGTTTCACCCTTACCTGCTGGCAGACCCGGCATACCTGAAAGAGGCGTTCCCCCCGCGCAAAAACTTTTCAAACAAATCCACCTACGGCTATATCGGGCTCATCGGCGGCAGCGCGAAATATATCGGCGCGGTAAAGCTGGCGGCCCTTGCGAACGCAGCCATGCGCGGCGGCGCGGGCGTGGTAAAACTGGCGGCGCCCGCCTCCCTGTGCGACGCCCTGCGCCCGGAGGTGCTGGAGGCGACGCTCTTTCCGCTTTCCGACAACAACGGAGACCTCGTTTTCCGCGAGGAAGAGATGAAAGAATTCACCAAAGGGCTGAAGGCCGTGGCGTTTGGCATGGGAGCGGGGCGCTCGGACGGGACCGGGCGGATGCTGACGTGGCTGCTGCAGAATTACACCGGCAAGCTGGTGATCGACGCGGACGGCCTCAACGCCCTCGCGGAAATGGACAGAGACGTTCTGAAAAACGCCGCCTGCCGCGTACTGCTGACGCCGCATAATATGGAATTTTCACGACTGTCCGGACACAGCATTGAAGAGATTCTGGCGGACCCGATCCCCCTCGCCCGCGCCTTTGCGAAAAAAACGGGCACGGTTTTGCTGCTGAAAGGCCCTGCCACCGTGGTAACGGACGGCGAAAAGGTGCTGCTCACCGACCGGGGCTGCCCCGGCATGGCCACCGCTGGGAGCGGCGACGTGCTTTCGGGCGTACTGGCCGCCCTTTGCGGGTATAACGACGATCTTGTGCTTGCCGCGGCGGCTGGCGCGTGGCTGAACGGCAGGGCCGGGGAGCTGGCGCAGGAAACCTTCGGGGCCGTGAGCATGACCGCGGGCGACACGGCGGCGAACCTGCCCCGGGCGGTACGCGAACTGACCGACGATTAAAGAGAGGCTTCCCTTATGCCAAACGACCCCAATCCCCACAAAGACCACCGCACGCGCCTGCGGGAAAAAGCGACGCCGGACCCGGAGACGCTGGCAGACCACGAGCTGCTGGAGCTGCTGCTGTTCGAGCCCCTGCCCCGGCAGGATACCAACCCCATCGCCCATTCCCTGCTGCGGCAGTACGGCGATCTGAACGGTTTCCTGAACGGCGACGCAGAGAAAACCGCCGCGACGGTGCCGGAAGACGGCAGTACCGCGCAGTTCCTCGCCACGGTGAGAGCGCTGTGCCGGAGGTATCTGTACTATCAGAAGCCCGGGTGCAACGCCTTTCACTCCCTGCGCTCCGCACGGGCGCACCTGTTCGAAAGCATCCGGCCCGAAAGCGAGACCGCCTCTGTTACCGCGGTAACGCTGAGTAAGGCGCTGGAAAGAAAAAGCACCCGCGAGTATCCCACGGACGGCGCCGAGCCCATAACGCTGATCCGGGAGATCGCAACTGCCGCGCTGGCGGAGTATTCCACCTATATCTTTCTTGTGTTTTCGCACCCGGACGGCTTCCTGACCCTCTCGGCGGAAGAGACGGCGATGATCACGGGGCTTTCGGCGCTGTGCAGACGAGAAAAGCTGATCCTCGCGGACGCCGTCGTCCAGAACCGGGACGGCAGCCGCGTGCTGACCGAAACCGGCCTGTTCACGCCCGGCACCTTCCTCGAGTTTTAATACGACGAGAAAGAAGCAACAGCTCCGTTTCGGAACCGTTGCTTCTTTTTTCAGATTGTCGCTTTGTTGAATTGAAAATGGAAAATGGAAAATGGAAAATTAAGGGGCCTGCGGCCGGCATTATTATAATCGGGTAAGGGCGGAGCCCTTCCACAATTTTTCATTTTTCATTTTTTATTTTTCATTAAATTGGGATTTAGCGCCGCGCGCTGAATCCCAATTAATACCTTTCTCCGTCAACCACCAGCCCGGTATACACCACGTCGCCCTGATAAACGGTGCCCACGGCGTAAACGGAGACCCAGCTGCCGTTCACTTTAAAGCGGTTCTTTTTGGGCTGCAGCCAGTTGCGGCTATAATAGTGGGGGCCGTCCGGCGCGTCGGCGCCGAAGAGGGTATTGAGCACCTTTCTATCGATCCGGTAATACGTATCGCCGCCCCACACCGCGAAATACGGCTCTTCGGGGCTCACATCGGTACTCTGGCCGAAAACAGCCACGCCGTTCTCATTTGCAGTAAGCGGATAAAAGGCATACTCATAATCCCAGTTTTCGGAATAGATGTTGAACGTGATCGGTTCTTCATACAGATCGTCCGCATTGTATGAAAAGGATTCCAGATTAAACAGAAACTCGGTACCGTTTGCAAGGATCTCATCGATCCGCTCTTCTCTGGCGCGGTCCGCCTTGCCGCCGCGGGCGATCAGGAATATGCCGAACCCGAGCTGCAGCAGCGCCAGAACCGCGGCGATCGCTTTACGCATTTTCCGTCCCCTCCGTTTCCGTTTCGGCCTGCGCCGCGGCTTGCGCCGCCGCTTTGCGCGCCTCGAATTTTTTGCTCATTATTTTGTTCGCAGCAAGGATCACGCCGCCCATCACCACGAAGAGCGCGCCGATCCAAAGGAGATCCGCCGAGCTGATATCCACGAGCAGGATGAACACGTTGGCGGCAAGCTGCAGCATGCCCAGATTGCACACCAGCAGCCTGCTGCGCTTCACGCCGATCATGATCGTGATCACGCCCGCGGCGACGCTGAACAGCAGCGTGACCACTTCGGGCAGCCCGAACAGCAGCAGCATAACGCAGAAGCCCGCGAACACGGCGGCCAGCGCCTTCCGGAGGGCGTCGGACTTCGTTTCGTCCGCCCGCCGCGCGGCAGCGGCAAAGGCCGCGCATACCGCCGCCCAGAGCAGGACCGCAAGATAGGTAAGGCCGTCGAAGGGGAGAAACTCGCCCACGTCGTCGGCAAAGGATACCGCCGTAAAAACCGGCAGCGCAACGAGCAGGATCAGCGCCGCGGGGAACCGGAACGACAGCCCGAAGAGCTTGCCTTTTCCGGCGATATACAGCGCCGTGAAGAACAGGACGGGCACGGCGGTTATAACAAGAAAGGAATCCGTTGTAACGTCGGGGCGCTCGGCGATCATCCAGCAGCCGATCGTCGCCGAAGCAGCGGCCCCGAGAAGGCCCATCCAGGCGCAATACTGCTTTACGGGCTTCGACTGCCCGTTTCTGAAAACGTATACGGCGCAGACGGCGAACGCCGCAAGCCCGATAAAGAAGAACCGATAGGGCTCGCCGTCAACCATCGGCCGCGAGAGCAGGAACTGCGTGAGAAAGACTTCCGCCGTAAAGGCAAACACGGAATCCAGCAAAAACGGCACCGGCAGCAACAGCAGAACGTCCGCCGCGAGCAGCTTTGAGAAACCGAAATCCACCGAAAACAGAGAGTTGATCAGGGCGAAGGTGGCGATCACGCCCGCGAACCAGAGCACCGCCGCCGTTTCGCGGAACGCGATACTCCGCTTCTTTCTGACCACGGCAAACAGCCCCGCGCCCGCGCCCACAAAGAGCGGCAGCAGCGAAAGCACGGTTTTCATCAGCGAGGGCAGCTTCTCCCAGAAATACACGAAAAGGAACACCACGCCCACCGCAAACAGCAGGCTGCCCGTGATCACCAGCACCGTGGAGAGGGTCTTGCGTTTTTCGCCGGGATCGGCCTCAAGCCCCACGTGCTTCTTTTTGCCGTAGATCAGGTCCTCGATCTCCGCATCCAGCGCGCCTGCCAATGCGGCAAGCATATCGATATCCGGCTGGGTACGGTCGTTCTCCCAGCTGGAGATGGTCTGCCTCGTTACGTTCAGCTGCGCTGCGAGCTGCTCCTGCGTCAGCTTTTTCTCCGACCGCAGCCGTTTGATGTTTTTGGAAATATTCGCCATGCGGCTTCACCTCCGTTTGTTTCTTACAACTGAAATATACCAGAAAAAGATAAAAAAGTCACGCTATGATCTGTTGCATTTCATAAAAATGGTCTGTTTCGGCCCGGTATCGTTCATGAGCGTATCCGGATCGCGGAACCGGAACAGAAACAGCGCCGTATCGTACAGGTCGCCGACGCACCCGCCGATATGGCTCGCCAGCAGAAGCGAAGCGTAGAGCTTATCCCACGCATCCGGCAGCAAAAGAACCGCGCCGCCGAAGATCAGCGTAAAAACGGTGAAGGGCGCCAACAGGGAAATGAGCGCCGTGCGGCGGTATACGTAGATCTGCGGCACGCCGCAGAACGCCACCGTGAGCGAGAGCCCGAAAGTGAGCTTCTGTTTCGTAAGGATCTTATACGCGGCGCCGTGGGTCAGCTCGTGCAGCACGAGATAAACCAGCATGGCGGCGAGCACGGCGTACCATTTCGGGAGGCTGAAGTTTTCAAGAAAATCCCGCGGCCGGATCAGAAGCGCCGCCGCCCCGAAAACCGCCGCCATAAGCAGCAGCCCCACCAGATTCAGCAGTACACCGGTCTTTTTTTTCTTTGCGTCAATCATAAATACCGGGGCATAGCCCTCCGGCAGCACAGTTTCAAAATTCCGATTCACGAAAACCGCATCCTTTCGTTTGATATTCTACCATACGCCGCCCATTTGCGCAATAGATAAAAAAAGCAGGACCTTATGCCTTCGGCATGGGATGTGGGATGAGGGATGGGGGATATGCTCGCGATTCTCGCGGGAAAAGTTCCTTCACCCCAATTCCGGTTTTCTTTGTTATTATCTATCATCCAGGGGGAATGTAGCTTTCCGCCCCCATCCCCCATCCCGATCGCGAAGCGATCTTCATCCCGTTCGCGTAAGCGAACACCGCGCAAAAACAGAGCCGAAGCTCATTTGCTCCGGCTCCGCTGGTATTTGTCAATGCAGCGAATAAACGATCAGCTTGTCCCCGGGCTTCAGCTCCAGCTCGATCTCGTTCTGGTTGCCGGTGAACAGGTGCATGGGCTGCGTATCGTGGGGGCGCACGTAACCGAGCACCATAGTGGGATTGATCTGATTCGTGAATACGGCGGGATCGATGCTCTGCTTATACACGGCGCGGATCAGCTGCGCGGCGGTGCACTTGCCGGGGATCGTATTGAAGAACCGGCTCACTTCCTTCAGGTACACTTCGTAGCTCTCGAAGGCGGTGGCGTTTTCATCTTCCTGATCGTCGTCGTAAGAGAGGATATCCTGATAGAACGAATACAGCTCGAAGGAATCGCTGATCTGGGTGATCATCTTGGAGATGTAGCGGTTGGAAATGACCACGTTGTTCGTGGAGTACGACCGCACCACGTCTTCGTGCTTCGGATCGATGATCTCAACGATCACGTCGATGCTCTCGGTATCATACGGGTTGCCGGTCTTTTTGCCTTTTTCGATCTTCTCGAGAATGATATCCTGCAGATAAACGAGGTTCGTAAGGGCGTTGGAATCGATATCCTCCTTCAGAACGCTGTCGTCAGAGAGGATCAGCACCGAAGTATCGGTGGCGTTGGCGTCCACGATCTCACGGATCTTATTGGAGATACGGTCCTTATCGTAGATATCGGCGTCGTAGGTGGTTACGAACGCGTGGTCGCGGTAATGGTCCATCTTATCAAGGGAGGCCTCGTCGTCGATCACGGTGATCTTCAGCTCGTTGGCGCTGTCGCGCCATTCGCGCTTGAAGGATTCAAACCCCTCCATAAGCTCCTTCATCTTGGAGTTGTGGCCGAGGATGATCACGTTCTTGGTGCCGTTGCCGTATCTGGGGTTCATATCCACGGTGATGGGATCGCACTTCTGCCGCGAGACATAGGTACCGTCGCGCTGCTCCGCCGCCACGAAATAGCGGGATAACTCCCCTTTCACCTTCATGCGGGTGAGCGGGATCGCGTGGAAATGGTTCTCGAAATATTCTTCGATCTTTTCTTCGTTTCCTGTGGCGGGCGCACAGTAGAACGCGGCGCCCTTATTGGAGAACAGCTCGGAATAAACGGTGTTGAGCTCGGGCATCAGCGAGAACTGAGAAAGGATCTGCCCCAGCGTTTTGTTTACGTCCACCGCAACGATGTTGTTCTTCGCGCGGTGCTCCTCGGTGGCCTGGCTCTCTTTTGCCTTGATGATCCGCTTCACCAGATCCATGGTCCAGGCGTCGGTGATCTCCACAACGATGGTCTGATCGTCGTTCGAATCGTCCGCGGCGGTCATATCCGCCACCTGCATCAGCGTTTTCACCGTGAGGGAATTGCCCTTGCGAAGGGCTTCCAGCCGCTCGCGGGACTCAAACCTGCAAACGGTGTTGTTCACGTCGCTGCCCAGAATCACCACGCTTTTCGCGTGCTTCAGCGAAATATCTTCCAGCTGCTTCGTGGAGAACACGTCGCCCTCGCGCACGATCACCGTTACCGTGTTGCGGAACCGGTGGGTACGCTCGTAGAGAAGCCCCTTCAGGCCGCCCATCGCTTTCGCGTCCTCATGTATTCTCTTGCGTTCACGGCGTATGGTGCCGGTGAGACGCTCGTCGATTTCTTTCTGAATGCTTTCTTTGCCGCTTTCCACCAGCACGATCACTTCCTGCTTGTCGGGTTTATAGAGCAGATCGTTGATGATCTCGGAAGCGCGGGTGTTCCAGTTCAGGATCACCGTGTGGTTGGATGCGTTCATCCTGCGGCGGCCGGCGTCCACGTTATCGATGATGCCGGAGATCAGGTTCGTGATAAAACCGATCAGGGCGCCCGTAAAGGTCAGGGTGCCCACTAAGATCACGCAGATGCAGGCAATGGCAAGGGCACGCGTTGCGGCAGCGTCTTTTACCATGTTTTCGATGCAGCCTGCGTCGAGGATCATTGTGATCGTATAATAGATCCCCTCAAAAAAGCCGATCTCTTCGTTCCTTGCGGCCTGAGCGATCTGCTGCAGACCAAGAGACGCAACAATAATGAACAGGATGTTCAGGACCAGGATACCGAAAAAAAGAAACCACTTGGTATGCTTCGTGATATTGATGGAATACCATTCTTTGAATTTACGTATCAATTTTTACAGATCCTCTCTTGAAAAGAATAAAAAGGAAACCTCACCGCGGCGTCATCGCGGTGAGGCCGCGGCAGGGAGAACCGGGCGGGCCCCGGTTCTCTCTGCCCTGTACGTATTATTTGAATTTCACGCCGGTGATCTTCCAACCCTCGTCGGTGCTCTTCAGGCTGATGGTGCCGTCGGAGGACTTCTCTTCGCCGGAGCCGGTGGTGTAGGAAAACGTCACCTTGGCGTCTGCGGTGGTATCGTTGGCGGCAACGTCGTTTACTTTGATCTTCAGCGTTTTGAAGCTGTCGATACCGAAGGATTCCGTGCCGGAAAGCAGCAGAGCGGAAAGCTTATCAAAAAGGCCTTCAGCGTCGGTGCCGGTCAGGCTGCCGAGCAGCCCGGCTCCCAGCTTCAGCGCGCCGGAGATCGAAGGATCAAGGCAATCGATGACGCCTTCAACGTTGAGCTCGTTGCAGGCAGTCTGGAATTCCTTCACGGTGGCCTTCACCTTGCCCTTGGCGCCGCAGCCGGCGAATACGAACAACATCGCTGCAACCAGCAGAACGGATACGATAACGGATACTGTTTTTTTCATACTTTTATTCTTCCTTTCTTATCAGTCGAACAGGCCGCGGCGGTAATCGTCAAGATCTCCGCCGAAGAAGCCCGCAACGGCATGCTGTTTCTCGGCACATTCTTTGCAGATGATCTCCTGATCGCTGTTCACAATATTTTCAACGGCGTTCGGCGTATAGCCGGTGCCGATGAAGATCTTGCCGCAGTCGTCGCACTTGTGGACCAGTTTCGGCCCGAAGAATACGCCGAGCGCAACGATCAGCACGATCACGATAACTGCCGGTACGGATACCTTCTTTGATTTACGTTTTGCCATGGATCAGAACCTCCTTAACGGATCTTATTCAGATAGAACTTGAAGGTCAGGAAATCGGGACGGCGGACATACGAATAGGCCGTGTCTACCCGAACCTTCGTCTTCAGATTGATAAACTGCAGTATATCGCAGAATTTATGGTTGTCGATCAGCTCGCTCTCCACCTGGGAATATACCGACTCATCGGCGCAGCGGAACGCGATCACAGCGGAACCGTTCGCCGCGAGGCTCGCCGCGAGATCGCGGATCGCATCATAATCGTAGGCTTCGAAATACGCGCCGAAACGGCGGTAATAGTTGCACTGCACCGCGGTGCATTCGGGCGCCGGATAATCGGGATTCAGCTGGTGCATATTGAGCCGTGCGATATCCGCGCTCGTTACGCAGAAGGAATCGTAACCGACCTCGTCCCTGCCGTTTTCTTCCGGCTTGGTGTTGGACGCGTCGCCCCAGGTGGTATCCAGATGGTAATAGTCGCCTTCCAGATTCAGCACGTTCCACGCGTGCTCACCGTTGGAGTAATACGCGCACTCCAGGCCGTAGGCATTCAGCAGGTACTGCGTAGCCCGGGCGTAACCCGCGCAAACAGCCTTGCGGTTCACAAACACGCCGTAGATGGAACGCAGATCGTCCGGTTGATATCTGGCGTTTTCATCCTCTTCGCGCTCTTTCTTCTGCTCGTCAAGGCCGATGGAATCGTAATCGATCAGCTGAATGATGTTTTCGTAAACCTTCAGCACCACTTCGAAGTCGCTCATCGCGTCGGTAATGCCCTCGCGGAACGCGCCGATGTTTTCATCGATCTCGCGCTGCCGCGCCTCGGCTTCCTCACGCGTCATGCAGTAATCGAAGTGCATGGACTGTACGATACCGGTATCCGTTGAGAACTGATAGCGGAACCCTGCGTACCAGAAGAATGCGGGATTATCGTAAAGGGCATAATTGACCGCTTTTTCGAACCGCTCTTTCGACAGCCCGATTTCACCGAGATTCTCAACGTCTTCTTCGTGGTCCGTAAGCGCCTGCACCATGCGCTCGTACATCGCCTTCTCGGCGTCGTCCAGCATGGTATACGCATACTTGCGCACGTTTTCGGGATCTCTGTTCTTGCAGCCATTCACGGCGCGCTTGCGGTTGTCACGGTCGGAACCGAGCCAGTCTTTTCTTTCACGCCGCTTCTGGCGCTTGCTTTCGACGGGCTGTGGGATCTCCGGCGGGATGATGAACATCTCGCTCAGCGGAATGCAGAAGTCGTCTGCAAGCGGCGCGTCGGGATGCAGGAACGGCGAATCGGGAACGAAGCCGACGCCCTTGGTGAACGGATAGTTCGCGCGGTAACGGATGAAGCCTCTGCCGTACGGGTCGGGCCGCACCATCGTTTCGAGCTCCTTGCGCTTAGCCGTGCCCGCCTCGTTGAGGAGCCATGCGTACTGTACCTCGACCCACTTGGCCATGCCTTCGTAGATCTCAAGATTCAGCTCGGGCCCGTATTTCTTGAGGATGGCTTCTTCATCCCAGTTGACGTACTGCCAGATATGGGTCAGCTCGTGCGCCACCGTAAGCATGGTAGACATACGCGGCGAACCGTTTTCCACCAGCAGGGAGAACTGGTTGGTCTTCTTTTCGAGGATCGCAACACCGAGCGTTCTGCCGTCCGATTCGGCTGTGGGCGTGAAGGTCTCGCCGAGACGCTTATGCAGCTCGCGGGAATTCACCATTTCCACGCGCACGCCGGTTCTGAACCTGATGTTGAAATACGATTCCAGATCGTGCTTCACGTTGTCGAACAGCTGCTTGAATTCCTCGCCCGTCTTGATGGCGGTGCGCGAACAGTTCATGCAGCGGTCTCTGCCGTCGATAAGCGTTTCGTACTCGATGCCGAGGATCTCGGCGCCGCAGAAATCGCAGTGGCGCAGGTTCTGGTTCTCTTTCTTCGCCAGGCTTTCCATATACTCGGAAAGCAGACGGTTGTCACGGGCCAGGGTAAGGCTGTTTTTGCCGATCTTGATGGCGGAAAGGTAATCGTAGGTGGCGTCCAGATCGATGGCGGCAGGCTCGCAAGTATAACCGAACAGCGTATAGTACCGCTCGTTATACGGGCGACGCTCGGTCTTCTTGGACCAGTCGTCCAGCAGATCCTGTTCGCTGACCGTCTCTCTGTCTTCCGGGACGTCCTCCGGCGCGGGCATGTTCGCCTCGTCCGGTGCGGACGCGCCTTCGCCGATCGTATCGGCGTCCAGCGGTTCAACGTCGTCTACCGGCAGCACCGGCGCTTCGTCTACGGTCTCCACGTCTTCTACGGGCAGTACGGGGGCTTCGTCCACGTCTTCCACGTCCTCTACAGGCAATACGGGAGCTTCGTCCGCGTCTTCCACGTCTTCTACGGGCAGTACGGGGGCTTCGTCCACGTCTTCCACGTCCTCTACGGGCAATACGGGGGCTTCGTCCGCGTCTTCCACGTCCTCTACGGGCAGTACGGGAGCTTCGTCCGCGTCTTCCGCATCGTCTACGGGAAGTTCGGGCAGGTCGTCCGCGTCTTCCGCATCGTCCACGGGAAGTTCGGGCAGGTCGTCCGCGTCTTCCGCATCGTCTACGGGAAGTTCGGGCAGGTCGTCACTGTCTTCCGTGTCGTCCACGGGCAGGTCGGTCAGATCATCCATATCTTCCGTGTCTTCCCCGGAAAGTTCGTCCGTGTCGTCCGTGGGCAGATCCGTCGTCTCGTCTTCGTCCTCCGTGTCGTCTATCGGCAGCTCGAAGGCGGTGTCGAGATCGTCGATCTGCAGATCGTCCGCGTCGGTATCATCCGTGGGAAGGTCGTCAAGATCGTCGTGCGGCAGATCGTCGGTATCCTCCTCATCGCCCTCGGGCGGCTCGGGGATATCCTCCTGATCCTCCGGGATCGGCTCGGGCGCGGGAACGGGCTCGGGCTCAGGCTGAGGTTCGGGCTCGGGAACGGGTTCGTCGTCCACGGGCTCGCCCTTCTTCTTTTTCTTTTCTTTCTTGTCTTTGCCGGTGAGTTTATCGATCAGGCGGCCGAAGAAGCCCTTCTTCTTGCCGGGCTCGTCGGTCTCTTCCCCGTCTTTGCCGTCCTTTTTATCCTTGCCGGTGATCTTATCGATGATCCTGCGCAGCAGGCCCTTCTTCTTCTTTTCGGGCTCGGGCTCGGGCGGCAGGTCCACAGGCACGGGTTCGGGCGGAGGCGGCGGATCGAGAACTTCGTCCAGCTTCTCGTTATGCCAGCAGATATAATCGGAGATGATATCCAGGATACGGTCGATATTCCGTTCCACAGCGTCCAGCAGACCGAGATCCAGACGGCTGTCTTCCACAATGTAGATACACCGGCCGGCGGCCTCGGTTTCGGTTTCCACCGAGTAGGTCAGCGGACGGATCGCGTCTTCGGGAAGGAAGCTGTCGTCGGTCAGCGCGACCACGAAGCCCTGGTTCTCGGCGAACAGCGAACGGAACACCTCGTTCATCATCACGGTGATGGTATAGCGGACATTATCCGTCAGCGCGCCGTCGTTCTCAGGCAGCTCGATGCGAAGGAAGGACTTGTGGGAGACGTATCTGTCGATCCCGTCCACGCCTTCGATATCCAGCTTCACGGGCCTCGCGTTGCGGAAATCGCCGTATTTCGCCATCTCCAGATATCCCGACGTATGTACGGAGATATCCGCGTGCTCGTGCACGATCTTTACACCGGCGATCTCGCGCGCCGCGCCGATGCCGGCGTCCACGCTGCGGTTCGAGAGCACGTACTGGCGGTTCTGACGGTAATACTTGCGGCCGTTGATATGGTCGGCGGAACGGCGTACAAGGATGTCGCCGTCGGAAGTGAGGCCGTCCATGCAGTAGTATTTGCCGTCGAAGGTAAAGAACTGGCCGGGCAGATACTTCTGGAACACGTGGCCCCTCAGTTCCGCGCCGAAATAGTGGTAGCTTCCCTTCTCATCTTCCGCAACGTAGCTGGCGCTCTTGAGATCGGCAACGAACTCTTCGATGAAGCGCCTGTGACGGATGGAATACACCTGCTCCATCTTGCCGGTGCGGAGATTGAAGCGGTCCGCGATGATGATGGCTTCGATGCCTACGGTAACACTCTTATCCTTGCCGGGCGTAAGCTTATGCTCGGCGGTGTAGGCAACGGCCTCTTCGTAGTTCTCGGGGATCTGCGCCAATGTGACGCTGTCGGAGAAACAGAGGAAGATCTCGTGCCAGAGCTGTTCCTTCAGCGAATACACCGTGATGTTCTCAAGCGAGAGCTCTTTTTCGATCAGCGATTCAGCCGTGGGCTTGATGCTCATCATCAGCAGGAGCTTGAGCACGGTGTTGCGGCGGGACCGCACGAAATCGGGCACGATGCACGGGATCGCCTTGGGATCCGCCTCGAAGATATCGGCGTTATCCGCCATATATTCCTTCAGCAGGTAATCGGAGGTGATCACGTTCACAAAGCCCTGCTCGGTGGCTCTGGTGGAGAAATCGCGGATGGCCTCAAACATATTGAAGGCCTCGTCTTCCACGGTGATGTAGTTGTATTTCTTCGCCTTCGCGCCCCAGAAGTTGGGGGACGTTATGAAGCGTTTGTCCATCTCATCCTGGTTGGCGGGCAGCTGGGCGTACTTCATCAGATCGAAGTAATACTGATGGTCGATCCAGCGCATATCCGTTACCGGGAAAGCCTCGCCGCCGTACCAGGTGGCGGTGGAGACCTGATTCTTGAGCGCGGCGAATGAAAGCTCGGTGCCGATGCCCAGATATCTTGAAATGGAAGGCAGCATTCTGTGCTGCAGGTAATCGTCGTCCACATCCCAGCCCATATAAGAGTTTACGCCCTTATGCTTCACGGTGGCGGAAACCTCGGTGATGGAGGTGAGCAGGATATGGCTCATCGCGTCCACAAGCCCGTCGCAGTTTTTATCGCACATGCAGTAAACGATCTCACGCGGGCGATACGCCTGGCATTTCTTCACCAGCATGTTGATGCCGATCTGCGCGGTGGAGATGAGCTTCGAGGGTTCGATGATCACAACGTAATCCACGTTGTTCAAAAACTCCTCATTGGCGTCGTGCACCTTGATGTTCAGCACGTTCGAGCGGGTCATGATGCCGATATCGGTATCTACCGGCTGCTCGCCGAGCGTGTTGATCCTCCACATGAACGGGATGTTGGTAACGGCCTCGATGCCGTCGTACAGCCATTCTTCCACGTCCTTTTCAATGGCGTGGCGCCCCAGCACCACCAGCACCTTGCCGTGGTTCAGCAGGCTGCGGTTCATGGGATAGAAGGCGTAGGGGATCAGGTCGTTATAGAACGGGTTGTTGAACAGGATGCTCTTGCCGAGCATCAGGTCGTGCGATGAATAGAAATAGTTGTGGTCCAGCTGGAACCCGTTTTTGGTGAGCGCCTCATAGAACGCGCCGAAGGAGTTCTCAACCCGGTCGTCCGAATCGCGGAAGGGCTTGAACACGTCCTCGTTGGTGACGTCGTAGAAGAGATCCGAATTGAACCGGGTATCTTCGGCGTTCAGCTTGTCGCCGAACAGGGAGCGCAAAAACTTTTTGATGAGCGTATAGTTCACCGTTTTCAGCGCATGTTCGTCTTCACCGAGAACGCTGCCGCGGTATTCACGCTGCGTGAGGCCGTCCAGAAGGAACCAGATCTCGCCCAGCAGGATCACGCCGAACACGGGATAGAACACGGCCCTGATCAGATGGTCCTGATAGAAGTACCGGCTTACGATGAACAGCACCACCGAAATGGCGACGGCCGCGTAATAGAACGTACGGAAGAACCCTCTGGTCTGCGAAAATTCCTCTTTTACGCACATCACGGCGTTTTCTTCGTCGCGCTGATAGATGAGCCCGGCGACCGACTGATACAGCCCCGATTCGTATTTGACCGTTTTCTTCAGGATCGCGATGATGAACCGCTTCAGGATCAGGAAAACCAGAATGATCAGCACGTTTGCCACGAAGAAGACCCAAAGGTTCAGGTTCAGCGAGGTAAACAGCTTCTGGATCCATTCGGCAACCTTCAGGAAGGTGTTGTCCAGCACGTTCGGGATCCAGCTGACGTCCGCCAGCCGCGCGATCCACACGGGGATGTGGGCAAACAGCCCCAGCAGCCATTCGTTGATGCGGTGCAGCAGGCATACTATTATAATATTGTATAACAGCGCCACGGCGGGCATCGGGAACTGCTTGCTGCGTTCGATTTTCTGAAGGTTGATCTTTCTGCTGCCCAGGCACAATACGATGAACGGCAGGGCGGCAATGATCAGTTTCAATATTGTTATAATATGCTCAATCATACAATTCCACCCTGCTGATACGTATCGACTCTACGAAATCCGTGGGCACGTTCACCCAATGGCCGGGCTGCAGGAACTCAATGTTGCGGCCGACCGGGCTGAACGGCACGGGGAAATCGTAAACGCCCATAACGGTATAGTCGTTAAGATACGGCTCTGCATCCAGCGTAACGGCGCCGTTGCAGTCCATAAATTTTGAGAAGAGTTCCGTGGCCCGGTCGGAAGCCTCTTTCACGCTGTTCAGATGGTGCGCAAGGATCCTGCGCTTCTTGTCTGATTCGGATTCTTCTGAATAGATCACGGAAGAACCGCGCATGAAATTGCAGGCATGGCCGAGATACGCAGCAACCCTTGCGAGGCTTGCTTCGATCTGCCCGAACACACCGGAAAGAACATAGTTAAAGTGACGGAACCGGTTTTTCAGCGCTTTGCGCTTCCGGAACAGGAATACGATCCCGGCGCCGGCGAACACCAGCAGCGAAATCAGCGTCATCAGCAGGCAGAACAAAAACGATTTCGTATTGTTCAGGTTGCCGAAGAACAGCGGGATGAAACCTGCGGCGTAGGCCGCGACCGCAATGCCGCCGAAGATCAGCGTCTTCGTTTTGGACATGCGCTTCGCGATCTCTCTGCGCACTTCCTCGTCCGCATCGCTGAGCTGCTTTCTGTACGCCTCGTCGTTCATGAGGCCGGGGGGATTGGTCTGCACCATCTCCCATTCTTCGTCCAGCATCTTGATCTCAACGTCTTCACGCTGGAATTCCGAGAGGCGGAAGATACGCTCGTCGTTCACGTAATTGGAATCGCGGAACGGGCCGGTGACCGCGGTTTTCACCGCGCGGCGCGGTTCGCGCAGGAACCGGTTGAACTTCTTCAGCGACGCGCTGTACTGCACGCCCCAGTAACCGTATTCCTCCTGCGGGCAGTCGTTGGCAAGACCGAGCTCGTCGTTTTTTACGTAAAAATCGGAACGCTTGTACTCGGTGATTATCACAGGAATCGTGCGTTCTTGCTCGAAGAGCTCCCGCGAGGTGCGGTTATCCAGCGGCTCGGCGGCGGCGCGCTCAAGGTCTCTGCGGGTGTCGATGATCAGGTCGGATGTCGCCTTCAGGCGGCCGAGGAAATCCGAGAAGGTCTTCCGCACGGCGCCTTCATCCATATCCAGGTTTATGGAATAAACTCTGGTGGGCACCATGCTGTTGCCGGGCAGGGAGTTGGCAGCCAGAATGAGGGCGCAGCACATCATCTTCAACTGCTCGGTAGCGTACAGGTTGCTGTCGGCAGGCACGAGGTCGTACACGAGGAACCGAAGCTTGTCGTGGAACAGATTGTACTCGGCAAACCTCGAATACTTCGTTTCATCGGGAATGATGCCGCTGATGCTCTGCAGATAACGCTCGTAATCGTAGGTGCGCGGAGAAAAACAGATCACGTCGGTAGGAAGGGTATCCTTCAGCGTGTAATCCTTCGCCATGGAGCAGAGGATCTTGTTTTTGACCGTGTTTTCCACAAGCCCTTCGTTATACTCCACGTCGGAATGCTCAACGTCCGCATTGCCGATCTGGAATATGAACTGCGGCAGGATATCCAGCGGGATGAGCCGCAGAACGGCGTCGACGTCGCCGGTGCGCACGGCTTCGAGAAGCTCGTCAAGCTGATCCTCGGCAACGAACCGAAGAAGGGAATCTCTTCCGTACGCATTCTGATGGGCGGCCACGGCGGGCAGATCCAGCGCTTCAAACTGCGTACGCAGCATGTACTCGCGCAGATCCGTTTCTCCCGAAAGCAGCTTATCCAGCACGGCGTCGTCATCGATCAGATAGTTATAAGTGGGGATGCCGGTCAAAGCAGTGGTCAGTCTCATTAAAGGATTGGCGGTTGCCTGCTCAAAGCTGGCGATACGCGCGGCGCGGCGCTCCAAAATCTTCTGCATGTCGCCGTGCGGCGCATGTCCCGAGAACGCGTCCTTGTAGCCGGTGTAATCAAAGGGGTTCACCTTATAAAGCCCGTCCTGGTTCACGATCAGCGCGCGCCAGTCCTTATGGAACTCCGTAAGGGCTTTCAGATCCGGGAGCATCTCCGGCAGGTTTTTACCCTGCCGGTTCCACTCACAGAACACGATATCGGACGACAGCAGCGGTTTGATGAACACGCTGAGCTCCTCGTAGAGATCTATAAAATTTCTTTCTGCGATGATAACGGTATACACTGCCTCACCTCCTTTTCATTAGGATAATACGCTTATGCAATTATTTCACAAGCGCGCGGAGGTCGGCAATTTTATCTTCAAAGCCGTAGGTGTTCAGGACCTTGATCTTGTTGCATACCTTTCTGAGGGTCATGTTGATCACACGGTTATCTCTGATGTCGGAGTTCTTCTTCAGATCGAACTCGTCGTTCTGGAAGTTCTTCACCAGCAGCTCATACTGGGCGATCAGACGCTCGGTGAGGATACCGGGCACGTCCTGCGGCTTCTCATACTGGTTCACGGCGTCGGCGATCACGTCGATCACGGAATCGATCATGATGGCGAGCTCATTGTCGTCCATCTTCGCTCTGGGCAGCGTGTTGAAGTATACCAGCGGGATCTCGAACATCGAGTTGGGCGCCGCGTGGCCTTCGCCGATCACGAAATCGTTCACCTCTTTGAAGAACGCGGTCTCCTTATACTTTCTGTTGCAGTTCTTATCGAACTCGAAGCGATCCTTGAGCATATCGTAGATCTTGGTAACGGAGGCTCTGTCTCTGTACAGGGAATCCAGCACCTCGTAGAACTCGTCACACTCGGTGTTGTTGGATACGATCAGCGTGGTGAGATCGCCCTCGGTATCCTCCAGCGCGTAGATACGCTTTCTGGCGTCGTAACGGGAAGACGGATGGGTCTTGATCATCGAGAACACAACGCCGAGGATCAGAGCGGAATGGATGCGCACCATCTCCTGATAGTGGGCCTTCAGATCCAGCTCGGGCAGCTCGGTGAGGCTGTCCCAGCGCTTGTCGATGTGCAGGGAGATCGAAGCGGACTTCGTGGAGTCGGGGCCGATCTTCTTGATGTACTCGTGGTAGGCGTTGTAATAGATGCCGCCGGCCTCGGTGTAGTTCAGGGTGCCGGTCATATGTTCGGGCGCGCGGAATCTGGAAAGCTGGTCGGGCGTGATGTTATACAGCGCGTTGAAGAAACGGAGCTCGTATCTCGATACGGTATCGCTCGCCTGCGGAGAGAGCTCAAGGCCTTCCAGGAGCTTGGAGACCTCGGGGGTCTTGATCTTCAGCAGCTCGGTGTTGAAGGTGGAGCACTTCACAAGGCGGGACTCGGCGAAGGTGGAGAAGGATACGCCGGCGGAAGCAAGGCGGTTGCCGAGCTGGATCTTTTCCGTCAGATATTCCTTCTTCGCCATATCAGAAACGGAGTAATTGCGGATCTCCTCATCGTCGGCCTTGGCATCCTTCGCTGCAAAATAGGACTTGAACTGGCATTCGGTACCGATCGCATGGATGATGTCGAGATCGATCACATCTTTACAGGCGCTGCGTACGGAGTTCTTGAAATAACCGAGCAGCTTGGTATCGAAGATATCGGTCTTCGCCATATCGGAATTGGGATCGGAATCCATCTGTCTCGCAACTTCAGCATTGAGCTTGATGCCCTCAAAAATATCTGCGTTCAGTTCGTCCGGCAGCAGCAGGCCATCACTGTCCTCAGGGCTGATCTCGGCGAGCCGCTTGAGATATCTCTCTTCGCCGCAGATGTTCAGAACGGTATCGCCCTTTGTGAACTTCAGCTTGTCTACGATGTCGCGTCTGCTCTTGCCGAGCGTGGTCACCTTGCCGGCGAAGCTGTTATAAAATGCTTCGAACTCGGAGTTCAGCTTCTCAACATAACCGACCGCAACGGTAAACGCAGCCTTATCGAGCACGGCGTCACGGTATGCTTCCAATGCGCTTGAATAACCGCGGAAACACTGGTTGAATTTTTCATACACGTTTCCAATACCGCCGATTTTATCGAAGATACTCTCGTTCTCCCTTTCCAAAGCAACCAGAGCATCCAGAGTATTTTCTTCACCCTTCGCGACGAAACCGCCAACCTCAAACATCGAGGTCTTCTCTTTGGGATTAGGTCCATACTGATCTACGTTTTCCTTTTCCTGCGGAACAGAAGCAACTGCCCCTTCATATGCCTCTTTCATCTTTTTTGCAGTCATATAAAGGATATAACGCACGGCGTTGGGATGCTTTGCGCCCTTTGCAGTCTGCACAAGGCTCTCAAGATAATAATCTTCTATACCCGGTTTCTTTACATTGGGACCGGCGAAAAGAAGCGACTTGGCTTTTGCGTCAGCTATAGCAGCAGCTTTGTTATCGATCAGGTTCTGATAGGCACGTAAATCCTCTTTGATTTGCTGCGCACTAACACCGTTTCCATCGGCGCCGAACTTTCTCTTTCCCTGACTTGCAACAAGCTGATTCTGATACTCTGCAACTTCCGGCAATTCGATAAACGTATTCAGAATCTCTGTTCTGAAGGCGTCAAGATAATGATCGATCTGCGTTGAAACACTGAATTCGATACTGTCAGCGCCAACCTGAAGATATCTTTGGATATCCTTGCCGAAGTTCTGTGTATCATCCGCCAAAGAGCGCATATAAACTTCAGAAAGCTTGGGTTCTTCACCGCCCATGATGTTGCGCTTTTTCTTGAACTCGGCAAGCTCCTCTTTATAGCGCGCATCATATTTGAGCCAGCTTTGCGCATCGGCGCCTTCGCCAATGCGGGAGAGGGCGCGGGTATAGGCGATGTAATCGGCAATATCCTCGTAAGGATATCTGAGCACGGCAGCGCCAATGCCGCCGAAACGGTTACGGCCGAGGTTGTCGGCGTTGGCGAATTCCTTGATGATGTTGTCTTCCATAGAGAAGGCGTTTCTCTGCATCGGGCCGATATTCTGCTCATACAGCGACTGCGCGGAGAATTCGATGTACTGCTGCAGGGTCTGCATGCTCTCCTGGCTCTGGTCGATACGGTCAAGCAGGAAGCAGAAATCGAACGGAAGATTATCGAGGCGATCGATCTCACCGGAGGCGGTGGGCACGTCCACGTGCAGGTTCTGATATCTTTCGAGTTCCTTGCGCACGCCGGTGAAACCGGAGGCGTTGATCATGAACGCGTTAACTTCCTTGATGGTGGCGTAGCCGTTTCTGCGCAGCGAAATACGCTCGCTCTCGGTGGGGATCACGGTGTCCATAACGCCGGGCAGCAGATAGTAACCGCGGATGATGGCGGCCTTTTCGCGGTAGTGCTTGTGCAGATACTCACGAATCAGCATACCGACGGTCATCGAGATACCGGAACCGGTACCGCCGCAGGAAGAGGAAACCAGAACCACGCGCAGCGCCTGCTTGGTTTCTTCGCCGTCCTTCAGGAACAGGTCGTCGATCGTTTTGTAGAGCTTGTTGATGCGGCCGTTCTTGATGATGGAGTTGAGAGCCAGACGGGAGATGGCGCGCACCTGGCCTGCGCCTTCGGATACGGTTTTGGGGTACAGGGTGGTGTTGCAGGGGAACCAGTTGAGACGCGCGTCTTCATCGTTCTTCAGATAGTCCAGTACGCTCTGCGTAGAGGAGGTCTGAATGCCCGTGATGTGCGAGCCGCCCTCTTTCACGCTGTTCAGATCATTCACGTTCGTGTCCATAACCACGAAGCGGATGTTCTTCAGCTCTTCCTCCGCGCAGCGGGAAGCGATCGCTTTCAGGATGCGGGAGCCAATGCCGCCCATGCCGACGAATAACGTTGCAGGGACTTTGTTTGCCTTCAGTTTTTCGGTTGCCATAAGTAATCCTCCATTTTTATTTTTATAATTATTTAGGCAAAAATAATTTTTTGTAAACTATAATTGCTTAATATTATACAGCTATTATTTTGATTCCACTGTACCGGTTAAAAGTGACGCATGCGCGTTGACCCTGATGTTGTGGGAAGTACCTGTAATTTGAAGCGGGGCGTTGGGATCCTGGCCTTTTACGACAAGCTTACCATTATCTCTGATAAAGCTCACCCCGGATACCGTAACATTTGTCACACCATTCGATGCGCCGTTGATTCCCCTGATGCCGATCTGACGACGGCGGGACGGAGTCCATCTTCTGCTTACGGGATAAAGCAGAAGTGAAATCTGACACTTATCTTCAGGATTCTGCGTCTGCGGGGATTGTATTGAAATTTTTTTACTTCTTCGATCATATTGTACTCCGATTGCAGCGCCGATTGCCCTATGATGCACCTCAAAACGGAAATTCTCTTTTGAAATCCTGCTTGGCAGTGCCTTCTGACTCATGAAAAGCACGAACAGAGTGATGACTCCGCCTGCGATAATCACCTTGATCAGATCTCTGACGATCTTATTCATCGTACCGAAGGTGAGATTCCCGGAAGTTTTGCCCTCCGCTTCGATCACCTTAGCCGCAGAAGCCCCTTCGCCGCCGGACTTTGCTTCATATTTTACCGGCAACGAACACTTTACGGTAAAACTCTGCATCCCTGTGCCCGGCTCATGGTATTCGCCGTCTTTGTTGACACAGAGCGTGATATCAAATGCGGATTCCCCCGTCTGAAGTTTATAGTGACTACTATTTACACCCGGATCTTCGCTTTCAATTTCAATCGTCAAAGTGTTAAGTTCCGCATCGGTGAGATCCCGCTCTTCTTCCCCCTCGTCCTCCTGCAGCTTCACGGTTACCCGCAGAGGCTCCCAGTTTTCATGATCCTTGAGAACATAGTAGCCCTCTTTCTCGACCTTTAGGATCAGTTTGGGCTTCGGTTCCGGCGGCTCGGTGGTGGGCGGAGTTGTAGTTGTGGGTTCAGCTGTGGTCATTTCCGCCTTAACGGTAAACCCGATAGACATCGGGCTATCTTCGTTTGTAATCGAATACCTGTTTTTCAGATAAGAAACCCGTATTTTAATGGAGGCGTCTCCCTCTTCCAGATCAATAAAAACGCCGTTGCTGGTGTAATCTTTCACGTTGCCGTTGTTTTCGACCCTGATACTATAGTCCAGATCGTTGCCGAGCAGCTCAGAGTCCGATATGTCCTTCTTTTCGGGGTCGTTACAGTCGACGATCTTGCAGGTCAGCTGGTATTTTCCCGGCCGAACTTCGGTTCTCTCTGTAATGGGCGTTCCCTCCTCATCCGTCAGCGTGATCTCAACCGTAACGTCCGGGGTATAAAAATACTGGATATTGGTGGCGTTTTCACTGTTGAGTTCCAACGTATATTTACCCTTTTTACAGGATTCAAACGTACAAACCTGACCAAACAGCGTTTTATCCACATTATGTTTCGTTGTGCCCGCAATGCGGCCTACGTCATATTCGCTGTATTGCCGCGGCTTGACGTTTTCATCGCTCATCGGAACCAGATTCCCGACTTCATCTTTCAGGCCTTTGATCTGCGCGCCTTCTCCCTGCACAAAAACGATAAGCTTTTTCATGGAAAGAGGCAGCTCAAAGGTGGTTTTGTTCTCCGCGGCCTTCAGCTCGTTTCTCTGGAAAATGCGGTTGCAGATATCCACCAGCGCATCCTTGATCTGATTGCCATTCGTTGTGTTTACAAAAACCTTGCCGTCCACCGGGGTAAGATAAGAAACACCCTCGGATTTGTTGTTGTCAATAATATTCAGCATCTGAATCTTGACGCCATCCTGCAGATTGAGCTCATTGATCGCGCGGTCAAGATTGCTCATATTATTGAACGCGCCGTCCGTAAGTATGATCAGCCATTTCTCTCTGCCTTCACCGGCATTCAAACCGTTCAGATACGCAGCGGCGCTTTTTACCGCGTCAAACGGGGTGCCGCCGCCATATTCCGTATACATTTTTGTGATCAGGTCGATATCCTGAATGCTTTTGATCTCTACCTTTTCACCGGGCTTGGCCTTATACGGATCTGTATTCGTTTTGGCATTTTCCGGCGGCACCGGCTTTGATCCGTCGGTCACCACGTGCCACATCGGGAAAATGGCGAGCGTATCGCCGCCGTTTCCGTAATCCAGCATGGAGGCAAAAATCTCCATGGCAAACTTTGCATGGCACCAACGGGTCCTGTTATCCTGAAACATCGATCCGGAATTGTCGAACACCATCGCGATATCGAACCGGTCTACCTTTTCTTCATAGATTATACTGGCGTTCGTTTTGGATCCGCTGCCTTTCGCAGATGCGGTGAGCGGCAGAAAACTTGCGGCGGCAAAAAGGAACGCGAAGAAAACGGCGGTTCCTTTGAGCAGCCTGGAAATCAGCCTCATTAGTGTATCTCCTCCTTCTTTCTTTTTGGAAAGCATGCCGCGGAGTTTCCTCTTGCGGCAACAAAGCCGTTTCTGCGCAGTAAGATGCGCTCGCTCATGTTGATATAATACTTTTATTTCGATTCCAGCGTACCGGTTAAAAGAGATGCATGCGCGATGATTCTGATGTTGTGGGAAGTACCTGTGATCTGAAGCGACTCTTTGGGATCCTGGCCTTTTACCACAAGACCACTTTTATCTCTGATAAAGCTCACCCCGGATACCGTAACATTCGTCACACCGTTCGCTGCACCATTGACTCCCCTGATGCCGATCTGACGACGGCGGGACGGAGTCCATCTTCTGCTTACAGGATAAAGCAGAAGTGAAACCTGGCACCTGTCTGCAGGATTCTGCGTCTGCGGAGATTGTATTGTGATCTTTTTTCCTCTTCGATCATATTGTACTCCGATTGCAGCGCCGATTGCTTTATGGTGTACCTCAAAACGGAAATTCTCTCTTGCAATCTTGTTTGGCAGTGCTTTCTGGCTCATGAACCAAACGAAGATCGTGATGATCAGCGCGGCAACGATCCCCCTGATGAGCCATCTGACACCGCTTGAAACATTTGAGAACACAAGGACTGCTTCATCGTTTACAGCAACAAATCCTTCTTTCTTTTCTCCCCATGGAGTCACAATGGGTTCCGTTGTATTCCAGCTTGCGGGCGCCTCCTGCTTATGTTCGCCCTTCAGTTTGCATTCGACCTTTAACTTTTCCTTCCCCTTTTCAGGACCGTCGAGATATACGCCGTTCTCATCTTTATAAAGCCGAATCTCAAAAGCGGATTCTCCCGGCAGTTTCTTAATGCTGCTCAACGAAGCATTCGGGGTTTCTTTGTTTTTACTCGAAAGATTGATCTCCAGTGCGTTCAGCTGCTCATCGGTCAGCTTCTCACCGTTCAGCTTCACGTTTACACGCACAGCGTCCCACTTATCATGATCCGAAAAAAGATACTCTTTCTGTACGTTTTCAATATCAATGCTCAACGTGGGCGAAGCAGGCGGGGGCGGAGGGGGATCGATACCGGGGACTGTGAATCCGCCTCTTTCTGAGGACCACGGGCTGTCTGTATTTTTGATCGTATACCGTTCAAGGTACGTAAACTCCACGTCAATGGCGGTATGAGCGTCTGGATTCTTCTCTTTATCGTCAGGTTCCAGCGTAATATCCTGCCCATTTTTGATCTCGTAGGTTTTACCGTTATTGGTTACCGTGATTGTATACTCCTGCTTGTCGCCGAGCAAAGGAGAATCGGAAACGGGATCTCCCGTGACGCCGTCAACGATGGAACATTTAACGGTATATTCTCCCTTATAGATCCGGTCTCCGTCTTTATAAGGGACGTCGCTGCCTTTCGGATACAGTTCCGAGATTACGCGTACGTTCGGCTCATAAAAGACCTGCAACGTATTGGCGTTTACGGAACCCTTCACGTCAAGCGTATAATCCCCGACGGGGCAATTCTCAAAGGTAACAACCTGACCGTATAGTTTGCTGTCCGAAACAACCTTGTCGTTGCCGATCGAAGTATATCCGCTGTAACCGAAGGAATAATCGCTGAATTTGCGCTGACCGGAGTTGGACGCGATCGCCATCTTGTTGCCGTCCATATCCTGCAGCCCTTGAATTTCCACGTTCTCGCCCTGCACGAACACGATCACCCTGCGCATTGAGATGCCCAGATTCAGCGAGGTGCCTTTGATGTCGCTTTCGGGGAGCTTATCCCGCTGGAAGATCCGGTTGCAGATCTCGATCAGTTTATCCTGGATACCGGCGCCTACCGCGTTGTCCACGTAAAAGTGATCCCCTGCAACAGGCTCTTCGTTATAGCTTTCGGCATTCTTTGCCTGCATATCGATCGAAAGGAACTGAACTTCAACGTCATCCGTGCCGAGCTTTTTGATCTCTTCGTTGATATTGAAACGATTCTCCGGCGAGTAACGGTTGCCTTCGAATGAGTCGAACTCACCGTCCGTAAGGATGACCAGCCATTTGTGGCGGTTATTGTCTTTCGCCAGCCCCTTCAGATACGAGAGCGCGTTCGCCACGGGATCAAACGGGGTACCGCCTGCAAAGATCGTATGCATTCTGTTGATGTTGTCGATCTCTTCCGGCTTTGTGATTTTGATCGTATCATTTTCTCCGGCACGGAACTGCCCAAGATTTTCATCCTTCTTATCCTGCTCTGACACGTCCGTCCGTTCGCCGTTGGATACGACTTTCCACATCGGGAAGATCGTGAGAGTATCGCCGCCCCCCAGATCGAGCATCGAGGCAAAGATCTCCATCGCGAACTTTGCACGGGACCAGCGGGGAATATACTCATATTTTCCGGTGGGATTATCGTAGAACATCGACAAAGAATTGTCGAATACCACGGCAATATCGTAATGAGTCTCCACTTTTCTAAAATCGTCGACGCTCTGTGCGGGTTTTGTTTCACTCGCCGCTGCGTTCAGCGGAAAAAGGAAAGACGCAAGAAGTACAGCCAGAAGAACAACAGCGATACTCTTGCGTGCCCCAGAAGTTTTTCTCATAAAAACCCTCCTTTTTTGTTCGTTGGGGCGTCCGAAACGGAGCCCCGGGTGAAAAAAGCGGAAATTTTCAGCTTTTTTTCAGTTGAATAATACTATACCACAGAAATCGGCATACTTCAATATAAAAATATAAATTAATTATATTTTTTCTTGAAAAATACCGATTTCGGCGGGGTCCGGCGTTTTTCGCCGCGCACAGACCGAAAAATACGCTTTTCGCGCGCTCCCGCCGCACTGTGTATGAACAGATTTTACCCCCCTGCTGCAATTTGCAGAATAAGGGGGGAAAGACCTGAAGCGGCTGCTTTCGTGTATTATTTTGATTTCAGCGTACAATTCAGCGATGAACGGGGTGTGCAGATCGAGACCGCTAACCTCCGGCCTTCGATTCGGACCGGCGCGCCCGTCCCGTTCGGCCCCACAAACTGATTGGCCCCGTTTCTTGTAACCGTGATGCCGTTCACCGTCACCGTTGTAACACCCTGTGACCCGCCTGCTATGTACCAGACGCCGATACAGCGCTGCTGCGACGGCGTCCATCTTCTGTTCACAGGATAAAGCAGAAAAACGGCATCGCACCTGCTTACAGGATCCGGCGTTTCGGGCGATACGATCCTCAGTATTTTCTCTCTTCGGTCATATACAATTCTCGCCCGTTGCGGGATGATGTGGCCGCGCACATCATAACCGCTGTTCTCAACTCTGAGTCTTTTCGGCAGAGCCTTTCGGCTCAGGAGCCAGAGAACCGCGGCGATCATAATAACGGCGGCAACGCCTGTAATGATCCGGAAATACGGATTTTCAAAAGAAAAAAAATGCATACAAATACCCCTTTCTCAAAGTCTTTTGCGTCCGCGTAAATGGTAATCCCCCCTGCCAAACGAAAAGCAAGGGGGCAAAACTTAAGTAGCCACTGATTAATTACCGGCTGACGCCTTAGCACGCGTCTTGCTTGCATATTTCCCGGCATCTTGCACAAATCCGCCTTGCCATACGTCAGTATGCCTGCGGCGGCTTTATACAATCTGCCGAAAAATCTGAC
>JAEEGL010073816.1_pt1 | contig 39456 bp, 79 predicted proteins | sample 9134231 | NCBI WGS metagenome assembly JAEEGL01 (sample SAMN16246548, study PRJNA631951) | gut metagenome | biome: gut microbiome; feature: rumen; material: fiber-attached | host: Bos | place: Iran: Karaj | collected 2018-10
GACGATGGCGTCGAGGGGCTTGGCTTTGGCGGAAACTTTCTTGGCGCTCATGGGGTGCTCCTTGGCATAAAAAAACCTCCGCTTCCGGAGGGTTGTCGCTTGCTTTTCAAAACTGGCACGACTTACCGGAGATAAGTCGAACCAAAACATCTCCTTGGCCGTCTCCGTGACGGCCAAGGATCCGAAAACGCTGAAAAGCATAGCATACCGCCTAAAGCTGGCAAGAGCGATTTTGACGTCCGTGCTGGACGCCGATAGCCAAAAGGAGGCCATCCAATGAAATGCCCGATCTGCGATGTCGACCACTTCATGCTGTGCCACGGCTGCAAGCACAACAACCAGCTCGTCGGACTGGCCTACAAGGGGTCTCCTTGCGAGGCTTGCGACAAGGGGCCGCGCGGGAAGAAGCGCCAGAACGACAGCCGGGAAAGCGGCCACGGCCGGGTGGTCTCCCTCGAACAGATCGAGCGCTACGTCTCTGAGACCATCCCCGCCGACATGGGAGAGGAGGCCGCCGAGACGTTCTCCGTCCTGCTCTTGGAGTTCGTCCGCCGCTTCTGCACCCTGCCGATCCGGACTCAGTACATGTTCGAGCAGCGGTTCTTCTTCGGCTTGTCGCTGGAAGAAACAGCGTCCATGGTCCGCTCAACGTTCGAAATCACCATCACGCCGGCGGGGGTTTCCGCCGCGCTCAAATCCGCACGCGCCCGAATGCGCCTGTCCAGCACGACCTGAATGATGGTGTCCGCAGCAATCGCGGCCAGGAAATCTATCCGTTCCCCGGTGCTCATGGCGCCACCACCGTGTACTTCTGGAAAGCGAGGAAGGATTTGAGTTCGGAGAGCCGGGCACCGGACTTCACGTAGTCGCGGATGTCCTTGAAGCCGGGAATCTGCACGAACCGGCAGGGGAGTCCGAGGGCCTTGGCCATGCGCAGGTTGCCGGAGAAGCCGGGGGAGTCGGTGCGGCCTTCAATGGCCAGCTCGTTGTCCACGCAGATGTTGACCTCGGTGACGCCGTGGAGGGCAAGGGCCTTCTTGAGCATGTTCCAGCCAGACAGGAGGTCGCTCCGGCCGAAAACGACGGCCTGCGGGTCGAGGCTGAGGACGGCGGCGGTGTCGGTCGGGCCTTCGGTCAGCCACGCGAAACGGTGTTCGCTGCGCTTCGGCCCGATGTCGGGGTCGAAAAAAAGGCCTGCGCGGCTTTTCGTCACGGAATACTTGCGGCCCCCTCGTCGGAGCCGTATACCGACGACCTTCCCGGTTTCGTCTCGCATGGGGAAGGCCCAGCAGGACTGGGCTCCGTTCCAGACGCACCCCAGGCGTTCCAGGCTCTTGCGGGTCACGCCGAGTTCCTTGGCGAACTGGGAGAGGGTGATGGCGAGGGTGTTCTTGCGCCATTCGGCGAGGAGGGCTTCGGCGCTGCGGCTCGGGATGCGGTCGGGTTTCTCGGCGAAGATGGTCGAGGGCACGCTCCGGCAGGCCGGGCCGGCGGAGCCGAGCCTGTGGATCCAGCCGCCGCACTCTCCCTTGCAGGGGTGGTCGCTTTCCGTGCGCATGCACAGGACGACCGTCCCGTCCCGGGTGATGCAGCACCAGTCGGGCTTGCCGCAGACCGGGCAGGGATGGGCCCGCGTCACGCGCTTCCATTCGGCAGGGTTCATCCGCGCTTCCTCCATCCGCCGAACAGTTGGTCAAGCACGTTTGAGGCTTCCTCCTTGGACATGTTCGGGTCGTACCCGTGCTTCTTGAGGATGACGGCCTGCTTGAAGGTGCAACGCCCGGCGCGGTAGCGGGAAATGATTTCCTCGATGAGCCGGACGTTGTCCGCGTAGTTCCGTTGCGCGGGGTCGATGCCGGCCCGCTTGAGGACGTTCGATTGCTTGGTGGTCAGGCGCCGGGAGTCGCCGTAGGAGGTGTGGTGCTCGCTGTGCCGGAGATCCAGCACGTCGAAGGGGTCGACGATGGTGTAGGTCGCCTTGGTCCGCGCCCGGACTTCCGCCAGCTTCCGGTTCTTGACGGCGTTGTTGAGCTGTTGCAGCCTGTACTCGCGCTCCTGTTCCTCCCGGGCCTCCTGCAGGGCCTCCATCGTGGAGACTTCGCTCCGGCGCATGATTTCCCTCGCCTTTTCCAGCACCTCCGGCGGGTCCTTGCCTCCGAGGATGTCGGCGGTGCAGATGAGCTTGTGTTTTCCGCAGTTGCCTTCGAAGTCGAGAATCGTGGCTGTGGGCTTCGCGCTGGTTTTGATGGCGTCGAGACGGTCCTCCGCCCTCTCGATGCCGTCGATGCATCCGGTCTGCGTGCGGAGGGCGCGCCCGACAATCTGCGTGTACAGGGCGCGGGACTTCGTGGGGCGGGCCAGCGCCACCACCTCCACCGACCACTCGTCGTACCCCTCGGTCAAGACGTTGCAGTTGCAAAGGAATTGCAACCTTCCGTCCCGGAATGCGCCCAGGATGCTGTTGCGGTCGACTTCCGGGGTCAGGCCCGACACCATTGCCGCGCTTCCGGGCTTGTAGCGGTTGAAAATCTGGGCCGTCTTGTCGGCCTGCTTGACGGATGCGGTGAATACGAGCGTCTTGCGGTCGCCGGCCTGTTGCAAGGTCTGGTCAACGACGCCGTGCAGGGCCTTCTCGGCCTCCATGACCTCGGCCAGTTCACGGGTGTCGAGGTCGCCGCCCTTGGTGTGGATTTGCGAAAAGTCGATGTCCGTGACCTGCACGAGGCGTTGCCGCGGCGGAACGAGCCACCCATCCTCCACCCCGAACTGGATGTCGTATGTGCACGCCACGGACTCGAACACCGAACCGAGGGCGATTTTGTCGGCCCGGTCGGGAGTCGCTGTCACGCCCAGGACACGGAGGTCGGGGTTCCCTCCCGTGAAGTACTCAATGACGCGGCGCCACTGGGCGGCCGGGGAGTGGTGGGCCTCGTCGCAGAAGACCGCCCCGAAGTCCATCGGGTTGAACTTCTCCATCCGGAGGACACCCGTGTCGTTCTTGCTGGTCATCGTCTGGATGCTCGCCACAACCACCCGGGGGAGGTTCCTCTGGAAATCCATCTGGCCGACCGACACGGAGCTCATTCCCATCTCCAATGCGGTGGTTGCACCAGTCGCCTTGACGATTTTGTCGAGGGCTTGTTCGGCGAGCACGCGCCGGTGGACGAGCAGCAGCACGCGGAGGGGGAAGATTCTCTGTACCATTCCTGCCATCACGATCGTCTTCCCCAGCCCGGTCGCCATGTTGATGAGCGTGGATTTGTGTTCCCGCCATTCACGCTGGATGGCGTCCAGAGCCTCTGTCTGGTAGGGTCGCAGTTGCACGGGCCGTTCCTCCATATCTGTCCCGTTCTTCTTGTTCACCACGGCCGCGCGGTGGAGTCGGCTTCTCCTTCCCGCGCGGCATCGCCGGGGCTATTCCCCGGACGGTTGCTCCGGCGCGGCCGGCAGGGGCCTGTCGACGCTTTCCCCGTTCGGGTTCATGTACTTGAGCAGCGTCGGGTTGCGCTTCACGATGTTCTCGTATTCCCAGCGCCCGATGAACCCGCCGCGGTTTGAGCAGAGGTGGCAACCGCCATCTTTGGCCAGGCCACCGCACTCCGGACAGAGGTACAGGGGTTCGCAGTCTTCGACCGTCCTGAGGACGTTGTCCAGTGCGGAGATGGTCTGGTTGTCGATTTTGCACCAGAGGGGGTCGCGGTTCTTCATCCCGGCCCGGAGCTTGGCCTTGATTTCCCGGAGCTGGACTTCCACCGGGCGCACCTCGTCGCGCCGCGCGAAGAACTCGCGGAGCGGTTCCGGGATGGGGCGCAGCAGGCGGTCGACCGTCGAAATCTTGTGGGCCGGGGGCGGCGGCGGCATGGCCGCGGCGGCCGCGGCTTTTGCGGGAGGGGGCGGTGGAACCGAAGGCGCCGCCGCGGGGGCCTCCTGCGCGGGGGGCGGCGGTGGCGGAGTGGTCTCCGTGGAAGGGGCGTCCGCCGGCGGCGGCGGGGGCGTAGAGGGCGGGGGTGGCGGGAGCGTTTCCTCGATGGCCGCCCGCTCCTCGGTCCTCATCAGATTGTGTTTCTTGCGGACAAGTCCGACAAGCTGGCGGGACACGCCGCAATGCTCGGCGATTTCGGCGTCATCCTTGTCGCGGTAGACCTGCAGCGCCATCTTGACGGCGTTTTCCCGGTCATCCTTCGTGCGGCGCAGGCCGTGCTTGATGTTGGAGGCGGCGGCGATCCACATGATGTCGGCGGTGGCCATCGAATCGCTGACGATTTCGACCTCCACCTCTCCCGTGAGCCCGGCCCGTTTCATGGCCTCGAAGCGGTGGTGTCCGTCGACGACGAAGAGGGTGGTGTGGAGGCGGCCGACGCACTGGATCGGGTCCATCGGGAGCCCTTCCCGGTATCGTTCCGCGTATTCCTCGACGGTGGCTTCGTCCAGCGCCCCGGCGCGGGACTGGAAACGCTTGTCGGACTGGATGTTCCAGAGGGTCGTTTTGCAAATAGTCGATTTCATTCTGTTCCTTTCGTGTAGCGTGCGGGAATCCGGCCCGGCGGACGGGGATGAGCCGCCCGCCGGGGGGGCGTGCCGTCATCAGAACGGCACGGTTTCCATGGCGACGATCTTCTCCTTGAGGGTGCCCCAGTCGGCGGGCGTCAGGCGTTCCTGCTGCTGGTGGCCGAACGTCCGCTGGATGAGGTCCCAGAAGTCGGGCCCGACGTCGTTGTCGGTGCGCGCCTTGTTGCCCTCAAGCGACCGGAAGAGGGACCAGCACTCCTCCGCCGTGGAAGGGGCCGCCTTGTGGGGAGGCGGTTCGGCCCCTTGGGAGCCCTTGGGAGCCTCCGGCGCCTTGGGGGGTGTGGGAGGTGTGGCCTTGGGGGGTGAGGCCTTGGGAGGGGCCGAGTTGGGGGCGTGGACGGTCGGGGCCGCCGGCCGCTTCTGGGCGGTCGCGCGGAAGAGCGAGCCGAAGTCGCGCAGGAGCGCGGCCTTGTCGACGGGCTTGGAGGCCTCTTTCTTTTCGTAGATGCCCCCGATCTTGAGGCCGGTTTTCCCGTTGTAGTTGTCGGTGACGATCTTCGCCTGGACGATGATGTCGGGCGACAGCTTGGTCTGGTCGAACTCGAAGTTCGTCAGGTCGACGCCGTAGCGCTTTTCCAGCTTCTCCTTTTCCGCGACGCCGGACTGGTCCGTCCGCAGTTCGCTGGTGTCCTTCTCGATGTCGTGCGAGGCGAGGAAGTGCCGGAAGGTCATGACCTTTCCGCTTTCGGGGAATCGGTACTGGACCTTGAGGAACACCCAGTACACGCCGTTCTTCGGCTCGGTGGTCTGGATTTCCGCCGTCTCGGCAAAACAGTCGTAGTATTTTCCTGCTTCCATGGTGGGGTTTTCCTTTCTGTTCTTGCTGTTTGCGATTCGTTCACGCGAAGAGCTGCGCCCACACCTCTTCGAGGTTCTCCGGGTCCGGGATGATGGTTTCGGGCGCGCGTCCCCGCGTCTTCGCCCGGATCCAGTTCTGGCCGGAGGTGTAGATGCAGCGGGTGCCGTTGCCGCGGACCTTGCCTTCCTTGCTGATGGCCTTGTCGTAGTCCATGTAGATGCAGTGGTTCGCCCACGCGAACACGCTGCCCTGGATGTTGTTGTCGCCCTTCTCGATGCCGGCGCCGTAGAGCTGGGGGAACACGCTGAGGTAGTCCGAACCGCCGGGGTTCGCGACCTTCGCGTTCATCGAGTGGGCGACGAGCACGAAGTTGCGTCCGGCCTCCGCGTGGAGGGTCGCCAGCGGCAGGAGCTGCGTCGTCCATTCGCTCGCCGCGTAGCCGTAGCCCTTCCCGTACGGGACGGACTCAATGCCGGCCGCCGCGCCCTGCCCGTACTTGATGGCCACCGCGTCAAAGGACAGCCGCTGGGCGACCGTCGCGGAATCGACCACGATGGACTTGAAGCCGGAAAAGGCGTTCATGTCGGAAATGGCCTCGATGAGGGCCTGCCACGTGCACTTGTGCTCGTCGAAGTTGTAGATGAACACGTTGTCGCGGTACTTCTCCGGCATCTTGTCGAAGAGCTGGCGCGGCAGGGAGTTCTCGATGTCGAGATACGCCACCGGGCCGGGAAGCGCGCAGCACAGGGAAGTCTTCCCGACGCCGGGCTGGCCGTAGACGAGGACGCACTGGCCGTTGGTCTTCGGCTCCCGCCTGAAGAGGTCGGGGACGGGTTTCCGCGGTGCGCTCGGCGGGGGGACCGGAGGGGCGGGGATTCGGTTGGGGGTAGTCATGTTTTCGTTTCTCCTCGGAGCGCTGGCTGTCTTGTCCAGCACGAGGCCCGGCGCGCTCCATTACCCGGCCTCGCGCTCCAATCGTCAGTTCGGGCGGACGCCTTCCGGCTCCGTCCCGTGGTTCCTCTTTGTGAATGCGTACCCTTCGGGAAGCTCTTCCGGGCGCGTGCTCCACCCTTGCAGGCAGAAGCCGCAGTACTCGCACTTGTTTCGGCACCGTTGGCTGTCCACGTTCCGGGGCCACGCCAGCGCCGGGTCGGGCATGCCGGTCGCCGCTTCGCGGGAGCTGAGGATGAGCCGCACGCATGCGGCCTTGTGGCCTTCGAACTCCGCCAGCGCCGCGTCCTTCACCCAGATGTCACGCTGGGCAAACCACTTCACCGGATCGGAGAGGATGTCGCCTTTCATGCGCGTCGCGTATTCCCCGTCCGTCTCCATCCGTCCTTGGAAGGTAAAGCCATCCCCGGCAATCTGCCGCGGCGTGCCGTTCTTGTTCATGGCCCGCTCGTGGGTCGCGTCGCAGATGACGATTTTCAGGCCGTTATCGTCGAGCTCGGGGATGGTCTTCCGCTCCGTTTTCGGTTTGCGCGAGACTTCGTAGACCACCCGCCGCACGTTCCAGCCGAGACGCCGCACTTCCGCGACGTAGTACAGGACTTGGACGTTGAAGAGCGTCCCGTCCCAGTACGGTGCGCTCGGCGAAATGTCCACGCTCGTGGTCTTGTCCTCGTTGATGACGTGTTCGCCAGCCTTCGTCACGCAGATCGCGTCCAGCCGGCCGAACGCGCGGAAGTCGCCCGGCAGTTCGGTCATGGGGCGGTCGAACTCCACCTCGGGATAGATGTGGCTGTAGACGCCACGATTGCCGTAGCAGGTATCGTATGCGGTGGCCATGGCGACGAACACGGGGGTGTCGAGGTTGGTCGTATCCTTCTGGCTGGCGATGGCCTGGTGCATGGCGTCATCCAGCGGAACGTTCAGGCGGTAAAGCTCCTTGAACTTGGCCCACACTGCGCCGAACACAAGCGCCTTGGGTTTCTCCAGCCGCTCGATTCCAAGCTCGTACTTGTAGAAGTACTGCCTCGGACAGGTGAGCAGGCAGGTCATGCGGGATGCGGAGAGGGCTTCGCTCATCGCGGCACCTCCATCCGTGCGGCGATGTCGGTTGCTTCTTCGTCCGTCACGTCCATCGCGGGGAGGAACGAGTACGGGCCGTACTTCTGGTCGACGGCGGCGAACTCCGTCCCGTCGTGCTGGTCCGCCCAGTAATGCCCGTAGGTGGCGAGCATCTTCAGGCGGGCGGCGTTGGCGTCCGGCGCGTGGATTGGTTGCACGTGCTTCTTCAGCGCGTGGTCCAATCCAAACGTGAAGTACCACGTTTGCGGCTGTCTTGCGTTATCACTCATCGGCTTTTCTCCTTTGTTTCGTTGCTTTCCTTTGTTCTTTTTGGCGCTATTCTCTTTGACCTGTTCCCGCGCCGTAAAGCAGTTTTTGCTCCCAAACTTGCAGAATTTTCGAGAATCCAACGTAATCCGTCGCAAGTTCCCAGTTGCCGGAAGTAATCATTTCCTTCTGTCCAACCTGGTAGACGTTGTTGGTCTTCAGCTCGACCATCAGGCAGTTCCGCATCCGGGCGTCGAAGATGAACAGGTCGGGCATGAAGGCGTTGCCCTGCGGCTTGGACAGGTGCCCGAACCACCCTTTCGCGTCCGCCGCGTGTTCGGCCGCGTTGGTGTTCGTCAGCTCGACGTAGCCGCGGAGCAGCAGCCCGTTCCGGCAGTCCGCCTGGAGCTTCTTCTCGGGGCTGTGGCTGTACCGCCTCCGCGTGGCCTTTCCCGTCTCCTTGGGCGGCTCCTGCGGCGTCGGCGGCGCCGGGACGGGTTCCGGCGGGGGGAGCGTCTTCGGAATCACGCCAGCCGCTTCCAGCAGGGCGCGGTTCGCCTCGATGAAGGCCGGCGACATCTGGCTTGGGTCGAGGCCTCTCATCAGCGCTTCCTCGTGTAGAAGTCTTGGTACTGGGGCCTCCTCGAGCACCGGAAACACAAGTCCCCTTGATTCGCGCACCCCATACACCCGCGGTGGACGCGGTGCTGGAGATTGAGGGCGTTGGCGATTTTCTTCGCGTCCGTCCTGCTCGCGCCACATCCGACGAGCGTCTTGCCGTCGAACACCTGAATCTCCTCCCGCACCGTGTACTTCTCTTCCATGCCGATCTGTTCGCATCGTTTCATCGCTTCACCTCCAAATCCCCGCGTAGGGGTCGCTTGCCACCGCTCCCACGCCACCCGTCGACCGCTTCGCGCTGGTCCTCCCGGACGTGTCCAAACCGAACGCCAACCGCTTCCCCGTGCGTTCCTCGAACGCCTTGCGGAAGCACTTGAACTCGCACTCGTCGCTCTGCCACCGCCCGCACTTCGTGCACTGTCCGACCGCCCCGAGGTTGTTCTCGCACATGTCCGCCCGGTTGGAGAAAACGTGGTTGAACTCGCACGTCCGCCAGTATTCGCACTTCTGGCCGGAGTGTGGGCAGACCCGCATGTCGCGGTTCTCGTTCAGATCCGCCTCGGACGGCAGGCCGGGGCCATCGTCCTTGAAGCCGTCCCGGAACTCCTTCGGGATGGGGAGCCCCCGCTTTCCCAGCTCCTTGACGAGGGCTTCCCGGAACCGCCGCAGCACCGGATAGCCCTGCCCCGACTGGAGGGCGGACTCCACCAGCGAGCCGCCCGTCTGCACGAAGAGGTTGTAGGGCCGGAGGAGCCTCGGAAGGTCTTCGGGGAAAAGGGCGCCGTTCGCCGCCCAGACGAATCCGGCGGGGGCCTTCTTGCGCTTGACCTCCTGCTGGATGGTCTTCCTCGGCCGGCCGAGCTTCCGCTCAATCTTCCGCTCCGCCTTTGCCTTCCGGGTCCTGACCTTCGCCAGCGCCTTTTCCAGCTTGGAGGAGGGCTTTGGGGCGGGCGTCTGTACGGGGCGGGGCGGCTCCTTCGGTTTCGGGGCTGGAATGGCCGCTGGATTCACCTCTGCGGGGCGTACGGGCGCCGGGGGCATGACGGGCGGGGCCGGCGGCCGGGGCGCCGTGGTGGCCAGCGAGAACGCCACGCGGGGCACATGCCGGAACCGAAGCGCGGTAATCTCCCCCGGCTTCTTGACGAGGTACGGCGGCAACTCCGTTCCGAGCCGCCTGTAGGCCGCCGCGAGACGGTCCCTCACCGTCGCCACGTATCCCCGCCCGCATCCAAGCTCGTCCGCCGTCTCTTGCAGGTCTCCCCCGTGCCGCTCCAGGGCGGCGCGCACCTCGGCGTCCTCCGGCCTTGCGTGTTCCGCGGCCAAGGCTCCCGCGACGCTTGCGCGGCAAGCGTGTCCATGTTGGCTGTCTTGCATTGTGTTTTCCTTCTCCTGCCGGGGCCCGCGGTTTCCCGCGCTCCATAGGCCCTGCGGCGGGCGTTCAATCAGTCATCGTCGGTTTCCTTCGTCGGCTGTCGTTCCGCGAACTTCCAGCCCCAGCTTTCAAGGGTGTTTCGGATGGCCTGTTGCCGTCTTTGCGAGTACCGGGGAACCCGCCACTTGGACGGGGGACGGAACCGCCGGACGGCCTCGACCACATGCTCCGGCGCCCGATCCACGATGTCCCACCAGATGGTGTCGGCCAGCGTGTACCGCTCGTTGCAGGGCGGCATGGCACGCAGGCCTTCGACGGCCTTGGACAGGTCGGCGGGCGCCGTGCGGGTGCAGGCCCATACGGCGTACCAGGCCTTGTCGTCTTCTGACATGGTGCAGGGGATGGCTTCTTCTTCGCGGCTCATGTTGGTCTCCGCAAATCGCCTCCGACCAAAACGTCAGATGACCAGCTGCCTCCTTGCGGCCTCCATCCGGGCCTTGGCTTCGAGGAGGCGGGGCCATCCGAGGGACGCCTTGCGGGCGTTGGAGACGTCAATCCGGATGCGGCGGATGCGTGCGGCTTCCCCGTCCAGCTTGGTTTCCTTGAGGGCGACGCACACGGCGTCGAGCAGCTTCCCGGCCTCTTCGAGGCGGGCGGTTGCGGTTTCCAGTTTGCTCATTCTTCTTCTCCTTCCTGCACGGCGCGGGCCGTGCCTACGGTGCGCCAGCCGGACACGATGTCCACCCGGTCGTCTTCCTCGACGTATTCCCACGAGACCTCTCCGGCCAGCGATGCCTTCTTGAGTTGTCGGAGCCACCATTGCCGGTCGGCGACCATCATGAAGAGGGGCGTCCGGCCGAACAGCTGGCAGCGGTTGTGGATGGTCGGGAGGAACTGGTATTCGGCAACCCAGGACCTCTTGAACCGACCGACGTTTTCAAAACGGATTTTCATGCCCGGCCTCCCTTCCTGCGGCACTTCTTCCAGCACCATTCCAGCCCCCACCACAGGCTGACCGCCACGGCCGCCACCGTGCCGCCGACGACCGCCAGCCCGACCAGGAACGTGATGAGTACGAACAGGGCCATCACGACAACCCCAATCCCGTTCATCACGATATCGTGGTAGCGGTACGTCGCGAGACCCAGGATGATGCTGAAGGTTCCGATCACGGCGATGGCAACCACGGCTTTCTTTTCCTCGCTCATACCAAGCCTCCTCTCTTCTCGAACACGTGGTACACGAGCCACCCGCCATCCAGCAGGACCGTCCCGATGAACACGTCGTTTTCCGCCCCCGGCGCCAGTAGCCCGGTGCCGTGCAGCTGGATTGTCCGCGCTACGCGTTTCTCTTCCCTGTCGTCCACCATGGCCCACAGGCAGGGTTTCCCGCGCTGGACGGCCACGGAGAGGATTCTCGCCCCTTTGGGCATCATCACCGTCTGCTCGTCGGCCACGCGGAGTTCGTACTTCCAGATTGTTGTCACTTCCCGTCTCCTTTCTTCCCGCCCACGCCGTACAGCGTCACCGCCATCCTCGCGGGCTTCACCAGCAGCGCCGCCCCCGTCTCGGGGTCCTTCGACGCCGCAATCCACTCGTTCCACTCCTGGGCCAGCTTCACGGCCTCCTTCTTCGTCCGGGCGAAGACGATGTCGCCGTAGTGGCCGGCCACGACCTCGAACCCCTCTGCGACCGTCCGGGGGAACCATCCGTTGGGGTAGGCTCCGCTCGTTCCCGGCCTGCATACGAGGGTGCATCCGTCCCGGGTGGCCAGCACCCAGCATTTCAGAGTAAGGCTCACGTCCTGCCTCCTTCCCGATCCGCGCGGCGGTTCCACGCTTCGGCGGCCTGGTCGGGCGTCGCGTAGCCCCGCGACTGGACTCCGGACAGCACGCACCCTTTGCCCCCGTGGGAGATGAACCACCCGCGGTTGTACTTGTGCGCGGACGGGTTCTCGCAGAGGCGGGCCGTCCGCTTGTTGCAGAACGGGCACGCCTTGAGCGGGAATGTGAACCTGAATTCCTGTCCTGCCATGGTCACGCCTCCTTCCCAGCGATGTCGTTCCAGTGCTCGACGGCCAGCTTCCGGGCCTCGGCACACCCCTCGCGCGTGGTCGTGTCCGGGTCGATCGGCATGTGCTCCACGCGGAGCGACACACCGCAGGAGCGGCACTTCACCTCGCCGATGTAGCGGTCGGTCCGCGTGCCGAAGCCCTCGCCCCATGCGTCCGTGGTCGTATGTCGGCCACCGCAGAACGGGCAATGGATGGGTTTCCGGGCACTCACGGCCGGCCTCCTTCCGTCTCGCCCATCCGTCGGTCGATGCCGTCCAACAGCTTCTTGTACGGGGCCATCTCGTCGAAGATTTCATACGCCACGCTTGTGTTGGCTGGATCCTCGCCCAGTTGTGCAAGGCGCACGCGACAGTTGCCGTACAGCTCTTCCACGATTGGACGGGCGAGCCTCAACAGCTTCCTCAACCGCTTGTTCTCGTTTCTCAACTTGCGGTTCTTCTCGACCAATGCGGCCAAGTCCACTTGCGTGGTGTCGAACAGTTCAGACGTCTGCACGGCCAATCCCTTTCCTGACGTCTTCGCAATGCGTCCTGCATCCACGGCAATCGGGGACGCCGTGCATGCCGTCGGTGCACTTCGGGCTTCCGGCATGGCTGCCATCCTCCTTCAACGTCCACGCGGCGAAGTAGGCCTTGAACTCCGCCCTGCATTTCTCGCACAGCTCCATCGTCGGTCCGTGCTCGCGGAGATTGACGTTGAACCATTCGCCGTTGTGCGGGGCGAGCACCCACACTGGGAGGAGCTCATCGTTGTTCTTCGTTTCCTTCCCGCACTTGTCGCAGACGAACATGATGTAATTGGCCATCACTTGCCTCCTTCCTGCTCTGCGTAGAGCTTGCATCCTTTTGCTCCGGTGCAACCGAAAACCGCTCTAAGCTCGTGAACAATGCACTCTCCTGCCATGAAATCGTGAAAATGGACGCACCGGCGACGGTCGCGGCGGTCGCGGCGCGTTTTCTTGCTGGTTTTAGGCGTCGGCATGGTCGCCTCCCGAAAACTCTGACAGGTATGAACAGAACTTCACCAACTCGCAGAGGCGTCCGTAATCGATTTGGGCAAAATTAACTCCCGAATTGTAGACGCCAGACACGAAGAACTCGAATTCCCCGTTTTGCCAGAACGCCACAAGATCGCTTTTCTTGTCCGATATCTTGTACTCCACGGGTTCGTTCTCACTCTCGATTCTTTCGACCGTGAAGTCGTTCGACAGGCTGAGCATGTTCAGGCTGTTTTCCAGTGTTCTCATCTCTTGCCTCCATTCCTGCTTGTCCTCTTGCCTTTCTCGGGCTTGTCTGGTACATCTCCACCCAGCTCGCCCACCATGCTGTGGGAGGAGTTCCTTGAATCCGCAACCGAATCAGCTGCCGGCCTTTTGGTTGCGGATTCATGTTCTGAAAATTCCACAACCCCGGCATCTTCCGCGTCGCGGATCGCGGTGGCCAGCGCCGTGCAGGCGGCTTCCAGCTCGTCCCGCTGGCGTTCGGCCTCTTCCAGCCGTTCAAGCGCGGCCAAACACATCTTCTTCTGGATGGTCAGCCGCCCGCTCAGCTTGTGGAAGGCTTCTCTCATCTGGCGCAGTTGGACTCCGGTAATCATTGGGCCACCTCCGCCGTGTCATACAGCCAGGAGACGCGGCAACGGCTGATTGCCGGGAAGCCATCGGGGGTGTCGTTGTACTTGCATCCGGTACACGCCTTTAGTCCGTTCCCGCGGCCATCGCACATTTTTTGGAACCTCGCGTTCGCGACTTGTGCATCCGCGCATACGTCGCAGTTTCGCGCGGGTGCGGCGAGGGCGGCTTTGACCACCTGTTTGAGGATTGGGTCACCTCCAAGAAGCGGGGAACAGCCACTGACACTCTGGTCGACTGCCTCAAGCGCCTTCCGCATCTTCGCCACGTTCCCCAAACCGTTACAGTTTGTCACGGGTTCCCTCGACCGCTTGACGAACCTCTCGCAAGCGACACAATCCTCATTCCCGTCCACGTCCCCAGCTTTGCAATCGGTTCCGAATCGTGCGCAGTCCCCGCAACGGAAACTCACCTTGTCGCGCTGGATGCGCTCCTGTAGTGCCGCCCGCTTGAAACGTTCGGCATAGGCCAGCACCTTGCGCCCGTCCATCGAATAGAAGATGCCGTCCCCGCCTACGATTTCCTTCCGTATCGCCTCGAAGATTTCTTCGGTTCTCTCGATTCGCTCGCTCATGGCTTTTCCTCCACTGTCTCCCCCGTCAACTCCAACATCTCCCGCAGGATGGCTTCCAGCTCGCCCAGCCTCGCCAGCCACGCCTCGGCGTTTGTCTCGATGCCGGCCAGCCTGGACACCCCCTCGACGGCGGACATCTCCCGCACCGTCGCACGGATCCCGATTTCGACGAACGGCTTGACCTTCAGCAGAAGGTGGTGGAGCCGATTGTTCTCGTCCATGATGCAACCTGGCTTCTTGTTGTAGAAGAAGTAGTCGGCAACCGCGTTTTCGAGCAGGGACGCGTTCGCCGCCGCCTGCGGAATTTCCGTGTTCAGCCTGGCGACACATTCCCCGTTGACATCCATAATCCTATCCGGCACCGGTCTTGAGCCGTCAGCGTACGGAGGGGCCTGGTAGACGCGCCACGGGAGCGGGCTGGGGTTCGTGGGGTTCTTGCTCATGCCTTTTTCTCCTTTCCGAAGAGGTTGTCGAACTTCCGCTTGGACATTCCGTAGAATCTCCGGTGCCCATATCCGTAGCTGCACGGCAACACGGGCTTGAACGGACCTGCGAGCTCGAAGTAGGAGCGGTAAGAGCGCTTGAAAAACCTCGTGGCCGCCTCCTTTGAGTCATGCACAGTCAAATCGGATACTCCGTAAATCATGTGCCAATGAAACGTCACCCACTTCATTCCGTTTCTTCTCCATTCAGTAGTTCGCGGCGATGCCGCGGATTTCTTCCACTCTTTCCTGCCAGTTGTCGTCGTCCGCGTCGTCGCAGAGCTTGACGATTTTCCCCATGTCCTCCTGCATGTCGCGGCTCTGGTCGTAGATTTCGTCGAAGCCTTCGACCGCCTTGTCGCGGGCTTTTTCCAATGCTTCCATGCTCATTTCTGGCCCTCCTACCAGCCCCAATGCGGAGCGCCGATATCTTCATCCATCTCAACGTCAAGGGCCAGCGGGTCGCCGTCGTAATCCGTCGCGAAGCTCAATCCGCTCAACGCAGGTGCCGGATGGTAATGTGGGTCACGGGGCTTCATGTCCTCCGTCTCGCGTTTTCCATCGGTCGAATACTTCTTGCCGTTCGTCGGCCAATGTCTCTCTGTGTTCATTCTTCCTTCTCCTTTGGTTCGTAGTGTTTGCACTTCTCGCAGCAGTCCGTGAGGATCCCTCCAATCGGGCTCTTCACTCCGCAAATCGCGTTCAGGTACTCGTGGTGGGAGCAATGCATGACGCCGTGCGCCTGCGGGATGGGCGTTTCCTTGCCGTGAATGATGCCGACGAAGCCGACGTAGTGGCGGCAGTCCTTGCGCCCCTCAATCGGGTCGAGCTTGATTTCTGACGGCTCGGGGGCGGGCCTGTACCACTTCACCTGCTCCCTGTTCCACGCCTCGATAGCCATGCTCCGGCGGGCATAGAAGCTTGTCCGCCGGCCACACCTGCCGCACTCCATCCAAGTCATGCACATCCGCTGGTCGCCTTTGACAACGGGATCTCCGCCGCACTTGCAGGGGAGGACGCGGGCGCTCAACAGCTTGGTCATTTTGCGCTTCATCCCTTCAGCGGCCACTCGCTGTCGAGATGGCCCGTGTCGCAGGGGTTCCCCGCGTTGTAGATGGCGCGCGACAAAAGCGAGACCGCCTTCTGCACCTTGCCGCACGCGTCCTCAAGCTCGGCGAGACGGCGCTCCAGCTTTTTCAACGCCGCGTCCTTCATCTTGTAGTACGCGTCCGCTTCCGAAAGCCTGTTCCACGCCTCAAGCGGCACGACAATCCAATCGTCCTGGACAATCTCTTTCCCGCAATGCGGGCACTTCCTGCTCATCTCGCTCATTCCGCGCCTCCTTCCGAAAGCGTGGCCCGGCGGGTATTCTGTACCCACTGGAGGAGGTCATCCCGGATTGTGATTCGTCCCAGCCTGCCGCTGTGGTTCTTGACATTGCTCATTCCAAAGTAGGTGTAATGGCCTCCGCAGAACCTCATCCCGTTTTCCCGCAGGATGGTTGCCGTCCTGGAACGCTCCGGTACGATCAACATGGTTCCAAGCATCAGGACCGGCCCATGCACTCTCCTGTATTCAATGAACTCCTTGTCCAAGGCATTCCACTCGTCATACGTCATTTCCTCTAGAGCCTTCATTCGTCCTCCTCGGGGTTCTTCCGGACTTCAACTTCCACGGGCATCTGGACCACGGGCAGGTAGTTGGTGGTGACCACCCACTCAATCTTGTGTTCGTGGTAGACGGCGTACTTCCACATGTTCGTTGTGTCGCAAATGTCGCAGTACGCCCGCATCGCGTTCGTCGTAATCAGCAGGGCAACCAGATTCGTAATCATTTCCCGCCTCCCTTCTTCGCCAGCGAATAGAGCCACTTCGCGATGCACAACGGGGCCATGCTGAAGGCGAGCAAGTCTTTTTGACACGACCCCTTGTCCTGACGCTTCATCAAACACCTTTCCTCGCGGTTCCACGCTTCCACGGCGTCGTGATAGTTATTGAAGCGGTAGAAGTTGGTCCGCTTGACGCGTTCTTCCTTGCGCATGCTCATTCCGCGCCTCCTTCCTTTCCCAGCCTTATCTCCAGTTCCTGCTTGAGCGCATTCCGCAGATCGGAAACGAAGTCCAAGAGCTCGTCTCCGCCCACCGGCTCGCACACTCCTCTCGCCATGGCGGACGCCCGTTTCCGCATCTCTTCCAGGAGTTCATCCGCCGTCGGCTTTGCCGTCCACAGGTCGCACAGGTTCCCTGCGTCAACCATGATGAAGTTGTAGTCGCCGGGGCCGCGTGGCGCTCCTCCATCCTTCCTCCGTTGCTGTTCTTCGGAATCGAACTCGTCCTGCGCCGGGTTGGTGCACCATGCTTCCTCGTAGTCCTCGCTGAAGTGTCGGCACGTCCCACAGCACTTCTCGACCCTGCCGAGGTGGTGGGCCTTGCGGAAGGCGTCCTTTTCGTAATCCATCATTTCGCGCCTCCTTCCTCTTCCGGCGTCGGCATCTGGCCGTTCCTCTCCAGCAACTCGTTGGCCGACACGAAGGCGTTGATTCGCCGGGCGAGTTCTTCGGGCGAGAGCTTGCCCGACTCCGCGAAAGCTCCTCCGACGAAGGCAATCTTGGTTTTCCCGTCCGTCGGATCGCGGAAGATGCTTCCGACGGCGTATGGGTTCAGCCAGTAGTCCTCCCCCATGTTAACGAGCCTGAACGGAGCGCTCATTCCGCACCGCCTTCCAAAATCTCAACCTGGCCTCCGGTGTGGGCCAAGAAATGCGGACTCGGCGGCTCTCCACATTCAGGGCAAAGCGCACGGTTCACCTCGGCCAGCTGTTCCTCGACACCCTTGCACGCGACGCACTCGTCCCCCGGATTCAGTATCGGGTGCGCGTGCTTCTCGATGTTGCGCAGGAACAGTTCGACATGGCGCAGCGCGGCCATGATGATGCCGTAGTCGCAGTTCTGGTACTGGCGGAGCTCGCGCAACCATTCGGCAAGGGCGGCATGGTCAAGCCCGCAGGGCGTATCGTCGGCCTTGGATTCCGCGTGCTCGATGGCCTCGTCCAGCGTCATCGTCGACATGCGCTTCCGGGGGCCATTCCGCGTCAGTATCGCCTGGTGGCAGAACTTCATCGTGTCCATGAAGTCCTTGTTCAGCACGACCCGGTCAATCTCCCGCCTGTGGGATTCTTCCATCTGCTTCAAGGCCGCGTCCAGCTTCTTGGCGTAGTGGCGCAGCAGCTCCTCGTCCCGCTTGTGGGGGATGACCACGCCTCGCCACATCGCGTCCAGGATGCTCCACACGCTCTCCGGGGGGTCGCTCGCAGGGGGCAGAAGGTAAACCGTCTTTGTCGCCCGCACTGTCTGCGTCTGGGGCGTTGTTGCAGTCTGCTCCATCATTGGGCACCTCCCTTCTCGGGCGACATCAGCCACGCAATCGCGCACTTCACCTGTCCGCAGTCCGGGCAGTCCTCAAGGCAGGGGTGGCCCTCCTCGGCGCATTCGTTGTGGCGCCGCTTGAGCTCCGCCATCGCGGCCACCGCGTCGCCGTACTTGTCGCAGGGGCGGGCGGGGGCGTTGAGGGCGGCGTCGGCTGTCTTGCGTATACTGTCCAGCGTTATAAGCAGTCCGCGGACGACGGGGTTCCCGAAGTCGGTCCCGCCCCATTGCGACATCCTTCTAATCTCCACAAGCGCCGCCCGAATCTCCGCCCCGTTCCCGGCCGCCGGCCTGTCTTCCACCGTCACTACGCCGACGCCGATACCTGGGCAGGCCGCTCCCGCCAAGGCTTCGTTCAGCATCATCGTCTTCTTCAGCTGGTTCTCCAGCTCGTACAAATCGTGATGCACCGCGATGTCGATTCGGTCGGCCAGCTTGCGGAGGCCGTCCTGGATGGAGTGCAACGTCTCGATGTCGCTCCCTTTGATGAGCCGCACGGCGGTCATCTCGTCCCGCATCTCGTCGAGAATCTTCTTGGTCGCGCCGTTCATGCCATGACTCCTTTCATCTTGTTCACGGTGCCGTAGGCCTCGTCGAGGGCCTTGGCCCAGCCGGCCGCATACGGGTCCGAGTCCAACCCGCATTTGCCGATTTCATGCAGATTTTCCAGCACCTCGGTCTTCGGAAGCATCTCCACCGCCTCCCGCACGTCCACGACCTTGTCTTCCGTCAGGACCCGGTAACGTAGCGTCAGCACGAAGCCGTCCGTCACAACCGATGTCCAGCCGTTCGCAATCATCGCGTCCGTCGCGTTCGCGATGTTCTTGAACACGCTCGCCGGGTACGTCTTCCCGGCCAAGTCCGGCAGACTGACGATGTAGTCGGGCTTCTTCTCCTTCTCTTCGCTCATGCCTTCTCTCCTTCCAGCGCTGCAATCAGCTCGTTCAGCCGGTCCTTTTCGGCGCGGAGCATTTCGATGTTCTTTTGGGCCTCGGCCTTCATGAGGTCGGCAACACCCAGCATGATTGTGTAAACGTGGTCGTTCAAATACCTGTCGAAGCAGCGCCAGAAAACTTCCGAGTCCAGATTCGCGTGAAGCCACGTTGTGCATCCACTGTTGCCGAACCATCCGTGCCAAGAGTCAAACGACAGCTTGTGGACTGATGTTTCGGCGAAACGCCCATCCATGTTGAAGCCGAATCCGTGCTTGTCGCAGTCATGGTTCTCGGCCAAGAATTCGTGGACGTACTCCGGCGCGAAAAACTCGCGCAGGCGTCCGACGCTGGCAACAACTCTCTTGAGCTGGTCTATGTCCTTCATCTTTGGTGTGTAGTCGCTCATGCCTTCTTTCCTTTCCTTGTTGTGGTTGTCTCTTGTCCAAATCCCAGGAACCACAGCGGATGCACCGGCCCCCGCTGGGCCAGTTCCCGGTAAATCACGCAGTCCGCCGCGTGGCTCTCGAACGCCAGCAGCGTCCCGTCCCTCATCGACTCCGCCAGATCCTTCCCCGTCACCCGGTACGCGCACTCCCCGTCCGGGCACCTCTGCGACTGCTGGCAGAACGCCTTGATTGCGGCCTTGGGATGCCCTTGTGGAGCGCCGTACCGTGGGGATGGGTGTTGGTGTGGGGTGCGTGCCTTCCGCCCGTTGTGGGCCAGCGTGGTGCCTGTGCGTGCCTGAATCGTTTCCATGTGGAGTCTCCTTCCTTTTTTGGAAGTAGGCTCGCGCACCGGTTCCCCGGCCGGGAAGCATGAAAAACGCCGAAGCCAGACCTGGCGGAGCGATGCCGTTGCGGTGCCAAGCTCAGCCTGGCCATGCGATACCATGCCATTGCGATTCCGTGCGCCACTTGGCCAAACCTTGCCATTGCCAAGCATCGCAATACCCAGCCACTGCGAAGCGGAAGCCAAACGCTGCATAGCCATGCCATGCCGCCGCCACGCCGTGAGTTGCCCAGCGAAGCCTAACCTCCGCCGTGCGCATCCAGACCAAGCCCTGCCGTGCCACAGCATTTCGCCGCCGTGCAATGCCCTGCCGACGCCTTGAAGCGCCACACCCGTCCCTGCCCCGCCGCAGCATGGCAAAGCTCGGCGTTGCAACGCCGTCGCCCTGCACAGCCTAGCCGAATGCGGCCTTGCCCTGCCATCGCGCGTCACAGCGGTGCTCCGCACAGCCTTGCCGTCGCTTCGCAATACCAGGCCTTGCATCGCCTCCGCTGTACAGCGCCAAACCCCGCATTGCGGGGCGTCGCATTGCCCCTGCAAAACAAAACCCCGGATCGCATCGCATTGCCGTTGCCCTACCATGCTGTGCTTCGCCAAACCTTGCCATCGCAAAGACCCGCAACGCCATGCGTCGCCATCGCCAGACCCGGCTTTGCCTTGCTTCGCCACGGCGGTGCCGAGGGAAGACGCGCGCTGATTTGCCGCCACGGAGCGGGACCCGGCCCTGGTCTGCTTTGCCTCTGCGTCGCGCCGCCGATCCAAGCCACGCGTAGCCTCCGCCTTGCCGCAAGCCCGCCACACACTGCAGTGCCATGCCCCAGCGGGACCATGCCAGTCGAAGCATCGCCCTTGCCAATCCATGCAGAGCCAAGCCTTGCCAAGCCGTTGCGCGGCGTTGCCCGCCAAGCCACAGCGAAGCACAGCGTGGCCGCGCTCTGCTTTGCCGCCGCGTTGCGGAGCCATGCAGTACCCAGCCTCGCCGTCGCCGAGGAAAGCCTCGCCGAGCATCGCTCTGCCGCCGCGTAGCCAGGCGGCGCGCGGCCTTGCTTCGCCGTTGCCGGACGGGGAGAGGCACAGCCCCGCTGTGCGCCGCGAAACTGTGCCATCGCGACACGTTGAATCACCCAGCCTTGCCGTTGCCGTCGCGGTGCGCGTCCAAACTGCGCGTAGCCGCTGCAGTGCCAAGCCCAGCAACGCAGGATGCACATGAAGCCACTGCGCAACCGAGGTGTGCTCAGCCATCGCCAGGCATGTCGGGACTTTGTACTGCCAATGCCATGCGGAACCTTCCCTTGCCGCCGCCCCGCTGTGCAGGACCATGCCGCAACCCCGCGAATCGCAACCGTGCTGTGCATTGCCTACGCGGATCGAAACCAAGCGTGGCCCCTGCACCGCATTGCCCAACAAGGGCGCGCCAAGCGCCGCAAGGGCAGGCGCTACCATGCCGCGGCAAAACTCCGCGTTGCTCTGCTGGACCGTGCCGCAGCTCAACATCGCCCTTGGCTGCTGAACATTGCCGACGCTTAGCCCGTCCGAGCCTTGCCTTGCCCTGCCTTCGCCGTGCTTCGCGTCGCCGCACTCATGCCGGACCGTGCCATGCCGCCGCAGTACACTGCCTTGCGGGTCACAGCTCCGCCGTTGCGCGGTTCTGGTTGCGGGTTTCTGCATCGTCTTGGGTCCGGTCGGGTTCCGGCCTGCCGTCGGCGGGGCGGGGGGCTCCGCCGGCGGCGTCCGTCCGTCAAATCACTTCACTTCCTCCACGACCGCGGTGCCGAAACCGCTGTTCCGCCACTCGCCCATGAAGAAGTACTCCGTCCGCTCCCAGATCTCCGCCAGGATGGCGTCGAAGCCGGGGATGTCCGTCGCCACGCTGAAGCGCATCTTCGTCCCCGCCGGGACGCTCTCGGAGCATTTCAGGCTCATCCGCTAGCCCTGCATCGTCTGGGCGCGCAGGGGCCGTTCCAGCCGTTCCACCTCCGCGCCTTCGGGCAGTTCCAGGACGATTTCGCGCGGTTCGACGAACACGTTCTCGTTGACGGCGCCGACGCTGTTCTTGAGCTTCGCGCTCTTGCTCTCGGGGTTGCGGCGGGCGGCCTTGATGAGCGCCTTGATGGCCCCCTTGACCTGGTAGTTGTAGATGATGGGCTGGCCGGCCGCGTTGCGGTGGAAGACGCTGATGCCGGTCTTGCGGTCTTCCAGTTCCAGCGCCGTGCGTTCGGCGTTGCTCAGCTCGTCCTCGCTCGCCTGTTCGCGTTCCTTCTGCGCGATGAACTTGGAGTGGACTTCCGGGTCCGCCGCCTTCGTCCCCAGCATCGGGTTGGTGAACGTCGCGACGTAGTTGTGTTTCTTCATGCTCATGTTTTCTTCCTTTTCCTTGTTTCGTTGTGTTTCGGTCTCCGGGGCACGCGCCCCGGAAGTTGGTGTCATTCGGTGACTTCCCGCTCCGCCTCGGCGAGGAGCTCGTCCCATGCCCCGTCCGGGTCGTCGGGGTCGGTCACGGCCAGCGCCCCGCCGACGGTTTCCCCGAGCTTGTCGGGGTCGATGGCGAAGATGGAGCCCGTGTAGAGCTTGTTCCGCAGTTGCGGCAGGAGGTTGTTGAAGAGCACGCTGGCCGCTCCCGAATACGGGTTGTCGTCCATCAGCGTCCCCCAGATGGCTTCCACCATCGCCCGGACGCAGTCGCCCAGCTCTTCGGCGCCGAGGACGTGGGCGAACGCCTCCTGCTTCCTGGCGTACATGCGGTCGAGCCGTTCCCGCGTCTTTTCGGCCATCCACGCGGCCCGCTTCTTCTTGAGGTATTCGGCCTTCTCCTCGGGAGACTTCGGCTTTGCCGCCCGCCCGTCCTTCTGCCGCGGTGCCGGAACGACCACCACCTCGCGGGCCCCGCCCGGCTCGATGAGGATGCCGACCTCCGCCTCCGGGTGCGCCTTGTCCGCTTCCTGGAAGGCGATGCGCCAGTCCTTCATCACAACCGCACCGTGGGCGTCGTACATCTCCTTCTGGTCTTTCGTCGAGAAGTTGTAGTTGTAGGGGTCCACCCAGACCTTCGCCGTCGGGTGCTTCTTCCGGATTTTCGCGATTTCCCGCCCGACGTGCGCCGACGTCTTCGCCTTGAAGCATTCCTCGTCCAGGCACGTGTCGCCCTCCCAGTCCTCCCCGTCGAAGAGGAGCTTGTCGGCTCCCGTCCTCTTCGGGCACTTCGAGCAGGGCCCGGCCGCCGGAACCAGCCGCTCGTCCGTCGGGTCGAACTGCGCCCCGTCCAGCTTGCCCACCCCGCGGATTTCGTATGCCATCTGGTCGGGGGCGTGCGCCGCCAGCGGGTTCCGTTCCAGGATGTCCACCTGCCGGGAGGGCGGCAGCTTCGCCAGCATCGCCAGCGCGTCCGCGTCGTACTTCGCCCCGTCCTCCGTCACGATCCGTTCTGCCTGCGTGCAGAGGCCCGTCAGCGCCAGCCGCCGCTTCACGAAACGCTCGCTCTTGCCCACCCGCTTCGCGATCTGCTTGAGGCTTTCCCCCATCTTCACCAGTTCCGCGAAGATTTTCCCCTCCTGCAAGGGGCTCTGCGGCTCCCGGTGGATGTTCTCCACGAGGTTCAGCGCCCGCAGGGATTCCGGCGGCGTCGATGCGGGGCAGACGATGGCGGGGACCGTTTCCAGCCCGGCCTTCCTCGCCGCGTCCAGGCGGCGCGCCCCGTACACCAGACGGTAGCCGTCTTCGTCGGGCATCACGCAGACGGGCTGCAGGATGCCGTTCTCCTCGACGCTGGCGATCAGCTCGTTGTCCGCGATGCGCGGGCCGTTCCAGTCGTTCTCCCGGATGCCGGCCGTGGCGATTGGCACGACGGGCCAGTCCTGGGCCTTCTTCTTCGGTGCGGGTTTCTTCTTGGCGGTTTCCTTCTTCATGGGTTTCCTTTCGTTGTTCCTTGGGGTTGGTTTTCCGGGTGGATGCCCCCGGCCGCGTTGACGGCGGAGGCGATGGCGACGGCGTTGTCCAAGTCCACGCCGACGGCGACGGGCCGTCCGACGGGCCGTCCGTGGGCATCGAAGACGTTTGCGCAGAAGGAGTCTTGCCCGTTGATGCGGACGGGGACGGGCTCGGAGACGGTCCAGGGGAGGGGGCTCATTCCGCGTCCTCCTTGAGCGCGACGCGCTCGCCCAGCGGCAACACCCAATGCGCGCACTGCGGTTCGCCCCAGTCCGGGTGCATGAACCTGTTGATTTTGCGGATGGTTGGCCCAGCCTCGCCCAGCAGGAACGCCGTGCGCCGTGCCCTTGTGGCGTAGCCGAGCCGGAACTCGATGACCGCCGGGAGGTTGAAGAGCTGCGCCCCCTCCATCCAGTTCAGGATGCGCGTCTCCCAGTAGTCTGTGCAGTTGCGGTACTCCTCCTTCTTCTGGCCGAGGGCGATCATGTCGAACCAGCGCTTCTTGCGGACGAGCGGGAGGACGGCGCACTTGGAGCGGGCGAGGCGGATCATTCTTCCACCTCCAGCGACCTCCAGTCCGACACAATCCGCGCCGCAACGCGGTATTTCTGCGTCGGATTCTTCTTGCTGTATTCGTCCGCGGAGGCCCTTGCCATGTCATCGTATGGGTAGGGGCCGTCCTCTATCTCCCAGGCGTCGTCCTGTGCGTGCTGCACGCAGTATTCTTCATCCGCAAGATTCCCCTCCGTAACACCGTATTTGCAGGTGTCGAATCTAATGACGCTCGCCCATCCACGGACACACATGGCGAAACTGTGGAGGTCTTGGCATTTGTTCTCGTCAAGTTCAAGGATGGCGGATGCGATGCGGCCAATCTCTTGCATCCTGACCCCAACTATGTCTCTTTTTATCGCAAGCGCTTTCTCAGCCGCCACGCGCCGCCTCCGCTCTTCGGCAAGGAGCTCAACCAGATGTTCGTTGATTGAATCTTTCGTGCTCATTCCTCCTCCTCCTCCTTCTCCCCGGTCGCCCGGTACGCCGCGCGCATCAGCGCCGACAGCCGCTTGTAGCCCTCGGGAACCATCGCCGCCTGTTGCTCCTTCGACAGCTTCCTCCATTCCGGCTCCTCCGCGTCCAGCAGCGCCCAGGCCGACATGATCGGCGGGTAGTTGTTCACGATGCCCATGAACCGCCGCACCAGCGCCCTGAGCCTGTCCGCGTCCTTGAGGGCGGCGTCCCGGCTCTTGGTCAGTCCGCAGGCGATTTGGTGCAGCTTGGCGTGGTCGTTCGCGGCTTTGGCGAGAAAGTCTGCCGTTCTCGATACCAATCCTCCGTCTTCGCACACTCCGATTCCTGCGATGGCGCAGTCGTTCGCATCCATGATGTCCATCCGGTAGAACCCGTCCGAGTTGCGCATGGGAAGCCTTCTCACGCTATACGGCAGGGGACAATGTTCCACTTCCGCCTTGGCTTTCTTGTCCTTGCTCATTCCGCCACCTCGCTTCCCTCAAACTCCGCCTGCTCCCAGCTGAACGCGCACGCCGCAGGAACCTTGTCCAACGGGCACTTCTCGCACTCCGGCAGCTTGCAGAACGCCTCGAACGCCGCTTCCCCCACGACCGGGTCCGTGAACACGTCGCAATTCCTCGCCGGGGCTTTCAGCGCCTTCTCCACCAGCTCCGTCACCTGCGCCTTCCGCGCGTGCGTCGCCCCCATCGCCAGCACCGACCGCGCCTCCTTCAGCGCCGCGCGGATCTTCGCCGCGTTCCCCACCTTCTGCGCCCCTTCCATCGCCCGGTGCATCTCCGCCACCGCGCGGGGGATGGCGTCCTCCAGCCGGTCGGCCCAGTCGTGCACCCGCCAGGCCTCCGGGGGCGCTCCGTCCTGCACCTCCCGCATTTCCTCAAGTATGCCTTGCAGCAAGTCGTTCATCGCTTGTCTCCTTGATGCTTTTCCAAATTCCGCTCTTCCTGCCGCTCCCATCTCGACGGCTCCGGGAACCGCTCGAACAGCCGCCTCCGCAGTCCCTTGAACCCCCGGTTGTTGTAGCCAACGAACATCTTTTCCAGAGGCGTCCGCCGTCCTTCCTTCGACTTCTGCGCCGTCTCCTTCAGCTCGCCCTGCGGAACCGCCCCGTCCGGGATGCGTCCGCCGTGGATCCGTCCCATCACGGCCGTGTTGATGCACCGCCCCTCCTCGCACGCGTACGGGGTCGCCGCGATGGCCTCCCGCGCCGCCAGCGAGTTCCACCGCTGCGGGGCGTGCGTGTCGAAGTGCCCCACCTTCTCCATCCCCAGCTCCTTCTGCGTCGCCCGCATACGCCGCCCCCAGATGCTCTCGTCCGAGAACTTCGCCGCCCCCTTCGTGTTCCACGTCACGGGCAGGGTCGAGAAGTCGCACGGCTGGAGGATGGCGCAGTCGTCGCACGTCCACACCACCTCCTCGGCGGGGGATACCTGCATCGCGAGGAGCACTTTCTCGATGATGTTGGCGTCCTTGTTGTGCTTGTAGGGGTCGCCGCAGCGGAGGACGGCCAGCCCGTTGCCGGCGAGGAGCCAGCGGGGAGCGCAGTCGGTCACGATCCAGACGGTCCCGTAGTTGCGGCCGTACTTCTCCAGGGAGCGGAGGAAGAGGCGGAGCTCGTCGTTGTCGGACTTGGAGCCGTTCCCGAGGGGGATGATGATGTCAGGGACGCTCATTGGAACAGCCCTTTCAGTGCATGGTGCCAGTACAGGATGGAGGCGGCCCAGAATGGGCCGAAGAGGGCGAGGGAGTAGCACAGGGCTTTCTTCCACGAGCAACCACACACCAGCCAGTACAGCGGGAAGAACACCAGGAACAAGAACCCGTACCAGTATGACGCGAGGACGATGGGGGCCTCCCACTCCAGCGGCAACGGACTGATGATTCCGTCAATCACGGCAAGCCTCCTTTCCCCTGCTTGGCCACAGGCCACCTGAAATGCCGGGACATGCTGGCCACGAAGTCGTTGTTGTGCCAGACAAGGCTGTAGTGGTGGCACTTGTCGAAGTAGTCCCGCGTGGCAGGGTTGGGCTTCTTCCTGTTGCGCTTCTTGCTCATTCTTCCTTGTCCTCCTCGTCCGGCACCACGCGGATTTCCACCTCGCGGTCCGACAGCAGAAACGCGTTGAACACGTTCCTCAGCTGGCGCCACTCTTTTTCGAGGGCTGGCTTCGGCTCCCTTTCCAGCTCCCGTTTGATGAGGCCAAGAAGCTCGCTCACGACGAACTCGCCCAGCCGCACGGACTTGACAAACACCATCGGTTTCGGGGCCGCGCTCATTCCTCGCCCTCCAACCGCGCGAACACGGTGTGCGAGCCGAAGTCGATGATGGTCCCGCTCCCGTCCGCCAGCTTGACGAACCGCCAGTAGGACCAGTCCTTGTAACGCGGCAGGTTGGCTTCAATCCACGCCTTCACACCGGCGCAAGCGGCCTTCGTGTCCTTGCCCTCGCCCTGTCCTTCGTACTCCCCGCTTTGCTTCTTGAGCGGGGTTTTCCAGTCCAGCCCGACGATGAACCACCTTGTCATTCCGCTCCCCCTTCCTTCTCTCCGTCCGCGTCCTGCGGCACCCAGTCGCATTCCAAATGCTTGTCCTTGTCCTGCCGAGCCGCCTCCATGCGGCCCATCTTCTCCCTCTTGAAAAGGGAAAACGATTCGTGCGGAAGCGGCATCTTCACGGCTTGACTCCTTCCTCTTTCAAGGAAAATGTGACAGTGACAACGGCGCTTGTTGGGGTGATTTCGAAGTCGTAGCCAGACGGGACAAGACTGCATGGCACCTCAACCTCAGCGTAGTCCTTCCAAAAACTGAACACATGCACTCTGTAGTTCCGGCCGCATCCCGATACAGCAAGCGCCAGCAATGCGAGAAGAGCTTTCAGAATTTTCATCTTCATCCTTCCTCCCTCCCATCCGCGTCCTGCCGGGCCGCCGCCGTGCGGCCCACCCTCTTTCCATCCGCGCCCCTCACGATTCCCAGGCTGGCATCCAGTCTGGCGTTCACGGCAGCGAACTTCGCCTTGGCTTCATCGTAGGCATCCTGTGCCTCTTGCAGGATTTTCCTTGCCCATGTGAGATGGACGGCAGCACGCTCCCATTCCTCTTGCAACTGTTTCTCCTCTTCGTTCAGCCAGGGCCAGCCCTTGTCGAGCGCCGCGAAGTCCCATCTGAACCTCAATCCGTCCGCCATCTTGTCTACTCCTTCCCAGCCCACGGCACCTGCCGCACCCGCAGCTCCGCGGGGAACTCTTCGATTCGGTTTGTGAACCTCCCGTCCGGGAGGCAGATTTGCTTGACGAACACGGGCACCCCGGCGCTCTGGCATTGCGCCACGATGGAATGAATCCACCCAAGCCCGCATGGGCGGCGCTTCGGCCCGCTCTCGCACCCGACCACAACCCACTTCAAGTTGCTTCGCACGAGGCCGGCATTCATCTGGATCGGACCCAGCAGCGGTTCCAGCGAGTACCAGAGGTTCGCCCACGTCGGCATCTTCAAACTCTCCTCCTGCCGACGGTCGAACCACTCCTGGTTCTCCGCCGTGTATCCCCAGAACTGGTTGTTCATGCACTCCGTGCTTCTCGGAACCCGCATGAAGTCGTCGAGCTTCCACCATTGCCGCCCAACGTCCACCCGGCCTTCGTGCAGGGCCTTGCACATTCTTTCGACGCGCTTGGTGAGCCAAAGGTAGGTTGCATGGCAACGATGGCGCATTTCGTCCAGCGTCTCGGAAATGTACGTCGAAACCGGGTCCGGGAACGTGTTCGGGCCTGTGAAGGGATGCTCGTCCAGCCACCCCCCGAAAAGGTCGGTCATGTTGCCGACGAACACCACGCCGGAACGGGGCGGGCGCTTCTGCTTCGTCTCACGCGGACGGAAGGACGGGAACCCGTCTTCGTCCACATACCCGAACCGCTCCATCATGGCTTCCGCGTAGCAATTCTTGCAAGCGGGGCTGCATTTCTTGCACCCAATCACGGGATTCCAGGCTTTCGTCCAATACTTGGCCTCCGGCCACTGAATCATCCTGCTCATCGTCCGCCCTCCTTCTCCTCCGCGGCGGCCTGGGCGTTGACCGCCCGCACGATGTACGCCGCATCGTCCTTGAACATCTTCCCGACCACCGTTTTGTCTTCCGCGTCCACGATGGCCGCGAACGCCGGGGAGTAGACCTCGACCTTCCACGGGGTTGGGGAATGGTAGCCGTTCGGCCCCTTGGGAGCCTCTTGGAGGGCCGTTGCCTCCCGCCGTGGGTGTTGGGGTGCCTCCGTGCCCGGAAGCCCCTTGTGGGCAGCCGTGGGGGCCGCCAGAAGCCTGTCGAAGCGGGTAATCACGGCTCCACCTCCGGGCGCGCCACTTCCAGCACCCATTCGTCCGGGATGAAACACTCCAAGAACGGACTTTCGAGGTACTTCTCCACCGGATACCACCGCCCCGTCTCCATGCACCGGAACGCCGCCACGACGTGTTCGTCCTTGTCGGCATCCGAGCGGAACCGCACCTGGGCGAACCCGTGCACCCAGCCCTTGCAGAAGTTGTAGAACTTGCACCACGGCTTCCGGTCCAGGTCTCCGCAGATCTTCCAGTCCGCCTCTCCGTTCCGCCTGTGGTCCGTGTCGGCGAACTGCATCGCGATTCGCATCTTGGCGTCCTCGCTCCAGGCGTCCGGGATGGAGAAGAAGCGCCGGACCATATCCTCGGGGAACGTCGCGCTGGCGATGGTCGCCCGGTACTCGTAGTACCGCCACGCCGCGACCGTCGTTTCCCAGTCCCAGTCGGTCAGCTCCTTCGGGGTGGGCTTGCGCCCCTCCTGCCGTTCGCGGACCAACGCACTCTTGAGGCGGATGGCAAGGGCCATGGAATCCCGGTTGGAGAATCGGCAATGCGAACTCTTCATGTCCGCCACGATGTCGTCGGGGGTCTCGTTCTTCCTGTGCTTGTCCACCGCGCGCATCCGGTCCTGCAGGGTGTTCTCTTCCGCGTAGCAGCTCATGGCTCCTCTTCCTCGTCCTCGTCCTTGTCCTCTTCGTCGCCGAACAGCGAGGGGAAGTACTCGCCGAGCTTTTCCCAGCCGTGGACGGCCTGGAAGGCGGGGATTGCCGACACGCAGAGGATTGAGAAGCGGTGGTCGCCCAGCAAAGCCCATGCCAGCATCAGAAGGAACCACAGCACAGCGGCTGACCCGATGGCGATTACCAGCCGGAACGTGTTGCGCATCCAGCTCATGCCGCCCTCCGTTTCAGGGCCCACATCACGGCCTTCGTGATCCAGTACGCCGCGTAGCAGACGATGCCCAGCGGCCAGACGAATCCGGCCATCATGTGGGCGAACCACATGCCGATTCCATCATCGTCCGGGCCATACACCGCCGCCCGCACCCCGATGATGACGGCAACCACAACGATCCACACGACCACGACGGCCAAATAGACCACGACCTCCTTCCCGCCAGGTGGAAGCACGGGCTCGTTCATTCCGCGCCTCCTTCCAGCTTCGCCAGCCGCTCGCGGATGCTCTTGAGCTCGTCCTCGACGCCGCCGCGGTAGAAGCCGCGCAGGAGCGCCCGGTACTCGCTCGCGGTGATGGACACCCTGCCGCACTCGACGATTTCCCCGTCCTTCCCGACCACGACGAAGTCTTCGGGGCGTTCCCGCGCCGCCTCGATGCGCTTCGCCAGGTCATCGACGTCCTCGCAGACGGTCAGGCTCTTCTCGTCGTACGTGAACACGTCCGTGGTGTGCCCGTATCCGACAAGGCACGTGACATGCTCGGGCGCCACGTAGGCGGTGCTACCTTTCTCCGTCTCGACCTTCACCAGTCTCATCGCTCGTTCTCCTTTCCTTTCTCGATTCCGACCCCCGACCGTTCGCACGCCCAGCACCACGACCGCGACGCCAGGCTCCCCACGTTCCACGCCAGCCAGATCGCCAGCACGACCACCAGCCCGCCCGCGTACGCCAACGCGTAGCCCGCCAGGCACACCCCCGTCAGGACGCCCTGGCCGACCGGCCGCATCCATGCCGCAAGCCGCTTCATCGCGCCGCCTCCGGCCGCCCCAGCACGTGGACCTTCCACGCCCGCACGACCAGCTTCTCCGCAAGGTCCTCACCCGGCAGCTCGGCAATCTCCCCGTCCACCAGCACTTCCGCGCCCATGCACACCACGTACTGGCAATGCCGCGCCACTCCGCCGGCCGACTCCACGTCGATTTCCCGCTCCGGGGCTTCCGCGGGCTGGCGCTGGTGGTAGGCCAGCCGGAACCGCATGTGCTGCACTCCGACGCCGTCCTCCCACAGCGGGCCGATGCCGACCACGCGCCCGGCGAGCATCAGGTCGTTGACGATGATGGGGTTCTCGTTCATATCGCGTCTCCTTCTGGCTCGTCCGTTGCCAACGCGGCCCGGATGTACTCGCTCTCCTTCACGTATCGGGAGAGCGTGCCTCGGTTGACGTGGAGTCGCCTGGCAATCCGGTTCCACGACCATCCCTGCAAACGCCAGTCGATGATGTCGTCTTCGTGCCCGTAGCACGGTCTCGTCTCCATGCGGCTCTTGCGCCCTTTCGGGCGTCCGAGCGTCTTCCCCGCCGCAAGCGCGCGCTTGAGGCCTTCCTTCGTCCGTTGCCGGATGAGGTCTCGCTCGATTTCCGCGGCAAGCCCCATCACCGTCACCAGCACCTTGCTCTGGATCGTGTCCTCCATCACGTAGCGGTCCTTGGCCGTGTAGATGGAGATTCCCTTCTCGGTGCACTCCTTGATGACTTCCAGCACCAGCACCAGCCGGCGGGCGATTCGGGAAATCTCGCTGAACACGATGACGTCTCCCTTCTTCGCGGCCTTGATGATGGCGCCGAGCTTCCGCTTCCGCCAGTCGATGGCTCCGCTTACTCCGTTGTCCTCGACCCATTTGTCGCACGTCCATTCGCGCTTCTTCAGGAACTCTTCCAGCCCGATCTTCTGGCTTTCCACGTCCTGCGTGTCGGTCGACACCCTGAGATAGCAGTAAATCATCGCCCTCTCCTCACCAGAACAGGTCGAAGCCGTACCGCTGTTTCACGAACTCGGCCGCCCACGGCACGACCTCCTTGTTGGCCGCCCCGTAGCCCTCGATTTCGTCCACGTACCGTTTCACCAGCCGGGCGAATCCGGCGTCCGGCTCCTCGCCGCCTCCGATGCCGAACCGCTTCTGGGCGTACCGGATCTCCGCCTGCGCCCGCTCGCTGTAGGTGAACCCCTCGTGCGTGACGGAGTGGACGATGGCCAGCAACCGCGCGCACGTGTCCGTCGACAGGATGGGAATCCCGGCGGCAAGTGCAGTTTCGTACATGGCATTTCGGAAGTCGTTCATGCCGCCTCCAAGTCCGCCCGGCACATGGCCTCCGCCGTCCGCACGGGCACGCTGTTTCCGATCTGCTTGACCTGCTCCGTCCGGTTCCCCGTCAGCTTGTAGCCCTTCGGGAACGAGTGCGCCGCCGCAAGCTCCGACGGCTTCAGCATCCGCAGCCGGATATCCAGATACCGCCCGTCCGGCAGCCGGGGCAGCCCGACCGCCTTGTCGAAGATGAGCGGAATGGCGACCTGGACGTTGTCGAACGTCGTGATGGTGCGGATGGGGTCGTCCGCGCTGCCGATGTGCCCGCTGTCGTTGCTGGACGGGCGCGACATGTCCACGATGACGGGGGTGGCCAGCCGGATCGCGCCTGCCGTTGCGATGGTTGGGCATGGCTCGTCGACGGGCCGCGCCGCAGCTCCGCCGTTCTGCCCGAGGACGAGCGGGGTGCAGACCGAGAACTTGTCCTTGGTGGTCTGCGCTCCGATGGGACCGTCGAGCGGCTTGGCCTTCCCGCCCTTCCGGTGTTCGACGATGAACGGCGTCGCCACGCTGTAGCGGTCGTGCGTCGTCTGTGCCCCAAGCGGCTCGCCCGCGCTGTGCGCCTCCCCGTTCTTGAAGTGGTCGATGATTACGGGCTGGCAAAGCATGGCGTGGTTCCCGGTGGTCAGCGTCGGGGCGGGCTTGTCCAGCGGCTTCGGCACGTTGTTCGTGTTGTTGTTCACGAGGAACGGGGTGCAAAGCGCATGGTGCACCGTGTGCGCCTGCTCGCTCGATAGCGGCTTGTCCACGCTCTCGGCGTAGCACCCCCGGTTCGCCCGCACGATGAAAGGCGTGCAGAGCGCGTGGTGCTGGCCGCCGGACATCACCGTGGTCAGTGGCTTCTCGATGTCCTCCGCGCTCGCGTTGTGGTTCATCTTCACGATGAACGGACGCACCACCGCGCAACGGTTCCCGCTCGCGTGCTGTACGGGCATCGGCTCCGTCAGCGGATGCACCCGTGACTCATCCCCCTCGCCGGCGCCCAGCATGTCCATCAGGAAGCTCATCCCGTTGAACTTCTGCATCCCCACGTCCACCCGCCGGAGCGTGTTCAGGGCCAGATTCCGCCCGGGCTCGAAGATGCTCCGCCCGAGGTCGGTCAAATCAAGGCACTCCCGTACCCCGCGCCACTTCTTGAGCGTCTTGCCCCACAGATCCGTCTCCGGGTTTTCCGCGTGGGTCGGCTCCGGCCAGCGGATGCGCCCGCACCCGCGCCGGACGGCCTTGAGGAAGAACCGCCGCCGGGACGTCGCATCCCCGTAATCCGCGCAATTCACGATTCGCCATTCCACGACGTAGTTTCTCGCCTCGATGGCTTCCACCCACTTCTGGAAGCACGCGCCGACCTTCGACTTGATGGGCTTCCCGTTCTTCCCGAGCGGCCCCCACTGGACGAACTCTGGCACGTTCTCGATGATGATCCGACGCACGAACAGTTGGTCGAGCCACGTCAACACGAGTTCCGGTTGCGCCCGGAGCTGGTTCGACCTCGGCTTCCCGCCCTTCGCCCTGGAGTGGTGCGTGCAGGAAGGCGACGCCCACAGCAAATCCACCTCGCCGCCCGGAACAAGCTCCGCCGGGATGGCCTCCTCGATGCTCATCTGCTTCGTGTCAATCAAGGGGTGGTTGGCCTTCATCGTGTCAACGGCAACGCGCCAATGGTTGATGGCGAGCCCCTTGTGGACAAGGCCCAGGCTTTCCAGCGCCATCTCCATCCCGGTCGAAGCTCCGCCGGCGCCGCAGAAGAGGTCCACCGTGTTCAGCTCCTTCTTCACGGTTCGCCCTCCACCAGCCCGGTTATGAGGTTCTCGACGATGTGCACGGCCTTGGTCATGCAGATGGACGGGCCGCCGTTCTCTATGTCCCGCTCCCTCAATCCTCGCGCCAATCCCAGCAAGAAAACAACCAGCAGCTTCTTTTCGTATTCTTCCGCAAGCTCCGTGTTGTCCAGGTGTATCTGGTAGGAGATTCCTGCCCTGTCGGCTTTGCACTCGACTTCGACAACCAGTCGGGGACGTTCCCTCCTGGGTGCAAACAATCGCGAAAACAGCTTCATCGTCTCGCCTCCTCAATCCACATCTCCGCTTCCGCCTCGACGGCTTCCGCCCATTCCTCGGCGTCCTTGGCCCTCTGTTCGGCCTTGGACACCCTCCACTCGGCATTCCCCCACGCCGCGCACGCCAGCGCCGCCGCCGCAATCCACAGCCACCGCATCATGCCCCGGCCCTCCTGTTCCACTTCGCCACCAGCTCCTTGCATAGCGCATCCCCTTCGCACGCCGACGCGTCCCGGTACTCGCAGATCGCGAGCCCGCACTCCATGCAGCCCACGTCCGCCCAATGCTCCCTGCGCTTCGTCCCGCCGTTCAACACCGTCCCCCAGTCCGCACGCGTCTCCGCGCTCCCGCAACAGGGGCACGCCGACACCCGGTACGCCGGGGGAACGCGCCGGTCTCCACGCATGAACTGTCCATGCCAAACCTTCTCCGTCATTTCCTCAACCTCCACACGAACCAGAACAGCGCGCCGCAAATCGCCGCGTACAGGATTCCAACCTTCGTCCACGTAATCGTCATCACAGCGCCTCGAACCGCTTGCACTCGACCTTCACGTAGCCGGCGAACCCGCACCCGAGCGCGCATTTCCACGTGTTGATGTCATCGCTCACGCGCTCGGCGTGCTTGCACTCCAGGCAGGAGATCAGCGGGACGGAAGGGACGGGCGGGACGGGCTTTTTCCGCTCATCGAAGTGGATGCACGCCAGATCCATCGTGCCGCGCTTCCCCCCCCCGCAGCCAAAGCGAAGGCACGCCCCCGTGCCGTTGAGCTCCATCTTGTCCTCGGCCCAGTGCTTGCACTCGCCGCAGGTGTGGGTGTACAGGCTGGGGACGGGGGATTTCGTCACCAGCGCCGCGATGCTCAGCTCGAACTTCCCGCACGCCTCGGCATCCTCGTCGCGGTCCACGATTGGCTCCGGGCCGATGTGCATGCAGAACCCTTGGGGAAGACCGTTCTTCGTGCCCATCTGGAAGTACCGACACTCCCGGCACGTGTGCAACGCCGCGACGGCCTCCGAGGCCTCCGCCCGCTCCGCCTCCGCCTTCCGGAGCCGCGCCAGCTCCTCCTCCATCGCCTTGCGGTCGGCGTTCACCTTGTCCAGGTACTCCATGAGCTCGTCCATCGCGCCGCACGCCTCCCGGTGCCGCGCGTCCATCTCTTCCTGCGCCTTCCGCGCACGCTCGCTGCATCCTGCGTAGTTGATGACCAGCAGGGCCACCTTCTCCTTGTCGATGTCCATTCTCTCGGTCTCCTTTCCTCGTTTCAAAACAGCTCCATCTGCACCGGGGCCGCGACGGACGCCCGCACGGGCTCCACGCTCGCCGCTGGCGCGTCCTCCGGGGCTGGCGGCACGCTCGCCGCCTCCCGCTCATCCGGGGCCTCCGCGGGCGCGGCAGGGGCCTTTCCCGGCACCGGGATGCGGTCGGCCACCTCGTCCACGCTCTCCTTCGGCTTCTCGCCGCGGAGCACCTCTTCCATCGTCTCCAGCGCCATCTGCGCCTGCAGCCGTCTCGCCGTCCCGTAGAGGACGAACTGCGGGTTGATGAGCGCCGGGCCTCTCGCCTCCATCGCGAGGCTGTCCATGCACTGCGCACGCGCCGCGATTCCCAACCCAGTGCACTGGATGAACGCCGCGCAGACGCTCCCCTCGTCGATGTCCCCAATGTCCACGCTCACGTCCGCCAGCTCGCCGCCAGCGTCCAGGTAGCCGCGAACCCCAGCGATCGGGAGGCACCCGCACCCGCAGCACGGGTCGCTCACCGTCTCCACCCACCCCGGCCTCGGCTTGCCAATGAACAGCATCCGCCCCATCATGTTCCCTACGTTCGACGGCGTGAAAAACTGCCCGTTCCACTTGTTCGTCCCGTCCAGGCCGCGTTCCAGCACGGGCGACAGGAAGTCCCCCTGCGCCGCTTCCAGCCCTTCCCCCATGAGGAGCATCAGGTCGCCCGACTTCTTCGACCAGTCCGGCCCAAGCCCGGCCAGCCACGTCTGGTTCGTCACGACCTTCTTCCGAAGCTCCTCCACCCACGCCTTCTGCGTCTCCTTGGCGTCCTCGTCGCAGGGCATCGCCGCCACGTCCAGCGTCACCCGGTACGCCCACCAGCTCGCCCACCGCCGGAACGTCTCCGCCGCGTTCTGGTTGTCGGCCAGATCGAGCAGCTTCTTGACGAAGTCCTTCTGCACGACGTCCAGGGGGCGCGTGTCCGGCTGCCGGCCGAAGGGCGCTCCGTGAAGCGTGGGCTGGGAGAATCCGGCGGGAATGGCGGCGGGGGCGGCCGTCATGCAGCCCATCATCTTGTCTCTTCTCATCCCGCATCCTCCACCGGGAAGATGTCTCTCGAACTGATGAAGCACTTGCCACTTCCATCGATGTATTGTTGAGAAAGAATGATGCCGACCTTCTTCCCAACAAACTGCGACCAATCTCCACCGCCTACAGCGCTGGAATCGAATCCTCTATTCGATCGGTAGAACGCCAGCATGATTCTCCGTGCGTTTTCGCGCTGCCAGTCTGTTGCGGACTTCAGGTAGATGCAGTGCCTGAACCACGGCGAATACATGAAGTGCCCCTTGTACGGACCTTTCAAAATGTCGAATACGAGGGCAACGTATTCCTTTTCATGGTTTTCACGAATGTTCGTCACTTGCACGCAGTAAGGACCAGAGGGCATCGTCGAGTAGGTTGTCCAATCCCAGGTGCATCTTTCCCTGCGTTCCTCTCGATGGACTGTCCGTTCGCCGATCCGCCCAGGGTTCTTCATCAACTCGTCGTACTCGGCGTTGATTTCCTGCATGAGCCGGACGTCACCACCAAGATCGGGGTGGTGTTGAACGGCAAGGTTCCTGTGCCTTTTCCGCACCTCCTCGATTGTCGCACATTCGGCGAACCACTTGATGGCAATCTGCGTCCTCATGCCGTTTTCTTAGTCCGCGTTCCGAAAAGGCGCGTCCCGGTCCGTGGATGCGCGGGGACGCTCTGCGCACGAAAGGTCGGGGAAGATGAAGAAACCCCGTCCACGGACCCGCTTGCCCACCGTCTTTCCGGTGTGTCCGCGGCCCGGCAGACAATCCGCGCCGCATTTGAACAGAACATAAGAACAAGAGGTCCGAAAACCCCGTTCTGTATGCTCCGGGTGCCGCCCGGCCGGTTCCCGCCACTCGGCGGAAAGCAAGTGCGGGTCTAGTTCCCCGCCGCCAGCCACTTGACCCGATGACGCGGGGCGCTCAAGGCGCGTACTCCTCTGCGGCCCTCTGGCCGCCTGGGAATGGGGGAAAAAGCGCGGATCAGGAGTTGCAAGCCATCTCCGCGCTCCCGCGGCATCCATCCGCCGCGGGTCGGACCGCCGGCCACTCGGCCGGAAGAAGGTGCGGGAGCCGGAATCGAACCGGCGACGTCCGGGATAGGCCCCGGCGAGCTGCCAACTGCTCCATCCCGCAATGGGGGAAAAGGCGGAGTTGGGCGCACGTCCGCCTGCGTGCTCGGAATCTGCGGGGTCGATGGTCACACCGCCGCATCTGCCCAAGGTGTTCATGCCGGACCCGGGTTCCGCTCCCGCTCCGGCGACGGGGTGCGTGTCTCTCCACGCCGTCACCGCTTTTCCTACGTGCCCGCCGTCGGTCTCTCGGGGAAGGTCGGCCAAGCTGGCACGCCCTTGCGGGCGCTCTCCGAACACCGTGTTGCCTTCGCACGCGCGTCTCTCCGCGCTGTCACCGCAGGTGGGATTGTCGCCTGTCGGTCGGGGCGGACGGTCGGACCCGATATGGCCCCCTCGCTGGGAGATCCAACAATCCACGTAGCCGTCACGTGCCGTCTTTCCGGCTGCCATCTCAGCACCCCGGCGGGTACAAAGGGGTTGCCCGTCTCTCCGGGCCGTCACCGCGGTGCAAAGACTCCCCTGTCGGTCGGGGGGGCAGGACGGGCCAGCTGGACCGGAATCGCTCCCGGCCGTTACATCCCGCGTTGCCTGCGCGCGGCCGTCTTTCCGGCCTGTCATTCCTTGCCACAACACCCAAAGGAGGCCAGAACCATCGACTGATTCTGTACCTTTCTTTTGGTTGACGCCGGAGGCCGTCCGGCACGGCATCCCGCACGCGCGGGAAGTCGAAAGGGGTGCCGTCTCTCCGGCTGTCACCGCAATCCTAATGCACGCCTGTCGGTCAGGGCGGGTTGTCGGGGCCAACAGACACGCGTTTCCGCGCGCACCGATCTCTCCCGGCGTAGCAACCACGCCTGCGGTCTTTCCCGCCGTCATCCGTTCGGTCCATCCAGACACCTCGAAAGCAAGTGCGGGTTCCGGGCACGCCACCCGCGGGGCGCAGTTTGCGGCGTCGGTGTGGAAATGGTGAAAGCACACCTCGGCCGGGGCCCTGAAGAAGTCGGGGATTCGGGCCGCGTCCCCGTGCGCGTCGGATTCCGCCCCGCCATACACGGAGGCATGGGAGTAGGCGGGGCTCTGCCCGTTGATGATTCGGATGGCCCGAACCAAGTTCATCTCACGCCTCTCCCTCCGCCGTGGGCGGGTAGAACTCCCGCTCGAGCATCGCGTATGCCTCGGTCTCGTCTCGGGCTTGCTGCAGGATGTCCCTCACCCGCTCCTGCACCAGCTTGACGAGGATCACGCTCCGGACTTCCAACCCGCCCATGCGCGTCAGCGGGCCAAGCTCCGCCCCGCATTCCGGGCAGAAGTTCCTCGCTTCGCCTCTTCCGAACGACTCCCCGCACTTGCAGGGGAAGTGGATGCTGGTCCCGCGGATACCGACCGTGAAATTGACTGCGTTCGGGTCCATCACTCCATCTCCTCCACGCGCATCGCGCGCGCCCACTTCACCGCGACCTCGTCCAGGCTCTCCTGCACTTCGAGTGCGTTGCCCGCAAACCGGGGCGTCGCCATGCACACCTCCGAGCCAGTGCCCCCATAGAAGCTCTTCCTCACGACCAGCACCTGCATCGGATTCACCAGGACCGGCTTGCCCTCGTCCACAAACGTCAATTCCATCAGTTCCATCACGCGCCTCCTCTCACCCGAACGCCACCAGCGCCACCCACGTCAGCGCGAACATCCCGAACACCAGGACCGCGCCCGCCACGAACTCCAACACCGTCGGGTACTCGCTCATCCCGAACTCGTCCTCTACCCTGTACTCGTTCATCACTCTGCTCCTTCCTGCTTCGCTTCCATCGGAGGGTTCACCAAGGCCACGACCTCAGGCGGCGTGACGTACTCCACCGGCGGCAGACCGCGCAGCCTCCGGCTTTCCCTGTACCTGACCCTGTGGATGTACTTCCGGCAGATCGCGTGCACTCCGGCGAGCAATGCCGCCTGGACGTCTCCGTCCGCGTGTTGCGCCAACCCGACAAGCGTCCGAATGTGAACCACGCACTGTCCCGGCGGATTCGGCGCATTCGGGGGGGGGGGGGGGGGGAGGTTTTGCTTCAATTCCTTGGTTTCAGGCGGTTCTTTCGTTTCTCCTCCTTTTTCCAAATCGTCCTCCCCCGCCCCCTCTTCCCCTTCCCCCCCCTCCTCTTCCGTCTCCTCC
>JAEEGL010096635.1_pt1 | contig 39455 bp, 38 predicted proteins | sample 9134231 | NCBI WGS metagenome assembly JAEEGL01 (sample SAMN16246548, study PRJNA631951) | gut metagenome | biome: gut microbiome; feature: rumen; material: fiber-attached | host: Bos | place: Iran: Karaj | collected 2018-10
AGTCAAATACACCGGCCTGCGCCCCGGCGAGAAGCTCTACGAAGAGCTGCTGGCCAACGAGGAGAACACCATCAAGACCTCCCACAGCCGCATCCGCATCGCCAAGGTGCGCGAGTACAACTACGACGACGCCGCAGTGGCCGCCGACGCCCTCTGCGACCTGGCCCGCAAGGTCGAGATCTCCGATATGGTGCGGATGATGAAGAACGTGGTGCCCGAATTCGTATCCAACAACTCGAAGTTCTCGGAATTCGACAAAAAGGACAAATAACATAAACCACACACGATGTTCGGACTTTTCCATAGCAAGAAATATTCACTCCTCGAATCGGGGCTGCTCAAAGGCGCCGCTGACAACCACAGCCACATCCTCTTCGGCCTGGACGACGGAGTGAAGACCGCCCGGGAAAGCCTGCACATCCTGCGATACTACGAAGAGGCCGGGCTCGACACCCTGTGGTTCACTCCCCACGTGATGGAGGACGTGCCGAACACCACCGAAGGCATCAAAGCCCGCTTCGAAGAGCTCAAGGCAATGTACAGCGGCCCGATAAAGCTCCATCTGGCCGCTGAATATATGATCGACACCCTCTTCGAGCGCCGGCTAGAGGAGCGCGACCTGCTGCTGCACGGCGAAGCCACCGTGCTGGTGGAGACCTCCACCCAGTTCCCGCCCATCAACCTGTGGGAAGTGCTGGAGGCTATGATCAAGGCCGGCTACTGGCCGCTGATAGCCCACCCCGAACGCTACCACTATATGCAGTGGAAAGACTACGAGCGCCTGCACGAGATGGGCTGCAAGATGCAGCTCAACATCCCGTCGCTGGTGGGAGTCTACGGAGAGACCGTCGCGCTGAAAGCCCGCGACCTGATGAAAAAAGGCTGGTACTGTATGGCCGGCAGCGACTGCCACCGTGCAGGAGCGATAGAGAGAAACTACGGAGCCCACGTCTTCAAGAAAGACACGCTGGCTCTGCTGGAGCGCATAATCCGCGGCTGACAAGCCGCCCTTGGACAGGGGCGCGCCTCAGCCGTCGTCGCCCTCCCGGTCTGGGAGGGGAGCTAGAGATTTATGCCTCGTCCAAGCGAAGAAGGAAAACAAGAAAACAATAAATAATGCAAATGAGACTTAAAAAACTTTTGGCCATAACGGCCGCAGTGGTGCTTGCTGCAGGATGCAGCACCACCACTTATATGCAGGTGGATTACCTGCAGGATCTCAACCGCGAGACGACCCTTGAGATGAAGGAGAACAAGGGTATTGTGATACAGCCGCAGGATCAGTTGTCGATTGTGGTGTCGAGCCGTAATCCGGAGCTATCTGCAGCGCTGAACAAGCCCATGGCCACCTATATGGCTGGAAGCGAGATTACTTCTACCGCAGGAGGAAGTTATCAAAGAATTCTCGGATATGTTGTGGACAATGAAGGTAACCTTGAATTTCCGATGCTTGGAGAAATCCATGTCGCTGGTCTGAATCGTTGGGAACTACAAGATCTCATAAAGAACAAGGTTATTGAAGCGGGCATCCTCCTTGATCCTATTGTTACTGTGGAATTTATGAACTTCCGCATTTCAGTTATGGGTGAAGTCAACAGCCCAGGCACTTATAGCGTCACTGGAGACAAAATTACTCTCCTCGGTGCCCTTTCATTGGCCAAAGACCTTACCATCTACGGCCGCCGAGACAATGTCACTGTAATACGCGAACAGAACGGCAAGCGCAGCATCTACAAAGTCGACCTGCGCAAATCCAACATCTTCGACTCTCCTGCCTACTACCTGCAGCAGAATGACGTTGTCTATGTCTATCCCAACTCTGTGAGAGCAGGCCAAAGCACCATCAACGAGAACTACTTCAAGTCCGGAAACTTCTGGATTTCGCTCTCCTCTGTAGCAATCACCGTCACCAACTTGATATTGTCACTCACCCTTAGGAGATAAAGCATTATGGCAGAATTCGAATATATCCCGCAGAATAGCGGCAACAATCCTTCAGAGCAGGAAGAGCAGAATCTCAAACTCGCTGACATCTGGGCGATGATTTGGGGCAACCGCTGGTGGTATGTGATTTCCGTCGGCATCTGCCTCTTTGTTGCATTGTTCTACATTTACAAAACACCCAAGACCTACAGTCGCAGCGAAAAAATCATCCTCGATGATTTTTCACAGCAGCGCACAATGAGCGACCTGACTCAGTTTACAGGCTCTTCGGCTATACGCCTTTCATCGGCCACGGTCTACAACGAAATGGAGGCTTTCACTAGCCCCGACTTGATGAAACAGGTTGTGGAAAGACTTGGCTATGAGACAAGATATGTCGAAGACCGCTTCCTACGCGAGCGCGAACTCTACACCAGCACGCCCTTCGAACTGGTACTCGCCGGAGACAACCCTGCTTCAAGTTTTGACTTCACAGTCAGGAAAAAAGGTGACTGCTTCGAACTCAGAGATTTCGTAATAAGCAAGACTGAAGTGAAGGGAAAGGGAATCTCAGGGGCATTCGGTGACACACTCGACACACCTGCTGGAAAGATCGTCCTTGTGCCTACCGATAGAATCGACAGGTTCGGTAACGACATTGCCGTATCTTGGCGCAACTCCTTTACTCGCGCTAAAGGCTTCTGTGCCAATCTCACTACCACACTTTCGAACAAGCAGTCCTCTGTAATTCAACTCTCTTTGAAGGATCTTTTCGCAGCAAGAGCTGAACGAGTACTTAGCACTCTGCTTGACATTTACAACGAGAACTGGCTTGCAAACAAGAACAAGTCTGCTACCAATACTTCCGTTTTCATTGATGAGCGTCTTGCTGTCATTGAAAAGGAACTCGGCGGCATCGAAGGAAACATCAAGAGTTTCCGCCAGACATACAACCTGCCGGACGCCGGGGCCGTCACTTCGACATACATCAACGAGTCATCGCAGTATGCGACCAAGTCTTTCGAAATAAACAACCAGTTGGAAGTAGCCAAATATATTCGCGATTATCTGAACGATCCCGCACATAGCCGTTCCCTCATACCCGCTAACGTCGGCATCCAAAACACCAATGTCAACTCTCAGATTGACGAGTACAACGATATGCTGATGCGGCGCGACCGCCTCCTAACCAACACTACCGAGAGCAACCCCATCATCGTCGACTTGAACAACTCGCTCGACCAGCTGAAGAGCACCATCATCCGTTCCATCGACAACCTTATCTCAACTCTCCAGCTGCAGTTGAGCCAGGCAGTAGGTCAGGAGCAGACTGTCCGCAACCGCCTCTCCGCCACCAGCGGCCAGCAACTCGACCTGCAAAGCATCGAACGCCAACAGAAAGTTAAGGAAGAGCTTTACGTCTTTCTGCTACAGAAACGCGAGGAGAATCAACTCCAGACTCTCGTTAATGTAGAGAACACCCGTCTGATTATGGCTCCCACCGGCAGCACCAGCCCAGTTGCGCCCAACCAGATGATGATTCTGCTGGTTGCTCTCCTCTTGGGTGTGGCTATTCCATTTGCAGTATTCTATCTGATGCGAGTACTTGACACTACCGTCAAGAACCGCAGCGATGTCCAGCGCCTGTCCGTTCCTTTCCTTGCTGAAATCCCTCAGCTTGGCGTCAAGGGCAATATCTTCCAGCGCGCCCGCATCGACCGTTTCGACAACAACTATTGCAACATCCTTGTCCAAAGTGGCAAACGAGACGCGGCCAATGAGGCATTCCGTGTGCTGCGTACCAACCTCGACCTTATGGTCGGTCACGAAAGCGGCTGCCACGTCATAATGGTGACTTCCTTCAACCCCAATGCCGGCAAGACCTTCAACATCCTCAATATGGCTGCTTCAATGGCTTTGAAAGGCTCCCGCACCCTCATTATGGACCTCGACCTGCGTAAGGCCACCCTCAGCAAGGCCCTCGACAAGAACCACCGCGGAGTCGCTGCCTACCTCAACAGCAAGACCGACCATATTGCCGAATATATACAGCCAATCCAGGAGAACCTGTCTCTGCTTAGTGTCGGCACCATCCCACCCAACCCCGCTGAGCTGCTGGTGTCTGAGCGTTTCAACACTATGATCGACACTGTGCGCAAAGACTTCGACTACATTTTCGTCGACTGCCCGCCTGTCGATGTTGTGGCAGATACCGCCATCATTTCCCGCATCGCCGATATGACCATCTTCATCATCCGCGCCAACCTCTTCGACAAACGCAACCTTCCTATGCTTGAAAACCTCTATAAGGAAGGCAAATACAACCGTATGGCCCTCATCCTCAACGGCGTCGAAGCCACTCACAACCGCGGCTATGGCTATGGCTATGGTTACGGCTACGGCTATGGTTACGGCTACGGCTATGGTTATGGTTATGGTTATGGTTATGGTTATGGCGAGCAAGATGACAATAAAGACAAAAAGGAGGAATAATGTTTACTCTGATTGATCTACCTTATGCTCCAAACGCATTGGAGCCTGTAATTAGTTCCCAAACTCTTGCCTATCACCACGGCAAGCACCTCCAGTCCTACGTCGACAACCTCAACAAACTCCTCCCCGCCTCCGGCCTGGAGGAGTTGCCGCTTGAAGATATAGTAGCCCAATCCTCCGGCGCCATCTTCAACAACGCCGGTCAAGTCCTGAACCACAATTTGTACTTTACGCAATTCAAGGCCCCTGCTAAGCTGTTGAGTTTGTCATCCCAGTCAAGTCCCAATGGCCCGCTAATGGCTCAAATCAAAAAGCAATGGGGAAGCCTCGATGCTTTCAAAGCCGAATTCGAGCAGAAAGGCGCTACTCTCTTCGGTTCCGGCTGGGTCTGGCTGCAAGCCGACGCCGCCGGCAATCTCTCCATCGCCCAATACTCCGGCGCCGACAACCCCGTCGCCCACAGCCTCAAACCTATCCTGACCTTCGACGTCTGGGAACATGCCTACTACCTCGACTACCAGAACCGCCGCGCCACCCACCTCACCGCCCTCTGGCAGATTATCAATTGGTCAGTCATCGAGCGGAGGTACGACTTATCATAGCGATTGACCCACAAACACTTTATACTGTAGGTCTTGTTATCGACTCTTTAGCAATAGCGAATAATGACAAACAGTTAAAGTAATACAAAATGATTAACGTAGGAATTATCGGATGCGGCTTCGTTGGCGGAGCCCTGAAAGATTGGTTGGAAAACAATAACCCTGAGTGCAAACTATTCATCAGCGACCCTCCTAAGGGCTACTTCGATGACCTGAGCAATATTGACATCGCATTCCTGCAGATACACGTTCCCACGGAGGATGATGGCACTCAAGACCTCACACTGATGAAGGAATTGATCACCAACCTTCCCGATGTGCCCGTATTCGTCCGCACCACCATCCTCCCTGGCACAAGCGAGATGCTCTCTCGCGAAACCGGCCATCAAGTATGCTATATGCCCGAATTCCTCACCGAGCGAACCTTCATCGAGGACTTCAAGAAGCAGACAATGGTATTCACCGGCGCTCACGACCTGCTAACCAAAATATTCGTAGGCAAGAAATTTACAGTAATGTCTCCGTTAGAGGCCGAACTGACCAAATATATGCATAACGTATTTGGGGCATATAAAGTCACCTACTTCAACGCCTGCCGCGAATACTGCGAACAGATGGGTGCCGACTGGCGCAAAGTGCATACAGGCATTCTTCTTTCCGGCTATATCAACGAAATGCACACCCGCGTGCCTGGTCCGGATGGCAAATTTGGTTACGGTGGCAAGTGCTTCCCTAAGGACGTCAATGCTTTTGCAAAAATGACAGAAGGTACTCCTCTTGGAACTCTTTTGGAGCATCTTCACGAACTGAATGCTCATTTCCGTGGTTTTGAGGAGCATATATAAAGAACATATAGCTCAAATGGTTATTAGTAGCTGTTAGTATTTTATTTTGTTAATAATATGGATATAGATAGTATTTTCAGGATGATCATATCTTTCTATCAGCTGATCATGGTAATATGAACGGATTAAAAGGGGAAATAGGATATGGCTTTGATTTTTATGACAAGAATATTAGAATTCCTTTTATTTCTCCGCGAATTGACGACATGGAGGTATGCGATATTCAAATATCAAATATCAATGTGTTCGAATTATTTTTCAATCATCAAATAACAGAAAGTCCTGTTACTTTTTCGGATTCCACATATTATGCTCAGCCAAATAGAAAACTGGCTTTTGTGTTTGGTAAGTATCGCTCTATTTTTAACAAAAAACGAAGGTAGAGGAATTATATGATGTCGATTGAGATCCAAATCAACAATTCAGTTTGATTTCCGATACTGTCTATGATATTGACCGAAAAGTATCTTCTACATCTTGCGAATATTTTTTCTATCCCTATTGGAATGAGCTTCCTGCTATTAGGAAAAAACTAAGAAATGAAAAAGATCGCATCTGGAAAGAACCAACAAAAACAATTATTAATAGAAAGTTTAAAGAAGATTGGTTTTGTAAAAAAATAGGAAGATAAATGCGAGACATGTTGATACGCCGTGGCAAATAAACGTTTTTGGTATGATTATGAACGAAATCTCTCTTGAAGAAATGAAGCAAATTGAGTTAGATATTTTGTTGAATATTGACTCATTTTGCAGAGAAAATCAATTGCGATATGCTATTGGATATGGTACGTTAATCGGAGCAGTTCGACATCACGGGTTTATTCCTTGGGATGATGACATAGATTTATGGATGCCTCGCCCAGATTACGATGTTTTTATTAATACCTATCATGATGATAAGAATAAGTTATTATGTATTGAACATGGTTATTATTATAGAGCATATGCTAAAATATACGATTCAAGAACTATCATCACCAATACTAATAACAAGGATATGGGGGTTTTCGTAGATGTTATTCCTATTGATGGCCTTCCTTCGCAAGAGGATGAGGCAAGACAGTTTCTCAAGATGATGGTAGAAAAAAGGAAGTGGATGTATAAGGTGATAGATTATCATATTTATAAGAAAAGGAGGTCGTTTTTACAAAATGCTTTATTGTACTTATACGGAAAATTAAATCCAATTTCATGTTTGATAGATTCTTATCTTCAGTTGTCAAAGATGTATCCTTTTGAGCAATCTATTTATGTCGCTTGTCCTGCTATCGGTAGCGAGAAATGTTTTTTTAAGCGCGAGGATATTGAGAGTACTATTGAATTGGAGTTTGAAGGGAAGAAGGTTAAAGCGCCACTACATTATGACCAGTGTTTACGAACTATATATGGTGACTATATGAAACTTCCTCCAGAAGAAGAACGCACCCTAAAACATTCATATCATGCATATTGGAGATAATGGGAAGCAAGATTAATCATAGTAATAGCAACAAACGGATTGCAAAGAACACGCTATTTCTATATATAAGAATGGCAATAGTTCTTATTGTATCTCTTTATACAACAAGAGAGGTTTTACATGTACTCGGAGCAGAAGATTATGGAATTTATAATGTTGTTGCTGGTTTTGTTGCTTTATTTGCTTCTTTGAATACCAGCCTTTCATCCGCAGCTAATCGGTTTTATAACCATGCGTTAGGGGAGGGAGGCGAAAATGGAGTATCTAGAGTTTACAGTTCTACACTGGTAATCCAAGTGTTTTTTGCTGTTACTATTTTTATCTTAGTTGAGGCAGTAGGTATTTGGTATGTTAGCACTAAAATGGTTATCCCAGATGGCCGTTTATTTGTGGCCAAGTTATTATTCCAATATTCTGTAGCATCATTGATTCTTCTTATTCTGCAAATTCCATTTAGTGCGGCAGTACTAGCATATGAAAAAATGGATTTTTATGCTATTGTCAGTATCCTTGATGCTATTCTTAAACTCGGAATAGTATTCTTAATCAAGTTGTCCTCAATAGACAAACTATTGTTTTATGGTACTTTGATGCTGGCAATACATATTTTAAATTTCCTAATGTATGTTCTATATACGAAGATTTCATTTAAAGAGCTTCATCTTTTAAGACCAATTGATAAGGAATTAACACGCTCAATGTTATCATTTTCAGGGTGGTCTTTGCTAGAGCCGGTTGCTTATTCTTTAAGAGGACAGGGGACAAATATGGTATTTAATTATTTTTTTGGCCCTATTGTAAATGCTGCGAATGGTATAGCTTCTCAAATCTCCTCTGCTGTACATCAATTCACAGGCAATTTTTCGATAGCATTTCGGCCACAAATTATTCAGTCATACGCATCGGGAGAATATGATCGAAGTAAAAGATTGGTCTTTAGTATGTCCAAGATTAATTATTTTCTTCAACTGATGCTTATCGTCCCTATATCATTTGAGATTAATTACATTCTAAATCTCTGGCTAGGAGATAGAGTTCCAGAATATGCCGCATCTTTTGCTGTCTATATACTTATTGTTAGAACGATAAACACATTGAATTCTCCGTTATCTAATCTTGTCTCAGCTACCGGCAAAATTAAAAGATATAAATCGGCATCCGCAATTCTAGTGTGCTCAATAGTTCCGTTGTCTATTGTTCTTTTGCAAATGGGATTAAATCCCAATTCTGCCTATATCGGAATGGTCGTGATTACTATTATCAATCAAATTGTTTGTGTAAGAAATACATGTTTGGTTTTTCCAAAACTTTCGGGGAAAGAGTACATATTAAAAATTGCTCTTCCTTGTTCAAGGCATACTCTGTTGGTCGTTGTGATACCACTTATCCTGTTCTTTATAATGCCAAGCTCCTTTGGGCGACTTTTATTGAGTTGTTTCGCATCCCTCTTTGTAACTTGTATATCTGCTTTTTTTTGGCATTTTAATGAAAGCGAAAAGGCAGTGTTCAAAAAGTTATTTGATTCAATCAAACTGAAATTAATCAATAAAAAAAGTAAATAGTTTTATATGTCAGACAGCATTCAAACAACCGGTGGTGTCCTTCATCCATCAGATATAGGTTTCATAAACAATTGTATCTGTGAGGTGTTTGGATGTAAGCCAGAGGAAATTTCTGAATTGAAGCCTTTACAAAAAGGATTATCTAATTCCGTTCTTTCCTTCCGTTATAACGGAGGAAAGTATGTGTTTCGTTATCCTGGTCTAGGCTCAGAAATACTTATAGACCGTGGTAGGGAGTCCATTATCCAGAAACAGATTGAGGATGCAGGTGTAGATACATCCTTGGTAGCGATGAGTGTGCGCTATGGATGGCGTATCTCGCATTTTGTGCAGACAAGAACTTTCCAGTATCATGATGTGAACGATATGGTTCGCGGTATTCTTCTGTTGCGTAAACTCCATGCTGTTAAACCGAAGGTTAGGTGGGAGTTTGACATCAAAGAAAAGTGGGAGTCCATCCGTGATATGACCCCTGCTGACAAGTATGGTGAGAACTTCACCCCGTTTCCTGAGTTTAAAGAAATCAAGGAGAGAATCTATCTGCTATTCGAACTAACAAAGACTGACGGTATTAGAAAGTGCCTCACACATGGCGATTGCCGTGATGAGAACTTTTTGATTAACGACAGGGAGATTCATTTGATTGACTGGGAATACGCAGGCTTTGGAGATCCCGGTTTTGATATTGGTACTTATGTGTGCGGTGGAGATCATTCAGAAGAAGAGGTTGATAGAATACTCTTTACCTACTTCGGCCGTAAACCCTCATTAAAGGAACAGCGTCATTTCTATGCTTATATCGCTATCTCCGGATTCTTCTATATGCATTGGACTATGTATAAGGAGTCTCAAGGCCAGGAGATTGGATATTTAAAGCCATTGTGGTATCATTTTGCTAAGAAGTATAGCAAGAAAGCACTTCCATTGTATAACGAATAAAAAAAGAAGATATGACATACATAGTATTAGTAGCAGGACAAGGCAAGAACCTTCAGCCTTTGACATTGAGCCATCCTAAAACCTTATACAAACTGAATGGAAATACAACTGTGCTTCAGCGCTTGGTTCGATCAATCAGAAAACATGATAAAGACGCTGAGATTGTTGTTGTAGTTGGATTTATGTACAAGCATATCCAAAAGGAGTTAGAGGATGATAATGTCATCTTTGTCCTTAACCCCTTCTTTGCTAGAACGGGCTCAATGGGCTCACTGTGGTTCGCCAAAGACTACCTACAGCGAGAGAATGTATCCATTATTAATGGGGATATTGTTATGAGTGATGAGTTAATGGATGACATCATTTGTGCCCATACTGACATCCCCTATGTGTTGCTGGATAGCACAAAGACTGAAGGGAATAAGTATAACGTTCAGGTACAAGGCGAAAAGGTCTGCGTAATGAGTAAGAACCTTAAAGAGTTCATAGGAAATTACGCAAGTGTCACAAAGCTGGATGCCGTATCATCCCGTTTTGTTTTAGAGCAGTTAGACCAGATGGTTAACGACGAGATGTACAATCTGTTCTTTGAGGATACTCTGGTCCAGATGATTTTTGATAATAACTTTGAGTTGTATTACAAGGATATCAAGGATTATCAATGGACTGAAATTGACAATGTGGATGATCTTCTAAAGGCACGTCAGATTCAAACGAACAGTACCAAATAGATTGTTGAGGAAAGAAAAATGAATTACGTGATTATTATAGCAGGTGGAGTTGGAAGCCGTTTGGGAGCACCTGTCCCGAAGCAGTTTGTGGAAGTATTGGGAAAACCGGTAATTGCCTACACAATGGAGCATTTCCAGAACCATCCGGAGATTGATTCCATTGAGTTGGTATGTGTAGATGGCTATCAAGATTATTTGAAGTCTATTACCGAAAAATATGGAATAACAAAGTTACTCAAGATAGTTAAAGGCGGTTCCGAATACGAGAGGTCTATCATGAACGGCGTTGCAGGACTTGAGGAAATTGCCAAGTCGGATGATGTTGTGGTGATTCACTGGGCCGCTTCTCCTTTCCTAACAGAGGAGATTATCACAGATAATATTCGTGTGTGCAAAGAGAAAGGGAATGCCATAACGGCGAGCTATTCCTACCTCCTTTATGGTAGTAATGATGGTGATTGCGCAAAGAAGGCAATCAACAGGGAATCATTTATGACGCTTTCTGCTCCCCAATCTTTCCTTTACAAGAACTTGGTGGAACTATATAGAAAAGTTGATGAGAAGAATCTGTTCGAGACGGTTGAGGAACATCATACCACCGTGTTTATGGCAGAATTGGGTATTCCTTTGTATTTCTCGAAAGGAAGTCATACGAATATAAAAATAACCACAAAAGAGGATATTGACCTATTCCTCGGTTATCAATTGGCAAGGAAATATAAGGAGGAACATACTGCAGAATGAGCCTAACGGTAGAGAAATGCCTGCAAGCCTGGACGAATTCGCTTAGACAAATGAATGCAAAAGCGGATATCGTATTCTTTGGCGACTCGTTGATGTATTATGGAAACTTCGCCAGTATTTTTCCCGGAAAGGTGGTTTGTAACCTTGGGTTACGAGGGGATACAATACTTGGAATGATTAATAGAGTAGAGCAGGTAAAGCTGCTTATGCCAAAGACTGCTTGTTTGATGGGGGGCATTAATGATGTTGCTAGTTGCTCTATTGATAGATTCGAGGAACAATATGACTTATTAATAAAGTTATTTAAAGAACAGATTCCCACAATTGAATTGGTTGTATTTAGCATACTACCAATTAATGATGTATACTTTTCACTTAGCTGTTGTAATCATCAGATTAAGCAAAGGAATGAGCTGATTTCTTTAATATGTAAAAAACATGACGTACGTTATGTTGATTTATATGTAGTTTACGAACAAGATGGTCAATTGCCGAAAGAAGACACAGTTGATGGTATTCATCTAAAACAAAAGGCTTATCATAAATGGTATAGTTTACTGTTAACACCTCATTATTTGAAATCAGTTTAATAGTGTATAATGACATATGAATAAGGATAGTATTTTGTTTCTAACAAAGGACGCATTGTGTAAAGATTATCTTCCAATATATGGGAACAAGTATTGGAAAGGAAAAACTCCAAATCTGGATGAACTTGCCAATAAAGGCACAATTTACAATAATTTTTTTACAGCTGCCCCGTCATCATCTATGTCCTATTTGAGCATGTTTACTCGCAAGTATCCGTACCAGCAGGAGATTCGGAGTTATGTTCCGTTAAATAAACCATACCAGGGAAAGACATTATTTGATGAGGCATATGATATGGGTTATGAGTGTCATATTATCTGGGATGCGACTTGGAAAACAATGGCATATTGCTATACTCAGTGCTATGGTGAGCATACTACTATTCATTATTTGACAGAAATAAAGCAACCTGTTGGTTCTCATTATCTACACGAAGGCCTATTGTCAAGAAGCATTGAAAAAGAAGAAATGGCTTTTGAAAAAGTCAAAAAGGAAGTGGAGGCAATAACAAAACCAGACAAAAAAGTATTTATCTGGTGCCATTTGCCACACGTGCTAAATGGAAGAATATCATATTGTGATGATATTGATTTGTTTGATAGATATATTGGGATGTTCAGGACCTACTTTCAAGATGATAATATATTTCTTTCGGCTGACCATGGAAATATGAATGGGCTAAAGGGTAAAATTGGTTATGGTTTTGATGTTTACGATAAGAATATTATGATTCCATTCATCTCTCCCCGTATTGATAATTTGAAAGTATGCGATAGTCAGATTTCAAATATTAATGTGTTTGAACTTATTTTCAAACGACAGATTGTTGAGAGTCCAATCACGTTTTCAGACTCTGCTTATTATGCACAGCCAAAAAGAAAATTGGTGGTTATTAATGGACGCTATCGCTATATTTTTAATAAGAAAATGAAGACGGAGGAGTTTTATGATGTTGAATGGGATCCATATCAGCAATTTAATATGATATCAGATATTATATATGATATCGATCGAAATGTAACTACTCCCGCCCGGGAGTACTATTTCTATCCTTATTGGGACGAAATTCCTGAAATAATAAACATATTACGTGCAGCGAAGAATTCTATTTGGAGGGATGCACCAAAATCTCAAGAACTATACGAAAAACTCAAAAAGAACAAGTTTTTGAAGACAATAGTGAAACCTCTGTTAAAATCCCATTGATTTGCGTGAATAATTATTTTTATTAAAATCAAGAGGTTATATAAGTATTCAACTATGAACTTCCATAAATTATTGAAACCATTTCGTAAATTTCGAAGATGGAAAAAGTTTTTCTGGATGGCATATCAGAAAAATTGGTTACTGGATCCTGCAACAGAAAAGCGACAGAAGTTTTGGAAAAAATGTGGAGCTAACATAGAGGGCCAGATTAATATCGGTTATGATGTCTATTTTGATGCTAGTAATGCTGAATTCATTACAATAGAAGAGGGCGTGTGGATAGCAGCGCGATGTACAATTTTATGCCACAAGCGCCCTTTACGTGACTACTATATTGGTTGTGATTATAATGCCTTACCTCATGTTAAAAAACCGGTTGTTTTAAAGAAAGGATGCTGTATAGGTATGGGTAGTATTATTATGCCAGGTGTTACCATTGGGGAAGGCGCCATGGTTGGGGCTGGATCAGTTGTAACAAGTGATATACCCGCGTGGACGATAGCTGTAGGTTCACCGGCTAAAGTAATAAAAGAAGTCAAAAAAACTGAAAATGAATTGGAAATTAATAAAAAATAAGAATTTTTATAATGTTGGGTTCGTTGAAATAAACCCACAAGAATTTGTTGATTCTAAAAAAATATCAAATATTGAATGGCTTCGCCATCGGTATAAGAATCACTTTATTGCTGATCCTTTCATTTTAAGAGCAACAGATGATGAAATTATTTTGTTTGTTGAAGAATGTCCATTCATCAATTCTCATGATGGAATAATCGTTGAACTTCATGTGGATAGAAAGACCAAAACGCTTATCAGCCGTTATGAATTATTGAAGTTGGATACACATCTTTCATACCCTGCAATCTTACGTAAGGATGATAAAATATATGTTTATCCAGAGAATGGCCAGTCTGGGAAACTTTTTATCTATGAATATGATGAAGAGAATCATAGATTGATTAACCCAAAACTCATTCTCAACGAATCAGTTGTTGATGCAACAATAATTGAAAGAACTGACGGGTGGTATTTGACTGCTACAAGAGCAAATAGTACTCGAAAGGACGTATATTTATACAGATCCGACAATTTTGATGGCATTTATGAAAAGGTAAGTAATATTCCTTTTAATCGGGATATTAAGCAATCTAGATCAGCAGGTAATTTTTTTAGTGTGGCAGGTGAGTTGTACAGACCTGCTCAAGATTGCGAAAAAAGGTATGGAGCCGCGTTGTCAATCATGAAAGTTGATGTATTTAATATTACAATTAAAGAACATCTATTTGCTCATATTGAGCCTATTGGTTTCCGATATAATTTGGGAATACATACTATTAATTTCTACGATGGTATCTGTGTTGTTGATGGCTACGGGTATTTACACCCATTTCTTGCTCGGTTCTATTATATACCAAGGGAATGGGTGAAATCATTATTAAAGTTGTTTGGTTTGAAGAAATGAAGAAGCTGGCAATAGTTTTTGATGGTGATATCGTTAACCTAAAAGGGAAAGTTAACGCGATAATTAACAGAATCCGTTTTCTGTCCGATATTGCTGATTATGATATTGATGTTTATTCCATCCAGTTTTATGATTCATATCTTTCCTGCTTGTTCAAAGGGAAAAAATATGTTAAGAACAAGACAGGTCAAATTCAGCTTGAGGGTATTAACGTAAATGTAATTTACTTGAAAAGTCATATATTGGATTTATTGTTAACAACGAAACTAAAAAAGAAACCAATCTTTCGTGAAAAACAATTAGTGAAGTTATCCCGCAGATTTACCGAATATGATGCTATTTCGGCACACTCCTTTATTTGCTCTAACCTAGCTTTAATTATCGGTGAAAAGTATAACATCCCTTTCTTCTGCACTTGGCATGGTTCAGAAATACACAGTATTCCAAAGGGAAACGAGTTCCAGTACCAACGTATGAGGGATATATTGACTCGAGCACACTGCAATTTTTTTGTGAGTCGGGCATTGGCAGAAACAGCCCAAAAGTTTATTACACCTGTATTTGAATATGAGATTTTATACAATGGAGTGAATAGTTCCTTTTTAAGATATAACAATGCTGATCGTGCTAAGCTAAGGGAGAAGTATAATGTGACCACAAAGAAGGTCGTTTCTTTTATAGGCAATCTAATTGATGTTAAGAATCCCCAACTGTTAGCACCGATTTTCGCAATGGTTGCTCAAAAATATGAAGGTAAGGTTCAATTTTGGGTCATCGGTGACGGTTCTATGAGAAGTATTGTTGAAGCAGGTTTAAAGGCATATAACCTTGATTATATAATGTGGGGAAATCAGCCTTCTTCACTAATGCCTAGCCTTTACCAATGTGTTGACGTGGTTATATTAATCAGTAAGAATGAAGGTCTTCCTTTAACATTGCCAGAAGCTATTGCTTGCGGAGCCAATGCTGTAGGTTCAAGAGTTGGTGGTATTCCAGAAGTCTTATTACCCGAGAACGTAATTGATCACGGTCCAGATTTCGTAGAGAAAATGTCTAATCGAGTGGTTCATTTACTTCAATGCCCTCAACAGCTAGTCTTAAATCCGATCTTCTCATGGGGAAAAACAGCAATGATTGAGAACAAAAAGTATCAAGAATTATAGCTTACACAATGAGAATAAGAGGTAACGAATTATTGTTTAAGAAACGTTTTTGACTATTGCGGGAAAGGTTATTGTTGAGAGATGTGCTTGGTTTGGTAACGGATTCTATATTCGTTAAGGTGATAACTCGAGCCCGGGGGTTTATTTCATTATCACGGATGGATTGGTAATAGGGAAGAATGTTGTGATGGAACCTAATTGTTATATTTATGCTAGTAATCATGCTATTTACTAAACAGATATACCAATGATAGAACAAGGCTCTTCAAAGAGTTTCCTATTATCATTAAAGTTGATGTATGGATTGGAAGGTATGTTTCGATAATGGTCGGTCGTCATATATCAAGAAGAACTATAATTGCGACTAATTGTGTGTTAACAACAGCTTTCCAGAGTATTCTGTTTAAGAGGGGACCCTGGTAACCTTATTAAAAAAAGAAAGAATGATAATTGTTAAGAATCGAAGAGGTGTTATTTATTATGCTTCCTTCTTACTCATACTCGTTATTATTTGTTTCTCATTCTATCCTACTCGTGTTCTTCCCCTAATGAATAGGGGTGTGACGCCTTATTTTTTAGGCATCATTTTGAGTATTATTTGTGTTCCTTATTTTTACAAAAGTAGGGATGCGTTATTTGTCATTTTGTATTGTTTGGTCGTATTTCTCAATTATTATTGGGGGAATAAGGCCTTCCCTACGCTTGGCTCTGCATTAACTGAATCGGTTAATATTTTATTGCCTGTCGCTGTTTTTTATCTTGTGAAAAATCAAAATGACAATGTTTTTAATATTGTTCTCTTATATTCTATCTTGTTGGTTATTGGTGTAACTACATATCAGTCATATCAAATTGAGCAAATAACCCCAGGAATTCTTCGATCTGTCAGTCACTTGGATAATGAAGAAGAGATAGCATATTTTTATCTAATGGGCTTATCACCGTATCAACTGCCACATGCACTTCCAGCATTGATTCCGCCCTGCATTATGGTAATTAAGAAACCGGAAAAAGGTATTCAAAGAGCAGTTGGCGCATTATTTTTGGCTATAATCATTTTATTAGTCATGTTATCTCAATCTCTGGGTGCTTTCATTATGATGCTATTTGCATTAATCGTCAGCATATTGGTTAAAGAGCAAAATGTGAGAAGAAACTTAAGGATACTGATAGTGAGTGGTTTCTTGATGTTGATCCTTGCTGGTGATACGGTACAGCTTTCAATTCTTGACTTCTTGCGTTCTTTCTTCGAAACAGATTCAAAAATGTATCAGAAATTGACAGAGTTATCTGCGAGTGTTTTATCAGATGATATTACTTATGTGACTGGTAATAGAGGAAACTTGTTTGATCAAACCATCACTGCCATCATACGTAATCCAATATTCGGTGTAAATGATAAATCGTATGGAAACCATAATGCCCTAATTGATCGTTGGGCTTGTTTAGGTTTGGTCGGATTCATTCCTTTGCTCTTATTTATTTTTCACATCATTAAAGTGACATTAAAGGGATTGCCAGAGAGACTCCACTCGTACTACTTAATTGGTGTAATTACGTCACTTGTTATGATGTGTACAAAGAATATGATGGGATGGTTTCAATGGTTATGCTTTGTTCTTCTTCTGCCTCTTATGTTTTTTGTGTGGCGAAGGAAACAATTAACTACCAGTAATTAGCTCATAGATTGAGCGATTTAGTTAATGGTGGAATATTATTACATCATACCATAAAATATGCATAATTTGCTGGATTTTAACTATATACGACAGGGAGGCGTAAGATTTGATTTCCTCAAGTTCTTGTTGGCTCTGATAATAGTGACTCTTCATGCCGGTCTCGTTCCAAAACCCCTAATTCCAATTGCGCGATTAGCTGTTCCGCTGTTTTTTATGATGTCGTCCTATTTTTATCATCTTAAGTTCTCGACGGCAAAAGATGCGCAAGAAAAGAAAGCCCTTTTTATGAAATATATACGGCGCAATCTTTGTCTCTATTTTTTTTGGTCGTTGTTGCTTTTGCCATTCATTGTATTACTCCATCGGTCGTGGTTTAATGAAGGTTTTTATCATGCGTTATTATCTATTCTAAAAAGTTTCTTTATAACAGGTTTTTTCCCAGCATCATGGTTCATTCTTGCATCAGTCTTTTCCGTTGTAATAGTTTTCATCTTATCAAAACGGATGAATAATGGATGGCTAATTATTATTTCTCTCATTTTGTACTGTTTAGCGCTGTTTGATTCGAATTATGTTGGGTTATTAGGCGCGAAAGCAAGGAGTGTCTTTTCAATTCCTGGTATTAGTTATTATAAAAGTTTTCCAGCTGCATTAATCTGGGTTGTGATTGGTAAAATTGTCGCGGAAAACAATAGAATGATTCCTGATAGAGTATTATATCCTTCTTTGTTTGTATCTATCATTCTATACTACTTTGAGTTTCTTACAATTGAACACTTTGAGTGGTCTCTTCACTCAGATTGTTTTATAACTTCCATTCCATTAGTTACTCTTATTTTTGTTATGATTGGACAAATGAGAGATATGCGTTGTAGGTGTGCCTTGTGGCTGCGTAAATCAAGCATAATTATTTATTGCCTTCACTTCATCGTGATTCGGTATATTATTAATGTCTATGAACATCTTCATCTCGAGCCGCATATGCTACTTGTCTTTTCGCTTACAGTTATTATATGCATTTCTTCAGCCTTCCTAATTATTTATTGCTGTGAAGAAAAAGGAATAAAAGTATTACGATATGCATACTAATTGATTATCGCGTATCTAATAATGACTTGTCTCCAAATTTGAGTTGCATATGAAAAAAGTATCAATAATTATCCCCACGTATAAGAATAGAGGGGGCCTTACGATTTCATTAGATTCTGCCCTGAGGCAGACGTACCCAAATATTGAAATAATTGTTATTGACGACAATTCGCCGGATACGCCAGAGAGGGGTTTTACCGAACAGATTATGGCTGACTATTCTTCAGATTCAAATGTGATCTATATAAAGCATCCAAAAAATATGAATGGTGCAGCAGCAAGGAATACCGGAATTCATTACTCTACTGGAGAGTTTATTGCATTCCTTGATGATGATGATGAATTCCTTGAAACTAAAATTGAGCGACAAGTAGAGTATTTAGAAAAACATGACGACTATTCGGCTGTTTATTGTTTATCATATGTTAATGGTAAGAAAGAAACTATTTACCCATATGAAGGCGATGCAAGTATCCCTCTTTTGATGTGCAGAACGAAGATGTTTACATCTTCGCTTATGTTTAGGAAAGATGCATTGGTGGCTATTGGTGGGTTTGATGAACAATTTAGAAGACATCAAGACTATGAGTTATTACTGAAATTCTTTGATCATAGCTATACTATAGGCTGTCTGCAAGAGTATCTGACCGCTATTCATTCTTTGGGGGGCAATAAGTTGGATGCAGAAAAGATGCTGGAGGTAAAGAAACAGTTTTTTCAGAATTTTGAAGGAGTTATCTCTAATCTGGAAGTAAAGAAACCTGGGATTAAAAGGAGAATAACAGCCGCCAACTATGAAACGGTTTTCGAATCGAGTTTATCGCAAAGACGTTTTAAACTTGCATTCCGACTGTTTTGCAAATATTTCTTTAAATCTCCTATTACATTCACACAAAATTTCATTCAATCCAATATAATACGTATCAAACGAAAACTGCATTGATATGCTAATAAGTATAATTGTCCCTATATATAACATAGAAAGCTATCTTCGTGAGTGCGTTGAGAGTGTATTGAAACAAACTTATCGGCATTGGGAATTGATTCTCGTAGATGACGGTAGTTCTGATGGTTGTCCGATGATATGTGACGAATACGCCAAACAAGATAGCAGAATCAGCGTTGTACACAAGGCAAATGGTGGCTTGGTAAGTGCTAGGAAGGCAGGTCTTCTTGCTGCAAACGGAGATTATGTGATGCCCCTAGATGGGGATGATTTTCTTGATGTCCTGTGTTTGAAAACTATTGTAAAGTCATTAGAAAATTATAGCCCGGATGTCTTATGCTTCGGGTATTTCTTTTTTTTTGAGGGACAAGTTCAATCAAATCCCATAAAAGCAGAGCGATACGGTTTATATGAACGGGGTGATATTGAAAAAGATATATTTCCAGCATTCATTCATGGCAGTGACACGAGCCATTTCCCCCACAACTTATGGGCGAAGGTATATAAAATGGAAATATATAGAAAGTACCAAAATGCTGTATCCTCGAAAATTGGTATGGGGGAGGACGGCGCCTGCACATATCCATTGATTTTCAATGCCCAAACAGTAGTTTTATTGCATGAGTGCTTATATTATTATCGGCAGGTTCGAACTTCAATGACAAAAGTAAAAAAACCGCTATCTTGGGATAACTATGATTTAGTATATCAATTATATAGAGATGAGATTGATTTGACCAAATTCGATATGCTACAACAGTATTATCGGGCAAGGACCCATAATCTTTTCAATATAGTCTTGTCCCAATTCTATCAAAAGAAGAAACTCGCTGATATAGTAAATGAGATTAACTCTAGATTCATTGAACATCCAGACTATTCCGAAGCTGTACATAATAGTCGTTTTTCTACGTTGACTATGAGATTAAGTCGCTTGATCTTAAAAAAAAAGATGTACTTCGTTTTCTTCTTGATTTCAAAGAATAAAACTTTTGTTAAAAGCCTCTTCTCCACTAAATAATTTGGATAAAGGTGCTCGTTATGGACAACTATAAGATTTATCTTAACTTACTTCCATACTGTAGGGGGGTCGTCAAAACTGCCATATATAGGTTATTTCGGAGAGGTATTCGCCTTGGCCGAAATACCAGAATAAAACGAAATACCGAATGGAGACTTTTCCCGGGATGTACATTTCTGTCGGGGAGAGGTTTGATTGTTGGAAAGGATGTTACACTGAGTGTTTCAAATAAGGCACAACTTATAATTGGCGAGAATGTAGGAATAGGTAACAGAAGCCAAATTGTTTGTCATAAGAGTATTAAGATTGGTAATGGAACTATTATCGCACCGGGAGTAATGATTTATGATCATAATCATTTGTATGATAAGAACACTGGGGTAAAACAAAGAGAGTTTGACGATGGTGAGGTCGTAATTGGAAGCCACTGTTGGTTAGGAGCCGGTTGCATCGTTTTGAAGGATGTGCATATAGGAGACAGTTGTATCGTCGGAGCCGGAAGTGTTGTAACCAAGGATATTCCAGCCGGAACTGTAGTAGCAGGAGTGCCTGCAAGAGTAATTAAACAATAAATATTCTATGTTGAAACTGATGTATATAACCAACAAACCGGAAGTCGCAAAGATCGCAGAGGATGTTGGTATAGACTGGATATTCATTGATATGGAATTCATTGGCAAGGGCTCCAGGCAAGGAGGAATGGACACAGTCCAAAACCACCATACTTTTGAAGATGTCAAGAATATCCGGAGGACAATAACTAAATCTAAACTTCTAGTCAGGGTTAACCCTATTCATGAAGCATTAGAGAACTACCCTTCATCAAGAGATGAGATTGATGCCGTGATCGAAGCCGGAGCAGATATTGTTATGCTTCCTTTCTTTAAAACCGTTGAAGAAGTTAAGACGTTTGTAAGTATTGTGGGTGGAAGAGCCAAAACATTACTTCTGTTGGAAACTGTAGAAGCTGAAAGTCTTATTGACGATATCCTTAAGATTCCAGGAATAGATATGATCCATATCGGACTGAACGATCTCCATTTAGAAAAGGGGATGAAGTTTATGTTCCAATTGCTTACTGATGGTACTGTAGATCTACTTGCCAGAAAGATTAAGGCGAAAGGTATCCCTTTCGGTTTTGGCGGTTTGGCGCAACTTAATACTGGGATGTTACCAGGTAATAATGTTTTAAAAGAGCATTATCGTTTAGGTTCGTCTATGGTGATTGTGAGCCGCAGTTTTTGCAATACCGATGTTCTAACTGACATAAATGAAGTAAGCACAGTCTTTCATAAGGGGATAAAGGAAATACGTGATTTAGAGTTAGAAATACAGGACAAACCTGAAGTTTTTTTTACAAAGAACCACGAATTTGTCATTGAAACTGTTAACAATATAATCAATTAAGAATATGAGCTTTTACAAGAACTACGGGAAACGTGCAATAGGGCTTGTGTTATCGGCATTAGTGCTTTTGATTATCTGGCCTCTTTTGCTAATTATTGCTATTATCGTAAAATTAGATTCAAAAGGTCCCGCTGTCTTTGTTCAAGATCGATTAACGCTTGGTGGTAAGGTATTTAAAATGTACAAGTTCCGAACGATGATAGTTAATGCCGAGAAGCAAGGAACGGGAGCCTATTCTTTTGGGAATGATCCGCGTATAACTAGAGCTGGCAATATACTCAGAAAAATGAGTCTTGACGAACTTCTCCAGCTTGTTAATATATTGAAAGGAGATATGGCTTTTATTGGTCCTCGTCCCATTCTTACATATCATCCCTGTAAATATGAAGAGTATACGGAGGAAGAGAAGACGGTATTCACAGTCCGTCCTGGTATTTCTGGTTGGGCGCAGGTAAACGGACGCAATAGCGTTGATTGGGAAGAACGCTTTAAACTAAATGAATGGTATGTTCAGCACGTGTCTCTATGGCTGGATTTAAAGATAGTCTTTATGACCATTGCACAGGTGTTTTCCCGTAAGGAGATTGTGATACAGGGAGAAACTGCCAAAACATTCAAAGAAAAGCATAACGAAAATAAGAATAACGCTGGATAGTATGCGGTACAATATTGATAAAATAAGATTGTTATCCACAAATGCATTAAATCAATGCGGATTAAGCGAGAGTGATTCAGCTATTGTCGTTGATTCAATGCTTGAAGCCGACATTAATGGTGTGAATACACATGGCATAAGAATGTTATATGCTTATGTGGATAAGCTTAAGAATGGTCAGTTCTCTATAACAGAACCAATTGTTCTTAAGGGAAGCCCATCATTCTCTGTGATGGACTCCAATAACACCATTGGCGCGATCTCCGCATCAAAAGCATCTCATATTTGCATTGAAAAAGCGAAAGATTATGGAATGCATACTGTTTTTGCTAAAAACTGTAATACATTCGGTCCTGCTTTCTATTATTCTGAGATGATTTCTAAGGCAGGGATGATAGGTTTTGTGTGCAGTAATACACCAGCAGCAATGCCTGCTTTTAATGGATTGGAGCCAATGTTGGGAACCAATCCACTATCCTTTTCATGTCCTTCTAAGACTAAGGGTACAATAACCTTAGATATGGCGACAAGCATTGTGGCGAAGTCTCATTTTTCGATAGCACTTGCCAATAATGAGAGATTGAAGGAAGGTTGGGCACTGGACAAGAATGGAAACCCCACAACAGACCCAATTGAGGCGATTAAAGGTTTCGTTCTCCCAATGGCTGGTTTTAAAGGGTATGGTATAGCCATGGCAATTGATATCCTTTCTGGTTTTCTCTCTGGCGCTGGGTATCTGAATAAAGTTAATAAGTTTTACTCTCAAGATGGATATGGGATGAATGTGGGGCAGATGTTCGTGGCAATCAACCCTGATATGGTATATGACGGTGATTTCCTTAGCGATATGGATGACTATATTCTGACTCTAAGGAATTCAAAAGTTGTTGTAGGTAAGCGGATAGCCCTTCCAGGAGATGATAGAGTACAAAAAAGAGAGATCTCTTTAGATTGTGGATTAGAGTTAGCAGAAGAAACTGTGAAAAAACTTGAAACATTATTTGGCAACACATTATAAGCTCCCGTTATGAAGAAACGTTTGGATTACATATCATGGATTCAGTTTGTCGGCGTGTTGTGTGTTATCTTTGGGCATTCGATGAACGACATAGCTGTTCCTGATACGTTTAAGTCTATAAAACTATGGATTTACATTTTCCATATGCCATTGTTCTTCATAGTTTCCGGTTACCTGTTTTCTTATAATGGTGGCTTTGGACACAAAGGAGGTTATTGGGGCACATTAAAGGGCAAGTGTTTACGCCTTTTGGTCCCTTATGTTATTTGGAATGTGCTTTTTATCGCCCCCAAAATAATGATGGCAGATTATACGAACGATCAAATAGAGCTATCACCAGAATACTTCGTAATGATGATGCTATATCCAAGGAATAATGTATTGGGGCATACCTGGTTTTTATTTGCGCTGTTTGAGATGTTCATTATTGCCATTTTATTTGAAAAGCTTCGAGAAAAAAAACAATTGTGGTTGCCCGTTTTTCTGGGTTTAGCGGTTGTTAACTGCTTTGGAGTTCAAGAACGCTTTCTTGCAATAGGTGATTTGATGAAGAATGGGGTATTTTTCTGGTCCGGCTTAATTTTGGGTTCTATAAAACTCAACGCAATTAAGGAATGGGGTAGTAATAAGGCATTGCTTTTCACATTATTGATTATCATAGCGGGTGGAACGGTCATTTGGTGTTTCCGAAAAGATATGTTGATTAATACGTTGGTAGTCGGGCTTGCTGTACTGGTCTTTTTGGGAATGATACAAATCATCACGGGGATTCATTGTGGTTTCATAGAGTTCGTTTCCAGAAATTCTTTTGCAATATATATAATGCATTGGCCTATTTTGATGGTAATTAGACTGATATTCTATCAAAAGCTTCATGTAGCACCAATTCCAACCATGCTTATTATGTTCTTTGGAGGTTTAGCAATTGCTTCTGGCATCGCATGGATTTTTAGACAATTCAAATCTCATTTCATGAAGGGGTTTAATAAGGTAGTATTAGGAATGTAATGTCATGAAGAAACTATTGATACTTGCTAATTCTGATAGCGCTATTTTTAAGTTTCGCTCGGAGCTGATTTCAGAGCTTTCTAAACAGTTTCATATAGGGATTGGTATACCTTTTGGCCAATATATGGATATGATAGCCAATGCAGAGTATGAGTTTTTTAATATCCCAATCAATCGCCACGGTCTTAATCCAACAGAAGATTTTCGGCTTTTGATGAGATATCGTAGACTCATAGGACAATTTAAGCCTGACGCGATTTTGCTATACACAATCAAGCCAAATCTCTATGGCTCGATGGCTGCCCGAAGTAAAGGGATACCTTGCCTCTGCAACATAACTGGGCTAGGTGGAGCTCTTGAAAAGAAGAGTATGTTACAAAAGTTGCTGATAGGTATGTACCGTTATGCTATGAAGTCTGTAAATACCATTTTTTTTCAGAACCAACATGGTAAAGAATTCTTTATTGAACATAAAATAGGAAAAGAATCGCAGTATTATTTGCTCCCTGGATCTGGTGTAAATTTAGGTCGGTTCAAATTGTTGCCTTATCCCGAAGACGAATTGGTTCGTTTTTTCTTTATTGCTCGTGTAATTAAAGAAAAAGGTATTGATGAGTTCTTATATACTGCCAGGAGATTCTACGATGAAAAAAAGAGAGCTGAGTTTCATGTCTGTGGCGCTTGTGAAGAAGCATATGATGATATACTGAGACAAGCTGATGAAGAAGGCATAATCAGGTATCACGGGTTGGTTAAAGACATGAGAAGAATGTATGAACAGGCGTCATGCGTAATTCTGCCTTCCTATTATCCTGAAGGGCAATCAAATGTTCTATTAGAAGGAGCCGCATCGGGACGCCCCCTCATCACTACGGATCATCCAGGCTGCCGAGAGGCTGTTGAAAATGGGGTATCTGGTTTTTTGGTGAAGAGCAAGAATGCAGAAGATGTGTATGCAAAGGCATGCAATATTTATTATATGCAACCAGAAGGTAGAAAACAAATGGGGTTGGCCGGCAGAAAAAAAATAGAGAAAGAATTCGATCGTAATATTGTCATTGAGGCTTATAAGGAAAGATTATCCCCATTATTCTAGGCGTAAATAAAGCACGTCAGTTCCATAAATGATTATACGAGATGAAAAAAGTCCTTTTATCATTGATTATTCTATTCGTTATTCATGCTGGGGACTGTATGGCATGTAGAAAAAGAATACTCGATAATGACAAGCCGATAGCAAGTCAATTTGATAAAACCAATACTACCTACATTATCAAGGATGATATCAATCTTAATGGACTATCTTTGGTTATACCTGAGAATTGTTCATTATTATATGAGGGAGGGGTAATAAGAAATGGGAAACTGGTTGGGAATAAGACAAAGATAAAGTGTAGGAGTAGTGTTATTTTTGAGGGTATTGAGTTTGAGGGTTCTTTTTTAGGCGCTGTTCAAGAATCATGGTTCCCTTTGAAATACGATGTCTATTATGATAATTCATTTGAGTTAAATAGTGCCTTAAATTTGGCACACTTATCTGATAATAAGACTTTTTGCCTGTCCCCAAATAAAGTGTTATACGTTAGATCCGATGTGGATAACTCACTATGGCCAACGTATTTGAGGTATGGTACAGTAGAGATAAAAAGTGGCGTGACATTCGATTTGAACGGCTCAACAATTAAATGTTTAACTAATTCATCTCACCAATACAATATTCTTTTTTCAAAAGATCAACAGGATATTTGTATTAAGAATGGTGTAATATGTGGGGATTTGGAAACCCATACGGGGTCCGATGGACAATGGGGACACGGAATTGCTTTAGAAGGGGTTGAGAATTACATTATTGAGAATGTTGAGTGCCTGCAATGCTGGGGTGACGGAATCAACCTTCAGGTTTCCCATAATGGTGATGGTAATGAAACGTCATCTACAACAACAGGAGGCCACTGTATGTATGGCCTTTTGATTAATGTCAACTGTCATCATAATCGCAGACAAGGGATGTCTATCGGCGGGGCGTTATATCTTGAGGTTAATAATTGCGTTTTTTCTGACACAAAGGGCTCTAATCCGCAAAGCGGTGTTGATATTGAGCCCAATAAGCCAGAAAATATTGCAGCACACATAAAGTTTAATCATTGCCTGTTTTCTGCAAATGCACATCAAGGTATCACTATTTCGGGCGATAGTGTTTATGATATTGATATTAAGGATTGTAAGTATTACCGCAATGAAGGTTACGACATTCAGGTAAGAGGAAAGGATGTAAGAATCAATAATTGTCATGGCTATGATAATACTGAGAGTATTAAAATTAGAATGGTAGCCAATGCTGAGGATGTTACAATAAGTAATTGCACGTTATCCAAAATATATGCTCAACATAGCAAATTTGGTGAGACTGTAAAAGAAGTTCTTATAAAAAACTGTCGCTTTGATTGGACAAATTCTGGAGAAACAAGGGGGCTATATGATGATAAAAAATTGAGACTGTGCTCAATGACTTTTGAAGGGTGCGCATTTGCTTTTAATACTCTTCCCCATGGTGAGAATCTATCATATAATGTGTTGAACAGTGAGAACGAGTATCACTTTAATAATTGCGTGTTCGACTGCGCAAATCGGATAATGAATGTGTCAAGTACACTTCATTTTTCTAGATGTAAATTTAAGAATTTGCAAAGCGTTGTTTGTTCTGCTGGACCTCAGCGGATGAACTCTATTCATTTTATGGGTTGTGTGTTTGAGAATGTCAAAAGCGGCTATATTTTTGAAATACAATCACCGAGGGATAGCCGATGGGAATTGGATTTAACTAATTCATCGATTGATGATCATTCTAAGTCGCTAATACATTCTACGTCTAGAGTAGATGTGCAATTAAAAGCGCGAGGAGCATCTTTGCCGTCAGAGGGTTATACTGTTTCATCAATGTCTAAGGCGAGGGTTATTGTTATTAATTGACCTATTAGATAATGAATCAAGGACTTGTCAGAACGATTAAAGAGCGAACCTCTTTTTTTTGTTTTGACTACAGAAGGGAAAGTAGATTATACATAATCGACAAATAATTGTGAATAAACAATATGAGGTTTTCTTGAAGTTGATTCGTCTGGGTATTGGAACTGAGATGCCCGGGCGTCTAACTCTTGAAGACCAACTACACAATAAAGACTGGGAAGAGTTAATGGAATTGGCGGAGAGGAATGGACTCTCCGCCATTATGTTGGATGGGCTGGAAAGAGCACCTGAGAACCTAAGACCACCAAAACCAGTACTACTTCAGTGGATAGGTAAAACTCTTCAAGGTTTTGAGTATCGACATGAGTTATATAGGCGAGCTATTGCTGAGATGGCTGCTTTTTATAATTCTAATGGTTTTAAGATGATGGTGCTGAAGGGTTTTGCATGTTCTATTAACTGGCCTAAGCCTGAGCATCGTCCTTGCGGGGATATTGATATCTGGCTGTTCGGTCAGCAGAAAGAGGCCGATGCTGCACTCACCAAAGAGAGAGATATTATTGTCGATAATTCACATCACCATCATACCGTGTTCTGTTGGCGTGATTTCATGGTGGAAAATCACTATGATTTCATCAATGTACACCATCGAAAGAGCAACGTCGGACTTGAAAAAGCCCTAAAGCAATTGGGCGAAGATGATAGTCACTATGTTGAGGTATATGGAGAGAATGTCTATTTGCCTTCACCCAATCTTCATACATTATTCATCTTGAAGCATACGATGAATGACTTTGCGGCAGTATCAATCACCTTTAGACAGTTGCTGGACTGGGCGTTCCATGTGCAGAAACACACTAAAGAGATAGATTGGGAGTGGCTGACGGGCGTGATGAAGCAGTATCACATGATGGATTTCTTCAACTGTATAAATGCTATATGTGTTGAGGAACTTTGTTTCCCCTCTAGCATATTTCCATTCATGCAGTTTAATCCTAAAGAGAAAGAGCGAGTGCTGAATGATATTCTATTTCCTAAGTATTTACGCGATGAACCGAAAGGGCTGGTTAGAAGGTTAGTTTATAAATATCATCGGTGGCAAGGTAATGCATGGAAGCAGGAATTGTGCTATCAAGAGAGTCGGTGGAGCGCTTTTTGGAGCGGCTTATGGAGTCATTTACTGAAACCGAGGACGATATGAAGCAGCTCTTGAGAGCGCAATTTATCTGTTTTGTGCATATTTGTTCTAGTCACAATGGGGCAGAAAGAAGATAGAGAAGGAGGCAGTATATGAAAAGCAATACTGTCATTTTGGAAAAGTTAAAGACCCAAACCAAAGAGTCTCCGCTACGGCAGACGAATCTGGACCTTCGCAACTCCCCATACGGCTATAACCAGCGGATGCTGAATGCAATCGAGACGGACAGTCCCCTACCCGTCCATCAGCATCTCAGCACTTCCGAAACTGTAGTGTGTCTGCGCGGCAAATTGAGTGAGATATTCTAAAACGATGTCGGCGAAGTGACGGAAGTATTCGACCTCACCCAAAGTTCCGACTGCGTCGCCTTGAATATCTCCATAGGCCAGTGGCATACTGTAGAAGTCCTGGAAAGCGGGACGGTGATCTGGAGGTGAAAGATGGGTAGTATGAGTTTCAGATCCCCGAAGTGATATTATTATCTTGCGTAAATATTCACTAATGTATATCTCTAATTAATTATTCTCATGCAAGCTATAATTCTTGCCGCCGGAATGGGCAGGCGTCTAGGCGAATACACTCATAACAATACAAAGTGCATGCTTGAAGTTAATGGGATCAAGTTGATTGACCGCACTTTGGCTTGTCTCCACGATATCAATGTTTCGAGAGTGGTAATCGTTGTGGGGTATAAAGGACAGAATGTCAAGGATTACGTCGGAACAGACTATAAAGGGACACCCATAGTTTATGTCGACAATTTAATATATGACAAGACAAACAACATTTATTCTCTCTTCTTGGCAAAAGACTATCTATCGGAAGATGACACGATATTGCTTGAGTCAGATCTTATCTATGAAACAGCTGTCGTGAGAAAACTTATTGATGATGACTTCCCGAACATTGCTTTGGTCGATAAATATGAAAGTTGGATGGATGGGACTGTCGTCACAATTGATGAGGATAGCCATATTATTCGATTCATTGATAAGAACCATTTCAAGTTTGAGGAAATAAAAGACTACTATAAAACAGTCAATATCTACAAGTTCAGCAAAGAATTCTTAACAAAGTATTACATTCCTTTCCTTGCTGCTTACAGTACGGCCCTTGGCAACAACGAGTATTATGAGCAGGTTCTCAGGGTAATCTTGCATCTTCACGATGCACCGCTGAAAGCTCTTCCGTTAACAGGAGAGACCTGGTACGAAATCGATGATATACAGGATCTTGATATTGCATCAGGAATGTTTGCACCCACGGAAGATGAACACTTGTCTGCTATTTCTTCTCGTTATGGTGGTTATTGGCGCTATCCGCAGATGCTGGATTTTTGTTATTTGGTCAATCCGTATTTTCCACCTCAACGGATGATAGCAGAGCTTAAAGCAAGTTTTGAGACCTTGATGCGAGAGTATCCTTCCGGGATGCGTGTAAACTCACTGCTTGCATCTAAGAACTTTGGGGTTAAACAAGAGTACATCGTTGTTGGAAATGGGGCGGCGGAACTGATAAAGGCATATATGGAGAACTGCACCGGAAAGCTTGGTGTCATTATGCCGACCTTCGAAGAGTATCCCAATCGGATAAAAGGCGACAATCTTGTCCAGTATCTCCCGCATAGTGATGGATTTAAGTATTCCGCAGAAGATATAATGTCCTTTTATGAAGACAAAGACATTGATACGCTCCTTCTTGTCAACCCTGATAATCCGTCTGGAAACTATATCCCCTTTCAAGATTTGCTGGAACTGATAGCGTGGACTAAGCAACGTGGCTTCAAGTTCATTGTTGATGAGTCCTTCGTAGACTTTGCTGATGTTGTTGGACAATTCTCGCTGTTGGATAATGCTATTCTCTCGTCGAATCCACATTTGGTTGTTATTAAAAGTATCAGCAAGTCCTATGGTGTTCCAGGGCTCCGCCTTGGCATTCTAGCTTCAGGCAATGTAGATATAATCGCCCAAATGAAGAAAATTGTTGCAATCTGGAATATCAATTCTTTCGGTGAGTTCTTTATGCAGATTTTCGAGAAGTATCATACTGACTATATTCAGGCTTGTGCATTATTCAGGGAAGAGAGACAATTGTTTTTCAAGGACTTGTCTGAAATACCATTCTTGAAAGTATATCCAAGTCAGGCCAATTATTTCCTGTGTAAAGTGACTGACAAATATACTTCCCGTGAACTTGCACTCAAATTGTTGAACCGCAATATCCTTATCAAAGACTGTGGCACCAAAAAAGCATTTAATGGAGACAACTACATTCGGGTGGCAGTCCGCGACAGAAATGATAATTCGTACTTGGTTGAAACCTTAAAAACAATGTAAAAATGAGTCATATACATTTTGCTAAACTCACTCCAAATGACGGATGGGAACAGTATTGCCTGCTGCAAAGCATAAATGCTGATGACAATGGATTTACTAATACAGCAAATGGCTTAACATACGAAGAGTTTAAAGCATGGTTGAAACAACAGGATGCTTGGTCTCGTGCAGAGGATCTTCCGCAAGGCTATGTCAAACAAACCTGGTATTGGCTTATGATTGATGATTGCGCTGTCGGCTGTGGTAAAATCAGGCAATCGTTGACCGAGCAGTCACGTATTAAGGGTGGTACTATAGGATATGCTCTTGCTCCTAGTTATAGGGGGAAAGGGTACGGAACACTTCTTCTTTCATTATTGCTTCAAGAGGCCAAAGAACAGGGAGTGCAAGATAAAGTATTGACTGTAGAGAAGTATAACTACCCTTCTGCCAAAGTAATAGAAAAAAATGGCGGCGTTTTATACGACGAAAACGAGTTGCGCTGGTATTATAGGGTTTGATTGTTATGACTGAAACGATGTATTACTCAGCGGAACGAGCCATCATTTTGGCAGCAGGGTTCGGCTCAAGGATGGTTCCGGTTACCTTGGACAGACCTAAACCCCTCGTAAGAGTCAATGGCGTTCGCATCATCGACTCCATCATAGATTCGCTTCTTGAAGCTGGTATTAATGATATCACAATTGTACGTGGTTACAAAAAGGAGTGCTTTGACGAACTTCTTGAGAAATATCCATTCTTGTCTTTCATTGATAACGACATTTTTGACAAAACCAATAGTATCTCATCAGCTAGAGCAGCAATTGAGCTAATTAAGGGAGGTTGTTATATATGCGAGGCTGATTTATTAATTACAAATCCTAATGTCATTCAGAAGTATCACATCTCTAGCGACTATCTCGGCTCCTATGTAAAAGAAACGGACGACTGGTGTCTTCAGGAGGTGAATGGCCGGGCTGTCAATTATAGAAAAGGAAACACGAATTGTTTCAATTGCTATGGCATCTCTTTTTGGACACCAGAAGACTGCGATAAATTACGCACAGACATCGAGAGTGTATGGAATGAAGATGGTGGCAAAGACATCTTCTATGAGTTCGTTCCGCTTGTCAATAGAAAAGAAAACTACAATGTAATGATTCACGAGTGCCAGCCAGGCGATATTATAGAGATAGATAATTTCTATGAGTTGGTGGCTCTTGACCCTTCATACAAAGGCTATCAATCCAAAAACAAATAATCACAGGTCCTATGAAGTGCTATAAAGGAACGATTCTGAGTGTCAATGCGAATGACGATGTCTTCAAATACTTGGTTGAGGATCAGGGAAAGATTGTATATGTAGGGAATGTACTTCCTGCCCAGTATGACGACGCAGAAGTAGTGGAACTGGGCGAGAGAGCCCTGATTCCTTCTTTTGTGGATACCCACCAGCATTTTGCTTCATTTGCTATCTTTAATTCCGGTCTGAACGTAATGGAAGCGCAGTCCAACAAAGAAATTGCCGGTATGGTGGCTGACTTTTACGCTTCCAGCGGCAATGCAAAAACTCTAATCGCTTTCGGAGCTTCCCCTTATAGCGTAAAAGAGCGTCGTCTTATTAGCCGGCAAGAACTGGACAAAGTTTGTCCTGACAAGGAAATAATGGTGGTTAAATATGATGGCCACGCCTGCATTGTCAACTCCAAATTGTTAAAGCGGATTGACTCCAAGGTATGCAACCTACGTGGGTATCATCCTGATACCGGAGAAATGAACCAAGAGGCATTCTTCAAGGTTTCAGATTGCATTACAAGTTCTCTCAGCGTTGTGGAACTTTTCTCTAAGATGCAAAAGGCAGCAGACTTTGAGGCCGCTCGGGGCATTGGGATGGTTCATACAGTGAGCGGTGTCGGTTTCATTGCTAATCTTGATATTACCACTGAAAAGATTTTTGCAAAGTCATTGACCAATGGCTTTCAGTTGCGGGTTTTCCCTCAATCAATGGATATAAGTGTAGCGACATCTCGAAAACTCCCTCGAATTGGAGGGTGCTTTGAATGTGCGTTAGATGGTTGCTTCGGCTCTATGGATGCTTCTATGAATGAACCATATACAGATGGCACCGATGGCGTTTTATATTATAGTGACGAAAAGGTTATTGATTTCTGTAAAAAGGCAAATCGTGCCGGGCTCCAGATTGAAATGCACGCAATCGGTGACAAAGCTTTCGATCAAGCTACCCGTTGCTTGAAAGCAGCACTTGATGATTTCCCTCGAGATGACCACCGGCATGGCATTATTCACGATTGCCTACCTACTGATGAGGGTATCAAGATTTGCAAGGATTACAAAATAGCTATGCCTATCCAAAGTGCTTTCATTAATTGGAAACAAGAGCCTGATGAGTATCTGGAGAGCATAATGGGGGCTGAACGTTGTAGCCGGCTCAACCCTGTTAAAACTTTTCAAGACAACGGTATTGTCGTTTCTCTCGGCTCCGACGCCCCCTGCACTACTCCGGATCCCATCGTTTGGATTGATCGTTGCGTGAACAATCCCAATACATCCGAACGCATCTCTGTAAAACAAGCACTCCGGATGGCAACCTTCAACGGTTGTTACACCACATTTGATGAAAAAGAGCGTGGATCACTGGAGGTTGGGAAAATAGCAGATATGGTTATTCTTTCTGCCGATCCATATACCATTCCTGCCGAAGAAATCAAAAATATCAAAGTTGAAAAGCTTTATTTGGCAGGAAAACCTTATACAAGTGCAAAAGAAAGTGTGTTGAAAGCGGTATGCCGCGGTATCGCATCTAAGAGCAAGTTTTAAAGAATGGTTCAAGTCCGTAACGCCGTTATTCTGGCAGCAGGAGCCGCAACTCGTTTTGTGCCACTTTCGCTTGAACAGCCGAAGGGCCTCTATGAGGTTAATGGACAACGCCTGATCGACCGCCAGATAGAACAACTTCTAGAAGCCGGTATTAAGGATATTACTCTTGTGCTGGGCTATAAAAAGGAAATGTTCTACTACTTGAAGGAAAAGTATGGGGTGAAGTTTATTATCAATCCAGATTATCTTTTGAAGAATAATATTGAGAGCCTTCGTTTAGCTAAAGATATTCTTGGAAATAGTTACGTTTGCTCATCCGATGATTACTTTGTTGTCAGTCCTTTCAAGCAGCAAGAAGAACATAGTTTCTATGCTGGCCTATACGTAGGCTACAAAACAAATGAAATGTATGTAGACCTCGATTCGGAAGGAAGAATCATTAATATGGAAAAGGGCAGGCCTTCCGGCCGGATATTACTTGGACATTCCTTTTGGACCGAAGACTTTTGCCGCCAGTTTTTTAGCCTTGTAGATGCTGACCAAAAGCCAGGAAAGTATAATAATTCCTTTTGGGAATGGCTGGTTAAAGATAATCTTTCATCATTGCCGCCATTTTTTTTTAAACAGTATCCTCTTGGTTTCATATATGAGTTTGACTTTTTTGAAGAACTACGCAACTTCGACAAATCATACATCGTAAACTCAAATAGTAAAATAATTTCGAACATCCGATCAGTCTTTAACTGTTCTGATGAGGATATTGTCGAGTTTCGTTGCATAAATGAAGGACTGACCAATACTTCATTCATTTTCCGCATAGCGGGGAATGATTACATATACAGACACCCCGGTGACGGCACCAAAAAGATTATTAACCGCAAAAACGAACAAACATCTCTTGAATATGCCCGAGATTTAGGGTTTGATCCTACTTACATATATATGGACGTCGATGAAGGCTGGAAGATTAGCAAATATGTTCCATCCTTTTTAGAGCCAGATTACTCCTCATTTGAGGATTCAAAGAAAATAATAGCAGTGATGCGCAAATTGCATACTTCCAAGGTAACGGTAGATTACGGCCTAAATCCTTGGGATGATGCCTGTGAGATTGAAGTCTTGTTGAAAGAAAAGGATCCACACTGCTTTGAACCCTTTGAAGACTTGAAAGCACGCATAGCAACGCTCTATCAATCCACCATAGACGACGGAGTAAAAAAATGCTTCTGCCACGGAGACACATACTGCCACAATTGGATGATTGAACCTTCCGGAAATGTTATTCTTATAGATTGGGAGTATTCTGGCTTTTCGGATCCAGGCATCGACGTCGGCTATTATATAGTTGATGCAATGTATGACCTTAAAAAAGCAAAAGAATTCATCAAAGAATACCTTCAAAACAGCTGGACCCCAATCCTTGAGCGGCACTATCTTGTATATACAGCTCTAATAGCCTACTATTGGTTCGTCTGGGCTATGTACCGGGAATCTTGTGGCGCAAATGTCGGCGATAGCCGAACCAATTGGATGACAATGGCAGAACGGTTCTGCGATTACCTGAGGCACTAGTATTCGTTCCCCACTGCCCTGGGCCGCCCCGCCCAGGACGAAAGGATTGTTGGTTAAGTCGATTGTTCGCATCGGATACCGAAAGACAATCTTTTAATAAAAATGAGATAAGTACTTCCCTTTGCTAGTGTTGTAGCGTTGTTACGAAAAATGCTGCACTCGCAGTTACCGTTAACACTCTCTCAACGAGGTTCCTCGAACGAACTCTCGAATGATGACTCTGATGTCCGTCATTGTTGCTTTTCTGTTTGCCATATCTTTGTGGTATTTATCTTCTAACCACAAAGCTACGTTTATCAAACTTAAAGCAACCGATCTGAAGTTCCTGCCTAACCGCGGCTGGCACCGGTTAACACCGGCAGGTGGTACATTTGTTTCCGCTACAGGCGGTACATTTAAAAGTGATACGCCCGGTACATTTGTTTCCGCTATGAGGGGTACAATTGATTCCGCTGTGACCGGTACATTTGAAAGTGATACAGGGGGTACATTTAAACCGCTGCTAACAGATAATACCTAGCTTCACCTTATCAATGGATCGAATTGCGCGAAAATCCCGGGAAGAGACTACCATAGTCTATTGGAGTGATGATAAAGTTGAGAGGAAAGGCTATTATTGAGTGGGTTTCAGGCGTTTAATTAACTCTAAAATACACATATAGGAATCTTCTATGTGTTGGACTTGTTTATCTTTTACTTGTTATGCCTATTAATAAGGTTTTCATTATTATGAAATAATTACTAAACTTGTAATCAATATCATTGTTATGATGTATTCTCTATCATACGAATTGAAGACCCCTGACAAGGATTATTCTACTTTATTCTCTTACCTTGAGCATGAGGTTGGGAATAAAAAGGGCATTCATGTAATGCGAGATAGCTGGTGGATATCCTCAGACGAGGAGTTAGATGTGGATGCTGTATGTAATGAGATTCGAAAGAGACTTGGAGAAAAAGATCATTTCTTTTTTTCTAAGCTTACTAATATTGATATAAATGGCTGGTTGCCATCATCCTCATGGAGCTATTTTCGCGATAATAAGTAATCTCTTCTTTATCCATGTTGAAATCCATTAGTTTCGACAACTTCAAATGTTTGTCTGGCACTTCATTTAACTTCGACAAGATAAATGTTTTTACGGGCTACAATGGTCGAGGAAAATCTAGTGTTATGCAATCTATTCTTATGCTTTCTCAATCCTTGAAGAAAGATGATGTTAATAGTTTTGCATATCTTCATGTGAATGGTGTGTTTGTAAAGCTTGGTGATTTTGATGAATTGCTTAGCGATACCAATCAGTTCAACTTTTCGATAGACATGAAGCTTGTTGATAGTACAGAACATTCTGTTCATCTAAGCTACGAACTAACTGACGATTACAAAGTTGGTAAACTCTCCGAATGCTCTATTGATAACCAGAATTATTTTGATTCTGCCTCTAGCATGTCTCCCGCGGGAGAAGAAGATAAAAAGGAAGATAGCGGTGACTTACGTCAGTTGCCTATTTATCTTTATAATCAATTCTGGCAGCAAAATTTGCATTATGTTTCTGCTGATAGAAAAGGCCCTGTAAGATTTGTTGAAAGAACCGAAATACCAGAATTCTTCAATGTGGGTTCAGATGGATCTAACACCATTAACACAATATCTGCATATAAAGAAAAGGTCAGCCGCGAAATGAATGTTCGAGCAGATGATGACACTGATTATGATTTGCAAACTATTGTTACACATTGGTTGAACGAAATTATGCATGGAGGAAGTGTTAGAGTGGAGGGAAATGCCAGAAGAGATGAAAACAGTAAAAATAAAAAAAGTGCTATTCTCAAACTGGATTTTGACGTAAAAAATGATGGGAATATGTATTCATCCTATAATGTAGGTTTTGGTTACAGCTATGTCCTTTCAATTATCGTGACAGCACTTATCGCTAAAAAAAACGACATCGTCATAATTGAAAACCCTGAGGCGCATCTTCATCCAGAAGCACAGACTCGTTTAACTTTTCTTCTTTCAAAATTAGGTGCTAGAGGAGTACAAGTTTTCATAGAAACTCACAGTGAGCATGTTATTAATGGCTTTCGTTTATCAACTTTAAAGAGTGAGTATGAGCTCACAAATGAGGATGTTCGCATCTTTTTCTTCGATCACGATTTTAAGAAAATAGATCTAATTCTAGAGAAAACCGGCAGAATTCCTAATTGGCCTAATCGTTTTTTTGATCAATATCAAACTGAATTAGCAGAGATTATTCGTCTTGGGGCCCAGAAAGCATGATAGCGAATTTATACTTGCATCCTGATGCATTTGTCTATAATGATACTGATACCGAAGATCAAGTGGCGAAAAAGTTGCGAGCACTTGTGGATGACATGTCGGTAATTCTATTGTGCTATAAAGATGAAAATCGATTTAAGGTTTCTTGCCGCCTTTTCACAATAAATGTTTTTCCAAATACAAACATCTGTAATTTTGCTGAAAAACACTTAGATCATGATAAAAAAGGCGTTTTTTATTCTATGATGGGAAATATATCAGATGAGTATGAAGATGTTCGCCTTGATGATCTTCGGACTTTATGTAAATATAACAAAAACGAAGAAGAAGTAACTTCTCTAGTTGTTTTAAATGTGCCAGACTTCGCTCTATCTGATGAAGAAAAAGCGACTAATGAAGAAGATGCCAAAAGAGCGCACAAGTCCGTAGTAAAAGATTATATAACATTTGACGAATACTGTATAGTTTATAATAAGAATCAATGGACGCATCTTAGGCGACAAATTCTTGGAAATCATCCTGGTTCCCACGAATTCTTTATTCAAGAATGTCAAAAATATTTTCCTCGACTTTTATTTAACAAAAACTGCATCTCATCCCTCGCCGACGATAGTTACGACTATTTGATAACATCCTCTAGAAGGATAGTTTATTATTTATCTTGTTTGAATGACAAATTCAAAGAATTATACGATGTTTACAAAGTGAACGGCTGTGATGCCAATACTATTTTGACTGTTTTTTCCGGTCAATATGGACTTGATGAGCCTGGTTCTATACAGCAGAATCCCACAAAGAAAGATTTACTTAAATTTAGTTTCAATTGTAGTGATGGTTCCGTTCGCGATATTATTTGTGAGCCACATTTAAAAATCACACAAGAGGATGATAATTACAAAGCAGGTATTGACTATAAATCATTTCATCCTCGCATCTATTTCAACTTTCCCGATATGGCCTTTGAAAATGGTATAATTCCTATTGGCTCAATTGGAAAGCATGTATGATTAATCCCTATTTTTTATAACTCCTATCGGTCATCCCACACCCTCATTGTGCTCCATGGCGACAGGGTTATTGTCGTGATTAACTTGTGGGTCTGGTGTGCTTTCAATGGATTCCAATACCCATTGATGCTGGCCGATGTGACGCTGGCTGTGGGAGCAATCTTCATTGATGATTTTCATGCCTTGCCGATTCAATACTCCTCCATGCGAACTTCGATTTGCGCACTACACCCGAAGATGGCAGCCAGAGAATGCTGAATGCCTTGGAGGCAGGGACAATGGTTCCAATCCACCGCCACATGAAAACCTCCGAAACGGCAGTGTGCATCGAAGGTTGTTTTGACGAAGTATTCTACGAGGAGTTGCCCAATATGGACGCCGGCGGCCCGATTCATAATGGCGAAGTCGCCGCAGACGAAAGCTGCTTTAAAGAGGTCGCCCGCTTCCGCATCTGTCCCCGCGAAGCAATTTTCGGCATCCAAATCCCACGCAGAACCTGGCACACCGTCGACGTACACGAAGCGAGTTGTTAACGGAAGCTTGAAGTGCAGTGATTTCGGCAACTTCGAGTGCAGTGTTTTCGGAAGCAACACTACAGTAGATTCGGCAACAATGGTGCAGTGATTTCAGCAACAATGCTGCAGTTGTTTGCAAAGGTAGTTTTATATTTCATTATTCATGTCATTTTCGAGAGTAGCGGTCGCGACCGCTACTCTCCATCCTGCGCAAAGA